>Ga0208455_1000629_pt1 | contig 13873 bp, 15 predicted proteins | sample June2015DPH_4_50_FD_184690 | JGI IMG/M metagenome (GOLD analysis project Ga0208455, IMG submission 184690) | Peatland microbial communities from SPRUCE experiment site at the Marcell Experimental Forest, Minnesota, USA - June2015DPH_4_40... | ecosystem: Environmental > Terrestrial > Soil >... | reverse complement strand
CAACCACGTATCAGCTACGACCCGGCGAGCGGGATGGTACTCCTTGCTGGGAAATCTGCTTTCCGCCCGTTTCCTTCGCCGCGCACGAAGCGGTAGATCGCGATCCCTCTCTGGTCGGCACCCATTAGCTGGACATTTTTCCGGCGGCCCCCATCACGACATGAAAACGAAAGCGCCCCGGACTCATCGAGTCAACGGGACGCTCCTTCGCTCGATCAGCCCTACTAATCTTGCACATGACCGCTGTCGATGTGAGAGAGTCACCATTGACGGTGATCGAGGGCGCGCGGAGACAGTAAGTGCGATGCTACCGGATTGCAGCACTACCTCGGGAACATCACCGAAAGCTGACGTTCGGTGACTTCGATTTGGGGCTCGAATCTCAAAGGTACGTCGATGGTACGGGAGACGAGGCATAGTCTTTCCGACTTCTTCAGAAGGTCGAGGGCACGTTCCCGCTCCTTGGAGGAGGCAATCTTGAGATTCGGGCGGATCACAGAAGCAGGCATGGGGAAGACGTGTAGGCGGAATAGGGCGGCGAAATGCAATGCCGATGTTTCTATCCGGTAGCGGGCTTTTTGAAGCTAGCTAAGGTTCAGCAACATTCGCAACACTGTGACTGCCACAACCGAAAGTACCCAGACCATGACGATGCACTCAGCGATGCCAAGAAGATTGTCGCTTGGCCAAGCCTTGCTGATGAAATGATTCATCTCGCCCCCTTCCAATATTAGCTAGCTTGCAGCGAAACTCCAGTCCACGCAATGGCTCATCCGTGGCGCTGACGACGGTACTCCGTGCGGGGATGACTGAAGTCACTGGCGTCCGTGCTAGCACTGGAAGGTCTGAAAGCCCAAACCAGTCACAGTTGGCAATGTGCGCTCCTGACAGTGGGGCTGCCTGTTGCTGGATCGAAGTGATGCCGTCAGGTGATACGCGTATGAAACGGCCAAAAAAACGAAAGCGCCCCAGAACTCTTTCGAGTCACGGGACGCTCAAGTCAAACAGCCCTCCCCCAAGTGCTGCTCAATCACAGGCTACCTCTGCTTTCGGTTATGAGGAATGGCTCCAACGGGCCACTGTGGAAAATGAGTTGTCACCGCGTTCCTTCAGGATTCCTTGGCGCGTGCGGCGGACACTCGCATGGGGCAAATCTCGAATCTATTCAGTCCGGCTCTCACTGATGGGTCGCCTTCGCCAAACCGTCGAGCCTCAGCTTCGCTCTCGACTTCTAGCACGGCGAGCCCGAAAGCCCCGCTCGTTGCCATGACCGGACCATAGAGCAGAAGTCTGCCTGCTGCAAAATGTTCGTCAAAGTAACGGGAGTGCGCCTCCATCAATCGCCTCTCCTCGTCCGTCATGTCTTGCGGGAACGTAGGACGAGGAGGGATCAGCTTGAAAAAGTAGTGCTGTTTGGACATGGCACGGAGAATTCTAGCAGTCACAACCGACCATCATCGGTGTTTCCTGCGCGGCAATCTGTAGCGCCCGCACACAAGAAGAATGGCACGGGGGACGAGCGTCTTAAACACTCTCGTCGTAGCAGACAAACTCCACCAGATTGCCCTCGGGATCAGTCACATAAAGAGAGCGCCAGTGCATCCATGCATGTTCGGCGGTTTCGACTTCGAGTCCCAACCCCCTAAACCTCTTCAGTTCGTCTGTAAAATCGGCGAGAGCTATCGCGAATGCAATGTGGTCAATTGTGGTGGTCGCTGCGTTGGTCCCACGATAGCCGGGGTTTTGGGAGCGGTCGAACAAGGCGAGCACCTGAGTGTGTCCCCCGTAGCCGTCCGCAATCTTAAAAAACGCGCAGGTCGAATCTCTGGCCATCAGCGGCAATCCGATGACGTGCTCGTAAAACTGCTGCATGGCGTCTAGATTGTTAACGCGAAATGCGATCTCGCCGAGGCCGCGCACCGACGTGCGCTTCTCGCTAGTTGTCGTTGTTGCCATGATCGACCTCCCAATCTCCAAAGCTTCTCACGCATAGGGATTAAAAACATTACGGAGTCGATGCTTTTTCTGGCTTGGATACGAGGAGAACCTCGCCACCACACGGTCCATAGAAGACAACCCATACGGCGAGGTCGTCGGTAAAGTCCTCGAAGCGATGCTCGGTTCCCGCCGCCACGAACAGAAGGTCGCCTGACTCGAATGAGTCTCGCTGGCCATCGTGAAGCAGGACGCCTCGACCACCTATGACGACATAGACCTCGTCCTGTTCGTGCTGAGTCAGTTGGCTCGGGCGCTCAGACGGGCTGAGGGCAAGGCTTACGTCGAGCGTGTCGCGCTGCAAAAGGCTGACGGAGTGCTCGCCTGCGGTTCGCGGGATACTCGCCTGAGCCCTGGCAAGACGGATCACGCCGCTACGACTTAATGCTCATGTTTCACTTCCTCGTGCCATCTCTATTTCGTGTACCGGACGGCCCGCAAATTTATTAGCCTGCGGGCCGTTTGTCGTTCGTGGCAATCTCAGACGAGGTCCAACGTGAAAGTACCCCAATGCATCGTTGCCATCTCTTCTCTGTTCTTGGCCCACGCTTTGGTTTTTGTCCAAACATCGGCGTCCAGCGCACCATTGACCACCAACCCGGTCTTCGAGAAAAACTGCGCGAAGTGTCACGGCAAAACCGCCACGGGCTGCCACTTCGGCGGACCATCGCTGGCCTCCGAACGGGTGAATGCCACGTCCCCCGACGACCTGCTTAACATCATCCCGAATGGCAAAGACCGGATGCCGAAGTACGCCTGCAAGCTCACGTCGGAAGAAATCGACACGCTGGTCCAGCAGATTAAATCCTTGAACCTGAAATAACGCGGAGGTGCCCGTTTTGCGGCTTAGTGGGCGCTCCTCTGGCGGCGAGTTTGCTGAATGAAGGTAGTCGAAGTATCCTTGGCGAGTGTCACATCTGGACGAATCTTTCCTGAACGATCAGCGCGAGCGCCGCAGGCTGGCGGCGACCTATGCCGGCATGACGGATGGCGAGTTGCACCGACTGGCGCGGAATGCGGAGTCGCTGACCGAGCCGGCCTGCGATGCTCTCGAGGACGAAATGGACCGTCGGCACCTGGAATTTTCCGACGATGCGGATCCGGAGCCCCGGCAGGAAATGGAAGTACGAGAGCTTGTGACCATTCGGCAGTTTCGCGATCTGCCGGAAGCGCTGCTGGCCAAGGGTAGTCTGGAATCTTCCGGCATTGAATGCTTTTTGGCGGACGAAAATCTCGTCCGGCTGGACTGGTTCATTTCAAACTTTATCGGCGGGATCAAACTCAAGGTGAGCGCTCCGGACGTAATCAACGCACAGAAAGTTCTCGACGAACCAATTCTCGAAGGTCTCTACGTGCACGGCGTCGGCCTCTACGAGCAGCCGCGCTGTCCAAAGTGCCAGTCGCTGGATGTGAACTTCCAGGAACTGGACCGTCCCATCGCATACATGAGCGCATTCCTTCGCGTGCCGATGCCGGTGCAGCGCCCCGCATGGCATTGCCAGTCCTGCGATGCCGAGTGGGAAGACGACGGGAAATAAGTGATTCGCCGAAATGCTTCCATTCGAGGAGAACACAATGAACAGCCAATCAGATACAGCAAGCTGGTCCGGTTCCCCCGTTCCATCCGATGATCCCAAACGGAATCTCATCCCAACTCGATCGGAGGACCCGAACTTACCTCACATCGGATTGGTTGGGGACACCTACGCAACTCTTTTGACCGGGAAGGACACCGCCGGACGGTTTTGCCTCATCGACGTGCACATCCCACCGGGCGGCGGCCCACCTCCTCACCAGTATGACTTCGAGGAGTCCTTCATCATTATCGAGGGCGAGATCGAGGCTACCTTTCGAGGCGTAAAGTCCGTCGCAGGTGCTGGCCAGACCGTTCATGTTCCTGCCAACGCGCCTCATCAGTTTCACAACAAGAGCGACCGGGCGGCACGTCTGTTATGCATCTGCTCTCCTGCCGGACAGGAAGAGTTCTTCGCACAGGTGGGCGTCCCGGTTGCAACCCGCACGACCCCGCCCCCAAAGCTCGACGAAAAGGCTCGGGCTGAGTTCATGGCGAAGGCCCAAGCACTCGCCCCACAGTATAGGACGGAACTGCTGAAACATGCCTGAACTCGGCAGGCAGACTGAAGGAAGCGGACGGCCGAATCGCCTACATGAGCGCATTCCTTCGCGTGCCAATGCTGGTGCCACGCCTGTGATGCGGAGTGGGAAGACAATGAGACGGATACCGGAAGAAGCGAGTCATATTCTTAGAGCCAAAGCTAGCGCGCCGGCCTCACAGCGGCTTTCACCGCGATCACTTCAATCTCGACCAATGCCCAGGGAGCTGCCAGGGCCGCAACTTGCATGGCGCTGCGGGCGGGCTTATTGGGCTGCTCTTTGGTTCCGAAGAATTGCGTGTAGGCTGCCATCATCCCAGGGAAATCCAGTTTGTTGCCTTTGGCCGGATCGCCCGCCAGATAGACGTGCATCATCACCACGTCGCCCATGGTGAGGCCCTCGGACTTCAGCGCCGCCTGTATCTTGGTCAGCGTACTCATGGTTTGCGCCTCGGTGTCGCCGTAGACGGCGGCCGTTCCTTTGGCTGGATCGGCAGGAGTTACCGGCGATGCCAACTGTCCGCTCAGGTAAAGAGTATCTCCCGCCCAGACTCCGGTAGCGATCGGTCGGTCGTCCTCCTGAATGTGGCGGACATTAGTTTGCACACCAGTCTGGAGACCAGGAGTCTGCGCGCCTGCAACGACGGACGAGAGCAGCACGAGCGTGACGCAAATCGATTTTCTTCGCATGGATATCTCCACTCTGAGTTCGGTCAGGATTGGTTGACCCGGCTGACGATCATCGTGATCGCCCGCTGGGCGGCGAGAGCGGCCCCTTCCTGCCAGCCAATGATGTGGCTGCAGTGGTCCCCGGCAAAATAAATTCGATCGTCGGGAACGATGAACTCCCGGTAGGGTCCGTTATAGTAAACTGCGTCGTCAGTCGGAGGATAGTCGGGCCCACGGCTGACCCAGGATCCTAGGCTATAGGGCACCTTGCCCCAGCACATATAAACCGGCTTCTCAAGTTCCTTGCTCTTGCCGGGATGCAGTTTTTCTACGGCGGCCCGGGAAGCTGCGATCTTCGCCTCAGAGGATGGCAGCTTGCCGAAATCGCCCCAGTTTTCCATGGCATAGCCGGAGATGAGGACTCCGCGTTTCGACATCAGCTTCGCACTCGGATACCAGACCTGCGGGATGGGTCCGGTCGTGAGGAACGAAATGCCGCCGTAGATTTCGTCGCCGTCCTGCTCCCAGAAGCGCCGCGACTCCCAGGCAACTTTGTAGGCTGAATCATACGTGACCTGCTCCATCGCCGATTTCACCCGTGGGGCGAAATCATTCGGTAGTGTCTTGAGGATGCTGAGCGGCAGCGTGCAAACGCAGTACGACGCCTCCAGGGAGAGGATTGGGCCGGATTCGCCGTTGCCGTCGCGGTACAACACCCCGACGCCGTTGCTTGTCTTTCTGATTTCGGTGATCGGAGAGTTATAGCGCACGATGTTGCCCAGAGACCGGGCGAATGCGTAGGGAATCCGATCCATACCGCCAACCGGCTGGAACATGGTGGCCTGCATGTCGAGCATTTCTTCAAAAAGCATCGGCCTGCAGAAATGCGACTTGAGCAAATCCGACATAGAAAGTGGAGCACGAGGGATTTCGATCTGATCGCCCGCGCCAGGGGTTTGCTGGTCGCCGGAGCGCGAGGAGCCGTTGTATTGGTAATTCTTTCCCAGGGCGCCATAAGACCTGAGGAACTCCATCACTGCCGCGTGATCGTCCTGCGTGAAGGCCTGATCGAGCGCCCCCTGTTGCACACATTTGGCCAACAGCTCGGCGATGTGGCCTCGAGTGTCATTGATGGCTTGACCCTGGCGGATGGGTTTGCCGCCGAAGACGTTGTCATTCTGCAGCAGCGCGCTGCGCGAGGCATTCACCTCAACCTCGAGTTCGACTCCCAGTTCGTTGCAATAGCCGAGAATGTTCTTGTGTATCGAAGGAAGCCGTGCCGGACCGCAGTTGAAATAATTTCCTTCATCGAACGTGCACTCTTGCGACGTTCCATCGTTAAAAACCAGCTTCGATCCTCCGCGCAAGGTCCAGTTACGCCCGCCCGGACGCTCGCGCGCTTCCAGCACGGTGCAGTCGAAGCCGGCGCGGCGCATCTCGTAGGCGGAAACCAGCCCGGCAATTCCTGCGCCGAGAATAATAACTTTCGTCCCACGGCCGGCCGATGGAGGCAGCGGGAAGTCTTTCTGCTGCTCGGTCTCGACCATGCCCAGAAGGCCAAGCGAATGCATGGTCATGAAGGCAGCGCCGTATCCTCCGGCCTGCGCAACTCTGGAGATGAACTCGCGTCGGCTGATTGTCATCGCTTGCTTGTCTTTCCGCACCTCTTAAGTCTCTTGGTGAGAAACTTTGAACTAAACCGCGCCGCATGGCTGATCGATGGCTGGCTTCTTAACCAGTGATCTTAACCAGCGACCCAGGGGCATTTTAAGGATTCGTGTAAGGTACCACGCTCGGCTGTATGCGGCACGCTCAATTTTCGGGTTGTAGCCATGGATTTTCCGCGACGTATCGATGCTGGTGCCGCGCCTGTGATGCGGAGTGGGAAGACGAGCATGTGGAATAAGCTGACTGCATGTGAAACAGCGCTTCCCCGCTCAATCGCCGGTTGACTCGGGTACAAAGCGGGAACTAAGATTCGCAGCACATGGCAGAAGAAGACCAGTTCCCGATCGGCCGCACCCTCTCCCACTATCGCGTCCTGGAAAAACTGGGCGGTGGAGGGATGGGCGTCGTGTTCCGGGCAGAGGATACGAAGCTTCGCCGCTTTGTCGCCCTGAAGTTCTTGCCGGAAGGAATTGCACGCGACGAGGCAGTGCTCGAGCGCTTCCGCCGCGAGGCGCAAGCCGCGTCCGCGCTGAACCATCCCAACATTTGCACGATTCACGACATTGATGAAGCTGATGGGCATCCCTTCATCGCGATGGAACTGTTGAAGGGGGTCACGCTGAAGCACCGCATCGGCAGCGTGCCGCTGCCTCTGGAGACGATTCTTACCATCGGAATCGAAGTAGCCGACGCGCTGGATGCGGCGCAGAAGGAAGGCATCATCCATCGCGACATCAAGCCGGCCAATATTTTCGTGACCGAACGCGGCCAAGCCAAGGTGCTCGATTTCGGCTTGGCGAAAGTCATCTCCAGGGGGACTGGCGAAACGCTCACCGGCGGGGGTGCCACCGAAGGGGAAATCAATCTCACCAGCCCGGGCACCGCGCTGGGTACCGTGGCTTACATGTCGCCGGAACAGGCTCGCGGACGCGAAGTGGATGCCCGCAGCGACATTTTTTCGTTCGGGATTGTGCTTTATGAAATGGCCACTGGACGCCAGGCATTTCCCGGCAGTACCTCCGCAGAGATTTTTGACGGCATTCTGAATCGTTCGCCGATTCCGCCCCTTCGACTGAATCCGGAAATTCCGGGTGAACTGGAACGAATCATCAACAAGTCTTTGGAAAAAGATCCGGGCCTGCGCTACCAGCACGCAGCCGACTTACGTTCCGATTTGCAGCGGCTTAAGCGCGATACGGAATCCGGACGCCGCGCGGCTCCGGAAGTCGCTTCCGGCGACAACTACAGAGCGGCACCATCCATCTCGAATCCCGCCGGACAAGCCAGTGGCGCGCCTCCGGCGAGCAGCGCGGCACGGCCCGCGCACACCAGCAGTTCCGCGGTCGCCGCCGCGGCCAAGCAACACAAATGGGGAACTGGCGCAATTGCGATTACCGCGCTTGTCCTGTTGGCCGCCGCCGGTTATGGCGTGTATTCGATGTTCCACCGCCCCGGCGCCGCGCCCTTTCAGAACTTCACCGTCACGCAGGTGACGAATTCCGGGAAGGCCGCGCTGGCCGCCATCTCTCCTGACGGCAAATACATACTCAGTGTCCTCGACGAGAATGGTCTCGAGAGTTTGTGGCTGCGCAACGTGCCCACGGCGAGCGATACGCAAGTCGTTCCGCCCTCAGCATCCACTTACCGCAGTCTCACATTTTCGCCGGATGGAAATTACATTTACTTCCGCAAAGCCCAGAATGCGGTGAACAGCGATTACAACCTCTACCGCGCGCCCGTGCTGGGCGGGACTCCGCAAACCGTGGTCCGCGACATCGATAGCGAGATTTCGTTTTCTCCCGACGGCAAGCGCATGGCGTATGCGCGCGCAAACGATCCTGAGATCGGCAAGTCTCGGCTACTCAGTGCAGATCTGAGCGGTAACGACGAGAAGATCTTGCGGATCGTACCGATCTCCGAATCGTCGGCATATTTGAGTTGGTCCCCGGACGGCCAACAACTCGCCCTTAGCAGATTCCAGCCCGATCAAGCCCTGGGCGGAATTGATTTGTTTGATATCAGTGGTGGAAAAACCAGTCGATTAGCCACGTTTAATGACAAGGCCGCTTTTGAATTGACGTGGCTTCCCGACGACCGGGGAATTCTTGCCATCTACCAGCAGGCCGGCCCAAGTTTCTCGCGATCGCAGATCGGATTCATTTCCCGTGACGGGGGACCGCTTCAGCCCATCACTCGCGATACCAACCGGTACTCAAATCTGACGCTCTCCGCGGACGGCAAGACGCTGGCCTCGGTGCAGCAGAAAACCACCCAAGGTCTGTATGTTTTTCCCGGCACAGGCAGCCAGAGTGTGGACTCGAAACCGGTTTTCCCGCCAGGGCAGGAAGTTCGCGGCTTTAACTGGACAGCCGACGGTGGTTTGCTGTTAAGCGACGGCGCCCGCCTCCTGCGTATGACGGCCGACGGCAAGACTCAAACTCAAATCATCGGTGATTCAGCCGCAGCGATTGTTGATCCTTCGCCTTGCGGAAGTGATCATGTGATCTTCTCCTGGTCATTCCATGGCGGCACAAACACGGCCAGCCTTTGGCGCGCCGGCGCGGATGGCTCGGGCGCGGCGCAAGTCACGGACGGCAAACGGGATTTGCGCGCCCTTTGTTCGCCGGACGGAAAATGGGCCTACTACTTTGACCAGAGCGCCGGGCGGGTTTCACGCGCGCCCCTGGATGGTTCCGGAAAACCTGGAATGGTTCCGGGAAGCGTCGTGCCCCATAGCTTTGTGGCCGGCGGCGGACTTGGATTGTCCAGCGACGGGAAGACGCTGGTTTACATCGTGGAAGTCGTCGATGCGGCAACGCAGCGCGGCAAAGAGCAGGTCGCGCTGCTGGACGTCGGCTCTCCTACGCCGCGCCTGCTCGATGCGGATCCACGCATCGCCCGCGGCGGCGTGCGCTTCACACCCGACGGCAAAGGCGTAGCGTATCCCATCCACGAAAATGGCGTGGACAATCTTTGGATCCAGCCGCTCGATGGCTCGCCCGGTCACCAGATCACCAACTTCACCTCCGAGCAAATCACCTCGTTCCACTGGTCGCCGGACAGAAAAAGTCTTGGCGTGCTCCGCAGCCATTCGGAGTCCGACGTGGTGCTGCTGCAAGAATCCAAGTAAGGTTTTAGCTAAGCCCCAGCACACGCCGCTTTGAATCCCTTATGAATCACATCAAGAGTATCCTCCGCGAGGTTCAGCGCCGGCAGTTCTTCTTGGCTAAACCAGCGGACTTCGGCAGCGTCGCTGGCGGCGGCGAGATCTCCCGCAACCCGCCGGCACAGAAAATCAATCAAAACGTAGTGATATTGCACGCGCTGCTCGGGATCGCGCAGGACGCGATCGAAGACGCCGAGTAGCTCGCCGGCTTCGACGGTAAGTCCCGTTTCCTCGCGAGCCTCGCGGATGGCGGCTTCGCGCACCAGTTCGCCGATTTCGAGCACGCCTCCGGGGATGGACCACTCGGCCTGCAGCGGCGGATGCGCGCGCTTCACCAGAACGACTCGACCGTCCTCGATGATGATGGCGCCGACACCGACCAGCGGAACCTCGGGAAATTCGCGTTGCATGTGTGCAAGAATTCTAAAGCATGGCTCAGTTTGGGTTTCGACTGTCTCTCACCAACGCGGCGTCATCCTGAGCGTAGCCGTTTTTCAGGCGGAGCGAAGGATATCGCGCGGGGTTGTCAACGCGTCCGAAAAGCTCCACGCGAGATCCCTCGCCCGGCTGAACTGCGCCGGGTTTCGGGATGACGCCTCCGGGAAGAGGTCCAGAAATATGCCCTCCATCACTACCAGCTTTCTCTGTGGTTAAATGAGATTGCCTATGGCACTGGAAGAATACAAACGAAAACGCAAGTTTGATCAGACGCCGGAGCCTCCCGCGAAAGTCGAGAGCAAGGCGGGACACCGGTTTGTGGTCCAGAAACACGATGCCACGCGGCTGCATTACGACTTTCGCCTGGAGATGGAAGGCGTGCTGAAATCTTGGGCGGTGCCCAAGGGACCGTCGCTTGATCCAGCCGACAAGCGCCTCGCCATGCAGGTGGAGGATCACCCCGTTTCGTATTTCGATTTCGAAGGCATCATTCCGGAAGATAACTACGGCGCGGGCACGGTGATGGTATGGGACGTGGGCACGTGGCAGCCGCTGTCTCCGATTCCAGTGGAGGGAAAATACGTGCCCGGCACCGAGGCCGAAGCCGCCGCCATGCTGGCCAAAGGCGATTTGAAATTCCGCCTTGATGGGAAAAAGCTGAAGGGCGACTTCGCGCTGGTGAAGATGAAAGGCCGTCGTCCCGGAAGCAAAGGCAACGAATGGCTGCTGATCAAGAAGCATGACGACTACGAGGTCGAGGGATACGACATCGATGCCCATGATGAATCAGTCCTGACCAAGCGCAGCCTGGCGGAAATCGCCGGAGACTCAGGATCGGCGGAGTGGAGAAGCCGCCCATCAGGCCGCGGCAAGTTGAAAGCAGCGTGGCTCGCGGATGCAGTCGCAAAGTTAGATAAGAAGAATCTAGCAAAGAAGCCCGCCGCTAAAAAAAAAATCCAAACACAGAGGAACGCAGGCTAACCCACCATAAGCTAGCCCCACCCGATCCCAAGAATTACCCTGTATCCTCTGTGCCCCCCGTGTTAAATGGTCTTTCCTCCGCTCCGGTCAAGCGTCCCTTGCCAACCGAAATCCACCCCATGCTGGCCACCTCGATCTCCGAGCCTTTTGACGGCCCAGAGTGGCTGTTCGAAATCAAATGGGACGGTTACCGCGCGGTCGCTTTTATCGAGAACGGCAAATTGCGGCTGGTCTCGCGGAACCAGAACGAACTCACCCAACGCTATCCCGAACTCAGAGATCTGCCGCAGTTCGTAAAAGCGAAAAACGCAATCCTCGACGGCGAAGTGGTCGCGCTCGACGCGCAGGGACGGGCATCGTTCAGCCTGATGCAGCAGCGAACCGGATTTCGTCCCGGCGGCCGCCGCGCCGCCACCAATGCGGATGTTCCGGTGCTCTACTACGCCTTTGATCTGCTCTATCTCGACGGTTACGATTGGCGCCGCGTGCCGCTGGAGGATCGCAAGAAGAAATTGGCGTCTGTGCTGATCGCAGGCGATTCGCTGCGCTATTCTGATCACTACGAGCAGCAAGGAAAGGCGCTGTTCGAAATCGCCCGCAAGATAGGGCTGGAAGGGATCTTGGCCAAGAAGCGCGACAGCATCTATCAGGAGCGCCGCAGCGGCGAGTGGCTGAAGATCAAAATCACGCATACGCTGGAATGCGTGATCGGCGGATACACTGAACCGGAAGGCAGCCGCGCCCATTTCGGCTCGATCGTTCTGGGTCTCTACGACAAACAAGGCCGGCTGATTCATGTGGGACAGGCGGGCAGCGGTTTCAATCAAAAGTCACTCGGCGAAGTTTGGAAGCTGCTGAAAAAAAGGGAGACAAAGATGAATCCCTTTTATGGTGAAGTCGAGGCGCTGCGCCAGGTGAGCTGGGTAAAGCCGCAACTGGTAGCCGAGATCGAGTACGCAGAATGGACGGATGGAGCCAGTGGTGGCAGCGGTCCCAAGCTGCGGGCTCCCGTGTTCCTCGGCCTCCGCGACGACAAAGATCCAAAAGAATGCACACTCGACCAAGAACGTGCCGCCGAGAACTGAGAACCGCCTTCCCCTACTTGATATCCTTCATCGCCAGTAGCGTGCCGTAGTCGCGGCCGCTGGGGTCCATGGCGCGGGCCACGACTGCCGCAAACGCCTCTCGCAGTTCCGGATACTTGGCCACCAAAGCCTTCATCACCGCGATGTTGTTTTGATAAGCCTGATTCGTATTCGAAACATCCGCAGCCTGATACTTCACAATTAGATCCAGCTCATTGCCCACGACCTCAGGGAAAAGGTCGACGAGCTTGTAGGTCGAAGTCCCAGCGGAAAGATCTGCAGTCTTGCCGTCCGCGGGCAAATCGGCCGATTGCGCTTTTTGTGATTCGTCATACAGCTTGTCGGTAGTCGCCGTGCTCATAAACGGCAACGGCGAAATCAGCGAGCGTGCCTCCAGATAGTAGAACCACGCATTGTGGGTCTGTCCCTTAGTCTTAAATTCGCGGGCTTGTGTGAGGAACCAATCGCTGTTGTGACCGCCGATTTGCGCAGCTTTAATGTAAAGGCCTCCCAGCTTCCAATCGGAAGCTAGCTGCTGCAGTATTAACGAAACCGTATACGCGCCCTTGGAAGACGGTGCGTCGAAAATGATCACCGCATATTTTCCGGGTGGAAGATCGTTGAGGTAGAAGGCTGCGCTGTCCCTCGTCTGGCCGTTCCTGCCAAAAACACCGCAGTAAAATTCCGCGCGTGGGAGGGGCTCCGTCCCATCGGCTTCCAGCAAGAACGGCGGACGAGCGGTTCCTTTCGCACCAGCCAACGCGGACTGATTGTCCTTAACCGTGGTCTCGATGCTGGAAAAATCCGAGGCCAGGCTCGGAATAGCATTTTGCCGCAGCGACGTCGGATCGCCTTTGGCGATAAAGTCGAAATAGCGCTGACCGGAAGACACCAGAGCGGTCCGCGTGGCGGGTTCCATATCGTTCGCCGTAACGCAATTTTCCGCGAACACATTCTTAGCGCAGCACGTCACCAGAGCCAATGCGGTATAAGCGACAAGCAAATTCCTTCGCTGTATCGTCGAGCTCTTATCTGCCGCCGGGTAGCGGTTCCGAAACCAGTTCGCCTGAAACCCTTTCATTCCGACCCCAGGAAGAAATTGTACGCCCCCACGAAACCACAAGAAGCGCAAGAACTTGCACATTCCGGCCACCGCGCAATAGCCGAGTTGCCCGTGCAAGACCCTAAAGTCAATGCATTCTATAAAGTAGAGAAAGTTGTGCTCTCGTAGTGACCTATCTATGCCACGCCGAAAGCGGTGTTAGAATTGCTGTTACAAACCCACCGTCTCCGCAAAATCGTCGAAGAGATTGAAGTGGAGGAGCTGTGATGAGTATGGAATCAAAGCTTACCGGGTTTCTGATGGCCGGCGTTCTGTGCGTGCCCGTCGTGGGTCAGGCTGACACGCGCCAGGCCGACACGCAGACGACGCATCGTGTCCACAGCAAGAAAAAGGCGTTGCCGCCCCCGCTGCCTTCGGGAAGCCGAGGACCCGTGCCCCAGATTCCCTTGGATTCCATCCCGGCCGTCGCTCCCGAAGTCACCTACGAGAATGGACTGCTAACGATTGTCGCGCCGAACTCCACGCTGGGGGACATTCTGCGTAGCGTTCGCAAGCACACCGCAGCCGACATCGATGTTCCGGCCTCCGCCAGTGAACGGGTTGCGACGCGCCTGGGCCCCGCGCCAGCGCGAGAAGTGATGGCCGAACTGCTGAACGGATCACGCTTCAACTACATATTGCTGGGATCACCGGC
>Ga0208455_1000626_pt1 | contig 13916 bp, 10 predicted proteins | sample June2015DPH_4_50_FD_184690 | JGI IMG/M metagenome (GOLD analysis project Ga0208455, IMG submission 184690) | Peatland microbial communities from SPRUCE experiment site at the Marcell Experimental Forest, Minnesota, USA - June2015DPH_4_40... | ecosystem: Environmental > Terrestrial > Soil >... | reverse complement strand
CAGTGCCAGCAACCTCGCCATTGTTGCTCACCTGCCACGTCTGGCCGTTGTTGCCACCCAGCGTCGGCAATGCTGTCATGTTGCCGTTGTTCCAAACGAACGGTAGACAGATCAGATGGGTACCGAAGCCGCAAAAGTCCTCACCATTTGGGTCTGGCGTGATAGTGTCGGAATTGCCTGCGACTTCGCCTCTGGCATTTGGCTGCGGATCTGCTTCGGGGGCAACGCTGTTAGGACCACCGAGTGTGCCGAGGTCGAGGAGTTTCCCGTTTCGCCAGAGAGCTGCGTGAATCACTTGATCGCTAGGTGTCGTGGAACTACCTGCGATCCAACCTTTGTTATTGATCCCGACGGCCTCGCTGAAGGTTCCTCCTAGCGTACCGAGATCGGTAAAATTGTAGCGAACGTGCCGCTGGCTGACTGATTTTCCTGGCTCGCCATGACCTGTGGAGCTGCTAGTACAGCGAACATCATCACTGCGGTAATGCAAATCCGGATTCTAGATTTCATGAGGCACGTCCTTTCCGACGAATTCTTAATCAAGTTCCTCACGATCGGGGGCTGCGGCCTACGATCAGTTGATCTAATGTCGTATAGCTCACACTTGCCTGCGCCCGTGGCGATTCCGAATCAGAGACCGTCACAACGATGTCGTAGGCACCAACCGTATTAACGTAAAGAGCCGAGATCTTGCACCATGCCGTGAATAAGTTCAATTCCCCCCGCGAAACGCCACGGTATGGGCGTCTGCCCTATTTCCCCTTTTAGAAAGTGCAGCTCCGCGCTGTATCGACGTAAGGGCGACACATAAAACCCATTTGCACATACTCGGGGTTTGTCGCCGTCGCGCCACTAGGGCATTGCGCTGATTCCCTTCTGAAACAAACCCAGCCATTGCTGCCGGTGCAATACCCGGTCAGTTTTTTCGTTAAGGGGTTCACATTACAACGTCCCGATCCATAGGAAGGTCCGTCGTCGATGAGATCGGCTTGGCCGCGCATTGACGAGGAGGAATTTTCGGACGCTGCCTGGTCGGAGGTCCTGCTTAGCGCTCCGATCGGCCCGGGAATGTGAAGGAGAACGCCCGGCTGCCGTCGCAGCATTTGGCGAATTGTATCGCGAGGATTAGTTAAGGGGGCGCGTTCCATGACAGGCGGCGGAGCGCCCGTGGCCTCACCTGCGATGATTTGCTGGCAATCTGACTGGCTGTCCTTATCACATGGCACAAGGAGATACGCATGCTCGTTGCCGCTGGTATCAACGCCGATCCCTGCTATCTCGCCGCGATCGTTGATACCCTGAGCTAATTCGAGGGTGAGGGATGCGCCTGGAGCAATGAGAGTATTGAGATCGAAAATTGACCCGCGTTCCCACAATACCGCGTGGGACTGGCTGTCGAAGACGCAGCCGACTGCAGAACCACCTACCACCTGAGTTTTCGAGTTAATGCCAGTCGCGAAGCTGCATTCATCCGCTCCGAGGGCGCCAAGATCGGTGATTTCGCCTATGCGCTTCCAGAGGGCGGCGTGGAACAGAACCTCTCCTTCGAGTGTTGCAAAGCCGGCGACTTGACCGGAGTCGTTGATTCCCGCCGCCCCAGTTTGTAGTCCTCCAATGGAGCCCCCCAAGTCCTGAATAGCCTCGTCTTTCCAGAAGAACGCTCGCTCAAGCGACTGATCGTTTACGTTGTCGCCAATGATTACGCCGCGGTTGTTGATGCCAGTGGCGATGGCGCAGGTGCCTCCGAGCGTACCTAGGTCCCGCATGCCCCTCTCTTCATCCCAAATAAAAGAGTGAGTGGGTAATGGGAAGAGATTGGGGTTGCACGTATTGGCCTGTGACTCCCCCGTGTAAGACCATCCGACGATCTGCCCCCGCTCGTTAATAAATTGGGCAATCGCGTCGGTGCCTGTCCCTAACGTCCCCAAGTCCTGCATCGCGCCCTTTTGCCATAGAAATGCACGCGTCTGCTTTGGAAGGAAGCCGGGAGCCGCCATTGAATTGGCGTCAGGAACAGTATTGGTAGCCCAGCCAATCACTTGCCCTTTGCTATTGACGCCATTGGCCCAGCTTTCATAGCCACCTTCGGGCAAGGTGCCAAGATCCAAAATCTTGTGATCGCGCCAGAGCACACCACGAACCTCCGGAAAGCCGGGGAATAAGGGATCGATTTTGCCGTTTTGCGACAGCCCCACGATTAAGCCATTCGGGCTGATCCAGTTCGCCTGGCTACTGAGGTCCTTATCCAGCGCTCCGAGATTGATGCGCCTTCCTTCATGCCACTTAAAGGCACGCGACACATAACAATCCTCGTTGAAACAAAACTTCGGAAAGGGATCCGGCAAAGACGTTTCGGCCCAGCCCACAAGAGTTCCGCGATTATTGAGCACACTGACCTGATTGTTGCCGCTGTTCCCGTCGTTGAGATAACTCTGTGGGCCACCGAACGTGCCCATGTCGATGAGCTTGTACCGGGGCTGCTGGGCTGACACATATGTCGGGATTGTGAGGGCAGCAAGAAGAGTCAACGCCGCGAGGCATACGAACAGATTCTTTTTCATGGCTTTCTCCTTGTGCGCCGGTTAAACCGGCGAGGTGTAGTGAATGAAAGAGTCATGCGAATGTGAAGTAGCGACCCACATCGGCCCTGAGTCAGGCGGAGCCGCTCGCGAGGGCGGCGTCGAAGCGTTGACAAGGGAACATGCGGGCCGGGTATTCAGCCGCGTAAGACCATCACTCCGGGACGCCGACGCTGTAAGGAGATGCGGAAGGCCCCATCCGGTGCACCGATATCGCGAGGTGCAACGGAGTCCCGCGCGGTCACAGACCCCGTGCACGTATGGAAGCACCTCGAACGGGAACCGGGAGATCCCAGGTTCGCCCAGGACAGCAGTTGCACTGGGACGCAACGGGAAGTCTAAGGACGCACGCCGATGACGAACGGACCTGGGAAGTCGGACAGACCTACTGTACCGGAGAAGTCCTCGAACAACGCCGGGCAACCGGCAGCGGAGGGGATGGAGGGAAGAGGTCTGGCCAAAGGGAACCTGCCCCAACAAAACGCGTCCCGGACACCGAGCCGGGAAGACGCGCTCAGCGCGATGGAGCGGGTACGTCAAGCAGCAAGTAAGGATAAGAAGTTGCGGTTTACCGCGCTCCTGCACCACATCTACAACCCGGAAACACTGCGCAAGGCATACTTCAGCTTGAAGAAGGAAGCTGCGCCCGGTGTCGACGGAGAGACGTGGCGGCACTACGGCGAGACCCTCGAGGACAGTCTCCAGGATCTTTCCCATAGGCTGAAGCGAGGAGCGTACCGAGCGAAACCGGTGCGTCGGGCGTATATCGACAAGAACGACGGGCGGAAAAGACCGCTCGGAGTTCCGGCGCTGGAAGACAAAATCGTCCAGCGCGCAACCGTCGAAGTGTTGAACGCTATCTACGAAACGGATTTTCTCGACTTTTCGTACGGATTCCGACCGGGGCGAAGCCAGCATAACGCACTGGATGCGCTCTACACCGGACTGCTGACGAAGAAGGTGAACTGGGTGCTGGATTTGGACATTCGCGGCTTTTTCGATGCGCTTTCGCACGAATGGCTGGTGAAGTTCGTCGAGCACCGGATTGCGGACCGGCGCGTCGTGCGACTGATCCAGAAATGGCTCAACGCGGGCGTGCTGGAGGATGGGAAACGGATACGTGTGGAAGAAGGGACGCCCCAGGGCGGCAGTGCCTCGCCGTTGTTGGCTAACGTTTATCTCCATTACGTGTTCGACCTGTGGGTCCAAGCGTGGCGTCAGAAGCGGGCGCACGGCGATGTCATCGTGGTGCGTTTTGCGGACGACATCGTGGTTGGATTTAACAGCCAGGCGGATGCCGAACAGTTCCGGGCGGAACTCACGGAACGCATGAAGAAGTTCCACCTGGAGCTGCATCCCGAGAAAACGCGCCTGCTGGAGTTCGGTCCGTTTGCGATCGACCAACGGCGGTGGCGTGGAGAAGGGAAACCGGAGACGTTCAACTTCCTCGGATTTACGCACATCTGCGTGAAGAAGAAGAGCAATGGACGGTTCACGGTGCTGCGGCAGACGATTAGGAAAAGGTTGCAGACGAAGCTGAATGAGGTGAAAGCCGAGCTTCAGCGACGCATGCACGCACCCATCCCCGATCAAGGCAAGTGGCTGCGGGCGGTTGTGGGTGGGCACTTTCGCTACTACGGAGTGCCCATGAACCAACCGGCGCTGGCGATGTTTCGATTCCGAGTCGGCTGGTATTGGCATCGCTCGCTGTCGCGGCGGAGCCAGAACGGCCGCGTCCTCTGGGATCGCATGCGGCGTCTCATCACTCGCTGGCTGCCTTTGCCTTCTGTCTGTCATCCCTATCCTCTCCGCCGCATGGGCGTCGTCACCTAAGGCAAGAGCCGGATGCGGGAAACCCGCTCGTCCGGATCCGTGGAGGGGGTCATGAGCAATCGTGATCCCTACTCCGACTACGTCTTGTCGTTTGCGTCCAGCTTTCGGGGAAGATGCCTAGTCGAGCAGGGATGGCCGAAGGGGGCCTTGGCGCTCGCCACATTCGCCATCCATCTACTTACACACGCGGAAATCAGACCAGAAATCGATCATCATGAGGGGTTTTTTTCTTTACATCTCTGCGGCAGCAATGCAGTCAGGTCGAACGAGTGTACAATTCCGACAGTTTGGTCAGTGTTTTCAATTACATGTCCGCAACCCACGACGTCACGCAATTGCTGGTTCAGTGGGCCAATGGCGATAAACAGGCCCTCGATGACCTCACGCCGCTGGTTTACAAGGAACTCCGACGGCTTGCGGCGAGCCATTTAAAAAAAGAGCGCAGGAGTCACACTCTGCAGCCGACCGCGCTTGTCCACGAAGCCTATCTGCGACTTGTAGATCAGAAGAACCCCAACTGGCAGAATCGCTCGCACTTCTTCGGAGTGGCATCGCAGCTCATGCGACGAATTTTGGTGGATCATGCACGCAAGAGACAGGCCGACAAACGTGCGGGGCAAAGAGTGTCGCTGGAAGATGCGGTGAGCTTTCAAAGAGAGCGAGGCCGCGAACTTCTAGCTCTCGACTCCGGTCTTATCGCCCTTGAGAAGGTCGACCCAAGAAAATGCAGAGCGATCGAACTGCGCTATTTTGGAGGGTTGTCCATGGACGAGATTGCGCAAACGCTGGATGTTTCAGCAGTTACGGTGCGGCGCGATTTGAGGATGGCAGAAGCCTGGCTAAATCACGAAATGGATGAGAGGTAGGTTTTCCTTGAAGCCGGAACGCTGGGCGCAAATCGAGGAGCTATTCCATCGCGCTGTCGAATGCGAGGGAAGCCAACGTGATCTCCTTCTCGACAGCGCATGCAACGGCGATTTCGAACTGCGGCGACAAGTGGAAGCACTGCTCTCCTCCGATTCAAGCGCACGTAATCGCGTTCAAGCCGCGGTCGATTCTGAGGTTCGCGATTTTGGATTCTCCTTGGTCGGCGAAGTCGTATCTCACTATCGAATCCTTGGTGCACTCGGTGGCGGTGGAATGGGCTTGGTTTACCGGGCGGAGGATCTCAAGTTAGGCCGACGGGTAGCACTTAAGTTTCTACCCGAAGAATCGGCGAAGGATCCTGCCGCGCTCGCGCGCTTTGACCGCGAAGCGCGCTCGGCTTCAGCCCTTGAGCACCCCAACATCTGCCCTATTTATGAATTCGGCGAGCACGATGTCCGGACATTCCTCGTGATGCAGTTGTTGGAAGGACAGACGCTGCGGGAATTGCTGGAGAGCGGGAAATCTGAAACGTCAAGATCTGATTCAAGCGCCAAGTCGCTGGCCCGTCATGCCCTCGCGCTTGATCAAGTCCTCGATCTAGCAATCCAGATTGCAAATGGATTGGATGCAGCTCATCAGAAGGGCATCATCCATCGCGATATAAAACCTGCCAACATTTTTGTTACCAGCCAAGGCCAGGCCAAGATTCTGGATTTTGGTTTGGCAAAACTTGCTCAAGGTGCAACCAAGGAGGCCGATGAACTGGAGCAGGAACGTCACGAGGACGGATCACCACGACAGGCGCGTGAAGTGCCGCCATCGGCAACACCCGATCCTCTGCTGAGCCGGACCGGAGTAGCAATGGGCACGGCGGGATACATGTCGCCCGAGCAGGCGCGTGGTGAAAAGTTGGACGCGCGAACTGACCTGTTTTCGTTTGGTCTCGTCTTGTATGAGATGGCGACTGGGCATCGTGCGTTTGAGGGCGAAACAGGACCGGCGCTCCAGACTGCTATTCTCACGCAAACCCCTCTTTCGGCAAGGCAGGTGAATCCGCGAGTACCCGCCAAGCTGGCGCGCATCATCACGAAAGCATTCGAAAAGGATCGCGCCGCGCGTTATCAGACTGTCTCGGAATTGCGTCAAGATCTAGAACGATTGCAGCGTGAAATGGCGCCTCTGGTGCCCCGCCGCCGCTGGATGCTGGCCACATTCGCGGTCGCGACGTTGTTGGTTGCTGGAGCGATTCGCTGGGCTATAACCCACCAATCTTCCCATCCGCAGATTTCACAACTGAAGCTGCGGCAACTAACCGTGAATTCCTCGGAGAATCCTGTAATTGGCGGCGCAATTTCACCGGACGGCAAGTACCTGGCATACACCGACGCGAGAGGAATCCATCTCAAACTCTTGGAAAGCGGAGAAACGCGAGACCTCGCGTTTCCAGCATCAGTTTTGCAGAACGAGGCGGTTTGGGAACTTGGGCTTACTCCGTGGATGCCGGATAGCGGTCGCTTCGTAGCGAACGCCCATCCGAAAAGCGAGGATCAGAGTACATGGGCATCTCCCACGAGTAGCATCTGGATGTTTTCGGTCAACGGGGAAGCCCCCCGCAAGCTTCGCGATCAAGCTGTGGCCTGGGCCGTTTCTCCGAATGGCTCTGCAATCGCATTTGGTACGGGCAAGGGTGGAGTTGGTGAAGGCGAAGCATGGACCATGGACGCAAGCGGGGGGCATCCACGCAAGCTTCTTGATAGTTCGGAAGGCGCTGCTATTTGTTGCGTGACTTGGTCTTCGGACCAGCGGCGATACCTCTACGTCCTGACCGATCATTCCGGTGACAGGCTGGTGAGCCGAGATATCAGTGGAGGACCTGTTACCACCATCTTCAGCCCTCCGGAGATGAGCAACATCAAGGACATCGTACTTTTGCCGGACGGTCGAATTGCTTATTCCTTGCCCGAGCCTGAAAACCTGAACTCCGTGTGCAACTATTGGGTAACTAGCATTGATCTGAGGAGTGGGGCGCGGCTGGAAAAGGCTCGCCGTCTATCCAATTGGCCTAATTTCTGCACGGGTAGCGGGAGCGTTAGTACGGATGGGAAGCGCCTCGCTTTCCTGGGATGGTCGGGGTTCGGGACATCATACATTGCCGACCTTGAGGGCGGTGGGTCCCAAATACGTAATCCAAAGCATTTCACATTGGAAGAAGATGATGATTTCGTCAGCGCATGGACGAAAGACAGCAGGCAGGCAATATTCGGAATAAACCGAGGTTACCAGTATGGCGTCTACAAACAGGCTTTGGACTCCGAAACACCAGAAGCATTAGCAACAAACGTCCCAGGAGGACTGCTGGCAAATTTGGTCATGAGCCCTGATGGGCAATGGATCATTGCATTGGTTTGGCCCTTATCCCCGGGAGAATCCCCCGTTCTGTCGACACATTCAACGATGCCTCTCATGCGAATCCCGGTCTCGGGAGGGCAGCCAGAGTTGATATTCCCAGTTCGTCTAGGCAGTCCCATTTCCTGCGCACAGCGTTCTTTACAGCTATGTGTCGTAGCCGAGAGATCCGATGATCGCAAGCAGATGATCGTGACTGCCTTCGATCCTGTCAAAGGACGGGGTCCTGAGATTGCGCGATTCGATGTGGACCAGGCTCTTGATGTGAACGTCGAAAACCTAATCTGCGCGTTATCCCCGGATGGCACACGATTGGCCACTGCGTCGGGCTCCAATTCTCCAATCAAGATCTATTCGCTCCGAGGTCATAGTGTCACGACTATCCCCGCCAAGGGGTTGGATAGATTGTGGAATGTGACATGGGCGGCCGATGAAAAAGGATTGTACGTGGGCAGGCATGTCGCGGATGGGACAGAACTGCTCTATCTCGACTTCAAAGGAAGAAGTTCGCATTTGTGGAAGAGTCTGGGACAGAAGTGCTTTGGAGTCCCCTCTCCTGACGGCCGCCATTTGGCGATCTATGATTGGAAACGCAGCGCGAACATGTGGATGATCGAGAACTTTTGAATCATGCCGGAGCGTTAGAATGTGCTGACGCATCAACGCGATCAAAAGCGCAGCTGTACCTTCAACTGAATCATCCGTGGAGCTGCATCCCCTCCGAGACCAGAACCCAGGATACTGGTCGGCGATTGTTGTAGATAAAAAATCTGCCCGAAGGCCGGATCCGAACTCCAGTTATCAGGAAAACCAAAATTGGGATGATTGAAAAGGTTGAAAAGCTGAAAACCAATTCCGAGCGAAGCATTCTCCCAATCAGGAATTTTCGTGTTTTTCATAATGCCAAGATCGGTATTGAAATAGTCTGGTCCGCGAAACTGGTTCCTTCGTTGAGCGAATTTCACTTCGGGCCCGCCACAGGGCCCCGACGGACCCGGCAGATTGCCAGCGTTGAATCCCGTCTCACAGCCCGCTTGCACGAAGAGAGCCTTTGGATTGGGCTCAGGCGACCCATCAGCTGACGCGAAGAACTGCGGCGGCAAACAAGGATTCGTGTCCAGAACAAAAGCAGCGGCTCTGCCGCATGACGTGGCGTTGGGAAGCGGGCCTACGGGAACCGCATAGATTGCGCCGAAATAATTGTTCTGCTGAAGGCTGCTGGACTCGGCATGATCGAATACAGTGTAGGGCAAGCCGGTGCGAGCGAAAATCGTTCCAGAAACCTGCCATCCCTTGAGCAGATAATCGGAGCCGTGGACCCCCAATGCCTTCCTCACCGGAAGTTCCCATACATAGTTCGCGTTCAAAGAATGGCGCACGTCGTATTCAGCAGGTCCGTAAGCGCCACGGAGATTATTCGGGTCCTGCGGATACAAAGAACTGCCGGATGTGAAACTGAAGAACCCTGCGTTCGAGACTTCGTCGAAGGCGTGGCTGTAAGTGTAGTTGACCTGAACCAACCCGTTACCCCAGTGAGTGAACTGGTGCCGAAATGACAAAACAAGTCCGTTGAAGTTAGAAACGGCCTCCGTGCCGAATTGCGTAACCTGGCCAAAACGGGGATCGCTGCACGGCGGAACGGGTGGGCTGCTACATGGGCGCGGCGGCAACGAGCCAAAGCCAAAAGCGTTTGCGCTCGGATTCCCAACCCCTTCGTGAATACCGTGGTGTCCGTAATAGCCAATCGTTGCCGATGTGTTGTTCCCTAGTGCTTGCTGCCATTCGAGGCTCCATCTCTGATATTCCGGCAGATGCAATGTCCCCGCTACGGAGCTAAGGGAAGGCGGAGAAAAACTAGGGTCACTCTGCTGAAGTTGCGCGAGAGTCTCGCCTGCCGAAAAGCCGTCTGTAAATAGTTTGTTTGATAAATATGTGGTACTGAACAGGCTGTTTCTTTCACCCGGGGTGAGTGTGCCCGAGAATGCAGTATAGACATTGTAGATAGGCGCGTTGATGTAAAAAGCTTCCGAGATCGCATCTCGCAAAGGATCGTAGAAGATGCCCAGTCCGCCCCGCAAAACACTGCTGTGAGAAACGCCGAACGGCTGCCAGGCAAAACTGAATCGCGGTGACCAGGCAATGTTATCCAAATTGAAGAGGGGATGTGATTGTCCCGTGAGAATCGCTTTGTTGTAGGGCTGAGCGGGGTCGTGATTCATCGAATCGAACGGAGCCGCAGTCGTAGCGAAGCACCGCGTCGGGCAGAGAGGGTTGGAATAGTGTTCCGCGCGGAGAGCGAACGTCAACGTTAAGTCGGGCTTTGCATGCCACTCGTCTTGGCTGTAGGCTCCAAAGTTTAAAAAGGAAATAGAGAGCGGGGACTGGGAAGTGAACGATTGCGTTAGCGACGTGTAGTCGTTCAATGGTGTTGCCGAATCGATGCCCCCTTGGTAAAAAGCGTCAAGCGTTTGTGGCGACAGTTGTCCAATGGCGTTTTGCGTAATGGGTGCTACATGCCAACGGACCCGTGCAAGGCTCACGCCGAATCCCAACTTGTGGCCTCGCCGTATCATCGCAACATCTTCGGACAACTCGTACAGTCTATGGTTGTGATGATAAGAGCCAATCCCATCGTCACCGCCTAGACCGTTAAATGTACCGGGCACGCTAAAGTTGAGGATCGTGGGAAATGCCGCCAAAGCTTGCGCAGTGTCCTTAGGCGCCCACACGAAATCGTACTCCGAGCCGCCCGCCACAAACTGGCTCGCCGCACCCGAACCAAACGAGTGCGTTTCTACAAGTTGACCTTGCCACAACCAGACGTTGTAATCAGCATCGAATGAGGAACTGATTGGATCTGTATAAAATGCGCCGAGTCCGTGTTCTCCCTGTATCCGGAAGAAGGCGCGATCGCTCTTGGCTATGTTCCAGTCCAGACGACCGGAAGTGAGGGCATCTTGGCTGGGGCGACCACGCGTTTTGAAAAAATACTCTGAGCAAGGCACGTTCGTGCCAAGGTGTGTGAACCCAGTGCAACCGAGCGGGTCTGTTGAGCTGGGGCCCCCATGAATAACCTTGTTGATTCCGGGTGCGGCGTTGTAAAGATTGAACATCTGTTTGTAAAACGCATCCGAAGCAGAAGTTAACCCAAACCTGGAATCGATATTAGCAATAGTCGCAGACTCGAATTGAGAGCTTGGGACTGTCACCAGAAACACCTGGGGGATGAGAAGCCTCAGGCCCTCGGTGTCGAAGAAGAAGAACAGCTTGTCCTTCTTGATCGGGCCGCCGAATGAACCCGCCCACTGATTGGCGATAGAGAACGGACGCGGGGTGGCGAGAGCATTATTGAACCAGTCATTTGCGTTTAAAATGCGGCCATTCCAATAGTACTGCGCGTTCCCGTGAAAATTGTTAACTCCCGACTTGGTGATGTAGTTGACGTTGCCGCCTGCAGCTTGCCCGAACTGGCCGGAGTAACCGGTGGTGACGACGGTTGCTTCCTGAATTTGGTTTTGCCCCAGGGTAAGGCCGAGCGAACCACCCACTATGAAGTTTTGCCCGTTATCTGTAATGCTCATGCCGTCGAGCGTGAAATGGTAAGAAGAGCCAGGCATTCCCAGAATCGAGAAGTTGGGAGCGCCATTTTGAATCCCACCGGTGCTCTGGCTGTCGGTGTTCATCACCACGCCGGGCACGGTTTGTACGATGTAGGTGAGGTCATTCCCGGGATTGGGAACTTCGGAGATCTGCTTCTGGCTCATTGTCGCCGAGACGTCGCCATTCTCTGCCTGCAGGAGCGGCGCTTCGCCAGTGACCGTAACCTCGCTGCTCGTCTTCGCGATTTCCAGCGCGATGTTCAACGTTCCTGGAGGCCCGAGCAATACATTCACTGCTCGGCTGTCTTTGCGAAAACCCTCGTGCGAAACAGTCAGCGTGTAGACAGCAGGAGCTAGAAAGAAGAATCGGTACACACCTTCCCGATCAGTTTTCGTTGATTCGACGTTACCCTTGTGGATGTCCTTGATTTCGACGTCTGCATTCGTGATGACCGCGTTGCTCTGATCTGTGACAACGCCCGTCAATCCACCAGAGGTCGTGGTCTGAGCTCGGATCTGATGCAAGAGACACACCGCCGCCAGCATGGCAACCAACGTCAAGCGCCGCGGACGAAGTCGCACCGAATCACCCCATTGATTCGAAGAGCTACGAAGCACAGCGAGAACATCATGATACTGCCAAACCTCGTAAGCTGTGTTCGGGTGATCAGGTATGCAGCGAACCTTCTCCTCCGTAGAGTTTGAACAACACACGCACTCAGACTGGACCTGATTGCCGATTGGGACCGCAGGAGGAGAGAAAACTCGGTACAACGTCGGTACAACCCCAGGCGAAGAAAAAACTGGCTTTCTGGCTCCTAAGCGACGTCGGATGAAGCGCTTAGATTTTGACCTGCTCTTGGTTCGGGACGAGGAGCTTTTACGTGTTTACTGCGCTGCCGTACTTTCATGTTCGTATGGTCGGCAAACAGGAAACTGTCTTTTTGGTCGCAAGATCACTTCACGCCAATACCCAAGTCGCTTGAGTCTATGAATGCCGGGCGGCCCAGACAGCTGGAGTGAGATCTGCGAGGCACCGGATCGGGAGATCGCCAAACCCCCTTGTGAACTACTTCTGACGGGGGCCCTTCGTTTGTCCTGTTTGTCCAAGAAGGGTCATATCGTAGGTCTAGTGGCTTCACAGCGGAGTGTCGTGAGTCGCTTTTGCCCTTTCAGCCGCGTGCTGTGCTACACAGCGTATAATGCAGCCCCAGACAGCGGAGTGTGTAGTCCACGTATTCACAGGCGGCGAATCCCTCCCTCTCCGCCAGAACTTTAGTTATCTAGCACTTACGGGTCGGTGATACCTACACTTGATACGGTTTCAAGGAAGGGTCACCGATGCACCGCGAAGTCAATCTCACCAAAAGGGTCCGAACCAGCACAGGGCTGCGCTACTGCCCGGTGCTGCTGTCCGCGAACGGGCGAGTCAAGCCTGACGCGGTGCTGGTCAACGGCAAGCCCGAGCGCCACCCCGAAGGCGCGTACTACATCGAATGGCACGACAACGGCAAGCGCATCCGCCTGTCGGTCGGCAAGGACGCAGCGGACGCCAGTTCCATGCGCCTGCGTAAAGAGACGGAGCTAAACAACGGGGATGCCACGGTGCCGGAGAATGGCGCGAACGGCCACAGGTCGGTTGCGGCATCGGTCGCAGACTACCTCGAAGAAACGGCGCTCACGAAGAAGCCTAAGACTCTGGCGGCCTACAGCACGGCCTTGAACTACTTCACTGCATCCTGCCACAAACTCAACATCGAAGACATTGACCGCAAGGACTTGCTGAAGTTCTGCGCGTTCCTGCGGGATGAGAAAGAGCAGGCACCACGCAGCGTGTACAACAAGTTTGAAAACCTCATGGCCTTCCTCAAGGCGCAAGGGATTCGCGGGCTGGTGGGCAAGAACGATTGGCCCCGCTATACGGAAGAGGAGCCGGAAATCTACGAGCAGGAAGAACTGGGGAAGCTATTCGCAGAGTGTGATGCAGAGGAGCGGTTGTGGTACGAGTTCTTCTTGATGACAGGTGAGCGTGAGCAAGAAGTGATGTTCACGCACTGGTCGGACGTGAACTTTGCCGCGTCCACCGTCCGGGTCAGCCACAAGCCGGATGCGGGATGGACACCGAAGGCGTACAAGGAACGCGAGATTCCGATCCCTGCGAAGCTCGCAAAGAGCCTGAAGGCATGGAAGGCGAAGTCTGACAAGACGTGCGCCCTTGTGTTCCCCACTGCCGGATGCAAACCGAAGCTGGATTTTCTCGACTGCCTCAAGGCCGTTGCCGAGCGTGCGAAGCTCGACCCGGAGAACTTTTGGCTACACAAATTCCGCGCCACGTTCGCAACCCGGTGCCTCTGGGCTGGCGTCGATCTGCGCACGGTACAGCAGTGGCTCGGTCACTCCGATATGGAGTCAACAATGCGATACTTGAAGCCATCGCGCAGTCAGCAAGTGCGGGAGAAGGTCAACGAGATTTTCGCTTTGTAGTGACTGTGTCTAGCTTCAGGAAATCAGTAGATCATGGACATTCTGTAGGATCGAAAATTTGCGCAGTTTTCCCTTCCAGAGCCCACCAGCTTACCCAGTTTTGATGGTCAGCGCCAGAGCCGTCGGAGGATGCCCGTTAATTCGTAGA
>Ga0208455_1000623_pt1 | contig 14027 bp, 11 predicted proteins | sample June2015DPH_4_50_FD_184690 | JGI IMG/M metagenome (GOLD analysis project Ga0208455, IMG submission 184690) | Peatland microbial communities from SPRUCE experiment site at the Marcell Experimental Forest, Minnesota, USA - June2015DPH_4_40... | ecosystem: Environmental > Terrestrial > Soil >... | reverse complement strand
AGAATCGATCAATTCGTGCGCTCCTCCAACAGCCAATGCCAACCCTTTGTCTGGACAGCCACGGCCGACTCGATTCTGGCCAAGATTGAAAGACTATGTAACCGTATTTCTGGGACAGCACACTAGCCAGGCGGCGCTAAACTAACCCGTGGCTTCCCTGGCCTCGGAGGACTGGCGCTGATGATGCATCAGGAGGAGCGCCAAACAAATGGAATGAATTTTGGTCTCCGGCGGTTCGGCCCGCGAAAGCACCACAAGAGGCACACGCGCGCCAACGATGATGCCGCCGGACTGGCCCCCGGCAAAATAGGTAATCGCCCGATACAGAATATTGGCCGCCTCGATGTCCGGAGCAATGAACACGTCCGTGGCCTCGACCACCGGACTCGCAATGGATTTGCGGTCTGCGGCAAAGTGGCTGAGAGGAACATCAAGGGCTAACGGGCCTTCCAGGTAAGCGCCCGAGATCTGCCCCCGCCGGTTCATCTGCACCAGCGCCGCAGCATCCACCGTTGCCGGCATGGCGGGATTGACGAATTCCAACGCCGCCAGCAAAACCACCTTGGGCTCTGCGATGCCCAGCGCGTGTGCCACCTCGATGGCGTTTCGACAGATTTCCGCCTTGTTTTCCAGCGCCGGGGCAATGTTGATGGCGCCGTCGCTCATGACCATCATCCGCGAAATTCGCGGCACTTGGAAAACAATGACCTGGCTCAGTTGTCTTCCGATTCGCAGGCCACGTTCTTTGTCGAGCGCGCCTCTTATCAAGTTGGCCGTCGTCACCTTGCCTTTCATCAGCAGATCGGCCTTGCCTTCCCTTACCAGGTCGATGGCCTGGCGGATGGATGCATCTTCCCCTGAGGTCGGGATCAGTGACTCGGAGCGCACTGTGTAGCCTACCTTGCGGGCAGCCTCTTCGATCTTGGCGGGTTTTCCAACCAGAGTCGGCAGCGCCAGTCCCAGCGGTTCCGCCTGCGCCAGACTTTCCAGCACGTCAGGGTCATGCGCCTCGATCACCGCGATTTTCGCAGGACCGAGCTTCCGCGCCCGCTCAATCAATTCCTCAAAGCTGCGGATCATTTGCCTGTCTCCCGGTTGAGGCGCGCCCGCCGGGGCGAGCGCCCCCTGTGTTGCTGAACTAATTTAGTGCCCCAAATTAGCATTTACAGGCCGAGTGCGCTCACCAGCCCCTGGCCTCTCCTCAAGGAGGAGGGGGTTAGTGAGCTGGCTACCCTCCTCAAGGAGGAGGGAAAGTCCCCTCCTTAGTAAGGAGGGGGTAGGGGGTAGTTGTTGTAAAGAATTAGCCGGGACGGCACACTAGCTCGCGGCTGCCGCCCCATTTTGCACTTGGCCGACAATGCTCTTGAATTCGTCCTCCGTGAGCAGGTCCTTCTTCTCGAACGACTTCTCCTTCACAAGGCGCACCATTTCCAGCATTTCCTCTTCACTGGCTTGCACCTTCAGCTTCTCGCACCACTCCTGGATGGAGGGCAGGCCGCTGTTCTTGCCGAGTACGACGGAAACCGGCGCCTGCCCCACAAGCTCGGGGGCAAACGGGACATATTCCAGCGGGCTCTTCTCCCGCGCTTTCCGGAGCCACCCGGCCACAATCCCTGACTCCACCTTATAGAGCATCTCGCCTACGATGGGGCGGTTCCCCGGTATTTTGACTTTCGCAAGCTCCAGCACATACCGCGAAACCTCGCACATCTTCTCCGTGCGAATGCCGAGCTTGACTCCATACAGGCACAACAGAGAGAGCACAACATCTTCCATGGGAACGTTGCCCGCCCGCTCGCCCAGGCCGGTCACGGTGGTATGCGCTACCGACGCTCCTCCCGCAAGGCCATAAATCGTGTTGGCCACTCCCAGCCCGAAGTCCTGATGACAGTGAATCTCCATCGGCTTCTTGAGTCGCTTGATCGCTTTCTTGACCATCATGTAGATTGCTTGCGGCGTGCACCCGCCCAAACTGTCGGCGAGCGTGAAGGCGTCCATGTGGCCTTCCTCGGCCACATGCTGCACCAGGTCCAGCAGTTTCTCCACCTCAGTGCGTGTCGAGTCGATGGTGAAAAAGACGGTATAGAGGCCAGCCTCTTTAGCGGCCAGCGTGGCCTCGATGGAGGATTTCACCGCGCGCTCCAGGGGCCATCCATAAGCATTCTTGATGATATGTTCGCTGGAAGGAATTTCGACAATTACACCTTTGCATCCACATGCCTTGGCTGCCGCTATGTCACTGACCAAGCAACGGGCGAAGCTAAAGATCTCCGCCTTCAAGCCGAGGTCGGCGATTTCGCACACCGCGCCCTGATCCTGCGGTGAGACCGCGGGCATTCCAGCCTCGATCCGGTGAACGCCCATAGCGTCCAACCGCTTGGCGATCTCTACCTTTTCTTCACGACGGAAAACCACGCCAGTCTGCTGTTCGCCGTCGCGCAAGGTCACATCATGGATCTTGATCTTGGGCGCAAACTTGAAGCCCTTCCTCGCTTCCGGCAAGTAACACCAGGGGCTTACAAACCATTTCTTCGTTTTCCAGGGTTGTGCCATAGCTACCTCCATTCATTATTAGGACCGGGATTTCCATTATCGAGTTTCTGTCCGACCGGTAACATACACCCGATCGCCCCTGAATGCAAAGTCCCCTATCGCGCCATCTAAAATGTAACCATGGGAGGAGTGATCGCGCCACTTAAGATGTAACCCAAGCCGGCGAGAAGGTCGAGGAGGGTTACGATGAGTCACAAGGCGCGAGGGGAGTATTTTCGGGCGATCTATGGGCAGTGGTTACCAAGAGTCTCGTCCATGTTGAATCAATTGATGTTGGCGCGGTTCCGCTGGTAAGCTCTCATTCCTATGTTCAGTCTGTTGGTTTCCGCCTTTATCGTCCTCTGTTCCTCTTTCCGGACGCGGGTCGCTTTGCAATTGGAGATCCTCGCTCTGCGCCACCAAATCAATGTGCTGCGGAGGTCGCAGCACGGGCGTGTTCACCTGAGGACAGCGGACCGCCTCTTCTGGAGGTGGCTTATGCACCTTTGGTCAGGTTGGCGCTGTGCCCTCGCCATGGTCAAGCCGGAAACGGTGATCGCCTGGCACCGCAAGGGATTCCGGCTGTATTGGACTTGGAAGAGTAGACGGGGTAGGCCGGGAAGACCTCAAGTGTCTCGTGAAGTTCGAGACCTCATCCGGAAGATGAGCTTGGCGAATCCGCTCTGGGGAGCACCGCGCATCCATGGCGAGCTCCTGAAGATTGGGATTCAACTATCTCAAGCCACCGTGGCCAAGTACATGGAGCGTCCCCGAAAACCACCTTCCCAGACGTGGCGTACGTTCCTCGACAGTCACCTGAAGCAACTGGTCTCCACGGATTTCTTCGTGGTGCCAACGGTGAACTTTCGTATCCTCTTCGTCTTTGTGGTTTTGGCCCATCATCGGCGCCGCGTGATTCATTTCAACGTCACCGCCCATCCCACCTCGGAATGGACGGCCCAACAAATCGCGCAGGCGTTCCCTTGGGACTCAGCCCCACGCTATCTGCTCCATGATCGCGACAGCATCTATGGCCAGGTCTTCCGACAAAGGGTCCGAGGGATGGCGATTCGAGAAGTCCTGACGGCCCCGCGATCGCCATGGCAGAGCCCCTATGTGGAGCGCCTGATCGGATCTTTTGTTGAGGACAACAAAAGATCCGTTTTGTGGCGATCCCCGTTATGTGGCGTTCGTCCAGACAACGCAGCGGCTGGAACGCTTTCGCGGGCTCGAACGCCACATAACTGATCGAGGGTCAGAGACTCCGTAAGAACGTCATGAGTCCCTTGTCTTCGGACCAATGCTTCGCTGCTTTTGTTGGTTTGGGTTCGCAGTGTGCGATGGCTTTCGCTTTCGTTTCCAGATCGACCCGGGCGTAGATGTTTGTTGTGTCAACGGAGACGTGGCCGAGCCAGTCGCGCACGGTGTTGATGTCCGCACCGCCTCGAAGAAGATGGGTTGCGGTCGAGCGCCGGATCGTATGCGGGCTCACCTCTTTTGTCGCCAAGGATGGCATCTCACACACAACCCTTTGAACGTAGCGTGTCACCAAATCATAAATGCCGAAGCGCGTGATGGGGCGACCGTACCGATTTAGGAAGACACGCTCTGCCGGTACCCTCTCCTTGATGGCGGCTGCCAGTTCGTTCACGGTCTGAGGCCAGAGGGGGCAGTGGCGTAGCTTGTTGCCCTTTCCACGTATTTTTACCCACGAAAGGTCGCGGCTGGGAACGTGGGCGAGGTTGAGGTCTCCCACAAGGACCTGTGCGGCTTCGTCGGCGCGCGCCCCGGTGTTGTAGAGGAACAAGAGAAGAAGATGATCGCGCTGCCCCTGCGCACTCTTGAGGTTGGGGGCCGCGAGGAGGGCATCTATTTCCGCCTTCTCCAGATAAACGCCGGGCGTCTGGGTGCATTTCTTGAACGGTATGACGCAGATTTCTTCGCACCAAGCGATATGTTCGGGGCTGTGCAGGGCCACGAAGCGGGCAAGGGAGTGGATGGCTGCCAGGCGCTGGTTCCGTGTCGAAATGGCGCAGCCCCGGCTCTCCTCCAGATCAAGAAGGAACATCCTCACCAAGTCGGCGGATAGGTGGAATACTTCCAGTTCATCAATCCTCTTGTGGGCCTTCCGAGCGACGAAAGGAATCAGCAGCGTAAGGGTGTCCCGGTAGCTTCGTTGCGTGCCTCGGGACAGATTCCGCTCCTTGATCAGGTGTTCGAGAAGGAAGCGGCGAACCCAGGGACCGAGCCGGCTGCTGTCAGTCATGGCTCACCTCCCCGAAAACATATTTGGCGAAGCGTTGGCTGGCCTCGTGTAACAGCTCTGGAGTCATCGTGAGGTAGAGTTGGGTGCTGGCGATGTCAACGTGACCCAAATAGGTTGACAACAGGGGCAGCAATCTCTGGACATCCTTGCCTGCTCGGTACCACGCGGTCAGCCGATGGACCGTCGCGGCGTGCCTCAGGTCGTGGAGTCGCGGCTGGCAGCGTTGGCCATCTTCGCGACGGACGCCGCTATGTGCCCGGAGCCGCTGGAAGGCACGCCGGAGAAGGCGGATGGGGATCCTCGCACCGAGCCTCGTCACGAAAAATGGGGCATGGTTGCTCTGGGAGTGCCCGTCCCATTTTCGCTGTTTTGCGTACTTGGTCATGGCGTCATTTAGGTCGCTTCCCAGAGGCACCAGCCGAGTCTTGTAGAATTTCGTGTCCCGAATAACGATCACCGCTTCTTGCAGATCGACATCCGCAAGATTCAATGAAAGAGCTTCGCTGACTCGTAGCCCGCCCCCATACAGGAGGAGCAATATCGCGCGAAATGTGTGAGGCTCCATCAGGATTCTCGTCTTATGTTTTTGATAGGACGCCGTGCCGTCGAGGAGGCGGCGCAACTCATCCCTGGAGTAGAGGTGAGGGACAAAGCGCGCCGGTGGTTTGGGGACGGTGGGGGGTAATGGCGATACGGAGAGATAACCGCGAGTGACCGCATAGCTGAAGAACCCACGCAACGTCCCATACTTCAAATGCCAGTAGCGGGTGATGGGCCCACGGCCGGCGAGAAACGCTGCCACCGGGTGTGGTTTCACAGAGTCGATCTCCGCGCTTTCTCCCATAAAACGGGAGAAGGTACGCAGGCGCCTCTCGTGGCTTTCAAAATCCTGGCCCAGGCTTTTCCGGAAGGTGACGTATTGAGCAATCAGTTGCGCGAGTTTCATAGCAAACCTCCCAGGCTGATGTTCGCAACTTCCCGAAGTCCGGTTAGGTTGACTTTCGCGTAGACGGCGGTGGTTTTTGGAAGGCGGTGGCCGAGATGATCGCCAATCTCCTTTAACGAGAACCCTTGCGCCAGCAGATGTGTAGCACTGGCGTGACGACTATGTCTCTCAAGACATAGTCGCCACTATGTGCCCTTCCTGACTATGTCTTGTAGTCGCTCGCTGGCCCAGTATTTCCGGCCGATGCACGAAGCAGGCGACGACATAGTATTGCCTCATTCCATCGGCCCCGTGCCGGAGGAAACGGGTCCGTCGTGAGTTGTAGTTTCGACGACCAAATTGTCCTGGAGAGAGCGTCGGAGGACCCTCATGCGAGACATATCGGGCCGTTTGCAAGGTTACTGAGCGAACAGGGATACAGCCGGGACTCGATTCATCGGCAGGTTCGGCTCGCTGCGTGTTTTAGTCAATGGCTCAGACAGCGGGAAGTTGCACTACGGGCCATCACCTCCAATCATCTGCAGCAGTATTTGCAATACCGCGCTCGGCAGGTGCGGCCGTGCCGAGGGGACGCTGCCGCGCTCCGGCATCTGCTCGATTTTCTGCGCCATGAGCGCGTGATTCCCACGGAGAAGAAAGTGTCAGCTCGTCCGCTGACCTCTGCGGAGCGCTGTGCCCAGGCCTACGAGCAGCACTTACGGGAAGCGCGCGGCTTGGCCAGAGCGACGATCATCAACTACGTTCCGTTCATTCGCAGTTTTCTGAAGGACCGCTTCGGCGGCGGACCCGCCACTCTGTCGAACCTGTGTGCCCGCGACGTCGTGGCATTCGTACAGGATCAGGCACCGCGCTTGCACCCGAAGCGAGCGAAACTCTTGACTAGCGCGTTGCGCTCCTTCCTGCAGTATGCGCGCTATCGTGGTGAGGTAAAGCTGGATCTAGCGGCGGCCGTCCCCATCGTGCCTAACTGGTCGATGTCATCGATCCCCCGGGCCATTGGGGCCGACCAAGTCCGCCAGCTGCTGGCCAGCATCGACCGGAGTACGGCGGTTGGCCGTCGCGATTACGCCATCCTGCTCCTGCTCGCACGCCTGGGTTTACGTTCAAGCGAAGTGGCGTTGCTCGAACTCGATGGGATCGACTGGAAGGCGGGGCGGCTGAGCGTTCGCGGCAAGAGTGGTCAGCGCAGCGACCTACCGTTGCCCGTGGAAGTGGGTAAAGCGATCGCCGCGTATCTGCGGCATGGACGGCCACGATGTAGCAGTCGGCGCGTCTTCTTGCGTGCCAGAGCTCCCGTCTGCGGCTTTCAAGGCGCCTGTGGTGTTGGATCAATCGTACGGCATCGCCTTCAGCGGGCCGGTGTTGATGCTCCTACTTACGGAGCCCATCAGTTTCGGCATGGATTAGCCACCGAGATGTTGCGTCAGGGCGCCTCGCTTGGTGAGATCGGTGAGTTGTTGGGTCACCATAACCCTCAAACCACCAAGATTTACACCAAAGTGGATCTCGAGGCTCTGCGAACGCTCGCCCTGCCCTGGCCAGGAGGTGTGCAATGAACACCCTCCGAGAAGCGGTTCGGGATTACTTAGAGATGCGACGCAGCTTGGGGTTCAAGCTGCGGGAGACCGGCAAGCTGTTGTCCGCCTTCGTCAAATTCCTGAAAAAGCACCGATCCTCCTTCATCACGACCCGGTTGGCGCTCGTCTGGGCGCAGCAACCGTCGACCGTGCAACCCGCAGAATGGGCGCGCCGCCTGAGTGTGGTCCGCACGTTTGCACGCTTTCGCAGTGCCACAGATCCCCGCACGCAGATTCCGCCGCCGGGTCTGCTCCCTTTCCAACCGAAGCGGGCGCGACCTTATCTGTATTCCGAGGAAGAGATCCGCAGCTTGCTGCACGCCGCCCTCCGGATGTCCTATCGCTTTGAGCGCGGCAAGCTGCGACCGTGGACGTTTCATTGTCTATTCGGACTATTGAGTGTGACGGGTCTACGCTTCGGCGAAGCGCGCAACCTGGAACTGTCAGACGTCGATCTGAAAACGGGCGTGTTGACGATCCGCGGCGCCAAGTTCGGCAAGACTCGCCTGGTACCTTTGCACACCTCGACCTGTGCGGTGTTGGCAGACTACCTTGCCCGACGCCAGCGCCATTGGGCGGGACGAACGGTGTCCTCCTACTTGTTCCTCTCCAGTTGGGGCAATCGGTTGGATGGCGGAGAGATTCATCGAACGTTATATGCCTTGTCGCGGCAGATCGGTCTGCGGGGCCCCGCCGACAGTCATGGCCCTCGTCTGCACGACCTGCGTCATCGCTTTGCCACGAATACCCTCGTGCAATGGTATCAGTCCGGTCAGGATCCCGAGCGGCGACTTCCCTTGTTGTCTGCCTACCTTGGCCATGTGCACGTCGCCGACACCCAGTGGTATTTGGAAGGCTCCCCGGAACTCATGCGTGAAGCGATGCGGCGGTTAGAGCAGCGCTGGGAGAGTCGGCCATGAACACCTCCCTCGGCCTAGCAGCACTATTGGAGCGTTTTTTCACTCAGCGCCTGATGCAGCAGCGTCAGGCGAGTCCTCACACCGTCAGTTCCTATCGTGATACCTTCCGCCAGTTCCTGAAGTTCACCGAGCAGCGATTACACAAAGCACCGTCGCAGCTAAACTTCCAGGAGATCGATGCGCCCTTGATCATGGCGTTTCTGGATCATTCGGAGAAGCATCAGGGCGTCAGCATTCGCAGCCGCAATCTACGTCTTACGGCTCTGCACTCCTTCTTTCGTTTTGCAGCCTTCGAGGCGCCGGTCCATTCCGCCCAGATCCAACGTGTGCTGGCCATCCCCAGCAAGCGTTTTACCCGAACCTTGGTTCAATTTCTCACCCGCCCGGAAGTGGATGCCTTACTGGCGGCTCCGGATCAGCGCACTTGGTCGGGCCGCCGTGATCACGCCTTCATTTTGCTGGCCGTACAGACCGGCCTGCGCCTCTCGGAGATGAGCGGACTCCAACGGCAGGACATCATTCTGGGAACCGGTGCCCACGTGAGGGTAATTGGAAAGGGGCGCAAAGAACGCTGTACGCCCATCGCCCGATCCACCCTCGTTGTCTTGAAGGCCTGGTTGCGTGAGCCACCACGAGGTGACGGAAACATCCTGTTCCCCAGCGCCCGAGGTGAACGACTCAGCGTCCACGGCGTGCAGTACTTGCTGAACAAGCATCGCATGACGGCTTCCCGCGTGTGTCCTTCGTTGAGAGACAAGCGGGTCACTGTCCATCGATTGAGGCACACGATGGCCATGGAACTTCTCCAAGGGGGCGTCGACCGTTCCGTGATCGCTTTGTGGCTGGGTCACGAGCGTGTTGAAACTACGCAAATCTATCTGGAAGCGACGATTGCCACGGAGGAGAAAGCTCTTGCGAAAAACATCCTTGCCGGATGGACGACGGGGTCGCTATACACCTGGGGACCGACTCCTTGCCTTCCTGAGGAGTCTGTAGCCAGCAAAGGACTATGTCGGGTTATGTCCGGGGGCTTTGCAACGAGGCGACCCGAATTCTCCGTGCAAAATCCGCAGAGACGCTCCGTTACCCGACATAGTCAGGAAGGGCACATAGTGACGAAGCGCATGCGGTCCGTGCCGCTCCACGGGAGGGTCCAGAGAGAGCGTACGTTTTGCGACGATCGTCCAGAGGGAACTTCGTCTAAGGGGCTGGATGGGCGCCTCAACCGTCAGAAAGACTTCGCGATACGAAGAGCGAGGGCGCGCTTCCTTGAGATAGCGGATGATGGCTTGGCCGACGGTGGGGGAGAGGGGATAAGGTTCTCTCTTTCGCCCTTTAGTGCGCGGGACGAAAAGCAAGCCCTTTTCCCAATCCAAATCTTCCAATTTCAGTGTTCGCACTTCGCCGGAGCGCAGGGCGTAAACGGCAAGGAGAAGCAAAATGGCGCGATCCCGAATATCCTTAGGCCGGGATCCCTCGGTGGTGGCGATAAGGCGTTGCACATCGCTCCAGGGTGGACCCACGGGTAGGTTTTCGTGCTGATACACCCGTGGCGATGCGACTAATGCGGCGAGCCCTCGTGTGCACCAACCTCTGCTCTCGGCATATCGAAGGAAGGAGCGGAGACTGGAGGCATAAGCCCGGACCGACAACCGTGCATATCCGTCGTCGCGCCCTTTGCGGGCAATCGCTTCATCAACGTCGGTGATCGTTATCTGGCGCAAAGAGTTGTGGTCGCGAAAGAACCACCCCAAGAAGTCTTCGACGTACCAACGCCTGGTCTGAATGGTCTCCCCAGAGAGCCCCTTTTCCACCCGCATGTAGTCAACGAACTGTTCGAGCAGAGAACGATAGGCAGGAGGCGCCTCGCAGGGGAGTCGCAGGCGCCCCAAGAAACGAAGCCACCTGACCGCGCGGGAGAGAACCTGTTCGCGGCCGCGTCGACCATTTTTGTGATTAAAGGGCCGGGGCCGACGATGGACCCATCGGTTCACGCCCGCCTGGACGGCGGCAAGACCGAGGGAGTCCGACGACGTCGCCAAACCGAGCAGATTCTGGATCAGCAGCAGGTCCGCTGCCAGCTCTCGGAGAGTAGTGAGGCTGTAACCTTGGTTAGCGCAATACTGCAAATACTCCAGGCGCTCTTGCAGGAGTGGGCTGCTGAGATGGCGCCGCACCACCGCCCGGCGTCTAAAAAGCTTATCAAACATTTTCGACCTCCAAAGCTGGGAATTGAACAACCATCCCGACTATAGAGGAGGCCGAAGCAACTTATGTTGTGGAGAGGCGGAGGGGCACTAAAGTCTGACGCAGCGCTCCGGGTTCTGCGCCACATAACGGGGATCGCCACAAAACGGATCCATCCGACGGGAATGTCTGGACCACCTAATCGTGTTCAACAAATCGTCTCTGCGACGCACGCTCAAATTGTACTTCGATTATTACCACGGGGCGCGCACGCACTTGTCGCTAGAGAAAGATGCACCGGAGACCCGACCGGTTCAAGCGCCGGAGCTGGGGTCGGTCATGGAACTGCCGGAGGTCGGCGGACTGCATCACCGCTACGAACGGCGGGCGGCTTGAAGGATCTTTCTCGGGCTGAGGAAGGATGCTTTCCGACCGAGGTCGACCGAGGTCCGCGAAGACTCCGGCCCCCTGGGAAGAGGATCTTCCCCGAGTTCCCGCCGCCATGAAATCTGTAGCCCGTACCTGCTCAGCAGCTCCCTCGACTCTTTGACGCCCCTGTGAATTGGCCGCTCTTTGTGGTCATTCGATTTTTTGGGAGGGACAGCCAGTAAACTGCGCGGAGGCCTTGCCTTCACGGTCCAACAACAGGATTGGTCAGGGTGCCAATGCCCTCCACCGTCACGCTGGCCGTGTCACCCGGTTTGAGGTAGACCGGCGGCTTGCGGTGATGGCCCACACCCCCCGGCGTGCCCGTCGAAAGAAGGTCGCCGACTTCCCAGGTCAGTGATTGGGGGAGGTAGCTCACTAGAAATGGGATCTTGAAGATCAGGTCGTGCGTATTCGACTCTTGCATCGTTCGCCCGTTGAGCGTGAGTGAGATTCGCAGGGAGTGCGGGTCGGGAATCTCGTCGGCGGTGACGATGCAGGGACCAGTAGGCCCGAAGGTATCGCAGCTCTTCCCCCGGAACCACTGCCCGTCGCCGTGTTGCATGTCGCGCGCAGTCACATCGTTAAGAATGGTGAAGCCGGCGATGTGCTCGAAGACTCTCTCCTCCGGGATGCCTTTCCCACGCTTGCCGACGACCGCTGCAAATTCCGCCTCGTAGTCCACCTCTCTCGAGTTGGGAGGGAGAACAATGGAATCGCCAGGGCCGCAGATCGTGTTGCCGGACTTCAAGAAGAATACTGGCCGCTCGGGCGATTTGATGCCCTGTTCGGCTCGGTGGGATTCATAGTTGAGTCCCACGCAAACAATCTTCCCAGGCCGCAGAAGGGGAGCGCGTAGCCGCACTCTCTCGAGCGGCAGGCACACTCCTTGAGGAAGGGACAAAGGTTCTCGAGAGGCAGTCACGGTTTCGAGAATCTCTTCCAGCGCCCGGCCCCACGCTTCCCCTCGTTCGAGCAAATCAATCATGTGGCGAGGGCTCGCTCCTCCAGCCACTACCGTGTTGACAGCCTTTTGCAACTCAGGCCGCTGCTCGAAGCCAAGCGCGCCGCTATGAAGCGAGTCGATGGCGAGTCCAAGATCGCCGACGAAATTGCCCTTCAAAGCGCCCACGCGCTCTTCATCGCCGGTCTCAAACGTTACCAGTTTCATCTCGGAACAAGTCTCCTGTATTCCCTTTCAACTTCATCGTGGGCCGGGAACGATAATTGCCGATTGGCGAGTGCCGATTGTCGATTGAAAAAGCGGTGTGGCGAATTGCTCCGCTGTCAATCGGTAATCGACAATCGAAAATCGGCAATTTCAGCCATCCTCTCATGCCCCCGGCGCACCAGTCAGAACTCGCACCGCCTCGCGCGCCACCATGATTTCCTCATTGGTGTAGACAACCAGCACCGCCACGCCGCAATTAGGGCTCGAAATGATGCGGTCAGCGCGGGCAGGCTGGCGGTTAGCCTCGTTATCAACATGAATTCCGAGGAATTCCAGATCCCGGCAAACTTCCTGGCGAATCCGCCAGGAATTCTCGCCGATGCCTCCGGCAAAGGCCACGGCGTTAAGTCCCCCCATCGCGGCAGCGAAAGCTCCAATGTATTTCTTGACCTCATATACCATCACATCTATAGCCAATGCGCTCCGCCGGTGGCCTTTTGAGGCCGCCTCTTCCAAATCCCGCAGGTCGCTGCTGAGCCCCGAGATACCTAGCAAGCCTCCTTTCTTGCACAGGATCTCACCGGCCTGCGCGGGAGTCAGTTTCCCCCTCTCCATGACATCGAGAATCACGAAGGGGTCAAGATCGCCGCACCGCGTGGCGTGCTCAATTCCGGATTGGGCTGAAAAGCCGAAACTTGAATCCACGGAATTCCCGCCCCGCACCGCGCAAATCGAAGAACTCCCACCCAGGTGGCATGAGACAAGCCGCAGATCGGATGCCGCCCGGCCCAGGATCTGCGGAACGCGCTGTGATACATAGCGGTGAGAGGAGCCATGAAAGCCGTAGCGACGGACGCCGTACTTTTCCTGCCACTCATAGGGGACGCCATAAGTGCAGGCCCTCTCCGGCATGCGGGCGTGGAAGCCCGTTTCAAAAACCGCCACCATCGGAACTCCCGGTAACACCTCCCGAAAGATCTGCATGGCCTGGATGTAAACCGGGTTGTGAACAGGCGCCACCGGGACAAACTCCTTCATTGCGGCCAGCAACTCATCATCGACCGGGAAACTTCCGCAGTACCGCGGGCCACCATGCACGGCTTTGAAACCCACGGCTGAAATCGCGTCCTTCTCCTCTGTTTGCGCGCCGAGATGAGTGAGCTTATCAATCAGGATTTTGACGGCAGCCCTATGATCAGGGACCTCGAGCGCCTCTCTCACTTCCTTTTCGCTCTCAGCATCCCATGTCGTGACTGGAGACTTTGCGCTTCCGATGCGCTCGATCTTTCCTCGCGCCAGAACCTTTTCGCCGTCGGTCTCGAGGAGTTGATATTTCAGCGACGTCGAGCCGAGGTTTGGAACCAGAATCCTCAACTTGAATCTCCTTGTTGGGCGGCTCGAGCCCCCGCCCGGCAGGGCAGCGCGAGCTTGCTGCCGCTCTTGCTTCTCGAGCTTGCTCGAGCCGACGCCGTAGCGCTGACGTTTAGGTCAGCGCGAGGGGAATGTACGAAAATGCCGACCTAAAGGTCGACGCTACAGAACGGCAGCCCGTTAGTTGACGGGCCGCAGTCCAAAGCCCGCCCAGCCCGGGTTTCTCACTACGCTCCACCGTTTTGAGCCGGGGGACTGGAAGGGCGGGGTTTTAACCCCGCCACGAAGCGCATCTCAACCTTTTCTTCATCTCGCGCCCCGCGCAGCTTGTGGAAACAAGCTGCCCGGGGCGCGAGACAGGAACACAATTAGGAGCAGCAGTAACGGCGGGGTTACCCCCCTTCCCCCTTCATGGCGTAAAATCCCTGCTAGTGTGTCGTCCCATAAGTAATTGGCATTAGTATTGCTCCTAAAATAGGCATCTCTGGTGCACAATGGAGGTGTCTATGGCGATGGGACGACCGAAAGCGACCTTGGTCCTGACCGAGCAGGACCGAGAACAAGTGGAAGGGCTGGCCAGTTCGCGTTCGTTGCCCGCCGGTGTGGTCGACCGGGCGCGAATCATTCTGCT
>Ga0208455_1000616_pt1 | contig 14133 bp, 8 predicted proteins | sample June2015DPH_4_50_FD_184690 | JGI IMG/M metagenome (GOLD analysis project Ga0208455, IMG submission 184690) | Peatland microbial communities from SPRUCE experiment site at the Marcell Experimental Forest, Minnesota, USA - June2015DPH_4_40... | ecosystem: Environmental > Terrestrial > Soil >... | reverse complement strand
TTTCATGGTCCGCTCCATGGCGGTCCTCGAGTAGGAATCCATGCTTCGTATGGTCTCCTACTCTCACCGCCTGAAAAGCGGACATTTCATGTGCTAATTCGACCGGACATATCATGTGCTACCGACATAAGCCAAATATTAAGTTGACAAATCTTCACTCTTGGACGAGAATTCCTCGCCTAATACTGCCCAACTCCGATGGCCGCGCAGTGCCGTGGCGTGCAGCGGGCTGACGGTAGAGCAGATTGGAGCGGCAAATCAGAGCTGGGAACAGGAGAGCGTATGGAAACTGCAATCGGAGTATTTGCTTCACGTGATCACGCGCAGGAGGCTGTCAAGGAGTTACGGGAGCGGGGTGTGCCCGAGGAATCCATCGTTTTCCTGACTCGGTCAGAAAGCGAGGCTAAAACCATCGCGAAGGAGCTCGGCACATTTGTGGGAGGCTTCGTTGGGGGAGCTGCCGGGATGACAGCCGGGGTGGTGGCTGCATCGCTGCTTCTTCCCGGGATCGGGACGGTATTCGCGCTAGGGATCGGCGCCGCTGCACTGCTCACGGGCGCGGGTGCAGGCGCGGGTGCGGGCGCTGCCATGGGCTCGGCGGCAACCACCGACGCGGACGCGCCGAAACCGACAACGGCTGAAAAGAGCTCTGAGGATGTCGCGTTCTTCCGGGAAGTGCTCAAGGAAGGGCGTTCGCTGATCGTGGTTCGAACAGAGTCACAGGAACTTGCGACTTCAGCGTGCGAGATTCTTGACCGGCTGGGGCTCGGCATGCAAAACCGGACGCCCGTCAAAATGCAAACGGCCACCCGCCACATAGGCGATGTTGCAGTTCTGGATATCAGTGGAAGGATCACGCTGGGCGAGGGCAATGTCATGCTCCGCGAGATCGTTCGTGAGCTGGTGGACAAAGGGAACAAGAAAATCGTTCTCAACCTAAGTGAAGTTCAGTATATAGACAGCTCAGGCGTAGGCGAGTTGGTTAAGACTCACACAACCATTCGGAATCAGGGTGGGCAGCTGAGGCTCGTAAACCTGAACAAGCGAGTAAACGACCTGCTCCAGATGACAAGATTGTCCGCGGTGTTTGATATTGACAGGGACGAGGCTAGCGCGATCGAGTCCTTTGGCGGCTCGTCACAAGCAGTGGCTTGAGCTGTAACCGGAAAATAGTGTGTTAGCAAGCGGCCACAAATCCTTGCGCATTGCGGCTTATGGCCTCAAATAAACGTGTTGACCATAGCTTCGTAAGCGCATAGCATCGCGGACGACCTGTCCACCCCCCCATCGACAGGAAGAGGGCACCAGTAAATCGTCTCAGGTTTCGCTTTTTGATTTCCAGGTTTTCGTTTCGAGCCGTAGGCGGACAACTCCCCAAAGCGGGAAGCACCATGACTGCAAATCTACTTACCCTGACGAGAGAAAAGAGAGCGTTTCCCCCATGAAAAGACTTCTTATGCCTGCCACTGCTCTGATGACCCTGAAGAACGTAGCCTTCACGCTTCTCTGCTGCACCGTATTCATGGTGTTTGCCGCACCGAATCGCGCGACGGCCCAAACGCTAGACCCATGCTCGGGATTGAATGGCGTCCCAAGCGCGCTGCCTGTTGGGCAAGCAACCGGCTGCGGCGTCATAATTACCATCCCGCCGAGTGGCCAGGCTTCTGCCGCGCCGACGGGAGAGGGACCCTATGACGGGTCCGATGACACATTGGTGGGAATCATAAACAATTCCGGCGCGCCCCTGAGTTCCATCACTCTCAGCGCGGGCACCGACATTTTCGGCTTCGATGGCGATGGGCCCTGCAACTACGCCCAGTTCTCCAACTCCATTTACAGCAAACCCGCAAATCCCAACGATTGCTTCAACTATCCCGCCGGCGTTTCCACCACCGCCCAACCCGGCGCCGACCCCTACGATTACCAGGGTCCGGACAACACATTTACGAACTATGGCTCCCTCACGACCGGGACGGTCAATTTCATCACGCCGATTCCGAATGGGGGAAGCACATGGTTTGCTTTGGAAGGGCCGCCTTCGGGCCTATCGGGCGTGACGTTCGCCCCTATTCTGATCGTGACCGAACTGGGAACCGGCACCGGCACCGTTACGGACAACCAAACGCCCCAGGTGATTAACTGCGGCGAGGCCAACGGCTATCCGACAGGAACCTGCACAGGCACATATCCGAGTTCGATCACGTCAGTCACGTTGACGGCGACCCCGAATGCGACCGCCTCCTCTACTAATCCGAATGGGTCCGAATTCCTGCAATGGGGCGGCGCGTGCGCGAGCATTGGAACGACCTCGCCCCCATACACTTGCACGTTGACGTTGCCGTTTACCTCGTCGCAGAGCGTTACCGCGGATTTTGCTCCGATTCCCACTCCCGTCCCTTTTACGATCAATGCGGGGACGAATGTGATCGCGCAGGCGGAGTACGCCTGCCCGAGCGGCACCAGCCCTTGCACGGACCCGTATGCGTATGGGTTCTCGATGCAGTTCCCGGTGGTGTCGACGCCTTTTCCTGACTACTTGTACATCGTTGCTACGGAAGTTTATGCCGACGGGCTCTGCCCGCCGGGCGGAACCACTCCGACGAGCGATACCACACTGGGCGACTTCGATTGCCGGTTCGCGAGCTTCTGGAATTATGGAACCGACAATGCTGGCAACACCGTCGTACCGCTTTGTGATCCCTACGCGAACGGGAATTGCGTCCACTTCGATGTGTACGACGGGTCGTTTGGGACCGAGCCACCCATAACCTCGTATACCGGGCCGGTTTTCGAGACATTTTCATTCAGCGACAGCACATCTTCGCCGCCAACGGGGTCGTATTGGGCCGGCAGCACGACGCGGGCGATCGCCGATCCGGATGCCGACGAAAGTACTCCTTCGGTGCCCTGGGGCACCAATTGCGAGTCCACTATGAGTACGGAGGGCGCGACTCCTCCTGCGATCAACTGCCAGTTTGATCTAGACGTCACGGCGTTCATAGACACAGGCGGAAAAACCAATCAGGCCAATGATTTTGTGGTGGCGTTCCAGCCGACCGTGGCGCCGCCAATCACCAACTCCAGCAGCACGCCGATTCCCACGCCGGTTGCTCCGACCATCGCCGGCAGTTGCGTCACCAGTGGATGCACGGTCAGCGACCCCAGCACCGGCGCCACGATTACGTTTACCGAGGGCACGGGCGGAACATTCGAGGTCACGGTGCCAGCCCCCGAGATGCCGACACCTTATCCGGCGCCAAATCTGACGGCCGCCACCACGGGCACAACGACGCTGGTGCTGCCGAACGGACTGACGTACAACGGGAGCACCGGAGTGGTCAGCGGCACGCCCGCCGACGGCACGGCCGGCAGTTACCCCATCACCTTCACTGCCAATAACGGTGTGACCCCGGCCCCCAACAACACGCTGAGCTACACTCTCACCGTGAACCCGGCCGGGACGCTGAGCATCGCCGCCAGCAACGGCACGATGACCTACGGCGGGACGCTTCCGACCATCAACCCCATCATCACAGGGGCTGTGAATGGAGACAGCGCCGCGACCCTCGGCGTAACTTGTACAACGAGCGCGACCAGTTCGAGTCCGGTAAGCGGCACCTACACCAGCTCTTGCACGGCATCCGCAATTCCGAGTTCGACCTACTCCAACGTCACCTACCCCTCCGGTACGGTGACGGTGAAGCCAGCTACTGGCCTGATCATCACTGCCAGCAGCGCCACGATGACGTATGGCGGAACCGTGCCGACCATCACCGCCAGCGTGACAGGGCTTGCCGGTTCGGACACGGTCGCGAGCCTGGGCACGATAACCTGCTCGACCACGGCGACCAGCACGAGCTCGGTAATCGCGGGCCCGTATTCGAGCTCCTGCTCAGTTGTGGATGCGAACTACTACCCGATCACCTATGTGCCTGGCACGGTGACGGTGAAGCCAGCTACTGGCCTGACCATCACTGCCAGCAGTCCCAAGATGACGTATGGCGGAGCCGTGCCGACCATCACCGCCGCCGTCACAGGGCTTGCCGGTTCGGACACGGTCGCGAGCCTGGGCACAATAACCTGCTCGACCACGGCGACCAGCACGAGCCCGGTAATCGCGAGTCCGTATTATCCGAGCTCCTGCTCAGTTGTGGATGCGAACTACTCCCCGATCACCGATGTGTCCGGCACGGTGCAGGTAACCCCGGCGCCGCTGACCATCACTGCCAACAAACAGAGCAAGAACTACGGAGTGGCCTTGGCGCTGGGCACGACGGCGTTTACCACCAGCACGCTGTACAACGGCAACACGGTCACCAGCGTCACCCTGACGAGTACGGGAGCGGCGGCGGCGGCGGCGCCAGGCACCTACAGCATCGTGCCCAGCGCGGCAGTGGGCACCGGGCTCACCAACTACACGATCACCTTTGTGAACGGTACGTTGACGGTGAGCGCTTTGGAAATCACGCCACTGAACGCCTTTGGCACAGTGTATCTGAATGGAGTCGGTCTCCAGTTAATCACTCTAACCAACAAGGGGACTACGGGGTTCACGATTTCGGGCCTCAGCATCACGGCGCCTGGCAACGCCCTCGCTGACTATTTAACCGCCAACATCACCCTCTGTCCTCCAATGATTGAGAAACTGCCGGCCACATTGCCTGCGGGGAAGAGCTGCACGATTGGCGTGGGCATCCATCCCACTGTGAACATCTTCAGCCCAATCGCCTCAACGGCCACCTTCATGATTGCTGACACCGCGGCAGGGAACCCGCATTCATTCCCGCTGACGGCTCTGGTCATCGACCCACTGGCAAGCTTTAACGCGAGCGGTCTAAGCTCGGGCAAGCTCACCTTCCCCACCACACCCGTGAGTAGTACCAACACAGTGTCGATCACGGTGACGAACAGCGGAAAGTCGCAGCTGATTTTCGGCACTCCGGCGATCAGCGGCAGCGGCGATTTCACGGTGGTGACCGGCACCTCGACTTGCATTGGGGCGACAGTCCAACCGGCTGGGATGTGCGTCATCAATGTCAAGTTCGCTCCGACGAAGAGTGGGACTTTTACCGGCACTTTGACAATTAACGATAATGCTAACCCCACTGTGGAGAACAATCCACAAACCATCACGCTGTCGGGCACCACATAACGCTGATAAGGGATGGAGGCGCAGTGTGCACTGCGCCGAGTTCTCACAGAGGCGGCCACGGGCTCCTGTTGATGTACGGGCATCAGGAGCTTGTGGCGGGGGCGGTTAGCAGGAAAGGGAGCTTTCGTGAGAACTAGCTGGTGGGGTGAGCGTAGATAGGGCTGAGATCGCTTCGTTTCACGATGCTGTCGGTCTTCGCTTCCTCTTGAATCTCATCCAGGATTTTGCGGGCTTGCCTATAGTGTTCCGGGGCGTCGGCGGCTTTGCCGGCGAGTTCAAGATCGCGCGCCAGCAGATAATGGCTTTGGGCGAGCAAAGCCTTCAGGCCGAGCTTCTCGCTTTTGCTCAGGGCGCTCTCCAGCTCTTTTCTTGCCGGCTCGTAGCTCTTCAGGTTCATGAGCGCTTCGGCATGGTAAATCGAACACTCCACCGCTACATACTTCAATCCCATGCTGTCCGCGTCTTGCGACAGTTTGCTGAGTGAGCTTGCGGCCGCTTGAAGGCGGCCCTGCTTGACCGCGACTTTTGCGACATTGAACTTCGAGACCAGAATCAGATCCAAACCGCTGGTGTGGGGTGCCGTCTTCAGCGCCTCATCGTAAAGGGCAGCGGCGGCTTTGTAGTCTCCGCGATAGAAAGCGTTGTCGCCCTGGTAGCCCTGAATTTCAGCAGCGGTGACTTGATTCTTCGCCTCGCGGGCCGCATTCATTGCTTCCTCGAGACTCTTCTGCGCGTCGTCGCTGCGTCCAACCTGTGCCAGGGCGTTGCCGTTGTAGCCGAGGATTTCTGCCAGCCAGTAGCCTCGCTCCTGCAGGTCCCGGAATGTTTTAAGGGCGTCCTCTTCGGCGCTCAGAGCGGCGCCATAACGGCCCTGATAACCGAACACAAGGCCCATGCTGGAGGACTCGAAGGCCGCGCCCCGCTTATCTCCGCTGCTGCGCCGCAAATCCAGCGCGCGCAAATATTGCTCCAGCGCCTGGTCGTACTGACCCATCTTGCCAGAGGTGTCACCCAGATTGTGCAGATCCTCGGCAATATCAATAGGGACCTTGAGTTGTTCGCGAAGTTGCAGGGCTTGCTCGAAATAGCTGCGTGCGTTCTGGTAGTCGGCCTTGAGAAGGTATGCGTTGCCGATGTTGTTCAAAACTATTCCCTGGTTGCCCTGGTTTCCGACGTCGATCTCGTCTTGGAGCGATTCCTTAAACATCTTCAGCCCCTCGTCATACTGACCATGATCGACATGAAACTGACCCAGGTCGTTCAGGACGTCGCCAGTTCCCACTTTGTCGCCCAATCCCTGCCACAAAGCGAGCGCCTCTTTGTAGTCCTTGAGCGCTTGGTCCGGCTTGCCCAGAACATCTTCCGACGTTGCCATCGCATCCAGGCTCATGGCCATGCCCTTCTTGAGTCCCAGCTTGCGCTTGATTTCGAGCGACTCCCGAAGATTGCGAAGAGCGTCTTCGTGTTTGTTTAGATTGGCATAGGCCACGCCCATCGCCTGAAGAATCATGGATTTTTCTTCGTCGTTGCCGAATTCGACTGTCAGGGCCTGGGCGCGCGTCAAGTATTCAAGCGCTTTCTGTTGGTTGCCACTATAACTCTCGACCCGTCCTATCTCGAGTAGAGCGTCCACGCGCTTCGGATCGAGCGTCAGCACTTTCGTGTACTCCTCTCGGGCCTTGTCGTACGCACTCGATTTCTTATAGAGCCCAGCGAGTTCAAAGAGTACGTCGGCATTGTCGGGCGCGGCTTTCGCGAGATTTTCGTAGGCTTCGATTGCTTTGGGATAATCCCTCTGGATCTGTTCGTGGCTTGCCTGAATCAGATACTTTTCCGTCGGGGGAAGCTGGTCGCTCAACTCAACTGCCTTCCGAGAAGCGTGCTCCGCATCGTCGTCCTGGCCGAGGTTGGCGTAGGTTTTTGCGAGTTCCGAATAAGCCAGCGCGAATTGGGGATCCTCTTTTGTGGCGGCTTCGAATTGCTTGGCCGCTTCGAGGAAGCTTCCACGACGCGCGAGCTGCAGCCCGTCGTCGTAATCGTGCATGGCTGGAAGAGAGTTGGTCGAGGGTTTGAAGGACTGCCCCTGGAGTTCTTTGACCGTGCTGCGTGAGAGGGCCAGGTTCGAACGGATGTCGCCGGCCAGAAGGTCGATCGCACCGAGAATCTTGTTGTCGGTCGCGGACTCCGACAGTGTGATGGTGTGGCCGTGTTTCATGTCCTGGATCGTCGCGTCAATGCGAATTTGATCTCCGAATCGAGTGTACCGCCCCCACACGACGTTGTCGGCGTTGCTGAATTCGGCGAGCCGCTGTACCGTGGCAGAATCGAGCGCCGTGTCTGGCGCGATCCGCAAATCGCGCAGAATCTGGCTCACGCGTTCGGGAGAGACAATACGGAGGTGGGACGACTGCCCGACGTCTGTACTCAGCGTTTCCGCCACGCTCGATCCGAGCCAGTTGAGACCTTGGTCAGCGGATGCATTGCGGAAAGGCAGAATGGCCAGCGAGACCGCCGGCCCGGTCGCTGTCTTCGTGCTCGGCGCAGACAACTTCCCGCGCAGCAGGAAGCCGGCGACCGCCAGCACCAAAACCGCTGCTGTGCCGCCGATCCAGTGCCAGGGCACAGTTTGCCCCCAGGGCTTTCCGCTGGTGGGGAAGCGCAATGTGGCGGCGGCGCTCTTGCCCTGCCAGGCCTCCAAATCCCGCAAGAATTCAGCAGCAGTCTGGTAGCGTAACGCGGGATCACGCTCGAGGGCCTTGCCGACAATGTTGCTGAGCGCGACCGGAATCGTCCCGTCGTGATCGGAGACCGAGATGGCTCGCTCCTGGTTACGCTTGATTAAGCTGGCCACGGCACTCTCTGCCTTAAACGGCATAACGCCGGTCAGTAGTTCGTAAAGGATCAATCCCAGGCTGAAAAGGTCGGAGCGTTGGTCCAGATCCTTGCCCAGTGCCTGCTCCGGTGACATATACTCCATAGTCCCGACCAGAGCGCCGGTTTGGGTCATGCCGTCGCCTTCGACCATGCGTGCCAGACCAAAGTCCATCACCAGGATCCGGCCGGTTTGGTCGCGCATGATGTTCTGCGGTTTCAGGTCGCGGTGGATGATTCCCAGGCTGTGAGCGGCTTCCAGGGCGCGGCAGACCTGCTGCATGAGCTCGACCGCCTCTTCCGGGGCGAATTTTTTCTTTTCCTGGATCAGCGAGCGCAGGTCCTGGCCCTCCACGAACTCCATGGTGATGAACTTCACACCATCAGCATCGCCCAAATCGTAAATACGGATGACATTCCTGTGGGTTACCTCGCGGGAGAGCAGAAGTTCCTGTTTGAATCGGGCGAGGATCGAGGGATTGGCCGCCAGTTCCGGCCGGATCAGCTTCAGGGCCACAAACCGGTCAAGTTCCCGGTCCCGCGCCTTGTACACGGCCCCCATCCCGCCCTCGCCGAGCAATTGCAAGATCTCATAGCGGCCCCCCAGCACGTCGCCGATTTGCAGGACTGGGGCGCCCGTCTGGAGACTGGCGGATCGGCGGCGGGGAGAGCCGGGAGTCGGAGTTACGTCGACTTGCGTGCCATCGGCATCGACAAGAGTAGCGTCAACGTCCACAAGGGTGGCATCGGAGTCGACCAACGTAGCCTCGGGATCGGAAGACGCTTGGGGAAACTCGATTACGGTAGCCTCGGGGTCAGCCGGAGGGTTGGAGCCAGAACTATCACCCTTCACGGGAACGCCAACACCGCGCGGGTTTATCGAGTTCGCTCGATCTTCCGGATCAAACCGCAGATCCCGGTTGTGCATGAGTCGCCTGCCTGGGGGCCAAACTGAAAAGCGCCAAAAACGCACCGCAAGAGACAGAAGCAAAGTATATACCGCCGGCAGCCCCGGTGTACCCAAAACGCGATGTTTGATCTATATTCTGTGTCGCCCGATTTGAGCATAGGTTTCGACACCTACCTACGTGCTTGCTCTGGTTCCGAACGGGGCGACCACCGGTTTTGTCACGTGACCACGCCCAGCGGCACGTTGAAGAGCAACAAACAATTTCGGGTCGGGCCGTAGCGGCAACACCGAATACAAAGCCGCCTCTCGGGCGGCTTTTCCATTGCGGCAGGTTTTGTTCGAAGCTCTAAAATCCCAATCTTCGGGGTGGTCCGGCCTGACGCTATCTGCTGCCCGGTACTCAACGACCAGAGCACTGCAATCGGGCACGGGACAACTGGAAGCGGCCGCGACTATGTTATCGCGTGTTCCAATGCCTGTGGCATGGCGTTCCTGTGCTGGATTTCCATGTGCCTCTCCGGATGTGCTGCTGCGAAGAAAGCTACGCCTTATGCTGCTGCTCCGCTACGTTGACACTGTCCGTCCGAACGTGGTGCGAACCTGTACGCTCGTTCGATGATCGGCACCAGCCGTTGCGGCAGTTCGCTCTTCATCACGTATTCATCGACCAACCACAGGATTCGCTCTGGCATCTCGGAATACGCGGAAAGCAGGATGATCGGCAGTTTGGGAAACTGCTCCTTGATATGGCAGGCTACGGCTTCCGCCTCCATGCCTTCCGGTTTGTACTCCAGAAGAACCGCGGCCACCGACGTTTCCTCCAACACTTTCATCGCGGTGTAGCCACTCGACGCGATCTTGACGCAATAACCATGAGATTCTAGAGTCGCTTTGCGAAGCTCCAACACTTGTGGACGGTCGTCGATGCACAACACCGTGGGGGAATCCATTTGCCACATCTCCTCTGCATAGTCAGCTCATCTACAGGGACGTAAAGTTGATTCCGCAGCGCGGGCACGTAAACTCCCATGGCTCGGAATGCTCACGCCCCACCCCGTCCGTTGACCTGTAGGCAACCGCCAACTCACCGCAGTCGGGATGCTGACGAATATCTTCCTCTGCATTACAGCTTGCCGTGACGCATGTCACGCATCAACGTGACGGGAGGCAAGCGTGCCAATGCCCCGCTGAGCACCGCGAGTCGCGCTGAAGCTTCCGCGATTTGATCCTGTCGCCCAAGCATCGCAACCCCAATTCTTCACACCTGAGCTATTTTGCTCAGACGCGAAAGACCACACCGGTCACTCTTAATTTGGCTGAGTGTGTCGAGAGAGCGACGACCGCTAATTTCGCAGCAGCTCTCGTTGTTAGGGTGCTGCGGGTGAGATCCCCAAGTATTACATCGAAGCGACCACATCCAGCTAATTGGCGCCCTCACCCGTGGGTATGCCGTGGAAGCTCCGGCGGACCCGATCGACCCTAAAATCTCTCGAACATTGAAATTGGGGCACCACCTCAGGGCGGATGGGTGGCGTTAGCCCGCGAAACCGGAAAGGTGAAAGTCATGCCTTTAATTCAAATCCTGGAAGTTCTCATCGTGGTGGGTGTTCTCCTGTGGCTGGTGAATCGATTCATTCCCATGCAGGGAACCATCAAGTCAATTTTGAACGGTGTCGTAATCATTGCTGTCGTTCTGTGGCTGCTGAATGTTTTTGGGCTGTTTCACTCCCTTTCCGGCATCCACATCGGAAAATAAAAGGATCACCTAAGGGAAATCAGTCAAGAAGGCTGAACGCAGCAACACAAGATCGATACAACGAAGCAACGGGGCAGACATTTGCCTCAAGGAGGTATTTGTGAAGACAAAGATATTCTTAACGGTCGCAGTAATCGCACTGAGTTTGAGCGCAGTAGCTCAAACCAATTCCCAAACCACCATGACCGGCGCGACCATGGCTTCTACCCCGATGTTCCGGGTCAACGTGATCAGCCGCACGGTCCAAGCGGTCAACTATCAGCATCGCAGCGGTGCTACGAAGCTGGATTTTGCGGGCACGGACCTGATGCCTTCAGCGAATGGGGAAGCCGAAGTGAATAGCAAGCGCGGATCCATTGAGATCAAGGCGGAGTTTGGCAACCTGGAGAAGCCCACGGCTTTTGGCAACGAGTATCTCACTTACATCCTGTGGGCGATTTCACCCGAGGGCCGGGCGGTGAACCTGGGCGAAGTGCTGGTAGGCGGCAACCATCGCAGCAAGCTGGTTGTGACCACGGACCTTCAGGCATTCGCTCTGATCGTCACCGCGGAACCTTACTATGCGGTTCGGCAGCCCAGCGATGCAGTAGTGCTCGAAAACGTGGTTCGCGAGGACACCAAGGGAACTACCGAGGCAGTGAATGCAAAGTATGAACTCATGGAGCGAGGTGGCTACATTCCCACTGGCTACAAGTTCGACCCTGTGATTCTGAATGCCAAGTTGCCATTGGAATTCTTCGAGGCACGGAATGCACTGCGCATCGCACAATCCGAGGGAGCCGAGAGGTACGCCAGCGACAGCTATCAGCACGCTGTGCAGTTAATGAACGACGTTGACCGATATGCCACAAGAAAACACGTCGACAGAAAAGCGCTGATCGCAGTCGCCCGGGAGGAAGTCCAAACTGCCGAAGATGCACGTGCGATCTCTGTCAGGAAGATCGACGAAGAGCGCCAGGCGAACGAACGCCAGGCTTCCGCTGACGCACAGGCCCGATCCCAGGCGCAAGCCGCCGACGCGACCCGGCAGAAGGAACGAGCTCAGGCCGATGCGGCGCAGGCGCAATCCGATATGGCCGCAAATCAAGCAGCATCTGCGGCAGCGGTCACAGCCGCTCAGGCCGATGCCAACCAATCCCGTTTAGCTGCACAACAAGCACAGCAGAACGCGCAACAGGCTGAAACCGACAAGGCAGCCCTGCGCACGCGATTGTCTGAGCAGTTGAATTCCATTCTCCAGACTCGTGACAGCGCGCGTGGGCTGATCGTCAGCATGTCCGACGTTTTGTTTGACACGGGGAAATACTCGTTGAAGCCGGGTGCACGGGAAAAGCTTGCGAAGGTTGCCGGCATTTTGCTGGCGTATCCAGGACTCAACATTGAAGTCGACGGCTATACGGATAACGTTGGCGGCGATGAGATGAATCAACAACTGTCTGAGAACCGTGCCAGGTCGGTGCGCGATTACCTGGTGCAACAAGGCGTGGCGACAAATTCAGTCAGCGCAAAAGGCTTCGGCAACACTTTGCCGGTAGCCACAAACGATAACGCTGCGGGACGGCAGCAAAACCGGAGAGTCGAACTGGTCGTATCCGGCGACGCAATCGGCAACCCGATCACAACAACAGGAAGCTTGCAGTAAAGCAAACATGCGTAACCAGCGGCGATGGAGGATGTTCTGTGCCAGGTTTTCGACTCAATTGCGTGCAATAGCGATCTTGCAACAGTCACGGGACACCACGCTGCCGGTCGCGCAAAAAGGCAACATCAGGCCTTCCGGGCCACAATGATCCAAAGAACTATCTGCGTCCCAAGCGGGCGTGAGCGCGGTAATTGGGCACTTATGGAGCCTTAGTGAGTTTCTTCAAGAGTCCCTTGAATCCGGCGCTGACCTTTTGGAGCAGTCCCGGACCCGAGGTAGCACCAGCAGCGCCACCGGTGTGCGAGCGGGCATATTCGTCCAGATCACTCCTCATCAAATTCGCCCAACTCTGGCCGGGACCAACTCTGATTGGTTTGGCGACTTCTTGCAGCGACGCCGCTGCCGAGCCCGCGAGCGGATGGTTGCCTGACCGGTGTGGCTTGGCAGTTTTGCTTTGAGGATCGAACAGCGGCTTCTTGGGCAGCGACATGGCAGACCTCCTGCGTGAGACGGGGGCCGGGCGGACCTCAAAGGCGGGAAGAGAAACCTCGTCGTTGCCGAGCTTCCGATGCCGTGAGTAGCATGTAAATTATCCCACCATCATGGAAGATGTCAAACAGAAACTGGAAGCGGTGCCGGTTGGAGCCGAGCCAGTGCGCGAAGAGTTTCGAGACTTCGCGCACGATGTGGATAAGACTCTCGAACTGCTGGCGGAGGCACTGCGGGGAGAAAAGCTGGTTGTCCGGGAGCTGCCCGATCTTCGCGAGGATCATCATCGCCTGATACGTTCGGCGAACTCCGAGATGTTTCGCTTTGCGCTGGTGAATGAGGAAACGGATCGGATGACGAACAGTTTAAATACGCAGCGCGATGAGGTGCTGCACTGGGAAAGATTGCAAGTTGCCGCCGATGGTTTACATGACCGGATCATACGTGATGAGCGAGCGTCCTCATAACCTGCAGTCGTGAGGCTTGAGTCCTGCTGGCGGCGGCCAGTTTCGCTTGCGTGTCGGTGCTCTTGGAATTCACCAATGGTTTCGACAAGAGGTGCGCGGTTCTGGGCGAGTGACAGGCAACCCTGACATGATCCCAACGTAAGGTAAGGGTTGTCGACAATACGCCCCTGACTCCAGATGAAAATAGCGATGGAGGATGTTCTGTGCCAGGTTTCCGACTCCTCGACAAAAAGAGACGAGCCTGAGTCTGTGCGAGTTCCACGTGTGCCCCGCACGACCTTAATTCAGCCTTAAACCCTTAAACTATCGCGCCGGGCCGGAGTGCCAGAGTCAGTCATCATGGCGACGGGTGGATGGAAAACTCCGGCGATGTTCGGACGCTACGCCATAGTCAGCAGCGCAGACAGCCGGGATGCGATGGAGGCGCTAGAGAGGGCGCGGGCGCAACGGCAGCCGCGTTACGTCCCTGCGTAACACCCGCGCAAACGGGCACGGTGTTGCGCACTTGATCGTTCAATTGTGGCTCGCCTTGCAAGCGGTAAGCTTTGTCTCCAGCTCAGCGATCATAGGTTCGACCAACGAAAGGATCTCAGCAGCAGTCGAGACTTGGCGCACTTTGCCTCCCAGTAAGGAACAAATGCTGAAGGTGCGAAAGTTTCGGGTGCTAACTAGCCAAGGGCTCCGCCCTTGATATCCCATCGAAACGTACCGCTTTGCCGGGTGATGCCGTAGAAGCGTTCATGGCAGTAGTCTTCTGGGTATTCCACTACACAGGAGATCGCCATGAACGCTTTCTACGAGCACCACAAGAGTAGCATCGAGTTCGGATATCGATGTTTCGATCGG
>Ga0208455_1000606_pt1 | contig 14351 bp, 10 predicted proteins | sample June2015DPH_4_50_FD_184690 | JGI IMG/M metagenome (GOLD analysis project Ga0208455, IMG submission 184690) | Peatland microbial communities from SPRUCE experiment site at the Marcell Experimental Forest, Minnesota, USA - June2015DPH_4_40... | ecosystem: Environmental > Terrestrial > Soil >... | reverse complement strand
CGTTCTCTCTACGCCACGCTGGCCGCGAGCAGCCCAGACATTCGCAACCGGGGCATCAAGGACTCAGCTTTTGCCGTCCTGACCGGCACGACGATGCCCGCCATTCTTACCGAGATATCTTTTGTGAGCAGTCCCACGGACGAGCACAACCTGCAGAGCGCGACTTACCGCCAGCAAATCGCAGAAGCGCTTTACAAGGGCATCGCCCGCTACCAGGAAACTTCCCCACACGCGAAAGTTGCTCAACTACAGACCGCCGCCGCGCGCCGATAAGGGCACCGGCGCAAGCTAGAGCGGATTCACAAACGATATATCCGGAGGAACCGGCGAGCTTCGCTCGCCCGGACAGCCGAGGGCGCCTATCCCTACGTGAAAGTTCTCACCAGGTGTAGTGCGCCGTATAGGTGATCGTCTTCTCGCCGTCTGGAGCGATGGTCACCGGAAATTCGATGGTTTGGGCCTCGGTTTTCTTATAGTCGGCGGAACTCGAAGTGATATCCCAGTTCAGCGCGCGGTACAGGTGTTCGACCACGCGGACCTCCACCGGCTCTTTCTTGTGGTTGCGGACTTTGATCTCGAACGACTCCGTGGCCGTACTCTTGCCCTCGTCCACATTGTAGTTGGTGCGGACGCGTTCCCCCGTCAGATCGAAAGCGTTGCCGGTGTAGATGCGGACGGTCTCGCCGCGCGGGGTATGGTCAATGACGTTTTCGCCGGTGAATTCGATTTGGCCGTCGTCGTTGCGGCGGTAGAAGCGGACGCGGCCCTTGGGCAGCGGCATGCCGAGATGGTTCGCCTGCGAGTTGACGAACTCGCGCATCACCCAAATCTTGGAATTGGATTCAGTGCCGTAGGAGTGATCGTTACGGATGTTGTCCCAGTTCCAGCCATTGTAGCGGTTGGCGTCGATCTTGACGCCGTCGTAAATATAGATTTGTTTCGTGCCAACCCCTGCCGCGCGAATGAATTCCACCTGCTTGGTCTCGCGGTCGCGCAGCGTAGTGGTGCGTTCGAGCGTGTAGAGGTGGTAGTCGTCGAAAATCTTCTCGGTGACGGGAGGTCCCGCCGCCCCGAGCCCGTTTACAACAACCATCTGGGTGAAGGCCCGGCCACTCATTCCCGGCTGAATCTTGTTCACGTCCCCGGCCATGAGCTTGATGCGTGCGTTCTCGAACGTCTTGCCGGTCTGGTTGTCCATGGTGACCCAGCCCACGATGTCGACGAGGTCGCCCTTCTCGGGCGCAACGATGTTGTAGTCGGCCTGCCAGCTCATGCCCCCGGTGACGTAGGAAAACTCCGCGGGAAATTTCCCGGCTTTGTCGGTGGCGAGCATCCATTCCAGACGCGGCTTCAGGACGGTGTCATCCGTGAGACTGGGGAAGACGGGCGTGCCGGGAAGACTGAAGCGCAATTGGCCGTTGACCTCGATGATGGGCTGTGCCGCAGCGGCCGCCATATTGGCTTGGTCGTACTCCTGGCCATAGCGATTCATGGCGAAATAGTCGTGCGGCGTATATCCGCTGCGTATTATTTTGCCTTTGATGATTTGCGTGCCCTGGGGTGTCGCGACCTCGAAATTGAGCGTCTTGCCTTCGTAGAGCGAGAGCAGCAGAGGCTCGGATACGGGGTCGGCGCGATAATTCTGTTCCAGCACCCGCACCGCGTGCTTGCCCGTGGGATCGCGCAGAATGACGGAGTCGGGCTCCAGGTGCATGGTGATGTCATTCACGTTGACCTGGTTTTCGCCGGACTTCAGATCCAGCGGGAGTTCCTGCCGGACGACCGCGAAATCCTCGTTATAGATGGTGAGTGACGGTTGCGGCGATTGCGCGAAGAGGCTTCCGCAGAAAACGAAAACGCAGACGAAGCGAGCGATCATGAAGCTGAACCTCCGTGAGAGCCGGCTGAGCATGCTCTTGATGCCTTGGAAGCCGCGGGCGCGGCTTTGGTTGGCCGCCGCCCAGCCTCAAGCTACCTTAGTGGAACGTCAGGAAAAGTCATTCTTGCGGGACGGGACTCGTACCCGTCACGCCGCCATACTTCGTCAGCCATTTCATTTCTTCGCGCACTTTGATCTTTCCGTGCCAGGGATTCTTCGCGAGCTCGTGTCCCTCGCCGGGAAAGATCAGCAAGTCGCTCGGAACATTCAGCTCGTGCAAAGCGCGATCGAGCAAGTAATCCTCGAGCACCGCAACCCGAACGTCGTTAGCCCCAGCGACCATGTGGGTCGGCGTCCGGACTTTATTGAGCTGGTAAATCGCGCCTTCGCTGCAATAGCGGTCGGCGGTTTCCCAGGGCAGGCCGCCGAGGAAATAAGCGTCGTCGAAGGTGGTGTCATCGTTGCCCCAGTTGGCGACGTGCTCCACCGCGCCGGCGCCGGTGACGGCGGCCTTAAAGCGAGTGGTCTCGGTGATCAGCCAGTTCGTCATGTAACCGCCATAGCTGTAGCCGCCTATGGCCAACTGGTTCGGATCGGCAATCCCGTTCTTCACGAGCGCATCGACGCCGGTCAATATATCTTTGCCAGGCCGGGAAACAATTTCAGGAAATATCTGCAGCGCGAACTTGTCTCCATAGCCGGTAGACCCGCGATAGTTCGGCTCGAAAACCAGCCAACCCGCAGTAGCGGCCAGGCGATCCCACTGATACCAATCTGCCTCGAAGTGGTTGCCATCGGCATCCTGCGGCCCGCCGTGGATCAGCACAAACATGGGCAGGTTCTTCGCCTCAAACTTTCCTGGCGGATACATCAGCATGCCTTCCACGGGCGTGCCGTCGTCGGAGGTCCAGCGATAGGGCTTGGCCAGTGGCAGTTCTCGCTCGGTGAACAGCTTGTTGAAAGAAGTGATGGGCCGTGCCTGCGCCAGTTTGCCGGGGCCGTCGGCAATATAAACTTCCGTGGGCCGCGCGGTTGCCGAGTAAGCAAACGCAATGCGCGAGCTTTGCGATGCGGCTGCAGGGGTTTCATAGGTTCCAGCCCATCCCTCGCGTTTCACGATGACGGCTTTCGGATTCGCTTGCGATACAAGCTGTACCTCAGTACCGGTGCGGCAGGCGCACAGCACCGAACCGTCGGGAAGCGGCGTGTAACGCACGACTTCGCCCGGGTAGTCGGCAAACCAGCGCTGGACTTCTCTTTTCCCGGACGTGTTGCCGGGCGCGTCGCCAGGCAGACCGCCGGCGTCGACCCAGTAAAGGCGCGGTTGCGGATCTTCATACTTTCGTTCCAGCGATCCAAGATTGACCTGAAAGAACAGATGGCGATTATCCGGAGCCCATTCCAGATTCAGTTCGACGGCTTCGTTGTGGGTCAGGCGGATGGGCACGGCATCACCGGCATTGCCTGTTAGGTTGACGAGGTAGAGTTCGATGTCTTCAACCTTCTCCTGACGCTCGGAGACCGACGAAGTCACAAACGCCAACCGGTTGCCGTCGTGTGAGATGCTGATTTGCTCTACACGCAGAGGCGTGCGTGCAATTGCGACTGCGCCGGGCGTGGCGCCGGAATCTTTTTCCGCATCAGGGATTTCTTTGGAGCCGAGCGCGGCGTGGCGTGCCAGGGCTTCCTCGATAGTGATGCGGAAAATCACGTCGCCGCGCTCATCGCCGCGGTAACGGATCACGTCCTTCCAATCTTTCTTGTGATCGTCGTTCTGCTGCTTTGTCCACGGTTGGCGGGTAGCGAAAACGATTGCCTTCGAGTCGCGAGACCAGGCAAAGGCGTGGACTTCCTCCTCGCCTGAGGTGATGGCAAAGGCCTCGCCGCCACTGGGCGAAATCAGAAAGAGCTGGGCGACGTCTTTTTCTTTGTCTTTATCCTTGCCGTCTCCCGCGTCTGCGTCTTTGGCATCGCCGACTTTGCGTTCCGAGAGAAACGCGACCCACTGGCCGTCGGGCGACCATTGCGGCGAGTTGTCATGCCCGGATTGCGTCAACTGCACCAGGCTTCCGCTGGCCGCGGTCCGGTAGAGCCAGAGTTCTTTGCGGAAGATCTGCTGCTCCCAGTCGGCCTTTTCCGTTCCGATGACGACGGAGTTTCCATCCGGCGAAACTTTCACCGCGGTGAAACTGACCGAGTTGAAAAATTCATCGAGAGTGAGCTTGGGCTTTGCGGTTTGGGCCTGGGCCAACGTTGAAGTGGAAATCACGGACAGCAGTGAGACAAGCAGGATTGATCGTCGCATAGTTTTTTTGTGGTAACAGTTTTCAAGAACTACGACATATACACTGCGCGCGTTGTTGGTGGCAAACGTTTATGGCGCGGTCGGTTGAGCGTTGCGTAGCGCCTCATCCAGCGTCTGGTTGCTGGGTACGGGTTGTTCCACGACGCGCCAGCCGTCGTCATAGCCACGGAATCCAACGGTTGAGCGGTAGCGCACTCCGCTGTCGTAAAGCGCCGCTCCAACTTGATTGACGGAAACCCAACGCCAGGTGAACTCGACATCGGCGAAGTTACCAGCCTTGCTGATTCCGGCAATGCTCACCAGTTCGCGGCGCGCGACCTGGATCCCGATCGGGCCATTGTTGTGTCCATTGTCGGGAAGCGCACTCGAAATCAGCGGACGGATCGTATCCACTCCGAGCGGCGTGAGCACCACGTCCCAGCAGGGCGGAGGTTCGACTCCGGCGGGACACTTCTGTCCGGTGCCGATGATCCATCCGCGGCGCTGTAACACCATGGAGTCGGGGGAACTGAAATCCTTGTTGGAAACGATGCCGGTCCTGAGCCAGAACAATTGCGGCGCTTTGAATGCGTCGGAGGCCGAGATCAAATCGGCGGCGAGGCGGCGCGTCAGGAAATCTCGCGGAGAACAGCCCAGACCCAGACTCAATAAGATCAGACACAAGAAGACCGCCAGCCGCAATGTTTTTGTCGCTTTTGTCGCGCGCATGGATGTTGATTATGGTTGCGAGAGGATTTTAACCAATTGCCCCCGCCTGCGGGGCAGAAAAGGCGAGGCCGCAATCTGGCCGTCAAATTTATTCGACCAGCGACCGGAGACCGGCGTGTGGCAGGCGGGGCAATTGCCTTGCGGAGTCAACTTGTACTCTTCGATCGAGTATCCGTAGCGCTGAATCAGCATCTCGCCACAATGATGGCAATGAGTATCTTCGAGACCCTCCACCTGCCCGGGAAGGTTGCCAGCGTAGATGTACCGCAATCCAGCTTCACGACCGATGGCGGCGGCGCGCAGCAGATCTTCGGGACGCGTATCGGCGGGCGAAGTCATTTTGTAGTCCTGGCGAAAGGCGGTGACGTGCCAGGGGATGTCGGGTGAAACGCCGGCCAGAAATGCGGTCAGCTTCCGCAGTTCGTCGTCGCTGTCGTTGAAGCCGGGAATGAGTAGGGTGACGATCTCCAGCCACACGCCCATTCGGTGCAAACTGCGGATGGTGTCGAGAATCGGCTGCAGGCGTCCGCCGAGTTGGCGATAGTGGCGATCGTCGAAGCTCTTGAGGTCCACCTTGTAGAGATCGATCCAGGGATGGAGATACTCGAGCACCTGCGGAGTCCCGTTGCCATTCGAAACAAACCCGGTGAGCAAGCCCGCCTGGCGGGCCAACCGGAAAACCGCAACTGCCCACTCGCTGGTGATCAACGGCTCGTTATACGTGCTGACCACAACTTTTGCACCTTGGGCAAGCGCGTCTTTGACCAGCAGTTCGGGATCGGCCCGGAGCGGCGATGAGACGGCGTTCGGGTCGCGCAGCGCCTGCGAAGTGACCCAGTTCTGACAATAGGAGCAGTGCAGGTCGCAGCCCAGCATTCCGAAGCTGTAAGCGAGGGCCCCGGGGTGGGCGTGGAAAAACGGCTTCTTCTCGATCGGGTCACACTGCACTCCTGCGACATAGCCCCAAGGAACGTAGAGCGTGCCACCGTGGTTAAAGCGAACCTTGCAGACACCGGGTTGTCCCTCGGGAATCGGGCAGCAGTGGCCGCAGGCATAGCAGCGTACTCGATTGCGATCCAGCTTTTCCCAAAGAGCAGGGTCGCCTTCGCGGACGCGGTCGTCAGCAGTGAGGATGTCGCGCAACGTGGCCACCAGTCTATTCTACGGCTGTTTGAGGCGAGCGGGTTATGGGAGGCGAGTTCTTTACCACAGGGGGCCCTTCGGCTTCGCTCAGGGTAGGCTAAGCGGACACCGGGGAAACCGGAAATGATCTCCGGTTCAGTCCCTTGCGGGCTTTGCGGAGTTGCGCTGGCGGATCCAGACTTCGGCCTGCTGGCGGGCGGCGGAGACCTGCGCGTGGGTCATTTGGGAAGCCAGCCCTTCGAGTCGAGATTTGCTGCTCTTGTCACCCTGGGCGAGCGCGATCGCGGACCAGAAGTAGGCTTTGGACAAATCTTGAGGAACTCCACGCCCCGCCCAATAGTAGGCGCCGAGCGTAGCCTGCGCGGTAACATGCCCCTGTTCGGCGGCGCGCAGGAACCACTGCATGGCTTGCGCGTCATCGTGCGGAACGTCCTCTCCGTTGTGGTAGCGAACCCCCATCTGCCACTGTGCGTCCGCTCCTCCCTGATCGGCGAGCTTTCGCAAGTCGGCCAGGGACTTCGCGTGCGCGCTGTGATCGGTCGCGCTTTGCCCTGAAACCTTCGAGGCCGCCTCGGGCACTGACCGCTGCGGCGCTTGCGGTAAGTCGGCCCAACGCTTCTCGATTATGGGACCGACTAAATAACCGAGGGCCATCGCCACCACTACAATGGCCAGCCCGAGCAGTGCGCGATGAAGCAGGCGAGACGGAGCTGTGGGCGCAGGTTCGGGGGCCTGCTCCGGGACCTGCGCTGAGACGACTCGTCTGGGGACCTGCTGCGAGACTTGCTCGTGGACTTCAGGCTCCGGCTCCCAAAAGGCCTCGCGAGTCGCATGGATCGAAGCAAACTCCATCGAACCCAACTCCGAAGCGGGAGGCCGCGACACGCCGGACACGGCTTCTGGCCCGACCGGCGTTTCCGGTTGAGTCTTTTCGCGATGGGTTTTGGGAATCATTTCGACGAGCCGGTCCAAAACCGTCCCGTGGGCCTTCGTGAAACCGCGCGGATGCGGAGAGAAAACCTCCAGCAGGCCGACCACCCGGAAATCGGACACGATGGGAGTGGCCATGAGCGACCCTATGCCCAGCGTGCGACAGACTTCCGGATCGACACGCGAATCGTTTTCCGTATCCTCGCACGAAACGAGAAGGCCACTGCGAGCGCATTCTCCAGATAGCCCTTGTTTCACGTCCACGGGGGCTCCCAGCGGCGGAGCTGGTTCACCGGCTCGCGCCCGGCAGATCATCTTGTCATCCGAGAGAAACGCCAGTGCCGCGCCACTGGCTCCCGTGAGACTCAAGGCACCCTCGGCGATGAGCTGCAAAACTGCATCGACGTCGTCACCGATCTCGCGGACCTCGCGGCGAACTGCTTCCACCGAAGAGAGCGTTGCGCTTCGATCGGGCATCGGGACGACACTCCCGGCTTTAGTGACCGGTGCCGGTTCGGGTGATTTCTCTTCCTCGCGCCGCGCGAGTTGCTCGGTCCGAGCAACGTGGTTGGAGCAGGCGATCAGCAGGTTGACAAAGAGCCATTCTTTCAGTACTTGCCGGGAACTCTCCGGAAGCCCGGAAAGCCGGATACCTCCGCGGCCAGCGTCATCGCTCCACATCACCTGGCCACTGCCATGAATGTAACTTTTGGTTTCAGGCAGCTCGAGGCAAAGCGTTACGGCCCGGTCGACTTCCAGGCGTTCACTGGTTTGGATGGCGAAGCCGTCTTCGTGCAGGTCGAGCAATTCGCTCAGGTCCACAACCATGCCGGTCTGCGGGCCATTGAAACTGGCGTAAACCGGAGTGTGGAGTTTTTGACGAACACTACGGCGCCGCTCTCCGTGGGGAGCCCCTGCAACTGGATCCGGCAATCTGAGAATGCTTCGATCCATAGTCGCCTCCATATTAACTCAGGGATCGAAAGGAAGGGAGCAAGATCAACCGGGGAGGCAAGCTAGAGGTTTGCGGCCAGGAACGGGGTGTCGCCTTGCGCCGCCGGCACGAGAACCTCGGGCATGGTCAGCACGCGATCAAGCGCGTCTGCAAGGGTAGCGGGAAACTCTGAAGTCAGGAGGTTGACATCCAATTGAAGATCACGGCGGCTGTAGATGCGGTAGACGACGAGTGAGCCGCGGCGCCGGTTCGAAGTTGTCACCAGGTCCAGCGTCAGCTTCCACGAAGGCCGGCTGGAAATTGCCCCCATGTGAGGGAACTTGCTCCAGTGAAGGTTTCGGTTGGTTTTGCCGGGCACCGCTTGATCGCCGGGAAGCGACTTAAGCTGCAATTCGAACGCATCGAAATCGTTGCTATCGAAGGCGGCGATCAGGACGCTGCGCACCTGATTGAAATCGCCGGCTACTTTGAATTCCTCGACCGCGCGGCGCACCGAAAGATTGTTGATAACGATCTGCCGCTGGTCAATAGTGCGCTGCGCGACTCGCCGCAGTTCGCCAAACTCCAGGTAGTTCAGATGCTGGACTCCCAGCCAGACGCCGGTTCCCACGACCGCCAGCACCAGTCCCAGGGTGCTGCCCGTCGGCCAAAGCAGGAAGAGGCTGAGCATGGCAAAGATCGCAGAAACGGCGTACAGAACGATCACAACCTGGCGATGCGAAAAACCCATCTGCAGCAACTTGTGGTGGATGTGTTCGCGATCGGCGGTGAAAATCGGGCGCCCGCTGATCAGCCTTCGCAGGACGGAGAGCAACGTTTCCAGAATCGGCAATCCGAACGAGACCACCGGGATGGCCACGGCCACGAACGTCGGCGCCTTCTGCGCTCCTGCCAGAGCCAGCGCGCTGAGCATGAAACCGATGAACAGGCTGCCCGAGTCACCCAGGAAAATCGTGGCCGGATTGAAGTTGAAGCGAAGGAATCCCAGGATGGCGCCGGCGAGCGTCACGCTCATCAGAGAGCCCAGAAAGGAATGATTGACCAGCGAGACGACAAAAACCACCATCGTCGAAAACAAGGCCGACCCAGCTGCCAAACCATCCAGGCCATCGATGAGATTGAAGGCATTGGTAACCGCAACCACCCACAACACCGTGAGGGGCAACCCGACGAACCAGGGCAGCGAGTAGGATCCGAAAATCACCGGCAGATCGAGAACGCGCATTCCGCCGGCGAAGAGCATGGCAGCGGCGATCGCCTGCACGGCAAACTTGAAATACGGGTCTGCGCCGTGGAGATCATCATAGATGCCGAGACAAAAAATCAGGCAGGCCGGAACATAAATACGGAGAAGCGTGGTGGGAGCGAGCCCATTGGCCAGGCGGGGAAATATGAGGGTGAGCCCCAGCCACACGCTCAAGCTGACCGAGAAAGCCAGGAAAATCGCTACGCCCCCCAAACGGGGAAGCGGGGCCTGGTGGACATGCCGCCCGTCTCGCGGCACAGAAACCCAGCCTGTGCGGGTTGCCAGGTCTCGCACTTCACGCGTAGCCACAAACGACAGAGCCAGCGAGAACGCAAATAACCCAAAGAACAGGAGCGTCAAAATCAGAGTTCCCTTCCGGCTGAAACACCAGGTGTTTCAAGCCAACGTTTACAGAGGTGGGTGCTCCGTCAAGTTCTTCCAGACAGGATTTGTTATCGGAAATTCTTAATATTTGGTTGGATGGGACTATACATCTTCCGGCTTGCTGTGGGCAAATGTTCCTGTACATAGGCAACTCCCTTTTCTGGTTCTCACGTGCTAGCAAACCCGGCAATTGAAAGCCTCCGCCGCCGCGACCACCTCATCGGCATTCGTATCAGGGTCGTATGCCAGCGACTCGCGCCGGGACCAGATCGACATATATATCGCTTTACGTGGAGATGTTTCCGGGCAGAGTGTCCGTATTTTCGTGGGCGTGGAGGCGCCGGAACTGTCTCAGGCTCAAGAATGGCATTGAGGTCGCCGTTCGCGTCTGTCGCTCGATCAAGTTGGTCACCAAGGGACGTATGTGGGTGTTACAGGCCGCTCGGAACGAACGCTGCCGGATAACGCTGATGGGCGGGCATGAACCCCGAGATTGCCCACTCAGGTCCTTCCAGCGATCCCATATTCCTGCGAACGCGAACAATTCGGTAATGATGCAGTTTGAAAAAGTTTGGCCGTCAGCAGCTCCGGGCTGCTGACGGCCTTTGGTGGTGACGGCTTGCTCGTTGGCGCGAGCCGCCACCCCAAACTTTTGTTGAATGAACCTTAAACGCTAACCTCCGGCTTTGTCAACGGCACGCCGGGAATTATTCCCTGAAACTGCATCACTACCAACAATTCTCCTCACTTCAATGTGACCGCCCGCCCAACCGCGGAGTGGACGGGACAGCAACTACGGGAATCATTTCCCTTTGACCAACTGCCGCACTAACTGCTGCGCGATCGCGATGCTATCTTCGGCAATGACTTCCGAGAACAGGTGCGAGACATGGGCATCCGCGAAGTACTGTCTGCACCGCGCTCGCCTTCGTGACCGTGATCGTCCACTTCCAAGTAGTCGGCCACTTGTTCACAGCCTTTGCGATCACACAGCACGGTCACGTCTGGCGGATGGTGAAGCTGGAAAAATTCCATGCGTAGGATTTTACGGTGACCGAATATGCGGCACAAGCCGTTCAGGTCAGTCCGAGCTCTCTAACCGGCAATTCGACGGGCTCACGGCTGAGAAGATAGCCAACCCTGCCGCAGAGGTGGACCAGCAGAGGCGGGAGGCAAAGTGAAATCAGGAACAATCGAAACAACGAATCCGGCAGGAGCGCTCGGACAGTGCGGTGGCGGAAGCGACCGTGCGCCGTTACGAACTCGTTCCACGTAGCTCGGCAGTTGTAATGCCAGCAGGGCACGAACATCAGCGCAGGACACCTCGGCGGGATAGCTGAGTTATGCCCGTTAGGGCATCGCCACTCGCCCAGTTCAGGCCCAGCATTCGCAAGGATCGTTCCCAGATGCGATGCGCCGTGTGCCGCTGCTTGCGCGGAGCCTGCTGGTTCGCTCGCAGAATCTTGTCAATGAAATAAGCCTCGACCGCAAGAAAGCTGCACTCGCGCAGCAGTTGCCCAATCCGCATGGACCATAGCAATCCTTTGGCGGGGATCTGGGGTCGGGTTCGGCTGTCGCCGGGCTGCTGGCAATACTTCTTCAGGCGAAGACGCCGCGTCAGGTAGCACCACAATCGCCGCACGTGGGCGCTTTCATCGGCGGCGTTTTTGTCTTTGCTTCCTTGCCAGCACCAGGAGTTCGGCGTTGGCGGTGAGAACCTCGCGCACGGCATCTTGATACTGGCGGCCGGCCTCGACCCGCTGGCGGACCACTTTCACCCATGCGTGGGGAATATGTTGCTTCCGTCTTTTCCCGTTCGCCGTAAAGCTGAGGTACCAAGCGGGATGACCGTCGCCGGCAGCACAGTGGCAGGTTGGCTTGCCGCAGCGGATCCGCACCTGAAACAGAGAGCCAGGCAAGAGATCTTCCGGAATCTGGAAGCGGCGGAGGAATTCGGACTTGCGTTGGCGCAGGCGGGCAGCCTGCGGGCCTTTGGCTTTCCCATTCATCTTAGTCAGATATTGACATAAGAAATTCTATGAGGCAAGCACTCTTGCGAATGCGAAAATAGGAACTGCTTATTTGCTCGATAACAGCAGGCGAGGAGCCGCGACTACCCGTGGGTTCGCCTTGGCACCCTATCTCCAAGTTCCGAGATGCCTGAACCGGGGAGGCAACCTGTGGGTTTTGTCCAACAATTCTCAGAGTTTTTTCAAAAAGCCGTTAGAGGTTCGCGGTCAGAAACGGGGTGTCGCCTTGCGCCGCCGGCACGAGAACCTCGGGCATGGTCAGCACGCGATCAAGCGCGTCTGCGAGGGTAGCGGGAAATTCTGAAGTCAGGAGGTTGACATCCAATTGCAGATCGCGGTGGCTGTAGATGCGGTAGACGACGAGTAAGCCGCGGTGCCGGTTCGAAGTTGTCACCAGGCCCAGCGTCAGCTTCCATAAAGGAGCGTGTCTGCTCGCCATCACCCCACACTTCGATCTCGGCATTATCTTCGGTGAGAGCCACCTTGCGACAGATGGCGGCTGGCGCCTTTTCCTTGCCGCCTTCGTACGTGCCAAGCGACCCGTAGACGTCGTGAAAGCGGACAATTCGCGTCTCAAAACCGTAGTCTTTGTAGTAGTAACGGCAGAGTTGCTCGGTAAAGAGTTTCTCCCAGCCGTAGCCCGGCTCCGGATCGGCGGGATGGGCATCTTCCTCACGCAGAGGAGTGACTCCAGCATCTTGCTGCTTGCTCTGGTTGTAGACACATGCGGAAGAGGAGAACAAGAAACGCTGGATCCCATTCTGACGGCTGGCCTCGAGCATATGGGCATTGATCAGGATGTTATGGCGACTGATGTCGGCGAGATACGCAGTGATAGCGAATACTCGGAACCTGATATGCCGGTCTAGCCTTTGCTTCATGTAATCCGCTTAAGGGCGGATGATCAAAGTGTTGCACAGTATCGGGTGCAGGGGCGCAACGACGGTGGATTGCGATTCCCGCAAACTGCTTGCGGGATCCGGAAACACGGAACTCCCAGGCAGACCCCTTAGTTCAACCCCGACTGGGTCAGCTTCACCGCACAATAGGGATTTGCAGCTCCGCCTGACACATTGCACTTCTGGCCGTTCACCGACCCCGCCGCCAGGGTCGTGAAGTAAATGTTCGTCCCGCCGTTCGACAATTGGTTGTCGATCACGATCCCGCTGATCCCTCCGAGAGCGCTCGGGGCCGTCACACAAGTCGATGTCGGCGCGCCCGTGCAGGTCGGTGCCGACAACGAAGAGGTTCCAATCGTCGAACTCTCCAGGAATCCGTCAGTTGTGCCGCCCACTCCGAAGAACATTCGGTCCGTCGTTCCGTCGTAAAACTCGGTCAGCGGCGAACACTCGTCCCCCAGCGTGTTGTTTACCACAAAGGTGGACGACGCCGGGCTCGTGATGAGGCCACTCGCGAAGGGGAACATATACATCTTTGGATTCGACGGTGCGCCTCCTGCCTGCACGAATCCGCACGCGATCATGTGCCCCGACGTCGTCCCGCTCAGCCAGAACGCGTTATCGAACGTCCCGGAGTGTACATTTTTCCCCGTGCAGTCCCCGGCCCCGGTCGCCGACCCAAGGTCCACGGTGTTGCTTGTTGTGGGCACACCGGTCGTGAAGTTCGCCGGAAGCTGGCTGACCGCCCCGCCGATGCCCAGCACATAGCTGCATCCCGTAAACGCGAACACCTGGTTGGTTGTGGGATTGGCGGAATCGTTGACCACAATCGGCGGATCCACAACCCCCGTCCCTGGTCCGTGCCCCACCCACCCGATCGTCTGCTGCGCCGCGTACGTGCCACCCGGGCTGTTCAGGCCGACCGCATACAAGTATCCCTCCCCGTCTCCGAGAAAAATCCTGCCAGAATAGTCATCGACGACCGGATCGGTCAGTATGCTGTTCGTCTGGGTCGAAACCGTGACCGGCCAGTTGCTCGGATCGTTGACCAGCGCCGGCGTGCCACCGCCGAATACCGGCGCGATCTTGTACAGCAAGCCATTGTCGGCGCCCACGTACGCCGTATCCGTGTTGTAGTCCACCCATGGCGAGGAATTGGAATTGGTCGCAGTGCTTTCGATGGTGAGCGTGGTCATGCAGCCCGCCGTCGTCGGCGTGGTGCATGGAGTTGGCGTCTGCGGACTCAAGACCGTCCCCGCTTGCGACGGCGGCGCCGGAATCGGATTCGGCAGCACCAGAACGTGGAAGTATGAAGCCGTGCCGGTGCTTTCCACGAACGCTACCTTCGTTCCGTCGGTCGACAGGGTCGGCGACGTTTTGATCTGCCCCCCCGTCTGCGTTACCGTGTTGTACGCGAATGCCACCCACGGCGATCCGCTATTGCACTGCGGACTCGCCTCCGTGTACAGGTTGTTGACCCCGACTAGGTTGGCCTGCGCCGGCGTGTCTGAACCCGTCACGGTCAGCCCAAACAGAACGTAATCGGAATTGCAATCCTGCGCGCCTATGCCAAACTGGTATTTCGCCGGAAACTGGTTCTGCGGCACGTACCCGTTCTCCAGCGAAACAGCCCAGTCGATCTTCATTCGGCGCGGAATTCGGCGCGGAGGCCGCGGCCTCCATATCCCGATGCGTGCGTTTTCTGCCGCGATGCGCGCGTTTTCCAGCGCCACTTGTCGCATCACCATGTTGTAAACATGCCGCGGGTCCCGCGCTCCCGCCGCCAACACGTCCTCGGCTCGCGTGCCCGGCATCAACAAGTGCCGCGAACTCCAGTCCTGCGGATACCCCAGGTGCGTCTGCCCCTCGCTG
>Ga0208455_1000603_pt1 | contig 14372 bp, 10 predicted proteins | sample June2015DPH_4_50_FD_184690 | JGI IMG/M metagenome (GOLD analysis project Ga0208455, IMG submission 184690) | Peatland microbial communities from SPRUCE experiment site at the Marcell Experimental Forest, Minnesota, USA - June2015DPH_4_40... | ecosystem: Environmental > Terrestrial > Soil >... | reverse complement strand
GATTCAACTCGCGCCCACCTACGCCGACGCGCATTACAACATCGCGCTCGCCTATGAGAAGATGCGCGAACCGCGCAAGGCGCTGCAACACTGGCGCGCCTACGTGAAGCTCGATACCGCCGGTCCGTGGACGGTCCACGCCAAACATCAGATCCAGCGCATTCTGCAGAGCGACAGCCTGAAGCTGGTGCACTCCCGCAAGGCGAACTGAAAAAATCTGTGCGGCGCGCGGTTTGGCCGCAGCTCGGGGATGTTCCCATCCATTGTTATACTCAAACTGTCACCTCTCAGGTGCAGGAGAACCCACGATGACCCGGTTGATTTTGACGCTTTGTCTCGCGATGGCGGTGGCAGTTATGAGCGGAGTCTGCTATAGCCAGACAGCTGCGAAGGCGAAAGAAATTTACAACGAAAGCGCTGACGCGCATGCGGAAATCAAAGAGGCTTTGGCAAAGGCCACAGCGGAGCACAAGCGCGTCATTCTAGTATTCGGCGCGAACTGGTGCTACGACTGTCACGTGCTCGATAAGGAGTTTCATAGTTCCGAACTAGCTCCGATAATTGCCGCCAACTATGAAGTTGTGCATGTGGACATCGGAAGGGGAGAAAAGAACCAGGACCTGATGACGAAGTACGAAGTACCGATGAAGCGTGGCATTCCTGGGCTGGCCGTGCTCGATGCCGATGGGAAGCTGGTTTACAGCCAGAAGAATGGGGAATTTGAGAACGCGCGAGCGCTAGCCCCGGAAGACTTTCTGGCGTTTCTGAACAGGTGGAGACCCGGAGCGGCGACCCGTTGAGAATCTGAACTATCTGGTTTCAAACGGTAAAAAAGGCGCGGCTTGCGCCGCGCCCCAGGAGAGAAAAGTAACTGCTTAGTGGTTCACGAGTTAGTCCACCACCAGCTTGTTCTCAACGCTGAACGCGCCGGGCACGGAACTCGCTCGAATTCCGGCAATGGTCTTGTCCATCGTGCTTTGGACGGTTCCGTAGAGCGTCACGTGTCCGTTGTCCACCACGATGCGGATCGGATGCACCGGGTCGCTCGCGTAGCGGCCAAGGACTGAGTCGCGATAAATCGCGCGGGCCGTGCGTGCCCGGATCGAATCGTCAAAACTTGAGACCGGCAGCACGGTTATGTCGTTCACAACATCCTTGACGCCGGGCGTACCCGCCACGATTGCGAGAGCCGAGTCTTTCGGTACATCCCACACGGTGTCGCCGCTCAGCGTGACTACGCCATCCTTCACATTGAGCGCAAGATAGTTGAAGGTGTTGTCGTAGTATCCAACCCGGTCATAGGCTAGCTTCTTTGCCAGTTTCTGCTGGAGCTGGCTGTCGGGCACGGTTTCTCCCGCGACCACGATGTCATTGCGAACGCCGGTGACGTTTGCGAGTTTCTTGACTTTCTTCGCGGCGTCAAGTTTGTCCTGGTAGAGGCCGACCGTGCCGGTCAAGGTCACGATGCCATCTTCGACGCTGGCACTCACGCTCTGCAGTTGCTTCGCGTCATGAATCTTATGGCTCGCTGCCTGCTGAATCTGCTCATCGTACCGGCCGGTGGTGGCCATTGCAGTCATACTCAGCAGGACGAGCAATGCCAGAGTTACCGCAAATAATTGCTTTTTCATAGCTGCCATCCTCACTGGAATTCCGGTTCCCCACAGCATTAACCGGTTAGTTAAATAGATGCGTGGCGGGTATGGCGGGATGCGCCGGGAGGGCGGCTTTTACAAACAATTACAAGCGATGGTTGTGACCAATATTACAGCTGTTTGACAAATAGTTGTCATGACGACTAACGTCGTTGTTATGCCCCATGGTCTGCAAGCGGAACTCAAACAAAAAATTCCATTCACCAGCCGGGAACAGGAAGCGTATCTTTCTTTGTTACGCACGGCCGACGCGCTCGAAGCGCGAGTTGAGAGTTGGCTCAAAGATTTCGGACTCACCGGGACGCAATACAACGCGCTGCGCATCCTGCGCGGGGCCGGGCCGGACGGTTTGCCGTGCCGCGAGATCGGCGACCGCATGATCACACACGATCCCGACATTACACGCCTGCTCAATCGTCTGGAAGATCGCGGCTTGGTCGAGCGCGCTCGCGCCCGGCACGATCGTCGCGTCATCTATGGCAAGATCACCACCGCTGGGCTGAAGCTTCTGCGCGGAATGGATGGGCCGATCGAAAAGCATGGGCGCGAGATGCTTCGCCACGTCGGACAGAAAAAATTGAAGGAGTTGATTGAGTTGCTCGAACTGGTGCGCGGACCAAAGCCTTTCAACGACGAGACGCCGAGAGCGGCGAGTAAAAATTCTTAAGCGCTATCTCGTCCGCTTTGCAGGTTTTTTCTTTGGGGGTGTAGCATCTTTCCTGCCGGCAGGCTTGTTGGGAAAAACGCGCGCGAAAATCTTATCGATATTCTTCAATTGCCGACTCAGGTCGAAAGCGCGTTCGAGCTTTGCTCGTGGCATTCGTCCGCGAATTTCGGGATCGTTCACGATCAGATCGTGGAAGTCCAGATCCTCTTTCCACGCGCGCATGGCGTGAGCCTGCACCAGGCGATATGCGTCTTCGCGGGAGATGCCGCTCTCGACCAGGTCCAGCAGCAACTGTCCGCTGAAGACGAGGCCGTGGGTGCTCTCGAGATTCGCCAACATGCGATCGGGATAGACGAACAGGGTTTCGAGCAAGGCCGCCGTCTTGTTCAGCAGGTAATCGGCGAGCGTGGTTGAGTCGGGGATGATGATGCGCTCGGCCGAGGAGTGCGAAATATCGCGCTCGTGCCACAGCGCGACATTTTCGAATCCGGCCTGTGCATTCGATCGCACTACGCGCGCTAATCCGCTGATCTGTTCGCTGGTTACGGGATTGCGCTTGTGCGGCATGGCCGATGAGCCCTTCTGCTTCTCGCTGAAGTATTCCTCGGCCTCGCGGACTTCGGTGCGCTGCAGGTGGCGGATTTCGGTTGCGATCTTATCGAGCGTCGATGCAATCGTGGCGAGTGTTGCCAGGTAGTGGGCATGGCGGTCGCGCTGAATCACCTGCGAAGATACCGCGGCAGCTTTCAGGCCCAGGCGGGCGCACATCTTCTCCTCGAGTTCGGGCGTGAGGTGGGCAAACGTTCCTACCGCGCCTGAGAACTTGCCCACACGCAGATCCTCGGCGGCGGCTTTGAAGCGTACGATGTTGCGCTGCGTCTCCGAAAACCAGTTGGCGATCTTGAAGCCAAATGTAATGGGCTCGGCATGAATGCCGTGGGTTCGCCCGATCATTGGCGTGTCTTTGAATTCCCATGCCCGGCGTTCGAGCACATCGGCTAGACGCTCCAAATCGCCCGCGATCAGCGATGAGGCCTGCTGGATGAGCAACGCCTGCGCTGTATCGACGACATCGTTCGAGGTGAGGCCGTAGTGAAACCAGCGAGCGTGGGGGCCCACGATCTCGGCCACTGCCGTGGTGAAGGCGATGACGTCGTGCTTGACCTCGGCTTCGATCTGGAAGATGCGTTCAACGTTGAAATCGGCGCGCGCGCGGATCGCTTTGGCGGCTTCTTTCGGCACGATGCCGGCGGCAGCTAGCGTTTCAGTGGCGGCGACTTCTACTGCCAGCCATGTGCGGAACCGATTCTCGTCGCTCCAGATGCGAGCCATCTCGGGCCGGGTATAGCGTGGGATCACGGCGCTCTCTCCTGAGGGGGGAACCGAGGATTGTAAATCATCGGTGCCTCGCGCAATACCGAGCGGTAGTAAACACCGGGGCGTTTCTCGGTACGAATCCCGAAAGCGCAGCCAACTTCTGTATTGCCCGTTATCCAAGACTAGGTTAGCCTTTGGAAAAATGAAAGGCAGTAGGAATGGCGGACAACAAAACCAAAACCACCGAATTAAGTGTGGCGGCATTTATTGATACCATCACGGAGCCGACCAAGCGCGCAGACGCCAAGGCGCTCGTCAAGTTGATGCAAGACGCGGCTGGCAAAAAGCCGAAGATGTGGGGGCCATCCATCATAGGCTTCGGTAGCTACCACTACAGGTACGACAGCGGGCGTGAGGGCGACATGCCGCTCATCGGCTTTTCGCCGCGTAAGGCCGCTATGGTTCTGTACGGCATGATCGGGTCCAGCGACTCCAAGGCGCTCCTGGCAAAGCTCGGCAAGCACACGACCGGCAAGGGCTGCCTCTACATCAAGAAGCTCGCTGATGTGGACCGACAAGTGTTGGAGGCCATGGTCGTGAAATCCCTAACTGCCTTGCGAGCGCGGAACCCAAGTTAAGGTCCGCCTACTCTACCGTATGCTTTGCCGTGTAGCCTTCGCGCGCGTACACGGTGTACTTCACTTCCTTGCCCTTCTGGTCGCGAACTTTCAGCGGACCACCGTCTGGAGCCTGGAGTTCGACTTTCAGCTTGCGGTAAGTGCCGTCGAGCTTGGCGTTAGTGGGGTGATAACTGATGCTGTACTGATTGCGGATGTCGGATGCGATTTGCTGAAAATCTTCCGGCAGTTCACCTTGGAAGCGCGGGAAGTAGGCGCGGCCGCCGGTCAGCCGGGCGAAGGTACTCATCTGATTGTCATTTTGGAGCCATCCAACCTCGGTCATTCCGCTTACCCTGCCCTCAGCCATGGTTCGATATGTCCAACCGATGCTGATTGGGTAGATGGTTACGTCTTTTGTGGACTTAATTTTCTTCAGGGTCTGATCGAGGGTGAGCTTGCTGAAGGTGTCGGCGCCGGAGGAAACCAAGATGATGTATTTCTTTCCCTCGATGCGATCGATCCGGTCGAGCGTGTCGAACAACGCGTCGAAGAGGTTCCGTTCGCTGAATCCCGGAACGCGTAGCGTGTTGAGCGCGCCCATGATCGCTCGCTTGTCTTGTGTGAAGTCGACGAGAATTGATGTCTTCATGTCGTAGGACTCAACCGCAACCCAGTCATCTTTTCTTAGGGTGCTGGCGAAGGTATAAGAAGCGTTGAGCGCGTCAACCATGTAGTTATACGCCTGGTAACCTCCCGAAAAAGGTCTCGCCGCCGCGAATTCGATCAAGAGGACTGCGGTGATCGGAGCCTGAGTCTGGCCGAAAGTTGCAATCTTCTGCGGCGCGCCATCTTCCATGATCTTAAAATTTTCCTGCCTCAGTCCCGGGACGGTTTGGCCGTCTTTGGAGGTCACCAGCACATCCAGGTTCACGACCGGCACGTCGACCCTGATCGAGTAGTCGGGCATGTTCTCGATTTTCTTCGGTCGCTCGGGGGCCGGAGGAGGCGGCTCTTCCTTTTTCTTGGGGATCACATACGGTCCAACGTCGTTTTGCGGACCACCGGCTGCCGGCGGAGTCTCCTGCTGGTTCGGGTTGGACGGAGGTTGCTGCGGCGGGGGTTGCTGCTGCGGATCTTGAGCCTGAGATTCGGCCGAGAGAGTGGCGGCGATCGTAAATATACCGCAAAGAACAAACGCCAATAGGATCACACGTTTACAGGCAGCCGAAGGCACGCGGTTCTGTCCGCCAAATACGCTGCAAATCATAGGGAAATCCTCGAAAAGTACTATGCTAGTATAGATGCAAGAACTCTGCGGTTGGAAGTTTTTGCAGGCCGCAAAAAACGCCGCCTCTCCTGGCAGAAACCTTCTGGTAGCACGCGGAGTCTTTAGAAGCAAGGTCATTTTCTGACCTCCGGGGTTGTTCATGGGTAAAGTTGCGCGCACACTCACCATCCTTTTGTGTCTTTCGTCCTCGGTCGGGGTTATTGCACAGGACGTTACTCGGCAGGACCGGCGAGCGCCTGCCGTTGTTTCTCCGGCCATCGTCTCCCCGGCCATCGCTTTCCCGACCATCATGCCGCTCAATCAGATTCACGAAGGCATGAAGGGCATCGCGCTTACAGTGTTCCAGGGTGTGAAACCGGAATCCATGGAGGTGGAAGTTCTGGGCGTGATGCGCAACGTGAACGGTCCCAAGGGCGACATTATTTTAGTCCGTCTGCATGGCAGCAAGCCCGAATATACCGGTGTAGTTGCTGGCATGAGTGGAAGCCCGGTTTATTTCGACGGTAAACTGGCGGGCGCGCTGGCGTTCCGCATCGGCGAATTCTCGAAGGAACCGATCGCCGGCGTGACGCCGATTGAAGAGATGCTGGAGATCAATGTGCTCGATCATAGTTCGGGACAAAGTTCGGCACATAATTCGGTGCCGGCGACGCTGCGAGCCAGTGTTCCCAATGCCGGCTTCGCGGACGCCGATTCTTCTAGCAACAGCGGGGTCGCGCAAGCCGCGAGCCCGGCCGAGAGCATGGCGGTCCCGGCGCAAGACTTTTCTCAGAACTACAGCAACTATCTGAAGCCCATCGAAACTCCTCTCGTGTTCAACGGTTTTTCTGCGGAAACCTTGCAGCGCTACGGGTCGCAATTCGCTGCGGCGGGCATCGTTCCGGTGATGGGCATTGGCTCAGCGAGCGATCGCAAACAGCCGGAACCGATCGAGGCAGGATCCGCCGTCAGCGCCGTGCTGGTTCGTGGCGATATGGATATTGCCGCCACCTGCACCGTTACCTACGTCGATCCGAAACGCTTGCTTGCCTGCGGACATCCACTCATGCAGTTTGGTGAAGTTGACTTGCCGATGACCAAGGCTACCGTGCTGGCCACGCTGCCTTCGCCGCTGAATGCGTTCAAGATCGTGAACACGACAGAGACGGTCGGCGCGTTCGTGCAGGACCGCCAGTCCGGCATCATGGGCGTGCCGGGGCGTGAATCGAAAATGATTCCCGTGACCGTAGCTATGCACAGTGTGGGGGAACGTGGAGCGACGACCAAAGAATTCCACTACGAAATTCTCAACAACGCGCGGCTCAGCCCTCTGGCCATGATGGCCACGGTCTTCAATGCGCTGCACGGCACCAACGAATACGGCGAGGACATTACTTACCGCATGAATGGTGTGCTCAGTGTGAAGGGGTATCCCGATGTTACGCTGCGGAACATGTTTGCTCCGCAGGACAACGGGCAGCCTGCGGCGGCTTTGGCTGCTGCTACCATTGGCGACCGCTTTGGACGCATCTATAGCAATGCTTTCGACATTCCCGACGTTCAGGGCGTGAAGCTCGATTTCGATCTTGTCCGCGAACGCCGCTCGGCTCGCCTGGAAGCCGCGCGCACGGACATGACCGAAGCTCGTCCCGGCGATCAGATTATGGTGGAAACCGTGATTCGTCCGTATCGCGGCGAGCGCTTGGTGCGCCAGATTTCCATACGGATTCCAACCTCCACTTCGAAGGGAACGTTGCGCGTCCTGGTCAGTGATGGGGATACGATCGACCGCATGCACCGCGGTACTCCGATGATGAACCGTGGTCTTGGTTTAGCGCCGACGATCGCATTGCTGAACAAAGAGCGCGCCAACGATCGCGTGTATGTTTCGCTGATCCAGTCCGATCCCGAAGCCATGATTGCCGACAAAGTGATGCCGACGCTACCGCTTTCCGTCATGAACGTCATGGACAACATGCGTGGCACGCAGGACATGGTCGTGCTGGGTGAATCGTCGGTCAGCGAGGCTTCCACCGAACCGCTCGACTATGTCGTGTCGGGCGCGCAGATGCTGACGATTAGCATCAAGTAGCGGGCGGCGATTCAGGGCCATGCTGCTGCGGATCACATGTCCGATTCTGGACGGTCCAGACGAGAATCATTTCACCGTGCGGCCAACTGGCGAGACAGGTATGCGCTGGACGCCGCTTTGAGGTAAGAGAAAGGAAATTCCGGCTAACATATACTTTTGACATGAAGAGACGGTCAGTGGTCTTTTGGGGGCTGTTGTTATCCTCTTATCTTTACGCGCAGACCGCACAAACCGCGCAGACCCGGCCAACCACAGATTCGTCTAACCCAGAGGTTATTCTGTTGGGGACAGCGCACGATCTACATTTCAAAGCTGAAAGTCACTACTCTCTCACCGATCTGCGAAACGAAGTTGAGGCGCTGCATCCGGATTTGATCTGCGGCGAGATCACACCCGAGGCTTATCAGGGGCCGATGGAAGGCTATTTTCCTCCCGAGGCGGCATATCTGGCCGAAATAGCCCCCACGCTGCACGCACGCTTTGCCGCGACCGACTGGCGCATAACCCACGCATGGCAGAGCCGCGCCGAGGAAATGGAACCCAAAGAGGTCAAGGACAAGGTGGAGGAACTGACGAAGGAGTCTGCCAAACAGATGCAGTCGCAGGTCGAACCGACGCTCTTTGATTTTCTGCATACCAAGGGAGTGGCCATTGCAGATTATCAGTTTGAGCAAGTGATCGGCGAGAATACGGTCTCCGACATAGCTATGGGAGGCTGGCATGAGCGCAATCGCCGCATCGTGGAGAATTGCCTGGATGCCGGTGCTGGCGCGGGTCGCCTCGTCATCGTCTTCGTCTACGGAGCCGGCCATATTCCACAGTTGCAACGTCAACTGGCAGCGAGAGGAATTACGGCGCAAATCGCCAGTCGCCACTTTATTCCCACCGGCATGGGAAGCGTGCCGCCGTCCGTGGTTGCGCGCTGGCAACGTAATCTGGACAACTTGAAACGAATACTGGACGGAAGCATCGCCGTATCGCGCGATTCTCTCGACAAGGTGAAAGACAGCCATCGCGTTCAAGATCTGGAGTTGGCGCTGAAAACATACAGCGACAACGCGGAGAAGAAATAACTGCTTAAATTGAGGTATGACTTTGACTCGTAAGACGCTCGCTCTACTGTCCGCACTTATTCTGTCCACCTTCGCGCTTTCCGCGTCTGTCCTCGCCGAGGGCACTCGCACCTGGGAACAATCCAAGTTCGAAGAACTGACCAAAGGCACTGCCAACGGCATCGCCCTGCGCAGTGAGGGCGGCCTCGAACTGGCTCCGGCGTTCAAAGCGCTCGCGACTACGCCTTCGACCTACATTTGGTCGATCGCATCTGATTCCTCGGGGAACATCTATACCGCCGCGGGATCTCCGGCGCGCGTCTATCGCATCACGCCCGATGGTCAGAGCACGACGATCTTCGAGGCGCAGGAGTTGCAGGTGCAGGCTTTGGTGGTCGCTAAGAATGACATCGTCTACGCTGCTACTGCCCCCGACGGCAAGGTCTATCGTCTCGACCCCGGCCGTCTCGACCCCGCCAAGGCGGGTGTGAAGGCCTCCTGGAACGCGACACCTTATTTCGATCCAGGTTCCAAGTACATCTGGGACATCGTTCTCGACAATGCTGGCACGCTTTATGTCGCGACCGGCGATCACGGCGAAATCTACAAAGTCGATCCCAAAGGCCAGCACTCGCTCTTCTTCAAGAGCGATGAAGTTCACATTCGCGTTCTCGCGCTCGATCCCAAGGGAAACCTGATTGCCGGTTCCGATGGCAGCGGACTGGTCTATCGCATCGCGCCGAATGGCGAAGCATTCGTTCTCTACAGCGCGCCCAAGAAAGAAATCACGGCGCTCGCCATCGACGGCGCAGGCAATATCTACGCCGCCGCTGCGGGAGAGAAGCATCCGGGAAGCACGACACCGCCAATGGGCATCATGCTCGCGACGCAGCCGCAGAATGCGCCTGCAGCGGGCGGGAATATCACCATCACTGCGGCTCCCACCCAGCCGGCCATGACGATGCCCTTTCCCGCTCCTGGAGTTGGGGCGTCGGGTGGCTCCGAGATTTATCGCATCGCTCCCGATGGCGCCCCATCCCGCCTGTGGACTTCTCGCGAAGATCTCGTCTACGCGCTCGGCTTCGATCAGCACGGGCGGCTCTTGGCCGGCACGGGCAACCGGGGTCACATTTTCGCCATCAATGGAGTCGACGATTTCACCGATCTGATTAAAGCGAGTGCTACGCAAATCACCGCTTTTGCCGCCGCACCCGGTGGAGGACTCTACGCCTCCAGCAGCAACCTGGGGAAGATTTTTGTGCTCGGTCCCGGCCCCGAGTCGGAAGGCACCTATGAAAGCGATGTCTTCGACGCGCGCATCTTTTCCCTGTGGGGACGGGCCAGCGTCCGCGCCGCCGGCAAACCGGGCACCAATTCCAACGTCGAGCTTTATGCGCGCAGCGGCAATGTCGACAATCCCGACCGTAACTGGAGTAAGTGGACGCGCGTCGACCTAGCGACCGGCTCCGAACTCAATGTTCCGCCGGCGCGTTTCGTGCAGTGGAAGGCGGTGCTCCATGCTGGTAACTCGGCTGGCAATTCGGCCGGCAGTCCCGCTCCTCGGGTTGACGACGTCTTGCTGAACTACCTGCCCAAAAACGTTGCTCCCGAGATTGACGATGTCACAGTGCAGCCCGGATACCGCTATCAGCCGATTCCGCATGTGACGGGCAACGAGCCGTCCGGGCAGGGACAGGGACAGCCGCGTTTCGATCCTCCTCCTCCCGCCATACGAGACCGCGAGTCGATCGGCATCCGCTGGTCGGCGCACGACGACAACGACGACCAGCTCGTCTACACCGTCTATTACCGCGGCGATGGGGAATCGCGCTGGCTGCTGCTGAAGAACGACCTCACCGATCGCTACTATTCTTTCGACGCCAGTCTTCTGCCGGACGGCGGCTACACGGTGAAGGTCATCGCCTCCGACGCGCCCTCGCATTCACCCGGAGAAGCGCTCTATGCCGAGCGAGTCAGCTCGCGCTTCGAGGTCGATAGCACCGCTCCGATCATTGACAACCTGAGTGTCAGTTTTGATGGAAATGTCGATGTCAGGCAGAACGTTAAGCAAAACGACAAGCAGATGCAGATCCATGTCCGCTTCCGCGCCAGCGATTCGTTTTCGCCGATCAAGCGGGCGGAGTATTCACTCGATGGCGGCGAGTGGCAGTTCGTCGAGCCGGTGGGCCAGTTGTCCGATTCCAAAACGGAAGACTACGATTTCCACGTGGCTGTGCCGCAACTCGAAGCTGCGCCGCCCTTGATGGAGAACAACACCGCGAATGACCACGTCGTCGTGGTTCGCGCCTATGACCGTTTCGACAATCTCGCCACGGCAAAAACCGTGCTCCGCGGAAAATAAATCCTTCGTGGCGCCGGTGAAGAGCTGGACTTCCCCGCCCCCACACGATCCTCTCCGTTAGCAAATCTACTGCTGCGCAAAAATGATGGAACTCGGAGGCGCGGTGCTGCAGGGTTGAGGGCTACAAGTGCCCATTATCATGAAATCCGTAATCACGTCACTCGAGGTGCCGGATATGGCGCTAGCGTCAATAGCGTACATCACATAGGTCGTGGCCGGGGTGGTTAGCGTAATTGCGCCCAGGCCGGGTGGGTTGTTGGCGATCGTGTACGACCCGGTTAACGTTACACTGCCGGGGTTCTCGGTTCCGGCGACGTTGAGCGTCAATTGTCCCTTCGAATTGTATCCTGTCGAGGTGAGCAACAGGTTCTGGACCACAGGCACGATGCTGGACTTGCTGTTGCTGATGGTCGCCGCCGCATAGGTGCCCGGCATCTCCGTTCCGGTGTACTCGAAGTTGTTCACCGACGGCTGCGGTATCATGCTTCCTGTTATCACCGCCGAACTCGACTGATCGAGCAGAAAACCGCGATTCGCGCCGCTCGCATACAGAATGAACGGAAGCGGCGGTACAACCGGGGTCGAAAGCGGATTGCCCAGCATCTGGAAGGTGTAACGTCCGACGTACTGGGTGCTGTTGATGGGTGTCGCCACATAAGTGTAGGTGAAGTGTATTGTTGTATCTGAAGGCGTCGGATCCACGGAAACAATTGTTCCGTCATTGTTCCAGTCGAAGTTGCCGGTGAAGCCGCCCGTTCCCCCCGATCCGCCCGATGTGCCGTCGGTTCTGCCGAGTGTCAGCGAGACATTCGCGTTTGTTCCCGTCAGATTTGAAACCGATGTGCCGTTGAAGCCCGCGTTGTTGTAGGTTATTGGGCTTTTCGAGGTGCCAGGCCACTGGTAAGCCATGGATCCAGAAAGCGCGGGATGCGTCGCATCGATAGGGTCGGTGGAAATGGCGTAGAGTGTCAGCGGATTGGTCTGGTTGCTGGTTTGCCCGGCGGAAACAAAAAAGTCGAAATGTTGCGTGCCGGCTGCCGTGATCAGCGTCATCTCCCACCAAGTGGGAAGGTTCGCCGCATTCGGTTGGGAGTACGAACTGTTCGAAGCGATGCTGCAAGGAGGTGAGCTACAGATTGGGGTTACATTAGGGTAATCATTGGCATCGACGAGACCTCCGGTGATCCCGGACGTTCCGTTCAGAGGCAACAGGCCGATATAGCCGACCCGGGTACCACCCGTTGCCTTATTCACGCCAGTGAATCCGAATACGAAGTTCTGCGCGCCGGCGTTGAAGACGGTGTTTTTCGCCGACTCTTGCAGGACGCCGGAGCCGGTTCCGAGGCCGTCGGACTCGATCATCCGAATAATGCCAGACGAGGTCAGAACCGCGGTGTATTCGTTGGTAGGGCCTTCAGTCAAGGCCACGGTAAGCGTACCCAGGTTATTGCTGCCGTCAATCGGAGTGTACGAGACCGAGGCAATCGGGTACTGCTGCGGTCCGCTGGCACTCAGCACGTCTTCGATGCCCGCCGTGATCGTGCCACTCGAGGTCAGAATGAAACTTCCCGCGGCAGCGACCGGATTATTGCTGGGGTCGTAGCCCGAAAACTGGAATGCATACGTGCCCGAAGGCAGGCGCGAGGTAACAACTGCAACTTTAGCTTGGGCAACGCCTGATGGAGACACTGTCGAGGTCGCCGCCACCACCACACTCTGGTTGACGTCCCCTGCGGTATAGACCGCCACACCGGAACTGTTTGGGTCATAGGAGATGGTTCCGCAATTCGTTCCGTTGGTGCACGTTGGTTGGCTCCAGGTGAAGGTTTGCGGCGCATCGTCTGGCACTGCGATGGCCGTGAACTGCTGCACCAAATTCTGCCCGACGTTTACGGTTAGTGGCGTCACGACCGCCGAGATCAGTGTCAGACTTACCGGCAAAGAGCCTGGATCCGCACTGTTGTTCGTTGATGTCGCCGTGATGGTTATCGGGCATGGAGAAGGGCTACACGGCAGGCTCGCTGGCGCCGTGTAAACTCCGGTTGTCGAGTCGAGGGTCCCGCACAGACTCAAAGGACTGCAACTCGAGCCGCTTAGGCTCCAGGTAACGGACGCCGGCTCCGGGGGCATGCCCACTGTGGCGGTAAACGTTACTGTCTGGTTCGGGTAAATAGCGGCTAGGTTGCCGTCGCTAACGGTAATGGTGGGTATTGGGGTGACCACACCGTTGCCACCCTTCGCGCAACCCACGGCCAGCGCCAGACTCAGCAAAGCCACAGCCAACAAAAGATTTTTTGTCATGATTGGATCTCTTTGAATCGAGTCTTTGAATCGACTCTGAGAATCGACTCTGAATCAATTCTCTTTGAATCTGCCCACCCGGCAATCCGTTGCCCGGAAGCGCGTCTTCTGTCCAGGATTCATCGCCAACTTAACAGCAGCCATAAGGCCAATTTATTATTCAAATCAGCAAGTTACAATGTACCTGAATTCATGGCACTTTGTCTGTGCGGGAAAGGTCTCGAACGGCGAGCAGCAAGATTGTCTATGCAAGGAATTGCAACTTTCGAAGAAGTTCTCCGTTCCCAGTTCTCAGTGGCGAGCCAATTCATTTTGAGTGAGAACTGGAAACTGAGAAACGGGAACTTTCCTGGCAGTTTCCAACAGCGGACGCAACTCAGCGGCGGTGATCCCGAGCGTTCCTCCAGAGAAGCCGTCGATGTAGGCGGAATTGATGCCCACGACTTCGCCGCGCAGGTTCAGCACCGGTCCTCCGCTGCCGCCCCGGGCCGTGGGCGCGTCGTAGATCAGCTTATCGCCGGTCACATCGCCGATGTGCCCGAAAGTCGCCGAAGGCCTGATTAGGGATAGCGCCGCCAACTCGCCCGCGGTGTCGGCATCATCCGGATGCGACGAAAGCCGCTCGTACACAACCGCGGGAGATTTCGCCACCATACCCGTCACCCCCATGGGATAGGCCAGCACGCTTACCGACTCGCCCACATGCGGCGTCGTCGGGGACAGAGTCAGGGGACGAAGTTTGTTGGTGAAAGCGGTTGCTTCAAGGCGCAAGAGGGCCAGATCGGCATGAGTGGCCAATACCGCAGTCTCCAGGTTTACCGGAAGCGGCGAGCCCGGGAAGTATGCCACCAGCTTTTCGAGCACTGGCGAGCCGCCCTGCCGCAGGGCCGCCTCGACCTCGCGGTCGCCATACCAGGGTTCGGCCACATGGCGATTGGTAGCGAGCAGGCCCGGCGCCACTACAAACCCCGTCCCCGCCACACGTGCGCGGAAACTCTCGGTACGGCCGGACACGTGATAAATCCCGTAGATGTAGGCG
>Ga0208455_1000601_pt1 | contig 14429 bp, 18 predicted proteins | sample June2015DPH_4_50_FD_184690 | JGI IMG/M metagenome (GOLD analysis project Ga0208455, IMG submission 184690) | Peatland microbial communities from SPRUCE experiment site at the Marcell Experimental Forest, Minnesota, USA - June2015DPH_4_40... | ecosystem: Environmental > Terrestrial > Soil >... | reverse complement strand
CCAACGTCCCGCGTTACAGGCGTGATCGTCATCTCCTCGGTGTAGGCTGTTCCGTCTTTCCGCCTGTTGACAATCTCGCCTTTCCAGACCTTACCTGACGAGATGGTTGACCAGAGCTTGGCATAATAGCTTTCGGGCTGCTCTCCGGATTTCAACATGCGAAGATTCTTGCCCAATACCTCTTCCTTGCTGTAGCCCGTCATGGTCGTAAACGCCCGATTCACCCACACGATTGTGCCTTCGTAGTCTGTGATGACGATTGCATTGGCAGCCGCTTCTAGGGCGGCTGACTGCAATTTCAATTGTTCTTCGGCACGCTTACGAAAAGTGATGTCGCGGGCAATCGCTGAAGCCCCCGTAACTTGCCCGGTTGCGTCTTTGATCGGCGAGATGGACATGGACACGTCTAAGACTGAGCCCGCCTTCGTGACTCTTTTAGTTTCGAGGTTTTCTATTGGCTGTCCACTCAGTATCCGCTCCATTATGGCTGGTATTTCAGCTTGCCTATCCGAGGGCACTAAGAAGGATAGGTCTCGCCCTACGACTTCATCCCTCGTGTAGCCATACATCTTCTCTGCTGCTCGGTTCCAACTGGTGATCTTTCCATCCGTGTTTTTCCCGAGAATAGCGTCTTCTGAGAACTCCACGATGGACGCTAGCTTCTGGAGGGTCTCTTCGGCTGCCTTTCGCTCTGTGATGTCTGAGAGAAGACCAATCGCAGCCCAAATGCCGTCTTTGTCGCAAGTGGCAACAGCCCTATCATGTGCCCAAAACCATTCCCCACTCCTTTTCTGTACCCGGCACTCGACATCGTATGGTTTTCCCTCGTTAATTAGCGATTCGAATGCCTGCCTCACTCGCTGTCGATCATCTACGTGGACTGCGTTGTACCAGACAGAATCTCCCTGTTGATAAACCTCGGCAGTGGAGTATCCGAGGATCGTTTCGACTTGTGTGCCCACGAAACTTATATTGCCTTCCGCATCGGACTCCCATACGAGTTCTGGGATGCTGGCGACCAGCAACCGATACTTCTCCTCACTTGCCTTCAAACTCTGCTCTGCTTGCCTGAGTTTCCTAAGGTCGACGACGATTCCAAGGACGCAGGGTGAGTCATTGAGGACGACGCGAACGCCCGTAAGAAGACAGGGTATCCGAGTGCCGTCTTTGGACATCAAGACAGACTCCACTTTGGCCATTCCATCGGTGAGCACCGTGGCGATGGTTTGTTGTACGGTTACTCGCTGCTCCTCTGCGATTGTGTCAAAGGCGGTGAGCTTCGTAATCTCTTCGGCTGTGTAGCCAAGCGCCGCTTGGAGATTCGAGTTCCACTGCTTGAATTTCCCAGCATCATCGAAGATGCAGGCAATCTCAGGAAGGCTCTCGATGATATTTGTCGAGAGTTTCTCTTGCTTAACCTTCCCACTGCGGAGCGATTTTAAGTTTAGGAAAAAAACAGCGAAGACGCAGGCGAAGATTGCAGCAATATGGGACCGCCCAGCGGAAAGACTTGGAAAGACAACTTGCTTGAGTCCCTCAAGACCAGCCGCGAGAAGCAGCGCAATCGTTGCACAGCGAAGCACCCGGATAGAAAGGTACTGCTTGGACATAATTCGCCACAAGGGTAGGAAATTGTTCGTTTGCGGGGCAGCCCGCCGATCATTCGTCTTTGTCCCGGCGAACGCCGCTGGGGAGAGAGACTACGACGGAGTAGAGGCAATTGGACGCCCAGTCTCAAGCCGCAGCTAAGTTATTGATTCGTATCGTTCTCTCGGCGTTGTGTTGGATTCAAGGGAATCCGATTCGTCCGTGGTGCGGACAAGATTCCAGTTTATAGACGGACTAGGTTGCAGCGCGGGCAGGACAACTTGAGCGGCTTCGGCGGGGGGCAAGTAGCGGGTTTCGAGAGCGGGACGGCAAAGAAAAAGAAGATGACGATGATGACGACACGACCGAGGACGGCTACTCGGAGTGAGCATGGAACATGCCTCGATCTCGCCTAGCGAAAGGGCAGGCGAAGATCGCCGGAGTGCCCGGCAGCAGAGTTTCAGAGTTTCAGAAACAATAAGGGCGTCCAGACCAGCTAGTTCTGGACGCCAGCAAACCTTAAGGGAGCGTCAAAAGACTCTCCTACACGCAACTTAGATCGAACCCTTGGCCTACGCAAGATTCCCGTCGTACCTCAATCCAGGTTACTTGGTGATTCCGCTGAGGTGCGTGGCAACTTGATGTGGACGACGCTCGACAGATTTCCACAGTAGCCCGTTGGAGCCATTGCTCACCGCCGTAAAGAAGAAGTAGTCTGTGATCGAGCAGCACTTGGGGGAGGGCTGTTTGACTGAGCGTCCTGTGACTCGAAAGAGTTTGGGACGCTTTCGTTTATGTGGGAAGAAGGGTATGAGTTTGTTGGGCAAGGCACCAAAAGACCGAAGTATACAAATCGAACTCGGATCAGTTCTTTCGGTGGTGGTTCTTTTTGTCACTGTCAGCTTCTACAAGATTTTCCGGTATTTCCCAGCGTAAGTATCCTGCACGTGCTAACACCTAGCTGACCGTCATTCAAGTGGAGGTCTGCGGCCAAGCCGCGTTTGCAACTGGACCGTGCACCGCCCACTGGGCCGAACGGCTTGTTATCTAGCCATCTCAACAATGAGGTTGGTGCTGAACACTAGCTCGCAATTTGCGATGTCGCTTTCATATCGTGTATTTGCCGCTCGGTAGCGAACTTCGGTATTGACCCCCGAAGACTTAAGGTACTTGTTAGTGGCTTCGCTAACACCAAGAACCTGGCCAGCGGCTTTACGGCAGACAGCCCGATGGGCTTGGAGGATGGCAATTGTCTCGCTGTGGTCAACATGAGTTTTTGGCTCATCGCAGCCGCACATTAAGATTGATAACAGCAGAGTGAATGCTAGTTTGTAAAAGGTGTTCATGGTTTCTATCCTTGTCCCTTCGGGTACTCCGACAAAAAATCTTCCACCAGTTCTCGCTCCTCTGCCTGCGTCACCCGGACTCGTTTAGGCCGGGGGTTAGCCTTCATCTCTGCCCGCACACGGGTGCAGAAAGCGCAAGGGCAATCAGGACGGCTAGAACATACGATGGGTTTGTTTGGTGAAGTCATTGTTTCTCTTCGTTGTGTGACTTCGCTTCCAAAGCTTTCAGTCCTGCAAGTGCAATCTCAGGCAATTTGCCTTGGTAACACCTTCATCTTCGCGCGCGCTCCGCGTCGATTTTGTTGGCCTTTGGGTTAACAAACAAGTCGGGCAAATATACACAGGAGGAAGGTCAACATGCTGTGTGATCTTTATCGTCATCGCATCCGCGTTTACCAGCCCCAAACGTGCCAATCCTGAACACCATGAATCGACCCTTACACTCGATTAGAACAGTCATCAGTCCGTCGCGAGCGAACTTCAGTCACTATCGCTGCATCGGCACGGGGAGATGATGGGTACTTGCGAGACTTTCCGGATTTCTGTTCGGGAGATGGAGGAAAGCAATGAGCCTCGGTGGCTTTTCAATCTGGAGGTTTCTGGGAGTTCCGCTTTCAAGTCCCGAGTTTCGCGAACAATCGGCATTCCACTCACGAAGAGCGGACGACGCCGCAGATTGGGGGCATTCAGTTTCAAACTGTTTGGCTTCTAGCTATGGAGCTACCAAAGACGACACAGATGGCAACAAAAGTAGACATCTCAAGACGACTCCTTCGGGATGAAGTAGAGAGGAAGTTCTATGGCAAAAGAGATCACAGACGTTTTGGATAGGCGACCAGGTTGCGAGCGCGCAGCCATTATGCTCCGGAGGGTCGGAGGATACGGTAGGCAGCAAATAGCGTTCCCTACGCTCTGTCGAATTTGAAGTGATAGATTTATTCAACACTCCCGCACAAGGATGGTCGTCATGGCGATTCCCCTATCCAACGAAATCAGAGCTTTGCTCGATGGCCCCAACTTCGCTCATCTCGCTACCCTCATGCCTGACGGCTCGCCGCAGAGTGTACCCGTTTGGGTGGGCCGTGCAGGTGACCGCATCCTGATCTGTACCGGGGAAGGTTCACTCAAAGCGAAGAACACAAGGCGCGAACCGCGTGTCGCGCTCTCCATCATCGATTTTCATGATCCGTATCGAGAGGTTCAGCTTCGAGGTCGTGTGGTCGAGCGCCGTCCTGATCCCGATTTCAAGTACATGGACCCAATCTCCCACAAATACACAGGCAAACCGTTTCCTTTCCGCAAACCCGAGGGAAGGGTGGCACTCGTGGTCGAATTCGAGAAGGCGCGATACACCAAGCTACCTTTCCAACATACCCCGCCGAAGGTGTAATGCCGCGATGCTTGGCATGTTAATCGTCATCCTGCTCGGGCATCATCTCGCGCTTGTGATCCAATGGCTTATCCCAACTGTGGAGCATCTGTTCTCCACACTTCTTACATGTTGACGGGCTGGTAGCATTATTGTTGACTTCCGTATATCCGCATCCAACGCAGATGTGTTCCATGCGGCTAATTTGCTAATTTTCGTTTCCGCCGAACTATTGCTCACTCCCTGAGAACGTGCGCCTTCGCCCCGGCAAACGGGGGAGTTCACATTGCAAGTCCCTGTGGTGCCGGTCATCGTGCCGTTGGTGACCGTGCAACCCAAAAGCGAGCCCCCGGAGTTCTAGAGTGAAGTAGGGTGTCGCGCTCTCTTTTGGAAGCCTTGCGTCAGGAGAAGGTCGGGATTAGCCGTGATTTCGGGTGTCACCTTGGCGATCTTCCAGCCGCTCTTATATGATGTCGCCGGTTTGCCCCGAGCTTCACTGTACCGACCCCAAGCCATTAGCTTCAGGAGGACGCCATCCGACATCAGGCGGTAAGTGACTTCGCAGTACTCTCCTGAGTTCGTACTGTGGCGGACATAATCCGCCACGGGTTCGCCATGAAGGTTGAGTTTAGTCATAGCGATGCGGAGCAGGGCTAGGCAGCAGGTCGGCTCCGGTGCGGTTCAACATAAACGCGCTTCGGCAAAACTGAAGCATGCCGTTCACTGCTGGTGTGGGCCGCGCAAACCAAGTCCTCACCTCCATGTTCGTTGACTTCCAGATAGTCAGCGATGCCTTCGCACTGCGAACGGTTACAAAGAATCAGTCGATCCGGTGGGTGCTCAAGCCGAAAGTGTTCCATGAAATCCTCCTGCGATCTGAGTCCGTGACGATTGGACACGTAGTGTGAGCCCCTGAGCGGACGCCAAGCTCAGACTCAGAACGACATTTCTATCGGTTGCGCAAAGAGACCGTCCGGGAGGAATTAGGTGCCCCGGAAGTGCGACGGAGATATGCGGAAGGGACTTCTTAAGGCTAGTCCTCCGTGTCAGCAATAGCAAATGAGCCTTGGGAACGGACATCCGCGCTGTGAATGTTCGTGCGATGATTGACCGTCATTCTCGACTGAGACCCAGATGGTTTCCCATTTTCCACAGTAGCCCGTTGGAGCCATTCCTCATAACCGAAAGCAGAGGTAGCCTGTGATTGAGCAGCACTTGGGGGAGGGCTGTTTGACTGAGCGTCCCGTGACTCGAAAGAGTTCTGGGGCGCTTTCGTTTTTTCATCTTGTCGGAGTTGTCAAGTAAACGCCCGCGAGCCGCAGATATAATTCGGTGCCATGGCTAAGAAGATTCTCGCTGCCGCTACGGTCTTGCTGGTGATCTCCGCCGCTTCCGCCCAAAGCACAACTTCCGATGCACGACCTCGCGCCTCGGACTTGGGGCTGAAGGTCGGAATCCTACCGACTGGGCCGCTCGATGCGATCACCGATGTTGCTGGCGTTGAGGTCGGACAGACGACCATCGTCCGTGGGGACGACCTGCGTACTGGAGTGACCGCCATCCTGCCGCATCCCGGCAATCTGTACCGCGAAAAAGTACCGGGCGCAGTCTTTGTGGGCAATGGCTTCGGAAAGCTGGCCGGGTCAACTCAGGTAGACGAAATGGGCGATATCGAGACCCCAATCCTCCTCACATCTACCACGAGCGTGCCTCGCGTGGCCGACGCACTGATCAGCTACATGTTGGCTTTGCCCGGAAACGAGGATGTCCTGTCGATCAACCCGCTGGTCGGCGAAACCAACGATGGATATCTGAGCGACATTCGCGGGCGTCAGATCATGCCCGAAGACGTGTTTGCCGCCATGAAAAACGCAAAGGGCGGCCCGGTCGAGGAGGGCGCAGTCGGCGCGGGCACTGGAACCGTGGTGTTTGGTTTTAAGGGGGGCATCGGAACCTCGTCCCGCCGCCTGCCTCCGAAGCTCGGCGGGTACACAGTGGGTGTTCTAGTGCAGACGAATTTTGGTGGCGTGCTCACGATTTCGGGCGCTCCGGTTGGTCGGGAACTCGGGCAATACTACCTCCGTGAGGAACTTCAACAGGCAGGCGGCGCGAAAGAGCGGGGGGATGGGTCGGTGATGATCGTGGTAGCAACCGACGCACCCATGGACGCACGGAACCTGAAGCGGTTGGCAGCGAGAGCTTGGCTTGGCGTGGCTCGCACAGGAAGCTCTGCGTCGAACGGCAGCGGGGATTATGCCATTGCGTTCTCCACGGCACCGCAAGTGCGAATACGAACAAAGGATAAGGGGTTGACGAGGCACATCGAGGTGCTGACGAATGACGCAGTGTCGCCATTGTTTCTGGCGGTGATCGAAGCCACCGAGGAGGCTGTTTACAACTCGATGTTCCGCGCAAAAACCATGACCGCGCATGGACACACGGTCGAGGCGCTGCCGATTGAGAGAACCACTGAGATACTGAAGAAATACGGAGCTATCAAGTGAAGGAACAGCGATCTGAAAGAACGCCTTCGCCCGCTACCGCCGGATCAAGAGCAACGTGATCGGCAGGAAGTCCGGGAAGACAATCTCGATTCCGTCTGGTTCATCTTGGAAAGCCATATAAGCTCTACGTTCTGCCAGTGCAGGGTGCGGAGGCGCAGTGGTACAAGAACGTGCTCAAGAACCCGTAGATTCGGATTGATGCCCGAGGGGTGAACGCGGCGTTCCGAGCCTCTCCTGTGACTGGTGCCAACGCTGTCAAATCCGTGATCGAGAAATTCCGAGGGACGTACGGTGCCGGGGACGTAAAGAAGCACTTTTCGCGACGTGCTGCGGTCGGGGAACCTTGTGAACTGAATAGGGGTGCACCGCGTACCGAGCCGCACCGCGACCGGAAACTCTCTGCAGCCGAGTTCGTGGAAACGAAGCCAATAAACGATAACCGCCGGTAAGGCACCGTGGGCTTCTGTGAGTTCTCGGACGTAATCAGCCCACCGCCGATGATATTCCGGCGAACCATCGGGAACCCGATGTTTCAGTGCAGGAAATGGCGAGACAGGACTATGCCACAGAACGCGGCGAAGCCCAGGAGGATAAGGCCGAGGATGGCGTTGACGAGGCGGAAGAAGATCGGGCCGATGCGGTGGGGGATGAAGCGAACGGCGACGATCAGGGCGGTGAACCAGGTCATCAGGCCGGCGGAGGCCATCAGGATTCCCCACCCAGGAGCGCTGTAGCCCAAGACTGAATGGGCGAAGGGGAGCCAGTTGGAGGTCACGCCAACCCAGTAAACTATGGTTAAGGGGTTGAAGATGGTCAGGGCGGTACAGTCGGCGATTTCGGCGACCAGGTGAGCCGGCAGGGTGCTTTCGTCCCAGTGTTGGCGAGCGCTGGCGTAGGCCCGCAGGGGCTCCTTGACGGCGCGGACAAGGAAGTAGATCCCCAGCGGAAGCAGGACGATTACGCCGATGGCCGCCAGAACGGTCTGGAGCGTCGGGTTAGACAGGTCGGAAAAGAGGTAGTGCCCCCCGAGGAGGACCAAAGAGAAGAGGATGAGATCGCCGGTGACGGAGCCGATTCCGCAGGCGAAGGTATGGCGCCAACCGCCGATCACGCCGCGGCGGATGGCCAGCATGTTAACAGGACCCATCGGCGCGGCCGCCGCCAATCCCATCAAGAATGCGGCCAAAAGCACGTGGATGTAGGAGACGAACATCATGTTGTGGCAGACAGGTAGGATAAGCCCGAAATTCCACTCGGGCAATTCACATCGAATGGGAACTGACAAATGATTGAGCTTTATCGCGGCTCAATCTCGGGATCAATTTCAACTCTAACTGGCGTGCTATGCGATTCGCAAATCATATGGGCTATTCCGCCACTTAAACTCTTCGCTTCCAGTGTATTGGGCGTATGGCTAACTCATTTAGCCTCGATTGTCGGTCTCCATTCCAAGGCCCCTATAGCCGTGCCACCTCGCGGAAAGTGGTCAATTTTGACCAGACGGTCGTCCTTTTGCCTGCTTATTTTGTAATCATGGCCACGCCGTAGCGGAAGGGTATTTCAGCTTCTCACGTGTCACCAGGTCGTGGCGGAAGTGTTGTGTCTTGCGTGTTATGCACGTCGGGCAACGGCGAGCCAAATACAGCGTGTAACTATCTACAGGAGATGTAGCAATGAACTCTCCTACTGTGTTGTACCTCGACGACCTGCCACAGGCATTAGAGTTCCACAAAGCGACTCTGGAATCTCATGGCTATCACGTCAAGATCGCGTCGAGCGGTTACCCTGCGTTGAAGATGTTGGAGGAAACGCCTGTAGGTGTTGAAAAAGTCCATTTCCCTCAAAACAGCGAAAGATTTGGCGGATAGAAAATGTCTAGGAAAACCGAGAAAGTCGTTTGTAGAGCTCGTTCGATGATCGGCACCAGTAGGGGAGCAGCAGCGTAAGGACTGTGCTTCTTGCTGGTCATCGCGCCGGGTTCCGTAGTGTTTTGAAGAGGAGGTTCAAGAACATGAACATTTTCGCACGTGCCGCAGGGTTCTCAAGGCCTCGATTGGGCAAACAGACTCTGGTTTCCCTGTTGTCGTTGGCTCTGTTCTTCGCGGCTTGTCCTCAAACGCTGTCGGCCTCTCAAGATGCCCAAGCCCCGGCGCAGGCCGCGCCCCCGCCGTCATACACGCAACAGACTCCTGAACAATTGCAGCAGTTGGTGGCCCCGATTGCGCTGTATCCAGACGCGCTGGTGGCGCAGATCCTAGCGGCGTCCACCTTTCCCGAACAAGTGGTCGAGGCTGACCGATGGGTACAAGCGCATCCTGATTTGAAGGGCGATGCCTTGGGTCAAGCTGTTGACCAACAACCCTGGGACCCGAGCGTCAAGGCGCTCGCTGCATTTCCAGCTGTCCTTGGAAATATGGATAAGAACCTTTCCTGGACGTCATCTCTCGGCGACGCCTACTACAACCAGCAACCGGATGTGATGGATGCGGTACAGGTGATGCGCCGGCGGGCGCAAGAAGCCGGCAATCTCAAGACCACACAGCAGCAAACCGTGGCGACGCAAGACTCGAACATCAGCATTGAGCCTGCCGACCCGGATGAGGTTTACATCCCAGCGTACGATCCGTGGCTGGTTTACGGAGGGCCCGTGATGGCGTGGCCGGGATGGTATCCATATCCCGGAATCTGGTTTGGCGGCCCGTATCTGGCTTGGGGCGGCGGCTTCGGGATCGGGTGGTTTGGCGGATTTGGATGGGGCTGGGGGCACTGGGGGTTCGATTGGCATAACCACTACTCAATGTTTAACCACAGTAGGTATTACTCCGGGAGCAGAACGTTTTACAACCGAAGCAGTTTTGCCCGAGGAGCAGGCGCACGCGGCGGAGCTGACAACCGCCCAACTGCCAGGCCTTTCGACGGAAACAAGCAGGCGGCTCGGGGATACGCTGAACCCCGCGGTCAGCGCGGCGTCCGCTCCGGCGCCTTCAGCGGATACGGCCATGGCGGACAGGCTAAGAGCTTTTCCTCGCGCGGAAGCGCCAGTATGGGCGCGCGTGGCGGAGGAGGATCTCGTGGCGGTGGCGGCGGCGGTGGCGGGCGTCGGTAATGGAAGTTGCGCTGTATTCCTTGTAGCTTGCAAGATTTTGAAACGGAGAGAACCATGCGGCGAACGAAGCTGAACCTCGACAGATTTCATTGGGCCAATCTTCCTAAATTAGCTGCGGTCGTTATGCTTCTGGCGACGTGCTTTCCTACGCGTTCGACGGCGCAGCAACAGGGCCAGAAAACATTTTCATCGGCGGAAGAGGCGAGCAATGCACTGGTCACAGCAGCGCAGAGTAACGACGAGAAAGGGATGCTCGATATTCTCGGAGCAGACGGAAAGCAAATTGTTTCGTCGGGAGATGAGACCGAGGACGCCCAAAGCCGCGCAACTTTCGTGGCGAGATATCAGGAAATGCACCGCCTGGTGAAAGAACCGGACGGAACTACTGTCTTGTATATCGGCGCCCATAATTGGCCCACGCCCATACCACTCGTGAATAGAGGTGGCGCGTGGTATTTCGACACCGAGGTTGGCAAGAAGGAAATCCTATACAGGCGAATTGGCCGGAATGAAATATCGACCATCCGGGTTTGCCAAGAGCTTGTGGCGGCGCAAAAGGAACACTACGCCGCACAGCATAACGAGTACGCCCAGAAGTTCTTCAGTGATGAAGGGCTGCACAATGGCCTGTATTGGAAAGCTGCTGATGGCGAACCCCAGAGCCCCATCGGGCCGCTGGTGGCAGCGGCCGCCGTTGCCAAGGGCTATGCCAAAAGCCAGGACGGCGCTCCGACCCCTTATCGCGGTTACTATTACCTCGTCCTGACGCGTCAGGGAAAAAATGGGCCCGGCGGAGCTAAGAGTTACCTCGTAAACGGAAAGATGACCGAGGGTTTCGCTTTCGTGGCCTATCCGGCGGAATACAGGTCGTCGGGCGTGATGACATTCATCGTTAACGAAGATGGGGTCGTGTATGAGAAGGATCTCGGCAGGAAGACCGATATTCTCGCCAAAGCTATGAAGGAATACAACCCCAATTCCGGTTGGCAAAAAGCTGAAGAACAGCAGGAAGAAACGGCCAGCGAGCCGAACACCAAGTAAAAGGCATTCTGTCGCAGCATTTCGCCGCTTGTGCCTCGCGTGAACGATGCATCTGCAGCATGTGAGCAAAGCACAATCCCTTACTTGTACTTCCGGCCCGACAGGCAGCCCGACGTTGGTTCAAGCCGTCTTTCTCTCGTCCGCTTCGTGCAGCCAATAAGGCTGCCGGACGTAGTGACGGTAGAGTCGCTTTTCGTAATCACGAGTGATTGGCGTGGACTCGACAAACTCCGGGGCCGCTTTGATCCCTTCCTTGGAAAGGCCGACGAAAACCATGGAATCTATCCAACTTACGCGTTGAATCCACGCCGGTGATACCAGTACCTTCTTGCCCGGCCACCAATTCCGCGTTGCCACCTCAATGTAGCGGATAGCCCATGCCTCATCGTCCATGACAAAACCTTGCACATGGCCGATTTCACCATCAGTCGCCTCAACGTGATACCCCGTGACGACTTCGCCGCTGCGCAAATGCGAATCCTTCGATTCTCTACGGATTCTGTCCGCGAGCGTTTTTTTCGAAGCAGTTGTTGGAACGGCCAAACCCGTGGGATAGTATGCTGGGCCCCACAGAAAGGGACCGCCCCAGTAATTGGGATAGCCGTAATACCCGAAGTATTCGGCCTCGTGCTGCCGGGACACGGGGCGATGCGTGTCGATGTCGGGGCTGTTCTCTACTTGTTTTTTCGTCAACGCCACGTCCAACCGCTTGGCTTGCCAGTCCGTATTGACGACTGAAATTGGAGAGATCAAGACTTGGCGGCCGCCAAGCCAACCGCCGGTTTCGACCGTGAGGTAGCGGATGGCCCATGTCTGGTCGTCGAAATAGAACTGATCTACAGTCCCAATCTCTCCGTCCGTGGCTTGGATTGCAAGACCTTTCAGATGCGTAGCATTCGTTAACATTGTCTTTGCCTCCTGGGCAGTTGTTGACTGCATTTTCGCTATCAATAATCCGCGTATCAGCGGCGCTATTCTTAGAGGAACGCTGGTGCTAAGAGTTGCGGCACTCGTAGCTGCCGCCGACTGGAGTTCATCTTTTCTCACCTATCCTGCGAAGCAAGTTATGGGTTTGCTGGCACACATTCTCCACGGTGAAGCCATAGTGCTGCATCACGACCGGATTTGCCCTCGCACACATAGGACAGCATTGCACTGGCGGCGGTCGGAATCTGCTCGGTTTTGCTCATTGCTGACATCGATCTGCGAATTAGTCTTGAAGACGCGTCACCGTATCGTTGCTGCTTGGTGACAGCTCTCTAGCGATCAAAGAGAAGAGTGAGCATGGATCCGCAGTGATCGTTCCTTGATGGTCACGGACGTGGTCAGTTTGAGATAGTTGAGCTGTCCTCTTGGTTCCCGGCTGGCCCAGTCCGATCGTGCCCCATTTCCAGGAGGTCTTCCTCTCTCTTCTTGAGCAAAATTGCACAGATTCCTCATCACCACGGAAAGATACTGTCTGCAGGACTCCCGCTGTGGTGGCGACTGCGACGCCATCCACTCAGCATGCATCCGCCCAGCGTGCAGTAACCACGCATGGGAGTTATCGGTGTGAGAGAACATCGAGCAGCAATTTGACCTAGCTTCCTGAGCTGGCATTTCCGGGAAGTGTCCGAATGCAGAATAGTTCAACCGCGGGGCATCGGCCCACCAGTCGATGCCTCGCCTGCCGATCATCCTGCTAGAAAACATCGCCTCGAAGGGAACCGAGCAGCATCCCTTGGTGCACCGAGTCGATATTGGTAGACCGGCCATAGCAGAACTTCTCGTATGCATTTTTCATTACCGCACATTGCCGCTACCGACCGGGAGCATCCGCACACCATAAGTCTGAAACTGCGCGACATGAACCAGCTGTTCAATTCGATGGACCCTTCTCCGTTCATTGAAAAGGATCTCGACGACGACGCGGAGGAATTCATCGTAAGCTGGGCCCAAGAATTCTCCCCCAAGGCTCCGCTCAAATTGCGCATCTACTTGGACCTTTGGCCGACCGAAGACCCCAAAGAACTGATCAGAACAGCCGTCCACAACCATTTTGCTCACCGTGCCAAAATCACTGACCTGGAGTTCAAGCGGCTCCTGAGGCAGGGCCGCACCAGTCTTTTCATCGGGCTACTGTTCTTGGCTGCGTGTCTACTCCTCAGCAAGATGCTGTTAGGGCATGAGGCGGGCACTTGGGCTGCCGTCGTGCGGGAGAGCCTCACGATTGCCGGATGGGTCGCCATGTGGCGACCGATGCAGATCTATCTTTACGATTGGTGGCCTCTGCTGCGACGGAGCCGGATCTATGCCAAGCTGAGCCACATGCCCGTGGAACTCGTCCAAAAAGACAAGAGTTGAGTAGAAGACATCGCCTTTATCATGAATGGCGTTTGAGACAGTTGGTGGAGACGCCCGCGGCTGTGAACATTTTGTCTTTCTGTTCATTAGTGTCGAGGGACACACGGAGCCAGATTAGAAGCGAGATGGCGCAGTTCTCGCTGCGACTCCTAACTGCACCTGTCTTTCGCTAAAGAGCTACCGCACGAACAAGCGAGTGCCGGAACCGGGGGAGCGGAACCTCCCAGTTTGGATAGAACTATCGTGGGCTGGAGTCGCCTGACTGGCATCCGCGTTCGGAAGCTTCGGCCGCGAAGCACTGATCTCTTCGATCTCTACTGCACCGTGGCGGTTCATAATCTCAGTTGCCGCGTTGGCCTTTTCGCCCGCCTTCACACCTGAGACAATGTGACAACTAGGGGTTCCAGTCCCGAGGCGACAGTGCCTGCCTGGGGGTTCCAAGCATGTACACAAAGATGGAATATGTGTACATTGCGTGGTATCCTCTCAATAGGGAAGGGGGTCCTTTCTTATGGCCACGGCAAGGAATCGGTCGCACAAGCACTTTCAGTTGGATTCAGTAAAAATCAAGCGCGCCCAAAAGGTTTTGCGAGCGAAAACCGAGACTGAGACCATCGAGCGGGCGTTGGATTTGGCGATTGCCGAACATGAGAGCAACCGACTGGCTCTCGAGGCCACCGATCGTTTCGTCAAGAGTGGCATTGATATCAAGGATGTATACGGCACGCTGGGTGGTTAGATGCAGCCAGCCCTGTTTGACTCTTCTATTTACATAACTGCACTGCGGCGAGGAGACGATGCGGCCCTGGCGCTGCGCCGGTTCGCTATCGATGCACCCCTGTGGCTCAGCTCAGTGGTGCTCGAAGAACTCTATGCCGGCGCAGCCGACCGTGATCGTCAGGTTGTGGAACGCCTGGAGCGAGATTTTGACAGGGCGAAGCGAATCCTGGTTCCGAATCTCAGCGACTGGACTCAAGTCGGCAGAGTGCTCGCTCGCTTGGCGGCCAAGTATCATTACGAACAGATCGGACAGGGACGATTGACCAATGACGCGCTGATCGCGATGAGCGCGGGGCGACTGGGCATCAGAGTGATCACAGCCAATGAACGAGACTTCAGCAGGCTCGCAGAGT
>Ga0208455_1000598_pt1 | contig 14444 bp, 10 predicted proteins | sample June2015DPH_4_50_FD_184690 | JGI IMG/M metagenome (GOLD analysis project Ga0208455, IMG submission 184690) | Peatland microbial communities from SPRUCE experiment site at the Marcell Experimental Forest, Minnesota, USA - June2015DPH_4_40... | ecosystem: Environmental > Terrestrial > Soil >... | reverse complement strand
GAGGCATCAACGCCCTGATCGATTGCGGCGCCACCTCGCTTGTTGCGATGAACAAGCTTGCGATCGACCGCAACGAGATCGATGTCATCTTCCTCACGCACTTTCACGGCGATCACGTCGGCGGCGTGCCGTTCTTCATCCTCGAGGCGAACTACGTACTCAAGCGAGAGCGACCGCTCACCATCGCCGGGCCGCCCAGTCTCAAATCGCGCTATCCGGAGATCATGGAGGGCGAGTTTCCCGGAACGAAGGCGTTGGACTTGCGATTTCCGCTGACGCTCAGGGAACTGGAGATCGGCGCGCGCAACGAGGTCGGCGGCCTGCGGGTTACGCCGTTTCATGTCATGCATGACGATCGTGCCGGACCGTGTGTCGGATTGCGCTTCGAGGCCGAAGGCAAGGTGATTGCCTATTCCGGCGATACCGAGTGGACCGAAGCGCTGATCGAGGTTGGGCAGGACGCGGACCTTTTCATCTGCGAAGCCTATACCCGGGACAAGCCGACCCCCACTCATATGGCGTTGTCGTCGCTCGAACGCCATCTCGGCCAGATCCGTCCCAAGCGCCTCGTTCTCACGCATATGGGTAACGAAATGCTGGCGCGGCGCACCGAAGTTCCGTTCGAAACCGCCGAGGACGGGAAGATCGTCGAGCTGTGAGGGTGGGCAAAACAGCAGGCTTTAGCCGCCGAGCGCGGCTTCGATGGCGGCGAGCGCCGCGTCTACTTTGCTGCCATCCGGGCCACCGGCTTGAGCCATTTCGGGCCGACCGCCGCCTTTGCCGCCCAGCGCCTCGGCGCCCTTGCGCACCAGGTCGATTGCCGAAATCCGCGGAGTTAGATCGCTAGTAACGCCTACTACCAAGGACGCTCTGCCGTCCGATGTTGTATTGGCAACTGCGACAACGCCCGATCCGATCTTTAGCTTTGCTTGGTCAGCTAACGGCTTCAAATTTCTTGGGTCAGCATCTTTGACCTGGATAATCATTAACTTTGTACCGTTCACGATCACAAAATCCGGTTGATTGTTACGTGCGCCGCCACCCGACAATGCCAATTTTTGTTGCGCTTCAGTCAATTCGCGCTCGAAGCGCTTACGTTCATCAAGCAGCGCTGCGATGCGTGCGGGTATTTCGTCGATCGGCACGCGCAATTCGGAAGCGGTGGCTTTGGCGAGACGCGCCAGGTTATTGGCATTCGCGCGCGCGGCATTCGCGGTCAATGCCTCGATCCGCCGCACGCCTGCGGCAACGCCGCTTTCCCCCACTACGGAGATCAGACCAATGTCGCCGGTGCGCCGCACATGCGTGCCGCCGCACAATTCGACCGACCAGCCCAGCGTGTTGCCGCCGCCCTCCCCCATGGCGACGACGCGCACCTCGTCGCCGTATTTTTCGCCGAACAGCGCGCGCGCGCCGGAGGTAATGGCATCGCCGCGGCTCAACAGCCGGGTGATCACCGGCGCATTCTGCAGCACGATGTCGTTGGCGATATCCTCGACGCGTTCGATCTCATCGTTGCTCATCGGCTTGGGATGTGAGAAATCGAAGCGCAGGCGATCGGGCGCGACCAGCGAACCCTTCTGCGCCACATGATCGCCGAGCACCTGCCGCAGCGCCTCGTGCAACAGATGCGTGGCCGAATGATTTCGGCGGATGTCAGTGCGTCGCGCGTGGTCGACTTCAAGAGTGAGTTTAGCGCCAACTTGAAGCGTGCCCGCCTCGACCACGCCAAAATGGACGATCAGGTCGTCGGCCATTTTTTGTGTATCATTGACTTGAAAGCGGCCGTGTTGGCCACTCATCACACCGATGTCGCCGACCTGGCCGCCTGATTCCGCATAGAACGGGGTTTGATTGAGAATCACGGCACCGCTATCGCCAACCATAAGTTCGGGAACTTGTTGGCCGTCACGCACAAGCGCCGCAACAACGCCTTCGGCAGTTTCCGTCTCGTACCCAAGAAATTCGGTACTACCTATCCTTTCGCGCAGATTGAACCAGACCGTTTCGGTCGCCGCCTCGCCTGACCCTGCCCAAGATGCGCGGGCTCTTTCGCGCTGACGATCCATCTCTAGGTTGAAGCCATCCACATCAACCGCAATGTTGCGCGTCTTAAGCACATCCTGCGTCAAATCTAGCGGGAAGCCGTACGTGTCATAAAGCGTGAAGGCGATGTTACCGGGCAACTTCGGATTTTGGCCAAGAAGCCCGACAACCTGTTGGGCCTCGATGTTCGAGATGGCGTCGTTAAGAATGGCAAGCCCACGTGCTAAAGTGCGACGAAACTGTACCTCTTCCAGACCAAGTGTTTCCGTGATCTGTTTATCGGCCCGAATTAGCTCTGGATAGGCTTGGCCCATTTCGTGGGTAAGGTCAGAAACTAGCTTCCACATCAGTGGTTCTTTAGCGCCCAGCAGTTCGGCGTGGCGCATGGCCCGACGCATGATACGGCGGAGCACATAACCGCGACCCTCGTTTGATGGCGTCACGCCATCGGCGATGAGGAAAGCTGAGGCGCGCAAATGATCGGCGATCACTCGGTGCGAAACCTTCCGAGGTCCGTTTGGGTCGACGCCCGTTAGATCCGCGATATGGCCGATCAGCCTTGTGAACAGGTCGATCTTGTAGCTGTCGTGCGTGCCTTGCAGCACCGCGGCCATGCGCTCGAGCCCCATGCCGGTGTCGATCGAAGGCCGCGGCAGGTTGACGCGCTTACCGCCCACGAGCTGCTCGTACTGCATGAACACGAGATTCCAGATTTCGACGAAACGGTCGCCCTCGGCGTCGGCGCTGCCCGGCGGCCCGCCCGGGATATGCTCGCCGTGATCGTAGAAAATTTCCGAGCACGGCCCGCACGGCCCGGTTTCGCCCATGGCCCAGAAATTATCGGAGCCGGCGATGCGGATGATCTTGCGCTCCGGCAGGCCGGCGATCTTCCGCCAGAGCTCGAACGCCTCGTCGTCGTCGATATAGACCGTGATGGTCAGGCGCTCGGCCGGCACGCCGAATTCTTTGGTCACCAGGTTCCAGGCCAGCTCGATGGCGCGTTCCTTGAAATAATCGCCGAACGAGAAATTGCCGAGCATCTCGAAGAAGGTGTTATGGCGCGCGGTGTAGCCGACATTGTCGAGGTCGTTGTGTTTGCCGCCGGCGCGGACGCATTTCTGCGCCGAAACCGCCCGCGTATAGGGCCGCTTCTCCAGGCCGGTAAAGACGTTCTTGAACTGCACCATGCCGGCATTGGTGAACATTAGCGTCGGGTCATTGCGTGGCACGAGCGGCGAGCTCGGCACGACCACGTGCCCCTCGCGCGCAAAAAAGCCGAGGAAGTTCGACCTGATTTCGTTGACGCCGCTCATTTGCCGCAACTCTCTAGCGACACTGGTGTTTCCTGTCCAGGAAAGCCGCAATTGCGGTGACGCCGCAAAGCATATAAGCGCTCTGTCTCCGCCGCGCGCCGGTGAGCGAGCCTGCAATGAACGAGCAAAGCGCCCTACTCCCCCGCACGTTGGAAGACCGGCTGCGGGCAGGCCGCTTCGTCATGACCGCGGAGGTCACCCCGCCATTGTCCTGCGACGCGCAGGACCTCATCCGTAAGGCGGCGCCGCTCCGCGGGCTCGCGGATGCGGTCAACGTCACCGACGGCGCCGGCGCCCGCGCCCATATGGGGGCGCTGGCGGCCGCGGCGATCCTCATCGGCGCCGGCATCGAGCCGATCCTGCAGCTCACTTGCCGCGACCGGAACCGCATCGCGCTACAGGGCGACTTGATGGGCGCGGCAGCGCTGGGCATCCGCAACCTGCTGCTCCTTAACGGCGACGATCCGAAAACGGGCGACCAGCCGGAAACCGAGCCGGTGTTCGATCTCGATTCCAAGAGGCTGATCGAGACCGCGCGCCGCCTGCGCGACGACGCGGTGCTGCCGACCGGCAGCACGGTCGCGGGCAAGGCCACCTTCTTCCTCGGCGCCGCCGATTTGCCGATCGACCCGCCGGCAGGCTGGGAGCCGAGCGCGCTTGCCGCCAAGGCCAAGGCCGGCGCCCAGTTCGTGCAGACGCAGTTCTGCATGGATGCCGGGATCGTGCGCCGCTATGTCAGGGCGCTCGCCGACGCCGGGCTCACCCGGCAGCTTGCCATCCTGATCGGCGTCAATCCGCTGCGCTCGGCCAAGTCGGCGCATTGGATGAAAAACCACCTCTACGGCACGATCATCCCCGAGGCACTGATTGCGCGCATGGAGCGAGCCACTGAGCCGGCGCGCGAAGGCGTGCGCATTTGCGTCGAACTGATCGAGGAGCTTGCCACTATTCCCGGCGTCGCCGGCGTGCACATCATGGCGCCGGGCAACGACGCGGCGATCCCGGAAGTGATCAAGGCGGCGCGGGCGCGCGTTCACAAAGCTACCGTCTGAAAGTTATTTTCTCCCGCCGGCCGGCTCCTCCACCGTGCGGATGTCGATTTCCGATTTCAGCGTGCGATTCACCGGGATTTGTTGGCGATGTCGATGAGCTGCGCGCGTTGCCCGGCATCGAGATCGCCTTCGAGCGTGATGACGCGCTCGATGCGGTCGATCATCCCTTCCTTGGTCTCGCACTCGGCGCAATCGACGGCGTAAATGCGGTTGTGCCGAAGCCGCACCTGCGTCCGCGTCAGCGGCAGCTTCTTGCGGTCCGCGTAGAGCCGCAGCGTCATCGACGTGCAGGCGCCGAGCGCGGCAAGCAGCAAATCATACGGACCCGGCCCGCTATCGAGCCCGCCCACATCCGTCGGCTCGTCCGCGATCAGCCGATGGCCGCCGGCGATGATCTCCTGCTGGAACAGGCCGCGTCGCGTTTCGCGCACGATGACAGTGCCGGGCGCGGCGTCCGCGGCATTGCCAAGATCGGAGCGTTCAGCGGGCATGGGCTCCTCCTGCGCATGTTTGGCGGCTGACCTACAGGCACATTGCTCATCAAAATGAGCGCGAGCCTACCGCCCCAGCTCCCGCATCGCGGCGTCGAGGCCTTCCAGCGTCAGCGGAAACATCCGGCTGCCGAGGAGCTGGCGCATCATCGGGATCGAGGCGGTCATGTCCCACTCCCGCTCGGCGACCGGGTTGAGCCAGACGCAGGACGGATAGGTCGTAATCACGCGCTGCATCCAGACGCTGCCGGCCTCCTCGTTGTAGTGCTCGACCGAGCCGCCGGGCGCGGCGATCTCGTAAGGCGACATCGAGGCGTCGCCAACGAAGATCACCTTATAATCGTGCGGGTAGGTGTGGAGGATGTCCCAGGTCGGCGTCGTCTCGGTCCAGCGCCGCGCGTTCTGCTTCCACACTTTCTCATAGAGGCAGTTGTGGAAGTACAGATGCACCATGTGCTTGAACTCGGTTTTGGCGGCGGAGAACAATTCCTCCGTCGCCTTGACGTGCCAGTCCATCGAGCCGCCGACGTCGAAGAACAAGAGCACCTTGATGGTGTTGTGGCGCTCCGGCCGCATCAGGATATCGAGATAGCCCTTGTGCGCGGTGCCCTTGATGGTGCCGTCGAGATCGAGTTCGTCCGGCGCGCCGGTGCGCGCGAATTTGCGCAAGCGCCGCAGCGCGACCTTGATGTTGCGGGTACCGAGCTCGACGTCGCCGGCGAGATCCTTGAACTCGCGTTTGTCCCAGACCTTGACGGCGCGGAAATTACGGTTGCCGTCCTGGCCGATGCGCACGCCTTCGGGATTGTAGCCGTAGGCGCCGAACGGCGAGGTGCCGGCGGTGCCGATCCACTTCTTGCCGCCCTGATGACGGCCCTTCTGCTCGGCGAGACGTTGGCGCAGCGTCTCCAGGAGCTTGTCGAGGCCGCCCATCGCCTCGATCAGTTTCTTCTCGTCCTCGGTGAGGTGTTTCTCGGTCAGCTTCTTGAGCCACTCGAGCGGAATTTCCGCGGTCAGCGCCTGCTCGATGAAATCGAGGCCCTTGAAGACGTGACCGAAGACGCGATCGAAGCGGTCGAGGTTGCGCTCGTCCTTCACCAGCGCCGCGCGGGAGAGATAGTAGAACTCCTCGATGCGCCGGCCGGCGAGGTCCTTCTCCATCGCTTCCATCAGCGTGAGGTATTCGCGGAGCGTCACCGGGACGCCCGCCTGCTTCAGTTCGTGGAAGAAGGTGGCAAACATTCGCGGCATTGTAATCCTGACGCGCGCAATCAGGCTACGGCGTGCACGCGCCCGGATGTCATCGCTGCTGTTTGACCACAAACCATTGATCTGTGGCTCGATTTTCCCAACGCGAAGATAGTCAAAAGATATATCTTGCGTCATAGCTGCAATTGATCTATCTAAAGATATATCTAACTCTCACTGGAGAACGACTATGCATGGAAATTGCGAATCCTACGGCGGCAAATGGGGCGCCGGCCGCCATCGCCGCGGCCGCTTCTACGGCTTCGGCGGGCGTCATGGCATGGGCGGACGGGGCGGCATGGATCCCGACGACATGCGCGCCGGGCGCATGCTGGCGCAGGGCGACCTGCGGCTGATCGCGCTCGCCTTGATCGCCGAAGCGCCGCGCCACGGCTACGAGATCATCAAGCTGGTCGAGGAAAAAACCGCCGACTGGTACAGCCCGAGCCCCGGCATCGTCTATCCGACGCTGACCTATCTCGAGGAAGCCGGCTACGTCACCGCCAGCACCGAAGGCAGCAAGAAGCTTTACACCATCACCGAGGACGGCCGCGCCTATCTCACGGCCAATCGCGATCTCGTCGACGTGGTGCTCGACCGGCTGACGGCGCTCGGCGAACGGGTGAACCGCTGGCGGCGCGCCGCGCGCGGCGAGCGCGACAATCGCCGCACCTTGCCGCCGCTGACGGAGGCGGCGCTTGATCATTTGCGCGAGACCATCGCCAAGCGCCTCGAAGGCGATGCCGAAGCCGAGGCGCACTTGGTCGAGATTTTGGCGCGCGCGTCGGCCGATCTGCAGCGGAAGTAACGCTGCCGCTCAAACCGGGACTCTGACGGTCGCGCGCAAGCCGCCGAGCGGCGAATCGCCGAGCGTGATGTCGCCGCCATGGGAGCGCGCGATGTCGCGGGCGATGGCGAGGCCCAAGCCGGTGCCGCCTTCATCCTGATTGCGCGCGTCGTCGAGGCGCAGGAACGGCTTGAACACATCCTCACGCAGCGACGGCGGGATGCCCGGCCCGTCATCGTCCACCGTCACCGTAAGCCAGCGGTGATCGCGATGCCCGGTGATTGCCACCGTCGACGCATATCGCGTCGCGTTGGAAACGAGATTGGCGAGACAACGCTTGAATGCCGCCGGCCGCACCGTGACTTCCGGCTGGCCGTGGAAGGTGGCGCTGGCGCGCTGGCCGTGGCGCTCGGTATCGAGCTTGAGCTCCTCGAGCATGGCGGCCATATCGGTCGGCGCCGATTGCTCGCCCAGATCGCCGCGCGCAAAGGCCAGGTAGGCTTCGAGCATACCCGCCATTTCGTCGACGTCCTTCTTGATCGCATCCAATTCCGGGCCGTCGCCGAGCAAGGCCAGTTCGAGCTTGAAACGCGTCAGCACCGTGCGCAGATCATGCGATACGCCGGCCAGCATGGTGGTGCGCTGTTCGATCGCGCGCTCGACGCGGGTTTTCATTTCCAGGAAGGCAGCCGCCGCACGCCGCACCTCGCGGGCGCCGCGGGGTCGGAAATTCGGCGCTTCGCGGCCCTTGCCAAAGGCCTCGGCGGCGTCGGCCAGCCGCACGATCGGCCGGATCTGGTTGCGCAGGAACAGGATGGCGATGGTCAGCACCACCAGCGAGGTCGCCACCATCCACAACAGGAATATCCACGAATTGAAATCGTAAGCGTCGGCACGGCGTACAAAGACCCGCATCACGGTGTCGTCGAGCTTGATGCGCACTTCCAGGATCGAGGAGCGGCCGACGGTGTCGATCCAAAACGGTAACCCGATCTGTTTGCGAATCTGGTCCGAGAGAGCCACGTCGAGCTGCGAGAAGAACGGCTTCGGTCCGGGCGGCGGCAATTGCGTCTCCGGCAGAAAATCGACTACCAGGCCGAGCCGATCCTGCGCGATGCGGCGCAGCTGTGCGCGGTCGCCCTGCGGATAGGTCTTGTAGACGTCGATCAGCGTCGCGATCTCCTGCGTCACCGCCGAAGACAGGTAATAGGTGACCACGCTCCGCTGCCGCTCCACGAACAGGAAAGCGACCACCGATTGCAGCACCACCATGGGCATGATGATGATCAAGAGCGCGCGGGCATAAAGCCCTTTCGGCAGCATCAGCTTGAGCGAGTGGGTGAAGCGGCTCCACGGGCCGGTGACGGGGGCCGCGACCGAGCGGGTGGCCGTCGCGGCGGCGTTCGCCGCGCTCAGCAGGTGGCTTGCGGCGCTGCGCAGGCGGCCGATGCCGTCGTCTAAACTGGACATGGTGCCGCTCACGGCGCCGCGACCAGGCGGTAGCCGAAGCCGCGCACCGTCTGGACGATCAGCGGATTGGCGGGATCGTCTTCGATCTTGCGGCGCAGCCGGTTGACCTGCACGTCCACGGTGCGCTCGCTGACGCTGTCGCCGTTGCCGGCAAGCGCCTGCCGCGGGACGGTCTCGCCGACGCTCATGGCAAGCACGCGCAGCATCTCGCGCTCGCGGTCGGTGAGGCGGATGATTTCTTCACCGCGGCGCAGCTCGCCGCGCGCGAAGTGGAATACGAACGGACCGAAGCGCACCGATTCGGCGGGCGGCGCGCTCGGCGGCCGGACGCGACGCAGAATGCTGGCAACGCGCAACGACAGCTCGCGCGGCTCGAACGGTTTCGCCAGATAATCGTCGGCGCCCATTTCCAGGCCCTTGATGCGGCTCTCCTTCTCGTCGCGCGCCGTGAGCATGAGGATCGGCACCGCCGATCCGGCGCGGATCGCGCGGGCCAGATCAAAGCCGTTTTCGCCCGGCATCATCACATCGAGGATCAGCAGATCGAAGTTGAGGCTTTCCAGCTTGGCGCGCGCCTCCCGCGCCGTCTCGGCGGTGGTGACGCGGTAGCCCTCGGCGACCAGGAAACGCGACAGCAGCGCGCGGATGCGGCGATCATCATCGACGACGAGCAGGTGCGGCGCGTCATCGGCCGGATTCGCGTTCGGCGTCGTCATGAGACTCCATCTCGGCCGTGCAGCCGCACGCGGTCGGCGCGCGCGATCAGACGCAGGACGCTTTCGCGATCCTCGGCGCCGATCATGCCGGCGAGAAAGCGCCGCACCGTTTCGCGGCCACCGGGCCCGAGCTCGTCGAGCACGCGTCCGATGCGCGCGGTCTGCAGCGCGGTGAGCTTCATCGCCAGCGCCTCTCCGGCGGAACTCGCGTAAAGCAGCCGCTGGCGGCGATCGTCGGCGCCTTCTTTTTGCACGACATAGCCTTCATCGATCAGCTGCTTGAGGACGCGACCGAGCGATTGCTTGGTGATTTTCAGGACATCGAGCAGGTCGGCGACCTTGATCCCGGGATTGCGGTTGACGAAGTGCAGGACGCGGTGGTGGGCGCGGCCGAAGCCGAGCTTATCCAGCACCTGGTCCGGATCGCTGACGAAATCGCGATAAGCGAAGAACAAAAGCTCGATAAGGTCCCAGCACGGTTCGCCTGCCGCCGCCGCGGGCTCGATCGGCCCGGCGGCGGAGCGGGTTTTACCCGGCGTCGTGATGCTGATGTCGGCCATTATGTCAGCTATATTGACATATTTCCGTTTGATTGTTACCCCAAAAGCGCGTTTGTCGTGGCAGCATCGTTCTTGGCTTGCCCAAGCACGAATTGCCTGGGCGCCGAAGGGTGCTCTCGTAGGGCGGCCGCGAACATACCGGGAGTTTGTTCCCGAAGCAAAAGCCCAAGGTCCGGCGCAAGACCCGGCGCAACGGCCAGGGAGGCATATCATGGCGGTGCCCTTCGACCAACGTTCCGACCTGATCTGGTTCGACGGCAAGCTCATTCCTACCGCCGAGTGCAAGATCAGCGTGCTGACGCACGGCCTCCACTACGCGAGCTGTGTGTTTGAAGGCGAACGCGCCTATGGCGGCGAGATTTTCCGGGGCAGCGAACATACCGAACGTCTCAAGCGCTCGGCGCAGCTGATGGATTTCGAGATTCCCTACAGCGTTGCCGAAATCGACGCCGCCAAGCGTCTTGTTCTGGAAAAGAATAATCAGAAAGACGCCTATGTGCGGCCGTTGGCCTGGCGCGGCTCCGAGCAGCTCGGCGTCTCGGCGCAGAACAACAAGATTCATCTCGCCATCGCCACCTGGGAATGGCCGAGCTATTTCGACCCAGCGCAGCGGCTCAAGGGCATTCGGCTCGATCTCGCCGTGTATCGCCGCCCCGACCCGAAAACCGCGCCGACGCTCGCCAAGGCGGCCGGCCTTTACATGATCTGCACCATCTCCAAGCATCGCGCCGAAAAGCGCGGCTTTGCCGATGCCATGATGCTCGACTGGCAGGGCCGCGTCGCCGAATGCACCGGCGCCAACATCTTCTTCATCAAGGACGGCAGGATCCACACGCCGATCGCCGATTGCTTCCTCGCCGGCATCACGCGAGCAACGACAATCGCCTTGGCGAAACGGCATAATATCGAAGTGATCGAGCGCCGCATCATGCCCGAGGAGCTGTCGAGCTTCTCCGAGTGCTTCATCACCGGGACCGCCGCCGAGGTGACCGCGGTTTCGCAAATCGCCGATTGGACGTTCACGCCCGGCCGCATCACCCAGCAATTGATGAACGACTACACCGCCGAGGTGCAACCGAAAGGCAAGGCCGCGGCAGCATAACTTGGCGGCGGCAGGTTGCCATGAACCTGGCGCTCTGGCTCGAACGCGCGGGATTGAGCCACGGCAATTGGCCGGCGCTCGGCTTGGGCTCCCGCGTCGTCAGAAATTATCGCGACGTCGCCGGCCGCGCGGCAAGGCTCGCCGCTTCGCTACGGCAGCGCTTCGGGCTTCAGCCCGGCGAGCGCGTCGCCATCGCCGCGAAGAATTGTCCGGACTATGTCGAGCTGATGTTCGGCATCTGGCATGGCGGCTTGGCCGCGGTGCCGGCCAACGCCAAACTGCACGGCCGCGAACTCGGCTATATCCTCGAGCACTCCGGCGCCCGCGTCTGCTTCGCTTCTGACGGGCTCGATGCCGAGATCGCCCCCTACGCGCCGGCGAGCCTCGAACGCCTGATCGCAATCGGCAGCCCTGCCTACGAGGCCCTGTTCACCGCCGATCCGGTCGGCGTCTGGCCGAGCCGCGGCGACGATCTCGCCTGGCTGTTCTACACCTCCGGAACCACCGGCCGGCCCAAGGGCGCCATGCTCAGCCATCGTGTGCTCGCCGCCGCGAGCCAGGCTTATGCCGCCGAAGTCGATCCGATTGCGCCGGGCGATCCGCTGCTGCACGCCGCGCCGATGAGCCACGGCTCCGGAATGTACATGATGGCGACCGTGGCGCGGCTCGGCGTCAACGTGGTGCCGGAATCGCATTCGTTCGATGCCGCGGAGGTGTTCGGCCTGTTCGACGCCTGGCCGCGCAGCTCGATGTTCGCCGCACCGACCATGGTGAAGCGGCTGGTCGAATGCCGCGCGTCCTGCAATCCGGATCATATCAGAACCATCATTTGGGGCGGCGCGCCGATGTACGTCGCCGACGCGCTCGAGGCCATCGAGCGGTTCGGCCCGCGCTTCGCCCAGATCTACGGCCAGGGCGAAGGCCCGATGACCATCACCACCTTGTCGAAGCAGGAGATCGCCGACCGCGATCATCCGCGCTGGCTTGACCGGCTGGCTTCAGCGGGCCGGCCTTACGCCTGCGTCGAGGTCATCGTCGCCGACGGCGACGATCGGCCGTTGCCTGCCGGCGAGGCGGGCGAGGTGCTGTGCCGCGGGGTGATCATGACCGGTTACTGGCGCAATCCCGAGGCGTCGGCGGCAACGCTGCGGGGCGGCTGGCTGCACACCGGCGACGTCGGCGCGTTCGATGCCGACGGCTATCTCACCCTCAAAGACCGCTCCAAGGACGTTATCATTTCCGGCGGGTCAAACATCTATCCGCGCGAGGTCGAGGAAGTGCTGCTGCAGCACACCCAAGTGCGCGAGGTCTCGGTGATCGGCAGGCCCGACCCGGAATGGGGCGAAGTCGTCGTCGCCTATGTGGTCGGTGAAGCCGACCGCGGCGAGCTCGACGCGCTGTGCCTCGACGGCATCGCCCGATTCAAGCGCCCGAAGGATTACGTGTTCGTCAGCGCGCTGCCGAAGAACAATTACGGCAAAATTCTCAAGACTGAGCTGCGCGAACGCGACGCCAGACAAATGACGGACCGCGCGAGGGTAAGCTAGCCCCCATGCCGTACGTAGCTTCCTGCCCACCATATGCTATCGTCCGGATGCTGGGACGCAGTTAAGGCCCGTGCGGCCGCCGCTCAAAGGCACGACAAACGATGAACCAGACCGTCCGCCCCCGCATCGTCGCTTCGGCCTGTCCGCACGACTGCCCTTCGACTTGCGCGCTGGAGGTCGAGGTCTTCGACCGGCATACGATCGGCCGCGTCCGCGGCGCGGAGGACAATGCCTATACGGCCGGCGTAATTTGCGCCAAGGTGGCGCGTTACGCCGAGCGTGTTCATCATCCCGACCGGCTGACGCGTCCGCTGCGGCGCACCGGCGCCAAGGGCAGCGGCCAATTTGCTCCGATCGCGTGGGACGACGCGCTCGACCTCGTCGCCGAGCAATTTGACCGCGCCGAACAGGCGCATGGCTCCGAGGCGGTGTGGCCCTACTACTATGCCGGCACCATGGGCTTCGTCATGCGCGACGGCATCAACCGCCTGCGGCATGCCAAGAAATATTCCGGCTTCCACTCCACCATCTGCGTCAATCCGGCCTGGACCGGTTTCATCGCCGGCACCGGCAAGCTTGCCGGCACCGATCCGCGCGAAATGGCGAAGTCCGATCTCGTGGTGATCTGGGGCACCAATGCGGTGAACACCCAGGTCAACGTGATGACCCACGCCACGCGCGCTCGCAAGGAGCGCGGCGCCAAGATCGTCGCTGTCGACATCTACATGAACGGCACCATGCGGCAGGCGGATCTGCCGGTGCTGATCCGGCCCGGCACCGACGGGGCGCTCGCCTGCGCGGTGATGCATTGCCTGTTCCGCGACGGCCGGGCCGACTGGGATTATCTCAATCGTTACACCGATGCGCCGCACGAGCTCGCCGAGCATTTGCGTACGCGCGGCCCCGAATGGGCGTCGCCGATCACCGGCTGTCCCGCCGCGACGATCGAAGCCTTTGCCCGCCTCGTCGGCGAGACCAAGCGCGCCTATTTCCGGCTCGGCTACGGCTTCTCGCGCTCGCGCAACGGCGTCGCCAACATGCATGCCGCAAGCTGCATCGCCGCGGTCACCGGCGCCTGGCGCTATGAAGGCGGCGGCGCTTTTCACCACAATGACGCGATCTTCCATCTCGACAAAAGCTTGATCGAAGGCAAGGACGCCGCCGATCCCTCGATCCGCATGCTCGATCAGTCGCGCATCGGCGCGATCCTGACTGGCGACAAGGACGCATTGCGCGGCGGGCCGCCGGTCAACGCGCTACTCATTCAGAACACCAATCCGGTTGCCGTCGCCCCCGAACAGGACGCGGTCAAGCGCGGCTTTGCGCGCGACGATTTGTTCGTGTGCGTGCACGAGCAGTTCATGACCGACACGGCGCAATTTGCCGACCTGGTGTTGCCCGCCACCATGTTCGTCGAGCACGACGACATCTATCTTGCCGGCGGCAGCCAATACCTGCTGCTCGGACCGAAGCTGATCGAGCCGCCCGGCGAATGCCGATCCAATCACGACGTGATCTGCGCGCTCGCCCGGCGGCTCGGTGCCGAACATCCGGGCTTCGCCATGACGCCGCGCCAGTTGATCGACTTAACACTGCAAAAATCCGGTTGGGGGACTCTGGCGGAGCTCGAGGCCAACCGCTGGATCGATTGCCAGCCGGATTTTGCCACCGCGCATTATCTCGACGGCTTTGCCTATCCGGACGGCAAGTTCCGCTTCAAGCCGGACTGGCCGACCGTGCCGTTCAGTCGCGCGCACGGCACGGTCCGCTCTGCCATGCCGTCATTGCCTGACCACTGGGACGTGATCGAAGAGGCGGATACCGAGCATCCGTTCCGTCTGGCGACGTCGCCGGCCCGCGACTTTCTCAATTCGAGCTTTACCGAAACGCCGACCTCGCTCGCCAAGGAGGGACGGCCCGAGGTGATGATCCATCCCGACGACGCGGCGCCGCTGGCGGTCGCCGACGGCGACGTAGTCACCCTCGGCAATCGGCGCGGCACGGTGCGGCTGCACGCGCGGCTGTTCGACGGCGTGCGCCGCGGCGTGCTGATCGCCGAGTCATTGTGGCCCAACAAGGCCTATGCCGACGGCCGCGGCATCAACACGCTGA
>Ga0208455_1000591_pt1 | contig 14568 bp, 22 predicted proteins | sample June2015DPH_4_50_FD_184690 | JGI IMG/M metagenome (GOLD analysis project Ga0208455, IMG submission 184690) | Peatland microbial communities from SPRUCE experiment site at the Marcell Experimental Forest, Minnesota, USA - June2015DPH_4_40... | ecosystem: Environmental > Terrestrial > Soil >... | reverse complement strand
CGGCTGATTCATCCAACCAACCATGGGTACGAGTTAGCTGTTTCAGTACTTGATCTTGTGGGCATGCGAGCCAGTGAGTCCGCAGGCAGGGCCATTGCCCGATCGGTGAACCGGCGCAGCACGTGGAGCAGTGGGGATACAACCGCTATTGGCTGGCGGAACATCACTCCATTCCTGGACTGGCTTGCTCAGCCACGCCCGTGCTGATTGGGCATCTGGCGGCAGCGACCAAGACGATTCGAGTGGGCAGTGGTGGAGTGATGTTGCCAAACCACGCACCGCTGGTGGTCGCGGAACAGTTCGGGACGCTGGAGGCGCTGTACCCAGGTCGAATTGATTTAGGGCTGGGACGGGCTCCGGGCGGCGACTTTCAAACGATGCGGGCGCTGCGAAGAGATTTGCAGCAGAGTGGCGACGATTTTCCGGCACTCCTCGCTGAATTGCAGACCTACCTGGGCCCGGAGTCTCCAGGGCAAGTGGTAAAGGCGATTCCTGGACAGGGGAGCAATGTGCCGATCACGTTGCTGGGGTCGAGCGGCTTCAGCGCGCAACTGGCAGCGATGCAGGGGCTCGCGTTCGCATTCGCGGCGCACTTTGCTCCTGAGCTCTTATACGCAGCGGCTCAGCTATACCGCGAAGAATTCCGGCCAAGCGAAGTACTGCGGTACCTCGGCGTGAGCTTCACCGCAGTAATGCCGGGCTCCGGTCGCGTTGGCGGTTTCAGAATTCCACCGATGCACGGTAAGCTCGGAATCTCCACATCGAATCACGAACCAGTGGATGGGATTCGTGGTCACGAGTCCAACGGGGAGTACCCTTCCGGAAGTAGCTCCAGTTCCGGATATGCTTCAACAACAGCAGGCGCAACAATACTTCCGCCGGCGTTTGCATTCGGCCGCGAATGCGGCTCTGGGGATGGCGTTCTCCTTGCGCTTCGTATACCGTATCCACCAGTTGCTCATCTTCCAGCAGCTCGTCCACCAGCCGCATCCACGGTTCCCACAACCCCTCGATATCCTCGGCCAGACCTCGATGCCACAGCGACGGTTGTTGATGACGTAGTTTGATCATGGCCGTCATCCTAATCACCCTTCCTGCCCAAAACAATATGTCTTCAAAATGTTTTATTACTTTCTTGAATACCACTGCGCAAACTGAACGTTCTGACTCCAACCCCTGGCTACAGCCTCGCTGTTTACACGCCTCTCACCCCTCATTTTTGCGACGGAAAGTAGCTAGGTTCCAGGTATTTGCAAAGCTAACGGCGAAGGGGATTTTGGGCAGCTCACCCTTCAATCCCGGAATCGTGGCTGTCTGAGTTTCCGGATGGCGCCATTGTGCAGCACATTGCAAACAATCCGACGATCCTGAGTGGATGGTCGGCAGGCGGAAAGACGCGTGCTCATTAAGCGGGCTTCGCCAACTTGCCAGGGCTGCTCGCGTTGGCACGCCACTCTGGCCTTCGCTCCCTTCTAGCTTGGGACAACGCGCGTCGGACACCCTCGGCGTCCAAGTCCTTCGTATAGACCGGGGTGCCGGGTTGTTGTCTCCAGGATTCATCCAGCGCTCCGGCATCAACGCCATCGAACCCCAACTCATCCACAAGCTGCAGCACGACAGCTTTCGCTGCTTCGTTATCGCCTGCGACGGGCAAGGCTATGCGCTGCGGTGTACCTGCGGGCCGACCGAGATCCATCAGGTGTTGCGCGTAGATGTTGTTGAATGCCTTGATAACGGGATGATCGAGCTGTTGCTCAACCCATTGGCTCTCTGCCATACCCTTTTCAATCGCATCGATGCGGCCGTCGCGTTGTTGCGGATAGTAGTTGCAGGTATCGACGACGACCACCCTATCGGTCACTCCCTTAAATAACTCGCGGGGCAGGTTGGGGACATTTTTCATAGGAATCGTCACGACAACCAGCTCTCCGCTCCGAGCCGCCTCAGTGACCGAAACGGCCTTTGCGCCAGTGTCTGCGGCCAAATCGATGAGCGTTTCCGGGCCTCGAGAGTTGGCCACGAAGACCTTGTGTCCTAGTGCGGTGAGGCGATGGGTAAGAGTTCCACCGATCTGTCCTGCTCCAATTATGCCGATGTTCATGTGTGCTCCTTTCCTTCTCAGGTGTTACTCACTCTCTCTAACTAGACAAGGGCTTCGCCCTTGATATCCCACAGGACGGGGCAGCAGAAGTACTCGTAGAAAGCGTTTTGAAGCTATGCTCCTGGTATCTCACCACACAGGAGTTGGCTATGAACGCTTTCTACGAACATCACCAGAATAGCATTCGATTCGGATATCGCTGCTTGATCGGATTCTGCTCAACGGCCTCATCCAACCTTTCCAGCAACCCGAGCGAGTCGTGGGTTTCTTCAGCACAGGGGAAAGAATCGTGCCTTTGCCTCCCCCTCACTGCCCACGAAACCGCAGATCTTACCTAATGTATAGTATTTCCATTGACTATATAGTATACTCCGGCGCGAGTTTTGCCGACCCGCATTTTCGTGGGCGGCGACCAGGCCTACCACCGTCTGCCAACGGTTGCGGCGTTCTGCAGAGGAGAAAACTGTGATCGCCTTCAGAGAAGACATGGGTCTTGTGGTGGGTGCCTGAGGTCGTCGCGATTGTGCGCTGCTTCTGCGCGTTCTCAGCGAGGCTGAGGTGAGCGACAAGCTCGATAACAACCTCGCGCGATGGAGAGCTGAACTGGCAGTTAACGGAGTACGAACACCGTGGGTCTCTTAGCAGCCTGGAGAGCTTCAGCCAAGCAGTTTGGCTAATGGCTGGTGGCCCCGCTATCATTACTGACCATGAGGCTGGAGACGTTCACCGGCTCAAAGTCCAATAAAGTAAGATTTGTAAGGCACGCAAGATCGTTATCGTTCCACCGAGCATCGGGTGTGCCGATTAGCCCTCCGCTGTCTCCGTTGTCGGCCAGGATGATGCCATAGTTTCGGAATGCGGTGATGATAATGGCCGCTTGCGGGCTTGAGGAGGCACAAGAGGGAGTCGCGACGGAAGCCTTTAGTCGATAGATCTCGCCAGCGGGTCCGGACATGGTGCAGCTTTCGGGAGGAGAAGACTGCGAAATTAGCGATTCCACGGGAATGGCACTCCCTCCCGTAGCGGTGCAACTCCCCACGCCTGCTGTTTCCGTCGCCGGCCAAACCCAGTAGTTCAACATATGGTTGAGTGTGAATCGGATGGGATGCTGAATCGTACCGGTCGGTGCGCTGGGCGTGCCAGCACCTATGACCTCGCCGGCATTGGCGAGGAGCGGCGCTACCGGAAGTCCTGCGGCATCGGATGTTCCCTGCTCTTGCGGGGTCAGGTTATTCGAAGATACGTCGGGCCAAAGCGCGTTCGAGGAATCGGTCCAGGGACCACCTTCGTAGATTCCCTGCCACATCTCGTAAAGAGCAGGGTTGTTTCCACCGCCTGCCTCCAGGTAGACCAGCACGTGTCGATCTCCAGTCGAGCTGCTGGTGCCTTCCACTGGAGCATTCGCTGGAATTGGACCAGTGGTGAAGTAGGACTGATATACGGTGGTTGTAACCGACACTTCCGCCTGGTTGTAAGGAACTTCAATGGCTGGTATTCCATTCGGAAAGGGAGCATTCGAATTGTTCCCGAAGAATGGCTTAACCGTCGCTGACAAATAGCCACTGTACATAGGTGCTGCTGGGGAAGCATCTACGGGCAAGCTTGTCGTGGCTGCGTCCACTCGATGGTGAAAAATAGAAGTTGACGGAAAGATGCTTGCGAGGAACGCGTTGTTGCCGTTGATGGCGATGCTGATGTCCTGAGTCGCCTGCGTACTTGTCGAGTCCGTAACTACAAATTCGGGCACGTAGGAGCCTTGACCCCCGATCAGTGAGCTGCTGATGTTCCCCGTAGCTGCACTGAGAGACATCCCCTCAGGCAATGGAGGAAAACTGGCATTCGTGCTTACGGAATAGGTGTAAGGCGGAAAGCCACCGCTGGCGACTATTGTGCAGCCTGCGTACTCCGCGCCTTGTGTTCCGCTTGGGCACGAAGTGGTTGCTATCGCCAATGGACCACCGGGCGCGGTTACAGTGACTTTTGCCGTGGATGTGCTCGAGCCCGAGGCATTGGTCGCAGTCAGCGTGTAGGTGGTCGTCGCCGTTGGGCTCACGCTCGTCGAACCACTCGCGGATGTGGACGTGAATGTTCCCGGGGTTATGGCGAGACTGGCCGCCCCGGTTGTCGCCCAACTCAGCGTGCTGCTGGAACCGGAAGCAATACTTGTGGGGCTAGCTGTGAAGGAGCTGATCATTGGATTGCTTGCCGTGTTTACGGTAACGGTTAGCATGGACGTGGTCGAGCCAGCGGTATTGGTTGCTGTCAGCGTGTAGGTGGTCGTCGCGGTTGGGCTCATGCTCGTTGAACCGCTTGCCGATGTGGACGTGAATGTCCCCGGCGTGATGGCAATACTCGTCGCTCCAGCTGCCGCCCAACTCAGTGTGCTGCCTGTACCGGAGTTTATGCTTGTCGGATCCGCCGTAAAGGAAGTGATCGTCGGCACGGGGCCTTTTCCAGAGGGCGAACTCGACGAAGTCATCGAGCCGCAACCCGCCAGGCCTACACAGGCAAATAGAACGAAAACCAGCGCGCAAAGATCCAGTCCTGAAGAATTGAGTCTCCAGTCCCACGTGTACGACTTCCCGCTCGCATCGGCCAGAGTGTTGCCGTTCGCGTCATACGTGTAGCTACCGCTCGGCGTCGAGGTCCGGTCGTTAGACGGGTTATAGTTATACGGACTCATCCCCAGCAAACTCAGTCTATTGCCCACGCCGTCTTAGCTGTAGCTCTCCGTGGTCGTAGCCCGTTGGACCACCTGTGTCAGTTCATAAATCGGGTCATACGTGCAATTCGACATAGCACGATTGAGCTTGTTCAGTCGGATGGGAAAACCGCATAAACACTGGGTGAAAGGTAGGTAAGAAAACTGGCGGAGAGAGTGGGACTCAGAGCCAGCAAATCAGGAAAGCGCCATAAACACAGGCAAAAACTGCTATCGCACTCTCACTGCGGAGGATAAGAGGCAGCCCGCAAAGTGTCAAGAACACTCGCAGGCTGTCATAGATATTCGCCCAAACAGGCAAAAGTAGCGAAGTTAGCAAAGCGGACAGGGGAGAGCCACGCCCACCTTCGCCCCGCCGCAGCACCGCTTGTACTTCTTGCCGGAGCCGCAGGGACACATTTCACTCCGCTAGAACTGGGTTTCCGAGTCTGGGATTGCGACCTTCGGCAGCACGCGACATCAAATTCACATGACCGAAACTACAATTCTCCGCAAGCCACTTCTGAAGGCAACTCTTCCCAAGAGGCAAGTAACCGTGGTTGATGTTCGCGAGATTACGTTTCAACCCAGTCAGCAAACCGGCCGCCATAAGCATCCCTGCCCTGTAATTGGGTACATTGCGGAAGGCTCGGCGGTTTTGCAGATTGAAGGGCAACGCCCTCAGCAGTTGCCGACTGGCTCCGCTTTTTATGAACCGGCCGATGTCATCATTACGCGCTTCGACAACGCTTCCGCGACTGCCCCAATGAAGTTCATCGCCCAATATCTCCTCGATGGCGATCAGGCGCTCATCGAAATGCTTTGAGGGCAAACCGGGAATCGCTTTGTGAGAGTTTCTGTGCGCAGTCTCTCTGGCACAGCGGGAGTTCGCATCACGAAGATCGGAACTTGGGAATTGAGGAACACGTGAGGATGAACCATTACCTTGCGCTTCGCAGGAGCCGAATGAGCGAATCAGGAGTGCGGCATCTGCACGCCAAAGTGATCAGCCAAAGCCGCCTGCCACTCCGCTTCGGATTTCAGCAACCGCTCTTCCCGCCTGTCGCCGTTCGTCGTGATCAGCTTCATTTCCGACAGCGTGATGCGCCCCTCCGGGGTGGCTCGGCTGCACACGCGCTTTCTCGTGAAAGGAGATTGCGGCGAGGTCTGGTGGTAACGGCACATCTCCGCGAATTCCTCCAGTCGGCGTGGTTTTAGACGGAACAAGTACTGGGTTTTCCAACCAGCTTCCCCGTCTCGCGTCTCCAGTCTCAAGGAATCGCCCGCCTCGACAATGCGAAACCACTTTCCCTGTTGCTCCTGTTCCAGACCGATCTGAAGCCGAAGGGGATCGACAAAACAGTCGCCAAAACCTACGTCGGCGACCCACGGCTCGTTCAGGTCAACGCGCAGGGTAAGGTGGTCAAACTCCGGCGAGTCGCTTCCGTCCGCAAGCGGCACACGAGCCGACAGCAATGTCACCTGAAATCCCAGAACCTGTAGCAGCACTGAAAAGGCTCCGTTCAGTTCATAGCAGAATCCGCCTCGATGATGCTCAACGATTTTGCGGACGAAGGCTTCCTGATCCATTCGGATTTCGCGTCCCCAGCCGATGTCAAGATTTTCGAAAGGTACAGAGAACAGGTGGGCGCGATGTATGTATCGAAGGGTATCGGCGCTGGGTGTGCGCGATCCCGAATACCCGATCCTTTCCAGATAGGCGGCTACGTCCACCATGCTCTCTTGATGAGCCAGAGCGAGCTAGGATTCACCGCGTCTCCCGATCCAGCCATTTCTCAATGTGCGTCGGACGCCACTCCTCCAGTGCTTGCAGGAGGTCAGCGGGCTGGTCCCGAGCCAGTACCAACGCCCGGTTCTCCGGCTTCAGGAACCGTTCCTCTACGGCATGGTCAAACATCGCCAGCAGCGGCGAGTAGAACCCCACCACATTCAGGATTCCGCATGGCTTCGCATCGCGTTCCTTCGATTCCAGATTTCGGGTTCCAATCAGAAAAGGGTACCGCAGGGTCATGCGGCAGATGGAGCGAGCCACCCAAGCGTCCCAAAATCGTCCTCCGGGGTTTTGGAGCTAGGTTAGCGGGCACCGTCTAGCCATTCATGCCTATTTTAAACACTTTACGTTAGGCGAAATTTTGGCAAATTTGGTGCCCGTAGTGAAAAAATGGTGAAAGATTTTCGGGCGATTTAGAGGTGGGCCATGCTCCACAAAATTTCCCGAGAGCGGTACGACATTTCTAGAACTTGCAGGCGTGTGGGAAGAGAACACGGCACTGAGATTGCGTTGACCGCATTTGACTACGTCTGTAGAAGGAAGTTTGTGCAGTCAACTGTGCAGTCAACTGTGCAGTAAATTGAGCCTGTTTGAGCGGCGGTCTGGAGCGACGGTTTTCGCTGACAGAACCGTCGAAATAGCGGCATGCCCTTCTGTGCTCTTGTAATCGTTCGGGATCGGTCCTACAAAGTAATATCCGCTTCGCCCTGACTCCGAAGATGAGAGGGCAAAGGGAGTCAGGGCTTTTCGCCCATGTCTGATCCCATCCGATGCCCGTATTGCGTTGAAGGCAACAACTTCAAACTCATGACGGCGAGGGCTGACGGGCATTCGTTCCTCTGCGACAAGTGCGGACATCTCGACGTGCCGAACCTCCCTCAGCACCAATGTTCCTGCCAACGCTGCGAGGAGATTAACCGAATGTCAGCACGAGCCGAGAGGCAATCCATTCGCAATTACCGACGATCAGCCTAACGAGCACCAGCAAAGGTGAGGAAAATCCTACGTTGCCCGTACCCTAACAGGGTATCCCACACGAGTCCAACGACGTTTTGCAGGTAGCGAAGTGCCCTGCATCGCATGTTGGAACTTTTGTTCCTCTGCGTTCGTCAAGGCTCGTTTGGTCTACGCCGCCTTCTTCTTCCCCGCCCTCACCTTCGCCCACCGTGCCCTTTGCGCCGCCGCGATCTTCCTGCGGGCAGATGCCGACATGGTGCGCTTCACATGAGCAGAGCCAGTTGTTTTAGCTACGACTGCTGCTACCTTCGATCCCTTCACAACCCTTGCCCACCGCGCCTTCTGCGCCAAGCTGATCTTCCTACGAACGGCAGCGGACAGGGTGTGCCTCGGTTTGGCGTAATTACTGCCGCCGTCCAACTTGCCAAGAACTGAAAGAGCCGCATCAACATGTCGAAGCTGATTTGCCAGATTCGTTCTCTCTACCCTCAACTCCGACACAATGGACGCCAGCCCCTTTAGATTTGTCATTGTTACCCCCTCGGCAATGGATTGTAATTGATCGGCTCTGTTTCCTTGCGATCTGGCACCGACAGAAAGCCACATCATTCGACGAGCCTGTGTCGCACATTCGGGTGGCAGTTTAGAATCGGCGGATGTCACTGCCTAATGTCATCGTCCTAGCAATCCTGCAAGGACTGGCCGAATTGCTGCCAGTGTCGAGTTCTGCTCACGTAATCGTGGCCGAGAAACTCATGGGCCTCGATCCATCGTCGCCGCCCATGACTCTGCTTTTGGTCATGCTCCACACGGGTACGATGTTCGCCGTAATCGCTTACTTCTGGCCCATGTGGCGCGGCACATACCTCCAGAGTTCCGCTGCTTTCAAGAAGTTTGCTGGGCTCCTCATCTTAGCGACCATACTTACAGGAATCGTCGGCCGTATTTTCTTCGAATCTTGTCCGAGTCGCTCAACATAAGTCGGACTAGTTTCAAAGACGATTTCTTTGCGCGGTATACAAAATCAGTATCCAACGCAGAGGCACAAATCACCGCTGCCGCAAATCACATCGTATTTGGCCGTAGAGGAGCAGGCAAATCGAGTTTGCTTCTGTACGCATAGCGGACGAGGGAGAGAGAAAATCAACCGTCCGTATGGCTCGATATGCAGGTATATCAGAAACGGTCAGACAACCGCGTAGTTCTCGACGTCTTTTCAGAAATCCTGAGGCAGCTAACTGATCTTCCTGTGCGGTTGCCTGTGTATTCGCATATTACCAGCGCAATTGACCATCTTCGCGCAAAGCCTGATTTAGATGACGGAGAAATTAGAAGGTTTCTCCCTGAAATGCGACAAGCATTTTCTCCCCTTCAGACGGGCTCCACAAACCTATTTGTCTTTTTAGATGACTTTCATGTACTTGATGCCGAGATGCAGCCGAAACTGCTCGGGTTCATATACTCCGTCACGCGAGGAACGAATGTTTTCTTGAAGCTCTCAGCAATCGAGACACTCACGAAGTCTTGGGACAGTGTGAGCCACACAGGACTGCAAGTTCCCCATGACGCACAAACCATAAAGTTGGACTTCAACCTAACGATGCCCGACAAGGCGGCGGCCCATATCGAGGGAATTCTTGACGCACACGCGAGCTACTGTGGGTTACCTTCTGTGCGTTTCCTCTCTACTAGCAATGACGTGCTCTCACGTCTAATTTGGGTGTCTGCTGGAGTGCCTCGCGACGCTCTGAACCTGTTCGCACAGGCAATGACAAAGGGAACCATTTCGAGCCGTAGCCGCGTTTCCGTAACAAATGTGAATCTTGCAGCCTCTGAGATGGTCAGTCAGAAGATGCGAGACCTAGAAATCGACCTGCCACTGTTGCCACAAGAACGTAGCGTTTCTCTGGTGCTGGAAAATTTGAAGGATTTCTGCATTAAGCAGGAGCGAAAGAATGCCTTTTTGGTGGAAATCCAGAACGATGACCCTGTGTACCAAAATATCCTCAAACTAGTAGACTTGCGGCTCGTACACGTGATAAGCGAAGGCATTACCGTTGGCGAGGCAGGACGAAAATTTCTCGCTCTGATCTTGGATTACGGCTTCTACACGGGAATTAGAGCGCCCAAAGTGTGGACCTGTTCAACAAGCAAACAGAGCGAGTAACGTACAAAGAACTGCGGAAACTTCCGATATTTGAAGCTCCAGCTTAGTGATTCCGGGCTTTCCCAATCCGATGGGCGCAGGATGAGCCTTGCTCTCAATGGATTCTCTCCCCTTCGCCGAGAGAGCTTCGGTTCCGTCCAATCACGCGCACTTCTTTCCCACGGAGGCCCGCGTACTTGATCGCCATGCCGAGGAGCGTGTATTCATCTTCTTGGTAATCGGCTGCGAAGGCATCTTGGTGGAGCAAAACCAGTTCCGTGTCATCCGCGCAGGCTTTCGCGAACTCTGGAAGCTTCCTTCTGATCGTGGCGATCAGGCTGGACTCTCGCTGCATGTTCGTCGTTGGTCATCGTGCTATGAGAATAGTCGATTCTGCATCTGGGCAAGTTCCACGGGTGCGGAGCATTCTTCGTCATCGTTGCCCACGTGGTTGATCCGCGTGCTCACCGGATAGCACCGCATCAGCCGGGCATCGTAGGGTTTCAGCAGTTCGGACGCCGCGCTCACATCGTTCATGCCCGGATCGAGCCACAAATCGTAGCTGTCTGGATCAAGGATGGCTGGCATGCGGTCGTGGACTGGTGCGGTTACAGCATTTTGCATCGTGGTGAGGACTCAGTGTTTCAATGAACTTCAGCCTTCCAGCCTACGTTGCTGTCCCTCGATTCCCTCGCGGTGATGAGGTATGCGTGTACGACGGTCCACGGGCGTGGATCGCCTTTGCAGAGAAGAACCATGCCGGGCTTCGGTTTCAGGGCAGCGTCGAGCCACGTCAACGTGTGGGTGGTGTCAGTCCTTAGTTCAACTTGGATGATGTGCTCCATTACGCGCTCTCCTGCCGTGGAAGTCCCTCGCCGCTAAACAAGCTTATATGTCTATGGTTGCAGGTGACCCTTCAAGCTACGGTGACAGCAGTCACACAGGGTTGTGATTCGGCAGATAAGGTTCTAGCCAACAGTGCGCTCAGATAGGAGGCAGGGAAAAAACGAAAGCGCCCCAAACTCTTTTCGAGTCGCGGGACGCTCAAGTCAAACAGCCCTCCCCACCAAGCTCGTTTGTTCCATTTTTGTAAATCGAACAAAATAGTGCGGTCTGCGTGCCGAACCTCAAATACAATATTAATTATCCGAGCGATGGGTTCCTGACATCACTAAGAATCAGGAGGTCCAGTCATGACACCCGTGGCAGCGGCCAAGAAACGCCGCAAGTTCGATCCCCAAACATTCCTTTCAACCATAAACGGTGGCAGGACAATCGTAGCCTTTCCCAAGAAACAAGCGATCTTTGCCCAAGGGGATACCGCTGATGCGGTGTTTTATATCCAGACGGGCAAGGTTAAACTCACCGTGGTGTCGAAGACCGGGAAGGAAGCCACCATCGGCATTCTGAACGAGGGCGATTTCTTCGGAGAAGGTTGCCTGACAGGGCAGCCTCTTCGCCTGTGCTCCGCAACCGCGATGACCGATTGCACGGTGATGCGAATCGATAAGCAGTCCATGCTGGACGTGCTTCACCGGGAACACGCATTTTCCGATATGTTCGTGGCACACTTGCTGACACGGAACATTCGATACGAGGAGGATTTGGTAGACCAGCTTTTCAATTCCAGCGAGAAACGCCTTGCTCGTATTCTTCTCCTGCTGGCTCATTTCGGCAAGGAAGGAAAGCCCGAAGGTGCGATTCCCAAAATCAGTCAGGAAGCTCTAGCAGAGATGGTGGGCACAACTCGCTCGCGGGTTAATTTCTTCATGAACAAGTTCAGGAAGTTGGGCTTCGTTGATTATCAAACTGGCGATGAATTACAGGTCCACAGTTCACTTCTCAACGTCGTGCTAAACGACTAGAGTTTCGTCGCTAATTCTGAGCGAGTGTGAGCGCGTTTTTTCTGGTGTAGAGAGAAAGACGTGACCCATGAATTTGCATTCCGTGCCTGAAGTCACTGTAATCCATGAGGCCCAACGATCTGAATCTATTCATGAAGAAGCTAACCCGCGACCGCGTAGTACCGACCATTTGTGCCAGAGTCGTCTGATCTAGCTTGGGAACGACAGAGTCAGGTGTGTTTTTCTTGGCGAGCAACAGAAGAATCCGTGCGAGTCTCTTCTCGCTAGAGTTGCAATGTTGGTCGATCAAATCCTCTTGGTATCGGATGTTCTGCATCAATAGATATGCAACGAACAGGTCTGACAAGGTCTGTTCCCGATGAAGTGAGAGCATCATTGCCTTCTTTTCGATCCGCAGAAGGTCACAATCTGTCATTGCACTTGCAGATGCTATGCGGAGCGGCTGACCTGTAAGGCAATCTTCACCTACAAAATCCTTAGCGTTTAGTATGCCGAGTGTTGCTTCCTTGCCAGCTTTGGATTTGGCGCTGAGCCTCACCTTACCTTTTTGGACTACAAACACTGCGTCGGTCGCATCGCCCTGAGCGAAGATAATCTGTTTCTTCCGAAAGGACACAATTTGCCTGCCATCACCGATGGTGGAAAGGAAGATTTTAGGGTCGAAATCACGTTTTGTCTTCCCACTCATATAGATGGTCCATTCTGGTGCGCGAGAGACCACAAACTTGGATTGTGCCGACAGATGAAGGTTAATCGCTGTTCAATTCTGCTCACAAGCGCAGAAAATGAAGCTACGCTGCCGCTGACTGCTGCATGGCTTTCATATAGCCGTCCATAGACTGTGTCAACTGCGAATCAATCTCGTCCGCGATAGCCATGACATCTGGCAACAGCAGGCTGAAATCCAGATATTCCAGATTGCTTTGCAACGTTGCGAAGATGGTCACCTGTAGTATTCGCGATTCATGCACAAGCATTGCGGGGGTGTAGCCTTGCAAATACCGCAGTTCGCCATGGGCTGCGGCGGCAGGGGAAGGGCTGGCATCGCTGTCCTTGTCAGAGGCGCTGGACTGGCTCAGACGGAGAGCTAGGTCTTCAACCAGCTTAGACAGATGTCCAGTACGCTGGTCATCGCTTAGCTTAAGGCGGCTCAGTTGATTACTCTGTTTCGCACGCACCAACCACCCCTCGACGATACTTTCAACGCACCGATGCAGTATCGCACCCAGTCTCTCCTTTTCCAGCCGGGCAGCAGGTTTGCGAGTAAGCGTCTTTTCACGGACCAGTTCGGCGAGTCTGCTGATTTCGAATGGTTTCACGATGATTTCGTCTGCTTCCAGAAGGATGGCGGCCATGGCGCTCTGCACGTCGGGGTAGCCGCTGACCAGCAGCGTAAGCGCATCCGGTTGGCAGTGGCGCATCGCGGTAACCACCGTAAAACCATCACCGGGGTTCGGCATGTGCAGGTCGGTGATGAGCACGTCGAAGCTCTGTGTCGTGATAAGTCTCAGAGCTTCCGTCACGCAGGCGGCCGTCACCACGTCAAATCCCTTGCGTTCAAGTGTCGCACTCATCATGGCGCGGACGGCATCATCGTCATCCACAAGCAGGACTTTATGCGCAGCGGGTGGTTCGGTCGGAGTCATACGGCAATGCCTCTCTTCACGAATAGTGGCAGTGTTACTCGGCTTTATGTTCAAAAATGTATAAAAGTGAACAGTTATTGAAACCGTTAACAGATACTCTGCCTTGGTCTCATAGATTGAAATGCGGTCATGGGTTAGTGGCGGAAATACCGACCATTCGGACCCTCACGACCGCATCGCTTCACTGTTTTCAGACGTGCACGTTTCAGGCCGGACTCCACACGGGTTCGGCCTTTTTCCGTACTGGTCGCCAACAAGAGGACCGACGCACCGCTGCGGCCCCAGCCTGTCCTTGGAACCTGCCATCTGGCCTTCATCTGATTCACGCTTTATGGACTTTGTCCGTTAGAGCCGGGTGCTGCTCACGACTTTCTTCTGCGGTGACCGCGATCCGCTTCGATTTCCGATAGACGTTTATGACCGCAAGCGTCCAGAAGGGAACCAAATCGACTCCGGGTACGAGTTTGCCAAGGAACGATGGCAGAAATTCCCAGTGCCAACCGAGAAGGTTGATCAGCAGGGCTGCGATACCAAAGTCGAGGATGTCATCGGCAGGCGATAAAGCGCCTTCGACAAATGAGGGAAAAACGACGATCTGGAGTGCATCCGCAATGATGGCCAGCACCATGGCGGCTCGAAAGCGCGAACCGGGCGAGATTGTGATGTTGTCGTGAGTCACAGCGGTGCTGCCTTCGTGCTGAATGCCTATTCTAAACCGATCCTCCGAGAGTATCAGTCCGCATACCAGAGCGAATGCGCCGACCATCGACTGCAAGATAGGCACTGGGTCTCAGTCCATTGGTGAAGGCAGGCGGGGCAGACGCCTTGCCGCATTCAACGGATTCAGGCAATCACGATTGTCTGGATGAATATCGAGGCAGCGGTGTCGCTATCGGCAGCTTGGATCGCTCGCACTCCCGCTCTACTCGCATTCGGTGACTGCAACCACGCTCTGCTGTTCGTCTGTGGTTCGGCAGCTTGACAATAGGGTTGCAGAGGACTAGCGTGCAATTGAGGTGGCTTCTACCCTCTTTCAGGTTCCCTGAAACTAAGTCAGCCCATCTGAAGTTCTCTCCTCTTAGCGATCACAACCTTATTAGGAGGTTCATATGTTTGCACGCAACGTCTCTTTTCGCCTGAAATCGAACATGCTTTCCGATTACACCCGGACCTTTGAAAACCAAGTCCTTCCTTTACTTCGCAAGCAGAAAGGCTTCAAGGACGAAATCACACTGTCAAATCCCAGCAGCGTGGATGTGATTGCGATCAGTTTGTGGGAGAGCAAAGCCAATGCAGAAGCTTACAACACCACTGCCTACGCAGAAGTGTTGAAAACCTTGGCAAGAATGATCGATGGAAC
>Ga0208455_1000589_pt1 | contig 14606 bp, 26 predicted proteins | sample June2015DPH_4_50_FD_184690 | JGI IMG/M metagenome (GOLD analysis project Ga0208455, IMG submission 184690) | Peatland microbial communities from SPRUCE experiment site at the Marcell Experimental Forest, Minnesota, USA - June2015DPH_4_40... | ecosystem: Environmental > Terrestrial > Soil >... | reverse complement strand
ACAGCCTTCCGGAAACATACCGTTCCAAGGTTTCGCCGGAGAGATGGCCGAGTGGCTGAAGGCGCACGCTTGGAAAGCGTGTTTACTCGAAAGGGTAACGTGGGTTCGAATCCCACTCTCTCCGCCAGTATTCAATCCAAAGGACTTAAAGGCGTAAGGCCTATCGGCTACAGATTCGGCTACGTTTTGAGCCGGATCAATAACCGCCGTCCTCTACGCATTCTCGGTATTAAGCCGCAAGGGCATACCGATGAAGGTCTCGCTTTACGTCAGGGAACATTCCACTCGCAAATACCGCAAAGCCAAATCAACTGAACCAGCCGGAACCATCTACGTGCTTCGCTATGGCGGCACATGGGAGACGCTGGACGCCGAAAACTGGAACGATGCACGCGTAGCGCAACTCAGGAAGGAAGCCGCGCTGCTGGAAGGATGGCGACCGAAGGTCGAGAAAAAGAAGCCAGCCAGCCTGATGTTGGATGCGGCGATGGATGCCTACCTGTCCGAGGTCAAAGCCGGACGCAAGAAGAAAACGCACCAAGCCTACGACACCGCACTACGCTATTTCTACGAGTGCATCGGCAATAAACCGATCAAGGAAATCACACGCGGCGACCTGATCCGCTTCGCCGCATGGTTGCGGGAAGAGAAAGAACAGGCGGCACGTAGCTGTTGGAACAAGTTTTCAAATGTGATGTCGTTCCTGAAGCATTACGACGTAAAGCCGAAGATCAAGCCGCATGACTGGCCTCAGTACGTCGAAGAAGAACCTGAAATCTATGAACAGGAGACGCTGGACAAATTCTTCAGCGCTTGCGGTGAGTCTGAACGGCTGTTGTTCGAGTTCTTCCAGATGACGGGGATGCGCGAACAGGAAGTCATCTACGCCACGGACAAATGCTTGGACTTCAGCAATTGCACGGTCAGCGTCAAGCACAATCCTGAATACGGATGGACGCCGAAGGCTTACAAGGAACGCACCATCCCCGTTCCCAAAGCGCTGATGTCGAAGCTGAAGGCGACACTTGTGAAGCGCGGCAAAGGCGGCTTGCTGTTCCCCACCAAGAATGGACAGCCGAAGTTGAACTTCTTGGACATGGCGAAGGCGGTCGCAAAGCGTGCCGGGATTGACGAATCCGAAGTATGGTTGCATCGGTTCCGTGCCACGTTTTGCACGCGGTCGCTGTGGTCAGGCGTGGACTTGCGCACGGTTCAGGATTGGATGGGACACACGGACTTGGCGTCCACGCTTCGATACCTCAAGCCGAATCGCGCTGTCCTTCAGGAAAAGGTCGAGGCGATCTGGAAATAGCGAGTCATCCGGTTCTTGCAATAAGACGCCATCCGCATCTCAGAGGAACCTGTCACTGCACGCGTTTGTCGTGAAGCACTCGGTTGAAAACCGCATGGGGAATTCTCAGGACGCGATACCTGCGTTTGTGCAACCGTTCCGGTGATCCCAAATCCACCACTCCCGGCTCGTCCGCAAACATCCTCGTAATTGTGTCTGTGCTGATCTTGAGAATTTTGGCAGCTTCCGCCACCGTGAAAAACTGTTCTTCCATACCGCCGGACTGTTCCTTCTCTGTTCATTGCCGCGACTCCCGCCTCGGTCAATCTTCTTGTTTGTTACTGCATTTTTCGCTTTCTGCGGGACTTTGCGGTTCTGCGTGGACAGGCTGACGGCTGCGGTCGAAGCGGCTTGGGCGTAACTGAGGTTAAACTGACGGATACGGCTGTCGAGTCCATGCGATCAGGCTGTAATCGGTTTTGTTTGCGCACCAGACATACCGATGCTTCCTGCTGCGCGGGACTCGAACCGCATCTGGGTTTGACCCCCACGCGTATCTGCCATTGATCTTCTCGCCCTGTATGGCTCGCTTTGCTGGCGATTTGTAGTTCGAGAAGCCAGCGAGCGTAATGTCCTTCCACGGTTTGCTGAATCCCGTATAGGTCCAGCCGCTCGCCTGATAGACCGTGCCGATGTGTCCTTGTCCGCTGTCGGCATAGCTGACCAGAATGAGATTCGGTCGTTCCTTGCGAAGCCTACGCAGCACCCAGCCGATGAAGTGCGACTCCGAGTTCCTTGGCAAGCTGTCATCCAACCACAAGCGATTCAACTCATAAACATCTTGGTTGCGCCCATGATTGAGCTTAGCCTTGGTTTCGCCCACAGCGCCACAGCATACAGACCATGAGTTGGGCTTGCCTATGGTCAGCACGCCCACGATTTCCCCGTCTCGTATGATGCCGAATGCCCAGCTAATCGGACAGCGTCGATGGAGGTAATGATGCTTGATAATGAGCGCGATTGCGACCTTCTTGTCAATCGGCTGATATTGGAGCGAACGGGCTGGAGTCGAACCACCATCTCCCGATTGGGTCGGGCATCCTACGTTAGACGACATTCGCATGCCGTCTAATACCGCCGCCGGAGAAATCGGGGTTATTCTACTTCGTCTTTGTGAGGTCCCTCGCCAAGCGTTGCTTCCTTATAGCCTCGTGCCCTGCCTCTTGGCGCTGAAGGTTGTCCTTCCTGTTCTTACCGAACCGGGTTCCGCGCTTGTCGCCGCTTAGTGCCTTGTCCAGAATCCAGCCTGACGCCTTAAGCGTCGTGCCGGGCTCTGTGACCAGAATGTAGGTCTGTATCTTGTCGTAACCCATCGCTTGTGCAGCCCTAGCGCATGCGCTGTAGAGCATTGAACAAGCGTTCTTGGTGCCATCCGTGGCTACTCTGCTAACTTCCAATACCGTGCCCAGCGCCGCGATTTGAGGATTAGCCGGGCGGCTGCACATAGCGACGCCCATCAGCTTGCCATCCAGTTCACAGCCTATGCTGAACTTGTGACCGCACGGCGGTTTGTGATGCCTGTGGACCGCAGCGACATACTTCTTGGCTTCCTTCAGCGGCATGGGAATTTATCCACCAAGGCACGGCTGCTGAGTTCGCCGCCAAACTGCAAGACCACAAACTGAATCTGGAAACAGAACGAGACCCCAACTATCCCGACTGCCCCAAGTGCGGCAAGATCGTCCTTGGGAAGACGTTGGACCAGTGCGACAGCGTAACGCAAGCGAACTGGTTCCTTTACTGCAAATGCAAACCACAGACCAATGAATCGGCGTTTGATCCTGAAGACCTGCCATTCCTACCGCTGCCGGAGCCGAAACAATGACCACGGAACAATTGGAAGCCCGGCTCAACAAGCTGATCACCTACACCAAGCAGTTAGTCGAATAGCACAACGCGCTGGAGAAGCGTGTTGAGGAACTTCACAAGACCATTGCGCTAATGCCGCAGAACATCAGAAGGATGCTGGGGAAACAAGGGACCAAGCAATGAACAGGGACTCGCTGAACAAAGCCATCGACAGCGCGAGGTTCTCCTATTACGAGGGCATCGCCCGGATCATCGTAGACAACCCCACGGTCTCACTGCCAGACCTTCGTGTGAAGCACGGCATCACCCACTATGACATGTGGACGGCGCAGGAGATGTTCCGCGTTCGCCGCAAGACCGGGAAAGGATCGACAGCCTACAGAAAGGCGTCTACCGCTCTCTAAGATAGGTCGGGTTCATCGGGAGATGAATTCATAGCTGGGGCGGGTCGCGTTGCACCGCCCGCCCCGCAAAGCTACCGACCCGCCGACCGACCTCGGCACTTACGGTGCAACCAAAAGAGTGCAACGATGAGTCAAGAAGCAGTAGCTACAGCAAAGCAGGAAACTCCATACCAGAAGAAGATGCGACTCCGCAAAGAGTTCGCCAAGAAAAACCAGAAGTCCGTGTCCATCAAGGTTCAAGAGATGGAATACGCGGACTGGAATCCAACCGCTCGTCTGACGCTTCTCGTCATCGCGCTAGGCGCAAGAGTCAACGAAGAAGCCTACGTGCCGGAAGAATGTCCGCTACAGATGCCAGAGATTCTAGGCTGGTGCGACTTCGCCGAGTGGCGCATCTCGCAGCGCGTAGGCGCGACTGAAGATGGCGTCCAGAAGATCATCCAGCGATTTGAAGACGACGGTCTGCTGGAGATCAAGCGCTGGACGGACAGCAACAACACTCCCCACAACCTGTATCGCATCATTGAGTCCAAGCTGGACGAGTTGCAGCGCAAGGAACACAAGCGCGGCGCGGAACGTCCCAAGCGCTACAAGGTTTCCCGCAAGGGAAAGAAGAACGCCGGGATGTTCAGCACCATCAACCAGCCGGGAAAAAGTGCCACAGAACGCGGCGTTATGGAGATGGACGATGACCAGTGAGGCTACCGTTCGCTCAACCGTGATCCAACGGTTACTCAACCGTGACCTACCGTTCGCTCAACCGTTAGCTACCGATCCGTCAACCGTGACCTACCGATCCGTCAACCGTGATACCTACCGATCCGTCAACCGTAGCTGCACGGTTGAGAAACCGTCACAGGTAGATATACAGGTTGAACACACCTTTCAGGTTGAGTTTTTAGGTTGGTGTTCAGGTTGTTCATCAGCCAGCATAGCAGCTAGTTCCGCGCCGCTGGCGCGGGGACTAGAAGCGCAGGTGATGTATGTCTGACTTCAACAACACAGAAGAACTGTATCCAGCAATGCCTAAAGGCAAGCTGGTTTATGAGACCAAGGTTGCTGCCAGCAAACCAAAGGCAACACCAAAACCAGAACCAAGACCACACCGTCCGGTGCCTAACCGCATCTGCTATGCAGACACGGCGTTCCTGAACTGGAAGCCGGGGGATCGCATCCCCAAGTGCCGCGTATGCGAAGGTTTCCTGCATCCAGAGGAGAACCACGTCTGTTCCGGCTTCGTGCCCAAGTTCATTGACCACGATAACGCTTGGCACCAGAAGCAGGACGCGAAGCGGAAGGAAATCCAAGAGTCCAACCGCAACCGTCCCAAGAAGTGCGCCGCCTGCCATCAGGTGATCCGTGACGAGGACGACGCCAGATACCACGACGAGTATTGCGAGATCGCTCCCCGTGGACGCCGCTGGTATACGGACGACGATCCCATCGTTGGCGACAACGACGGTCACGAGTGCAACGAAGACTACATCGAACCTGACTACTGCGAGGGGGACGACGATGGCTATGACTGCGAATAAGAAGCCTAAGTCCAAAGCGCAGAAGATCAAGACCGACTTCGGCACGATGGTCGGAAATAGGCATAATGTAGTCCACGATGCGCTTCGCGGTTTCCGGGTCGTGGTAGTATCTGCGAACTTCCTTCAGGGCGAGGTTGTAGCCCGTGTCGTTCATTCCCTTTTTCTGGAACACAAGTTTCACTGACGCGACCGCATTCTTAATCCGAGTAAGCGGCGAATTCCTCGGTCCTTCCGGCTTGCCTGAAGCAAGCAACGCTTTGCGCTTCCTCTTGTATTCACGAATGTATCGCTTCATGTCCTTGATCACACCTTCACAGCCTTCAATCTCACGGTCGATAAGCCTAACTTCGAATGCCAGTTGCTCTTGAATTCCAGTCGTTGCCATTGTCCTGCTCCTGTGCATTAGATGCGAAACGATGCACGAAATATTCGTTCCGTGCATCGCACAGATGTGTGGTCACTCTGGTAGGGGACTGCGCATGACAAATTCTGTCACTTCCTTCTTATTTGAGTTCAATCGTCGCTCTACTAGCTCGTTCTGACCTTATCGAGCCTCTTCTCTGCCTCCGTTATCTTTTTTCGACCGTCTCTAACGATCTTCAAAAAAAATCGGGGACTGCTCCTCTTGCGGCGCACATCAAAGGCAGTAGAGGTGATTTATGAGCAAGCTGTTCGTCGTAAGCTACAACAACAAGACGGATGGATACGGTGCCCCGTCTGGGACCGTGATCCTTCTGGCGTCAAACGCCGATGAAGCGAAAGCGAAGACCGAAAAGGTCATCGCCAAGACTCAATGGGTGTCGGACGTTGCCGAAGCTGACCATGTCCTCGCGATGGAAAACGACATTCGCGTGGTGACCATGGTCGAGACGCGGGAACTCGACAAAGTACCCGCCTAATCAAAGAGAAGCGGCTACACTTCACATGATCGAAAATTGCAACCCAAGAGAGGTACGTCGCTGCTACACAGAGCCCCGGAAACGGGGCTTTCGTGTTCTGTGGCATTGGGCACTTCTATTGTGAAAGCTCCGAACTGCCGACCAACTGTGACGAGGTGCGCGTGGGCTTGGAGCAGATCGCAATGCTCAGCGCACACCTTGAGGGCACTGGGCGTCTCCTGAAATGCTCCCGCCGATCTGCCATAATCTCCTCCACGGACGCTAGTGACTGTCGCGGAGTTTTGTTCTTCTAGCGTTGTGAGAGGGATACAATTCCGAGCCGGAGGGAATGATGAGCAGTCAGACAGGACGTAATGACCCCTGCGGGTGTGGATCGGGGAAGAAGTACAAAAACTGTTGTGGAACACCGAAGCTCGAAGTTGCGAGCGTGCGCGTGAAGGATGTTAAAGATGTCGAATTGACACCCGGACTGGCGGATGCGTTCACCGCCTCTCTGGACGCCTCGTATCTGGAGTACTTCGCTGCCGCTTGTTCCGGAAGAAGCACGAAGGAAGCCAAGAGGCGGATCGCGGCCATACCGGAGGACAGGCGCTATCTCACGAGGGTGCTCGACTCCTTGGACAGCGCATTTGCGGACTTCGATACTGAGACTGCGATGCTGGACTTGCCTCACATGCAGAACCGAAAACCCGAAGCCATCAAACATTATCTTGAGTTCCGCCTACAGCAATTCAAAATGCTACTGGATGCGGTTCAGGATTACGTTGACGAGAAGTGTCCAGCAACAGGAGGACATTCCTAAATGTGCGGACGCTACCGACTCTCGCGGCTAAAGCAGTAGTATGCTCACAAGCTTATGAATGAACTAGAGCGATGGGCGAATTTCTATCTCACCACGTCGGCGGCAGCCGCGACCCTGCTCGGTCTGATGTTTGTCGTAATCACGCTCGCCGCCGAGCGAAGGCAAGGAGACGCCGCCAAGATTCCCATTTACCTTACACCGACGGTTATCTATTTTGCTTCTGTACTATTCCTTGCCGCGCTTCTGACCTTCCCGAACCATACTCGGCTCACGGCCACTCTTTGCATTTGCCTCGTGGGTGTCGTTGGCTTAGTTTACTCGGGGACCAGTTTAATTGGAGGCGATAAGAAGAGTTTCAACGAACTGCATGACCGGCTTGCTTACGCGATTTTTCCATTTGGGGCATACAGTCTACTTGTATTGGGCGGGGTTCTGTTACTCCACGACCCCCAACGCGGACTCACCTTGGTGGCTGTCGGTATGCTGAGTTTGCTTGCGGTTGCTATCCGCAACTCGTGGGCAATCGCCATCGACGTCGTCTCCACACCCCCGAAAGCCTGAGAAGCGGACTCCGACCGGGTTGGGCTGCTTCCAAATGTGAACGCTCATCCGATCTGGCATAATCCTGTGATGTGCGGACGGTACAGGTTGTCGCGGCGAAAGCAGCTTGTCGAGGAATACTTCGACAGCGTGTCGGGAGATGAAGATTGGAACCCCCGCTACAACATTGCGCCCACTCAGCCTGTCCCCGTCATCCGCCAGAACCCAAAGGAACCGATCCGCGAACTCTCGCTGATGCGCTGGGGGCTGATTCCATCTTGGTCGAAAGACCCGTCTAGTGCTGCCAAAATGATCAACGCAAGATCAGAAACGGCGAGCACCAAACCTGCGTTCCGCGATGCGCTGAAATTGCGCAGGTGCGTGATTCCTGCTGACGGCTTTTACGAGTGGAAGCGAGACGGCAAAACCAAGCAGCCATTTTGCTTTGAGGTAAATCAGGGGCAGTTGTTTGCGTTTGCGGGATTGTGGGATCGCTGGAAGGACCCCAGTGGCAACTGGATCAAGACCTGCTTGATCTTGACCACGGCACCGAATGCCGTGACCGAAAGCGTCCACGACCGAATGCCAGTCATCCTCAATCCAGACAACTACGATCTGTGGCTCGATCCGGGCATGCGGAACGTGACGGCGCTGTCGGAACTGTTGAAGCCCTGCGATGCCCGGTTAATGCGATGCTATCCCGTGAGCACACGGATCAACCATGTGGCAAACGACGACGAGGAGTGCTCCGCGCTAGCGGAACTTGCTCAAATTCAGAATCGACTCTTCCCCTAACCGATGGAGCCTCGCGATGTAATCGTTTGAAGTCGTATTTTGCAGTAGAATGTGCCGTTCCTCACACGCCGTGACTGAAGCATTCATTACTCCGAAAGTCGCTCAGTGGGCAAGAGAGCGCACAGGAATCTCTCCAGCCCAGTTAGCCAAATCTCTTGGGGCTGATCCGAAAGAAGTCGAGGCTTGGGAACGTGGCGAAACGCGTCCCCCGTTCGGTAAGGCACAAGACTTGGCGAGGAGCCTTCGGATACCATTTGGATTCTTATTTCTCTCAGAACCCCCCGCCGAAAAGACACCGATACCCGATCTCCGAACCGTGGTCGAAGGTCGTCCTGCAAAGGCAAGTCCGGATTTTCTGGATTTGCTTAACGACGTCCTCGTGAAGCACCAGTGGTACCGGGAGTATCTGGAAGCGCGTGACGCCAAGCGCCTCCCTTTTGTAGGGAAATTCCGGGTTGCAGATGGCGTTGACCGAGTAGCGAGGGACATGACCGCCGTGCTCTCTGTTGAGCGGATCAGGCGAACATCTCACACGTGGGATGAGTTCTTGCGTGAACTGACCCGTAGCGCGGAAGCCATTGAAATTTTAGTTATGCGCAGTGGAATCGTCGGGGGGAATACCCGTCGCAAGCTATCGGTCGACGAATTTCGGGGCTTCGTCATAAGCGATGACCTAGCGCCATTGGTTTTCATAAATGGTCGGGATTCCAAAGCGGCGCAAATCTTCACTCTGGTGCATGAACTTGTGCATATCTGGATCGACAGAAGTGGCATTTCGAATCCAGACCCGAAGGATATTCCCGCTGAACTCAGGAATACCGTCGAGACTTTCTGCAACAGTGTCGCGGCGGAAGTCTTGGTCCCGCACGCCGACTTTCTGAAATCCTTGCCCTCCACATTCACTGAACAGACGGCTCAGAATCTCGCAGCAAAATACCGTGTCAGCACGATTGTGATTCTCCGAAGGGCTTACGAACTGAATGCGATCACCCGCAACCAATTCTTTACCTTGCTCGAAAAAGAACAGCAGAAGCAGAGAGAGCGCGAACAAAAAGAAGCGGAAGAGCCGTCCGAAGGGGGAGGGAACTTTTACTTTACGCTGCCGATCCGCAACAGTCGTAGGTTAACGGAAACTGTCCTCGGAGCGCTCCAAGCTGAGGGTGTCTCATACCGCGAAGCTGCGAGACTGCTGGGCGTGAAGACAGGCACGCTTCCAAAACTGATTGAGGGGTTGCCGATACGCTAAATGGCAGGAACCCCACCTTACTGGCTCGACTCGAACGTATTCATTCAAGCGAAGAACGGTCCTTACAAATTCAAAACATTCGGAGTGTTCTGGGCGTTTTTGCAGGAGCAAATCAACGCCGGAACGATCCGCTGTCCCAAGATGGTTTATCACGAGATTGTGACGAACGAGGAACCCAGTGATGATCTAGCCAAGTGGATGAAGACCCGTCGCCAGAGTGGATTATTTGTAGAGCCAGATGCGGACGTGCAAAAAGCAATGCAAACGGTTGCCGACTACGTGGTGGACAACTACGAGCAACAGCACGCAGCCGAATTCTTGAGCGGAGCCGATCCGTGGCTGATCGCGCACGCCATTCACACGAAGGGTGTCGTTGTCAGTCACGAGTCAAACAGGCATCCAAACGCGAAGAAGGTTCGCATCCCTGACGTATGCGCGGCGCTAGGAGTGCCTTGCATTGATACGTATGAAATGCTCGAGAGGCTTGGGGCAGACTTCAAGGCTTCTGGGCAAAAGAAGGGCAAATAGGTTTACCGAACTAAACACTCAAATCCGAGGCGAAAATGAGAAATGTAATCTACGCAATCAACCTTACCCTGGATGGCTGCTGCGACCATACCAAATTCAATCCCCCTCCCGATGACGAAGTACTTGAACATTACACGCACCTCTTGCGAGATTTTGACCTGCTCGTCTATGGGCGTAAAACCTATCAATTGATGGTTCCTTATTGGCCTGATATCGCAAAAAGCCAGTCCGAGACAAAAGCGGATATCGAATTTGCTCAAACCTTTGTCTCCAAGAAGAAGATTGTTTTTTCACGATCGTTGGCCAGCGCTGAAGATGAAAATACGAGAATTGTTCGTACGAACCTTCGCGACGAAATACTTAAACTGAAGCAAGAACAGGGCAACAATATTTTGGTCGGCGGTGTAGATGTTCCTTCACAACTGATGGAGCTTGGCCTGATTGACGAATATCGTTTTGTCGTTATGCCAACCATTGTTGGAGAAGGCAGACGATTGATGGAGGGCGTCAGCCTGCCCGAGAAATTGCAATTGAAGCTGGTTGAGTCGAAGCCTTTTAAATCAGGATGTGTTGCGCTTCGTTACTTGAAACAGTGACAGAAACAAATTTGGCCGAAACTCGCGCCGCTGTGCCGGCTGGTCGCCCCGCAAGGGTGACAAATGGCTTTGCACATGCGGCAATGAGTGGAACACCTTCGACACTGGGGGAGTCTGCCCGCTTGTGTTCACCAGTGGATTGAAACCCAATGCCTCTCGTGCAGTCGATGGTCGGCGCACTCGCTCTGGTATTGCTCATTGACCAAAGTGAAGGAGCACACATGATCAAGGTCAGCGTGTTGTATCCGAACGAAGCAGGTACTAAGTTCGACATAACGTACTACCTCAGTCACCACATCCCTATGGTTCGACGGCTGCTGGGATCAGCGTTGAAGGGAGTATCGGTAGAGCACGGTATTTCGGGCGAGGAGCCGGGATCGAGTGCGCCGTACATAATAACTGGACATCTCGTGTTCGACTCGGTAAGGTGGACCCCAAAGTCAAGACCATTTTTTGTCGACAATAAGTTAATGTCTGGCAAGGTCGAATTGTGTGTATTCCGTTCGTTCTCGTTTGAAAAAGGCCGTTCATTCCAGTAGCAGCCTTTCGCCGCCGCCGTCGAGTTTTCGTAGTTCGGCTCCATACTGATCCCTCAGCCCTGGTAGATCGCGGCCGGCGTTCGGTAGTCCAGACTCTGATGCAACCGTTGATGGTTGTAGAACTGAAAGTAGCTGTCGATGCCCGCTCGTGCTTCTGAAACCAATTGGTAGTCCTTCAGGTACACCTCTTCATATTTCAGGGAACGCCACAGGCGCTCGATGAAAATGTTGTCCATGCATCGTCCTCGGCCATCCATGCTGATGGCGATGTTGCGCCGTTCCAACTCGTCCACAAACTTTTCGCTCGTAAACTGCGAGCCTTGATCGCTATTGAAAATCTCCGGGTGGCCCCAGCGCAACGCGCGCTCGAGCGCCTCCAGGCAGAACTCCAATTCCATCGTCAACGACAACCTCCAACTCAGCACAAATCGACTGAACCAGTCCATCACCGCCACCAGGTAGAGAAACCCCTGCCGCAGGGGAACGTAGGTGATGTCGGTGCACCACACCTGGTTCTTCCGCTCGATCTTCATCTCCTTCAGCAAGTAGGGATAGATCTTATGTCCTTCCCCTGGCCGGCTCAGCTTCGGTTTGGCGTACACCGCTTCGATTCCCATCTGCCGCATCAACCGGACCACCCGCTTGCGGTTCACCGCATGGCCGTGCCCCTGCAACCAGGCAGTCATTCGTCGACTCCCGTAAAACGGCACCCGCGTATACTGTCGATCGATCAACCGCATCAGGGCCAGATTTTCCTGGCTCTCTTCCACCGGTTCGTAGTACAAGCTGGCCCGGCTTATCCCCAACAAGGCACACTGCCGCCGCAGGCTCAGTTGGGCATAATTCGGTTCCACCCAGTCGCGTAGATCCTCATTCCAACATGCCAGCTTTTTTTTTGAGCCACTCCAATTCCATTTTCAGTCGGCCAATTTGCTCGTACAACGCATCGCGGTCGACTTCACTGTCACGAGCTTTTCGTGTGCGCCCGTCCTCAAAGGCTTCTTCCAGATGCTCCATTGCCGCTTTTCGCCAATGCGAGATCTGGACCGGATGTACGTGGTACTGCGACCCCAACTGGTTGAGAGTCTTTTCCCCGCGAATCGCCTCCAGCGCCAACCGCGCTTTGAACTTCGCACTGTGACGTTGTCTCGTCGTTGTCATCGCTCTCCCCTGCCTCAACGACTTCGCCAAAATCTTAACTTAACTTATTGGGTGGTCTAAATTTCGGGGACCACTATACGGTTCAATCTTTTCAGGCGAGCTTCGCTCCACACGCACAGGAAATCATGCAAGACATCCCGAAGTATACAAACTCCGAGCCGCTCCTTCAGATCGGTGAAGTGAAGCTGTAGGAGCATGGCTGTGATTGCGGAAACCTAGAGCACACAACATGCAAAAAGAGTTCTGGACGAAGCTAAGCGGAGACGAGTTGCGGACGCGACTGCGCAGAGACCGATCCAGTTGCCGGAATAGCAGAGGTCTTATTTTATTTTCTTTTTCAGACGCCACACGATGGTGAGGAGGTCGCGACCTTTGCCGGGCGTAATGAGTCCGCGCCGTTCCATCCCCTTGATCGTATTGCGATTGGCAGACAGAGGACGTATTTCTTCATTGTCTTTCAACCGCCGCAGGACTGGGTTACCGCCGAGCGAATCAGTTTCAAGCTCGTATCCGTCTTGGATGTGCGAAAGTAAGTCTTGTTCAGCCTCGGTGAGTTTCGGCGGGAGATTAGCAGCTTTTTTCTTCGCCATTCTTCACGTCCATTTGCGGAGGTCTAGCTCTCCAATTCCCCTATTCGAGGCAGTGGGGACTCGGCTCGGCAACAGACGCCATACCGCTGCCACAGCCGAAACCACGGGCTGTTGGCGAGCTTGTCATCGTGCCTTCCATTCGCAGCCGCGAGGTCGCTTGCGTTCAGCGGTCTCGTGTCGGGCACCGCGAAGATGCGCTCCAGCCGCTCGATTTCAGCAATGCTCTGTTCTGCGTCCATCCGCCCATCAGTATAGCTAATGGGCTGCGGTCGGGCTTCGGCTACTACGCCGCCTCTGCACCCACACTGCAATGTGCGCCCTCGGAATCGACGAACTGCGCCAGCACCCCGCCGAAATCCTGCTTCTTGGGCGGCATGCTGAAGAGCACGCCTTTCGCGCTCATGTCCCGGTAGAAAGCCTCGACATCGGCAACAGTGAAGCCCAATTCGACTTTTCCCGCTGGATTCTTGTCGGAAGCCGGGTGCAGCGCGAGAGTGGTTTCGCCCGTCACGAACTCGCTCCAGCCGGGCGACTCGAACTTGAGTTGGAGACCGAGCACGTCGCGGTAGAACTTCACCGCCTTGTTCATGTCGGTGACGAACTTGATCACGTATCTAAACTGTGCTCCTTCCATTTGACCCTCCACTGAACCGCTGAGTGGCATTATCCCAACAGATGTTGGCGGCGGCAAATCTCTTACGGGGAATCGTCCACCACCTTCGCTGTGGAAACGCGGCTCATCGCGTCTGGCAGGAGTGCCATTCACAGTGGGATGGACAGGCTTCGGACAGAAGAAAATCCAGCGAGCACAATTTCGGGTACTCTTAGTGCGTCACTCCAAAAGGAGGTTGCTATGGCAGACCAGTCTCCAGTTGAGATCGTGCGGCACGCTTCGACGTTGTCAATTCTATGGGGTGTTTTGCTGATCGTCTTCGGCATGTTCGCGGTGGCTTCGCCGTTCATCGCGGCAGTGGCAGTCAACGTTGCAGTTGCTTGGCTCATTATTCTGGCAGGCGTGGTTCACTTGATGCTGGCCTTTCATGCACATCGGGCGGGCAGATTGATCTGGAAGCTGCTGGTGGGACTAGCGTATGTGCTATTCGGTGTGTACTTGATCCTGCATCCGGTACTGGGGGTGGCATCCCTGACTCTGGTGCTAGCAGTGCTGTTCCTGATCGAAGGCATATTGGACGTGATCTTGTTCTTCAGCATGCGCACCATGCGGGGAGCGTTCTGGGTACTGGTGGACGGAATTGTCACCCTCCTGTTAGGTCTGATGATCTACGTGCAATGGCCGTCGAGTTCTGTCTGGGCGATAGGCGTTTTGGTCGGAGTCAGCATGATTATCAGCGGTGTCACACAAGTAATGTTGTCGTTGGCAGTGCGTAACGTAGCTGCTGTGGGGGCGTAGAAGGAAACTTCAAGTCCCGTGGATGACGTTGCCAAATCATCAGTTGTTTTGGATCGCCAATTCGACGAAGAGAAAAGCGAGGGTCCTTCTGATCCGCGCCTCCGATGCTCACTCTGCGACTGGACGCCCCGCAAAGAAGACAAATGGTTCTGCACCTGCGGGAATGAGTGGAACACGTTCGATACCGGGGGCGTCTGCCCAGCCTGCCTGCACCAGTGGACTGAAACCCAGTGCCTCTCTTGCGCACGGTGGTCGCCGCATTCGGATTGGTATGCGAAGTGACTCGGCGTGTTCGCGCAAACGCCCGTTTTCAAAATTGCCCCGTGAAGATAAGATTTTGGTTCGCGACAATCAATGCCTCTGTGGATTCACTCTGGAAGGCATTGACGTGGCTCGGGTT
>Ga0208455_1000587_pt1 | contig 14615 bp, 14 predicted proteins | sample June2015DPH_4_50_FD_184690 | JGI IMG/M metagenome (GOLD analysis project Ga0208455, IMG submission 184690) | Peatland microbial communities from SPRUCE experiment site at the Marcell Experimental Forest, Minnesota, USA - June2015DPH_4_40... | ecosystem: Environmental > Terrestrial > Soil >... | reverse complement strand
GACCATTGGTCGCAGTTACCAACTCGTATCCGTTCTCTCGCAACAAACTCAGTTGAGCCGGGTCCCGATGTATGCAGAGGAGAGTGCTGTTGGTAGCCATACTCATTGTATATAGGTGAGGCTTGCACAGTTCTGCTCAAAATTGCTCACGAACGGATGGATGCACATGTGGAGGCGCTTAATGTGCAGAATTACATTGAGGGGCGAACTGTGCACCTGTAAAGCACCATCTACGCCTCCGGCATAGCGAATAAAGCCCAGCTTTCTGAACCGGTTCATGAAGAAGCTGACTCGCGTAACTTATAGTCCGCGGAAGCGAGCTCATTTTTCATAAGGTGGCGAAGTCATACTTTCCAGAAGTGAGCAATTCAGCGCAGCATTTTGAAGAGTCATGAGCGAATCTGAAGGGTGCTACTGAAGATGTCAAGCCGCTGATGCAGTCCTTTGGGCTGGAGACTGCGTCTTGCTGCGGAGACTGGAACATCGCCAAGGCAGCGGATGGACTCGCCTTTGACCGCAAGATCAGGTGAAGCAGCAGCACTTCAATGGCCTCGAAGTGACTGGAATCGTTGCCAAACACTGTCTGGGTGTGCCCTACCCCGTGGTCACAGCGCACTCGCACCATGTCCAGCAGAGCTGCCAGCTCGACGCCATCGAGGTATGGTGGGCCTCTCAGCACAACACAGAACGGGCCAGAGGTTGAGCGCGTTGGGCAATCCGGAGAGTGGACTTATGAAAGCGAATGAGAAAGAAAGTCTTGACCAAATTCTTGAATCTGCGATTGTTGTGTCGTGGACCGACTTGATGCACGGAACCGAAGCTGGCGTGATTCATATTGAGTATGGTTTTGTTCCGACTGGCACTTTGGACTATCTGAAGGTCTGGTCATCGATAACCCGAGGCCATTGGCTTCTGGCTTGCGAGTATTGGATGTCCGCTACCACATTTCACGGCACCGGCGTTCGCTTCGATAATGGATACGAGTCCGAAGGTCTGGCTCACATTCTGGAATTTGCGATGCAACACCAAACGGAATTCACGCTTCCAGCGGATCTCGGCCGGCAGGGACTGCTTCAGATCTCGACGCCTACCCAGGAAGAAATTACAGCAGCAACCGCGTCGGTGAACCAAGCGTTAGACCATTTAAGCTCTACGCGTTCCCAGCCCGCGTTAGCATGAACGCAGCATCGATCGACCGGGTTGGAGTTTGTTTGTCCGCAGCCACCAGACGCCGATCTCGGTGTGGCGCAGTGCGGGGTTGCCCAGTGCTGAGTTCACACTTCTCTCCCGGTTTGGCACCACAGGTGGGGCAACGAACGGACAGAGCTTGCTTTTCCTTGGCCTTCATTAGCCGCATAGTACAGCTCTGCCCGGCAACATGCTGGTCAATTTTGACCAGTTTGCAAGTCCACTTTCGTTAAATACTGACAAGAGGCAAACTTCAACCCAGTCCTCACTGCTTGCTTGCGGCCGACTTGATACGGCCTCCTGCATCAACTGTTCTTACCAGAAGTAGGGCAAATGGCGATACCGAGCACAATGTTTCCAAATCGCGCCTTAGAAGTCGTTAGTCCCCGCACGCTAGGGCGAGAGGGAGCTTCAGCAACACGTGTGCGATTGCAAGCGAAACCATCGCTGCCCAGTCGAATCGCGGTGATCGGGAATTATCTTCCGCGGCAATGTGGAATCGCTACGTTCACCACAGATCTGTGCGCAGCTATCGCAGCAGAATATGGAACGGCTCGATTGTTAGCGCTGCCGGTCAACGACACTGAGGGCGGATATGACTATCCGGCGCGCGTGCGGTGGTCGCTCGCCCAGGACGACTTGAAGTCCTATCAAGAAGCGGCTGACTTTCTGAACTTTAACAATATCGACATGGTGTGCCTGCAACACGAGTACGGAATCTTTGGCGGTGCGGCCGGAAGCCATATCTTGCATCTGCTTCGCGGCCTGAAAATGCCCATGGTAACCACACTGCACACGGTTCTGCGCGAGCCCGATGCTGACCAACTCATGGTCATGGAAGAAATCGCGGAGTTGTCGGATCGCCTTATCGTCATGAGCCAGCTCTCATCCCAGATCTTGCAGGAGGTCTTCAGGATTCCCGGTCACAAGATCGACATGGTTCCTCACGGGGTTCCGGACCTGCCATTTCTTGATCCAAACTTCTTCAAGGACAGATTCAACGTTGAGGGGAAGGCGGTTCTACTCACGTTCGGCCTGCTCTCGCCGAACAAGGGAATCGAAAACGTAATTCAGGCGCTGCCGAAGATTTTGTCCAAGCACAAGAATGTCGTTTACATCGTTGCAGGCGCGACCCATCCCCACATCCTCCGTCGCGAGGGTGACAAGTATCGAGCCAGCCTGCAGGCTTTGGCGAAGGAAGTGGGAGTGGAATCGCAGGTGATGTTCCACAACCGCTTTGTCAGCCCGGAAGAGATGGTCGAGTTCATTGGCGCCGCAGACATTTACATCACGCCTTACCGGCATGAAGCGCAGGTGGTTTCCGGCACGCTGGCCTATGCGCTGGGAGCGGGCAAGGCGATCATCTCGACTCCATACTGGCACGCGATCGAGTTGTTGGACGATCGGAGAGGCGCACTCGTCCCCTTCCAAAATCCCGATGCGATTGCGCAAAAGACGATTGAACTCCTGGACACCCCCGCGATACGCCACGCCATGCGGAAGCGCGCGTATCTGTTCGCACGGGAGATGATCTGGAAAAGAGTGGCGCAGGGTTATATGGAAAGTTTCTCCCGGGTGCGCAGCGACCGCATGGAAAATCCACACGTCCAGTTTTCAGCCCGCGTCACCGCCAAATTACTGAATCAACTGCCTGAATTGAAACTGCACCACCTGAATCGCTTGACCGATGATACTGGAATTTTGCAGCACGCAATCTTCACAGTCCCGAATCGTGGAGAGGGCCACACCACTGACGACAACGCTCGCGCGCTCATTTTGGCAGTGGGGCTGGAACAACTGGATAAAGAACAGCTTGGGAAAACGGGCGCTGCTGCTTCAGATGTGATGATCCCAGATTTGTCCTGCCGGTATTTGTCGTTCCTGGAGCATGCTTTTGATCCAGCGAAGGGCAGATTTAAGAACTTTCTCGGCTATGATCGCAGGTGGAACGAAGCCGAGGGCTCTGAAGATTGCCACGGACGCGCATTGTGGGGACTTGGAACGGTGCTTGGTCGGTCCACCGAGCAGGGATTGCGGTGTGCTGCGGGCCGTTTGTTCGAGTTTTGCTTTCCCGCAGTTATGGAATTCAGAAGTCCCCGTGCCTGGGCCTATACCCTGCTTGGCATTCAAGAGTACCTCGATTCGTATCCCGGAGACCGCGACGCACAGAAAGTTAGATCTGCACTCGCTGGGCGACTGCTCGATATGTATGAGGCAATCCGCCGTCCGGATTGGAAGTGGTTTGAGGACATCCTGGCCTACGCCAACGCGAGATTGCCCCAGGCCATGCTCTTAGTGGGCTCAGCTTGCTCGGATGATCGTATGGTTTCCGCCGGCCTCGAAGCACTCGACTGGCTTACGGAAACTCAGCGGTGCGAAACGAACGGCCACTTTGTACCGATCGGTTCGCAAGGCTTTTATCGCCAGGGTGGTGAAAAGGCCCGCTTCGACCAACAGCCGATCGAAGCCGCAGGCGCGGTATCTGCGTGTCTGCAAGCCTACCGTGTAACAGGTGATAGTCGCTGGCGCAACGCAGCCTGGTCAGCCTTCAACTGGTTCCTGGGCGACAACGATCTGCAAGTCGCTCTCTATGATTCCGTGAGTGGCGGCTGCCGCGACGGACTTCATCCTGACCGCGCTAATGAGAATCAGGGCGCGGAATCAACGCTATCGTTCTTGATGGCACTCCTGGAAATGCGTTCGCTGCAAAAGTCCGAAGCAATAGAAATTCCATTATGACTATCTCCACAGAAAAGCCTATGAGCCTCCCGAGCACTCTTTACAAACCATTACTTCTTCGGCATCCTGCCAACCCGGTCCTAACGAATAAGGATTGGCCTTATTCCATCAATAGCGTGTTCAATGCCGGTGCGACGCTGCTGGCGGATGGCACGACCCTATTGCTTTGCCGGGTGGAGGATCGCCGAGGCTTATCGCATCTTTGCGCCGCGCGCTCTGTGAACGGCGTAGATGGATGGCAAATCGATAGAGAACCGACATTGATGCCTAGCCCTAAGGAGTATCCCGAAGAAATCTGGGGCATCGAGGATCCTCGAATCACATTCGTTCCCGAACTGCAGCAATACGTCGTGACGTACACCTCTTATTCGCGAGGCGGCCCCGGAGTGTCTCTGGCTCTGACCAAAGACTTCCGAACTTTCGAGCGCTACGGCGTGATTATGCCGCCGGACGATAAGGACTCGGCGCTTCTGCCGCGGAGAATCAACGGATACTGGGCGCTGATTCATCGGCCCATGACCACTCTCGGTTCCCACATGTGGATTTCTTACTCGCCCGACCTGCGCCATTGGGGCAGACACCGGCTCATGTTGGAGGCGCGTCGTGGCGCATGGTGGGACGCAAACAAAATCGGCATGTCGCCGCCGCCGATCGAGACCTCCAGAGGATGGCTCGTGCTCTATCACGGTGTACGGCACACTCCTTCCGGCTGCCTGTATCGACTGGGCGTGGCCCTCTTCGAGTTGGAGAATCCGGAAAAATGCTTGCTGCGAGGTGACTCGTGGATCTTTGGCCCGGAGGCCGAGTACGAACGCCGTGGCGACGTCAACGACGTTGTTTTTCCCTGCGGCTATACGATGGGACCGGATGGCGATACCATCAACATCTATTACGGAGCTGCGGATTGCGCGATTGCCCTGGCCCGGGCCAGCGTGCGCTCTTTACTGGATTGGCTCGATGCTAACGGGAGTTGCGAGCGCCGGCAGCGCGCACAGGATTGATCGAAGCGCGGATCATACTCTTCATCGTAGTTTTTCTCCTGGTCCTGGGACGCATCTGAGCGGTGGCACTCAGTCACCTCTGGTGGGAGCGTCGGTGTGTCCCGAATCCATTGTTGCCGGTTGTTTATTGGGCAAGACCAAACGCCTGGGAATGAAATATGAGCACTTCTTCAAAGTGAGAGAGAAAATAAGCCAGGCTATGATCGCCAGGATAAGCCCGATATTCGTGTTTCACACCTTCTTTCTGCAGTTGATCATGTAGTGCAGCCGCGCCCTTCTCGAAGCCGTAGTTGTCGTCTTGACCACAGTTGAAATAGATAGCCATCTTTCGCAACGCAGCGGCATTCCTCAGGGCCAGCACAGACGGGCTATTGTTCTTCCAGTGGGAAACGTTGATCGGGTTTCCGAAAACTGCAGCCAGCACTTTCCCGAGTGGAGCACCTGAGCGGGCAGCGCTATCGAGTTCCTCGGGAGACTCGGTAATCAGGGCAGCGCTTTGCGCACTGACCGCGGAAAACATTTCTGGATGGCTAAAGGCGAAGCGCAGCGCACCATAGCCGCCCATCGAGATGCCGCTGATCGCTCTATTCTTGCGGCCGCTACTGACGCGGTATTTGCTCTCAATGAGAGGAATGAACTCCTGCAGGAAGAAATCGCTGTAGCGGACTGAACCGTCGGCGGAGTTGATATAGAAACCGCGTCTGCCTTCCGGAGCAACGATGAGAAAATCGCCGATTGTATGTCGCTGGCGGAGATCGTCGAGCAGCGTCCATCCGCCGCTGTTAAAGAGCGTTTGCTCGTTGTCGCCGAGTCCGTGAAGGAAATAAAGCACTGGATAGCGCTGCGGAGGGTTCTTCGTTGCGCCCGCGGCATAGCTCGCGGGCAGGTAGACGCAGTAGTGCACCGGATATTTGAGAACTCGGCTATTCAGCGCGTTGCAGTCGATCCGGCTCTGAGCATGTGCTGGGAAAGAAACTATCAACGCCACCAGCAGAGTCATAACTTGGAACGAGCGATGCATCGATTCAGCTTACTCGTAGCGTAAGGCCTGCACGGGATCCAGCCGGGCTGCGCGTCCCGCCGGGTAGAGGCCCGCCGCGAGACTTACAAGGAAAGAAAACAATACGGCGAACGCTACCAGCCACCACGGCACGGACCAGAAATGCTCCGGTGGAAAAGATTGACGCTTGAGATAAACATTAGTTCCCAGATTGATGACCTGCCCGATAGCCCAACCGAGGGCGACCCCGACGATGCCGCCGAGAATGCCCATGGCGCCTGCCTCGGCGAAGAAAAGTCTCTTCACGTCGCCATCGCTGGCGCCGATCGCCTTCATAATGCCAATTTCGCGGCGACGCTCGAGGATGGCCATAACGAGCGTATTTACGATCCCGATAAAAGCAACAGCCAGCGCGAGGCTGCCGAAGATTCCCAAAAACACGTCCAGCACTTTGAAGAACTGCTGGATGCTGCGGCTGGCGTCAAGGATCGAGAAGGTATTGAAGCCCATTTTCTTGATCGCGTCTTCCACCGCCTGTACCTGGCCGGGGCCTTTCACGCGCACATTCACCGAGGAATACACTGGCTGATCGCCGGGAGCACGCGAAACTTCACGCAGGTCCGTCGGCTGCATCACGTGCAGGCTCTCGGCCAGTTTGAGTGGAAGAAAAACTCGCGCACGGGTTGGGCCTCGCATACTCTCGGGATCGAGATCGGCGACACCAACAATTTTGAACTTGAGTTCGCGAGAGACGACCGAGTAAGCAGCGCCCGCCAAACCTTGGTCACTGCTGGCGTTGGCTTTATCACTCCCGACGTATGACGCCGCGGGTGGTGCCGCCTCGCGCTGCGCATAGCGCATGGTCAATTCCTTGCCCAAAAGCGGAGCCGCGAGTGCCGCCACGTTGGTCTCATCGAGGCCGGACTTCGGCGTTTTGCCCAGCAGTTCTTCGGCGAAGGTTTTTTGAATGACCACTTCTGGCGCCGTCTCGGATGAAAAGAAATGTCCCTGCAGTGCATCGAACGCATCGGTCGACTGGGCGGAAGAAGGTAGCGCAGCAACCATCGTCAAGTGCGGCTTGTCTTCGTAACGCAGCTCGGTAATGAAGCGGATGTCAGGATAGGCCTCAAGCACGTTTGGCATATGCTCGATCTCCTGGCGCGTTGCTTCGTCCAGAATGCGGCTTTCGCCTGGCGCAGGTCCACCGGCTTCTTGATCACGATTGAAGTTCCGCAGGTCGCGTCGGGATGTGACAACAACCGTATCGAATAATCCAGACTTCATCAGGCGACGGGACGCAAGCTGTTGCAGTCCGATGCCCAGAGAGAGCATGGCGACCAGCGATGCCACGCCTACCGAGATGCCGATGGTGGTCAGCGAATTTCGCAGAAGGGATTCGCGCAAATTGCGCACGGCAAGTTCGGCCAGATCAGGAAGCTTCATCGTCGTTCTCGCTCCGTTCCGGCAGTGGCGACGAAGGCTGAGCTTGCTTCATCGCCGATCAGCTTGCCATCGGCCAGAAAGATAAGTCGCTGGGCGTAGTGCTCCGCTAGGGCGCGCTCATGGGTCACCAAAACGACCGTCATTCCCAATTGCCGGTTGAACTCGCGGATCATGTTCATGATTTCGGTTCCGGTATGGCTGTCGAGATTACCCGTGGGTTCGTCGGCGAGCAGAAGTTCAGGACGGTTGATGAGCGCCCGAGCCAGCGCGGCCCGTTGCTGTTCCCCGCCGGAAAGCTCGCTCGGGCGATGGTTCATGCGCGATTGCAGGCCAACTCGCGTGAGCGCCTCCCGAGCCAAACTGTCACGTTTCCCGCGCTCGATCTCCGCAAAACGCATCGGCAATTCCACGTTTTCCGCAAGCGTCATGCTGGGGATCAGATTGAAGGATTGGAACACCATCCCCACGGTGCGCAGGCGATATCGCGCCAGCTCTTCGCGGGAAAGTCGCGCGAGATTCCGGTCATGAACAATAACGCTGCCGGAGGTAGGACGGTCCAGGCCAGCAATCAGATTCAACACCGAAGACTTGCCGGAGCCAGAACTACCGAGGAGCGCAACGAATTCGCCCGCGCGCACTTCCAAAGTCACGCCATCCACGGCGCGGATCACCGTCTCGCCCATACGGTAGTGGCGGCAAAGCTGCTCTGCATGAATTGCCGGCGCGCTATTCGGTTGGGAGTTGCCCGCGTTACTCATTCGTCAGCGAACCTCTCCCTTCAGAACACGCAGCGCGTCCGCCGGATTCCCGTCGCCGTTCCGTGCCGGGCCGGAGCTGCCATTTCCGTGCGCTTCCAGCTCAGGGAAGTCTCCCTCACCGGGAGCCAAGAACAGGTTGTCCTCCACACCATGCTGTCTGGTATACAGGTCGTAATAGCGGCCTCGTGCGGCATAGAGTTGCTCGTGCGTACCCCGCTCCACGATTTGTCCTTGCTCCATCACCAAAATTTGATCGGCGCGGCGGATCGTGGAAAGACGGTGTGCGATCACGAAAGTCGTCCGCCCCTTCATGAGATAGGAAAGCCCTTGCTGGATCATCTGCTCGGATTCTGAGTCCAGGCTCGAGGTTGCCTCATCGAGAATCAGGATGCGCGGCTCAGCCAGAATGGCTCGGGCAATCGAGATCCGCTGTCGCTGGCCTCCGGAAAGTTTAACGCCACGCTCTCCGACCACCGTTTCGTACTTGTCGACGAAGGTTTCCGCAAATTCATCGACCCGCGCGATGCGGCAGGCACGCAGGATTTCTTCTGCACTGGCGTCGGGACGTGAAAACGAAACATTCTCGCGAATTGTTCCATCAAAGAGAAAAGATTCCTGCAGCACGACTCCCAGACGAGTGCGGTAAGAATCGAGGCGAACCGTGCTGAGGTCAATGCCATCGAGCAGAATCTCGCCTTTGGTGGGCACATAAAAGGCTGAGATCAGGCCAATGGTGGTGGATTTACCGGACCCGGAGGAGCCAACCAGCGCCGTGACTGTCCCGGGATCGGCGCGGAAGGAAATGTCACGCAGCACGTCATGGATCCCGTCGTAGGTAAAGCTCACATGGTCGAACTCAATCCGTCCCACAATGTCGCGCAGCGCCATGGAGCGGTTGGGATCCTGATCCTCGGGCCGCTCCCGCATGATTTCCTGCGTCCGTTCGAGTCCGGCTAACGCTTCGGTAAGCTGAGTTCCGATGGAAACGATCTGCATGATGGGCGCAACCAGAAAACCTAGCAACAAGGTATAGGAGACAAATCCTCCGACCGTCAGCGTGCCGGAAGCAATCTGGTGTGCGCCTACATACATGGTCACCGCACCCACGACTCCCAGTAGCACGCTTGCGGAAAGGCTCATCACCGACGTTGCCGTCAGAGTACGCATCACGTTATCGAGCAGGCGCCGAACTCCGGTCGCAAAGACTGCTTCCTCGCGCTGTTCGGCATGATAGCCCTTGATCACGCGCACTCCGCCCAGCGATTCGGTGAGCCGGCCTGTGACCTCAGCATTAATCTTGCCGCGCTCACGAAAAATCGGCCGAATCGTGGCGAACGCTTTGTTGAGTGCGACGCCGAAACATACCAGCGAGCCCACAGCAATCAACGTCATCTGCACGCTGGTGCGGAGCAACAAAACCAGCGCAATTCCGGAGGTGACCAGGCCTCCGGCGAAGTCCACGAGGCCGGTCCCCAACAGGTTACGCACACCCTCCACATCGCTCATGATGCGAGAGACCAGGCTGCCAGTCTTGTTGGCGTCGTAAAATGCAACGGGCAGGCGCGAGATGTGGACCTGCACCTGTTGGCGCAATTCTGTGATTAGCCGTTGCGCCGCCTTCGATAAGGACTGCGTCAGCGAAAAAGAGGTGACGCCCTGCACCAGAGTAGCCCCTAGCACGAACAGCACCAGCGGCTGCAGTTTCTCCATGTGATGCTTATTGATGACGGTGTCGATCAGGAATTTGGTGGAATACGGCAAGACCAGCGCCGCAACGCGGTTGATCACCATCAACACAAAGCCGAGCGCGAGCAGCCAACGCCGCGGGCGCATCAGCTTCCAAACTTCCGGCAGAATGGCGCGGAGTCTCTCGACTTTGGGTTTCTTCTGGTCTGGTTTAGGGTCGGTACTCAATCTCTTCTTGGACTCCGGCCGAGCTTGATTCGCTTCATTATTACAGCATTGTGATCACTGCATTGTGACACGGCCGGGGCAGCCGTTGTATCCTCGGGGCGTGTCTCGCCAGTCTTCGCCGGAGCGCTCTCCCACCCCAGGCTTGTTGCTCGGCTTGGTCATCACGCTCGCGGCAGTCGTGGCCTACTCCGCTTACATCACTTGGCAAGTCGCGGGTTTGCGCAAGCTTCAGTCCGAACTGATTGACCGCAACCGCAAGGATTCCCTGCAATTGCTGCGCATCCAGAACGACCTGAATCTGCTCGCGGTTGCCATGCGCGACATGATCGACAATGACGAACCTTATCCGCTTACGGCGTGGTCGGCGCAGTTCCAGCGCATTCGCACTGATTTGGACGATGCCATGCGCCTGGAAGCCGGATTGGCCCCGGCGGGCCGAACGACCGAGCAAAGCGCTTCTTTAAGCACTTCGCTTGCACAGTTCTGGGACGCGGTAGATCGCGTTTTTGCTCTGGCTGGCTCGGGTAGGGAGAAAGATGCGCGAGCACAAATTCAACTCTCGTTGCAGGCGCGGCAGGCGGCGTTGAGTACGACCGTGGCTCGGTTCCTGGTTCAGAACAGCGAAAATGAGGAACAGGCGGCGCAGCGCATCATTCAGATTTATGACCGCGTGCAGCGTCAGGTGTATGTGTTCCTGGCCGCGACGTTGGGCGCGATTCTGTTGACTGGATTCTCTATGATCCGGTGGAACCGGCGGCTGTTTGCGCGCATGGCCGAGCTTTCAGAGCGGCGCAGCGAACTGGCGCAAAAGCTAATCGCAACACAAGAATCGACGCTACGCTATATTTCGCGAGAGTTGCATGACGAATTTGGCCAAATCCTGACGGCGATGGGAGCGATGCTCGGTCGTGCCGGGGCTCACGCTCCGGAGGGCTCGTCTTTGCGCACGGACCTGCACGAAGTCCGCCAGGTCGCTCAGGACACTCTGGACCGGGTCAGAAGCCTGTCGCAGGCGCTGCATCCGGTTATGCTGGATGAGGCAGGGCTGGAGAGCACTCTCGATTGGTACATTCCAACCGTGGAACGACAAACTGGAATTACCATATCCTATGAGAAGGATGGCACGCCCTTCGCCGTCGATTCCGGTGCGGCCGTACAAATCTATCGCGTGCTGCAGGAGGCGTTGAACAACGTGGCGCGGCACTCCGGTGCGAAGCAGGCTTGGGTGCGATTGCATTTTCTGTCTTCGGAACTGGAATTGGAAGTGGAAGACCACGGTGGAGGCTTTAACGGGCAGCCCGTGAAGCAAGGGATCGGGCTCGTCGCGATGCGCGAACGCTCTGAACTGATGGGTGGACGAATTATATTTTCAATACCCTCCGAGGGTGGCACGTTGCTGCGCCTGACGGCTCCGCGCGAAAAGATTGAGGTCCTTGACGCTGAAACCAATCCCAATGACAAAAAAGATCACGGTATTGCTGGTCGATGACCACGGCTTAGTCCGGCGCGGGTTCCGGCGCATGTTGGAAGACGAACCAGACATGCAGGTAGTCGGCGAAGCCGGCGATGGGGAAGAGGCTATCAGGCTGGCACACGAACTGCGGCCGCAGGTTGTGGTCATGGACTGCGCTTTGCCGAAGACGAACGGACTTGATGCAACGCGGCAAATTCTTAAAGACCTGCCCGAGACTGCGGTTCTCATGCTCAGCATGCATTCCGAGAGCACTTGGGTGCGGCAGGCCATCGAAGCTGGCGCCAAGGGATACATTCTGAAAAATGCAATGAACCTGGAACTGGGGCTGGCCGTGAGACGCGTGGCCAACGGAGAAACGATTTTCGATCCCCAGGTCGAGCAGCATTCAATGCTCCGAGGCGAACGCAGCAGTGGGCTCACGCCTCGAGAACTCGAAGTGCTGCAGATGATTGTGGATGGCAAGTCGAACAAAGAGATTGCAACGGCCCTTGAGCTCAGCGCCAATACGGTCGCCGTTCATCGCGCCAACATCATGAATGCACTGGGCATTCACAAGACTGCCGAGCTTGTGGTTTACGCTATTCGCGCGGGGCTGGTGAACGTTCCGTGAATCGCAGAACCTTTCTGCGCAACATGGCGGGGCTGGCGTGTGTGTCCCAGTCGCCGCTGCTGCAGGCCTTCGGCGCAGTTGGCGGAACGGCGGCATCACCCGGCTTTCGATTTGTCGACGTAACCTCCAGTGTCGGCATTCAGTTCCAACACAACAGCGGCGCCTTTGGAGGAAAGTTTCTACCCGAAACGATGGGATCCGGATGCGCCTTCCTCGACTACGATCGCGACGGCTGGCAAGACATCCTTCTGGTCAATGGAATGGATTGGCCCGGCCATAAGCAGCGTCGCTCCACGCTGCGGCTTTATCGCAACAATGGGAACGGAACTTTCACCGACGTCACTTCCCGCGCCGGACTGGACATTGAAATGTATGGCATGGGCGTGGCCGTCGGCGACTACGACAACGACGGGTTCCCGGACATACTCATCACTTGTGTGGGACAGAATCGGCTTTTCCACAACACCGGCAAGGGAACCTTCGTTGACGTGACCAATTCCAGTGGATTGGGGAAGCGCCAGGCCTTCAGTACCTCCGCTCTGTGGTTCGATTACGACCGCGATGGCCTGCTCGATCTTTTTGTTTGTAACTATGTGAAATGGTCGCCCGAGCAAGACGTATTCTGCAGTCTCGACGGCAAGCACAAATCGTATTGCACGCCGGAGGCTTACCGCGGCGAGACTTGCTGGCTCTTTCATAATCGCGGTAATGGAACCTTTGAGGACGTCACCGCCTCCAGCGGCATCTTCGACAGCAGTTCGAAATCTCTTGGCGTTGCGATGCTTGATGACGACCAGGACGGTTGGCTCGATCTGCTGGTAGCGAACGACACTCAACCCAACAAGCTCTATCGGAATCAGCGAAACGGAACATTCAAAGATGCTGCCGTCGAGGTTGGATTGGCCTTTAGTACCGAAGGTAAGGCACGCGCGGGTATGGGTGTGGATGTCGGCGATTTCACAAACTCCGGCAGATCGGGTGTGGCTATTACAAACTTCGACAACGAGATGACCGGCTTGTACGAGTTCGGCGGGAAAACCTACGAAGACATCGCAGCGCAGGCAGGCGTGGGCATGGCTTCCAAGAATAGCCTGGGCTTTGGATGTGTTTTTTTCGACGCCAATCTGGACGGCTGGCTCGATCTTGCGGTGGCGAACGGCCACATCGACGAGACGGTTCGCAACATTCGCGGGAACGTGGGATACGCCCAGCCACCGCTTTTGTTTCTCAACAATGGACAAGGCAAGTTTCGCGATGTCGCGACTGAACTCGGCGGAGGCTTCGAGCAGCCCAAGGTTGGACGCGGGCTCGCCTATGGGGACTTCGATCGAGATGGCGACCTCGACCTGCTGCTAACCACGAACAACGGCGCTGCCCACTTGTACCGGAACGACCAGCTCGCCGGAAATCTCAGCATCCGTTTCCGCCTGGTCGGCACCAAGTCGAACCGTGATGGAATTGGGGCCACCGTACGCATCGTCTCCGGCGGCTTGAGTCAGTCGCGAATGGTGAAGAGCGGGTCCAGCTATTTATCGCAGTCCGAACTTCCGATCACGTTCGGCCTGGAAAAGCGCGATCGCGTCGAGCGCGTTGTCGTTACCTGGTCCAGCGGCAGAACAGAAGAGTTCACGAACCTGGCTGCGGGGCGATGCTACGAATGTACCGAAGGTAAAGGAATCGTGCCACTGGATGGATTTTGATCCGCGTGGCGAATTCCATCAGGGCCGCGTTACGCTTCCGGCCACAGTGAGATCGATGTCTACAGACTCACTGACACGCAGAAACAAAGTGCTCGGGTTTTTCATCCCCCACTTTTCATAAGGTACCGCGAAGTGGAGGGTTGTCCTCCAATGATCCGGGGACATCTCGACTGCAGCCGGGACGGCCAGTTCATGGTCCGCCCCGTGGATGGTGAAAATTCCGTGGACGCGGACTGAAGACTTTCCTGACAGCGACACGGTCCCGTCGACACGATCCGGACGAAATACTATTTCCGAGTAGCGATCGCTCTCCAGCACTTCACGATGCATTTTCCGGTCACGCATTCCGTTGCCGCTCACGCCGCTTTTGGTATCCACGACGATTTCGCCGCTGATCTTCCCCGAGGCGGGATCAAGGCGCAGTTCGCCCCGCTTCAGTTGGAAGGTTCCGCGAACCGTATGGAGCACGTCTCCGAGCGTGAAATTTATGGTGGTGCGCTGCGGATCCAACTGCAACGCCAAATCCTGCGCGGCGGCGGCCGCCATGGCAATGGAGAGAAATACAAGTGCCCGGAAGACACAGCGCGCACGACCTCGGCGAAAAGCCTGAGTGTCTTCTTTCATGGGTTATGTTGTCAGTAATCCCCATCCCAGGGTGAGACCATCCACAGCTAGATGAATTGGGGAAAGTTTTCCCACGTGCAGGGCCAGCAGTCTGCGAAAAACTTCGGGATGCCTGCGAAAGACCTGCAGAGTACGACGCTGAAACTTGGGACGCCCATCCAGCG
>Ga0208455_1000585_pt1 | contig 14676 bp, 23 predicted proteins | sample June2015DPH_4_50_FD_184690 | JGI IMG/M metagenome (GOLD analysis project Ga0208455, IMG submission 184690) | Peatland microbial communities from SPRUCE experiment site at the Marcell Experimental Forest, Minnesota, USA - June2015DPH_4_40... | ecosystem: Environmental > Terrestrial > Soil >... | reverse complement strand
ACCGCGATGGTGCGGCTGCGCGGCCGTGCTCCACGTGGCGAACGGCTCGTCGACTACGCGCCGCAGGGACATTGGAAAACAATCACCTTCGTGGGCGGCCTGCGGCAACGCGCAATGACCGCACCTTCGGTCCTGGCCGCAACCACCCACATGTTATGCTGCAGCTGCGGCGCGTACTTCTCAACGGCCGCCTCCTCGGAGAATGACCACGGCAGCATGAACTTGGCCTCGAACACTGCGTCGCTCCCTTGGACCCGTCCGTCGAGCGTGGCCGCCATCCAACGGAGCGCCGGATGGAAGACCTTGCGTTGGATATCGGTGATGACCTGACCGGTATTGGCCTCGTACCAGCGCCGGTTTAGGTCCTCGGTCACCACCCCGAGCTGGACGATGAGATTGCCGGACAGGTCCTCCGGCTCGACCTCGCCGCGTTTCTCCCGCCACAGTCGCAAGAGGGCAGCTTCATCGTCGCCCATGATAATGCGGGCGTCCGAGCCACCGATGAAGTGCCGCCGCTGCGTAGAATCCCCTTGGCCTGAATTGTCCAACATTACGCCCTCCAGCTACTTCACCACAAAGCCGCGTCGAGCCCAGGGCGCGAAAGGATCTTGGGGAATGCACAGCGTAGAAGGGACTTGGTTTTTGGCAAAGTGCCGAATATATTACCGGCAGATTGCCGCAGGCAAAAGGAAGCCGATTTCACATGGAAGCAAGCCAGCCGGTCGTCGAAATGGTCTTTCGCAAGCTCGGTGGCCGGGAGGTCCTCGGTCAAACGGTGACCTCCGAAGCCGATCTTGCTCGCCTCGTTCATCGTCGCCTTCCTTTGCGAGCGCTCATCTATGTCAAGCGCGGTGGCTTCTCGGACCAAGAGATCGGACGATTTATCATCCCCGAGCGGACGCAGAGGCATCGCAAGGCCAAGCGACAACCGCTGACCGTTGAAGAATCGGATCGGGTCGTGCGGCTGACGCGGATCCAGGCATTGACCGAGGATGTTTTCGGCGACGCGGAGAAAGCCAACCGGTGGCTGCGCGAAAATCTGGCAATTCTCGACGGCAACGCGCCGCTCGAAGTGGCGCGAACCGAATCCGGCGCCCGGGTCGTCGAGCAGATATTGGCGAAGATCGACTGGGGCGCGGCCGCATAATGCGTCTTTGGCGGTTATCGAGCCTGCGGCGCGCTCGCGACTTCAATGGAGGCTACGGGCTCGCCAACAGCGGCCGCTGGAATACAACTGGACGCCCAGTGACGTATTGTTCAACGGTGCCGTCGCTCACCGCATTGGAGAAACGCGTCCATGTCACCGACAGCAGCCTGTTACCACCTCAGGTCATGGTAGAATACGCTGTTCCAGATGACGTTCCCGTGCACACGGTATCGTTCGATAACCTGCCAACTGATTGGGCCTCGCGCGAAACTCACACGCAGACGCTCGGAGATCGATGGCTCGATGGCGCCACTGCGCTGCTGCTCGTGGTTCCGTCAGTCATCGTGCCCATCGCCGCCGCGCCCGATCGCAATGTTCTGATTAATCACCGCCACGCCGAAAGTCGCCGGATCACGATTGCGGCGATCACGCCCTTCACATTCGATCCGAGGCTCTTCCAACTCTAAGTTTCTGTGAAACGCAGGACGCCATCAGCCTCGCGTCCAGCATCCGCCAACACGACCGAAGTGTCGGTACGGCGCGCCTGCCATAGCGTCGGAACCCCTCCGGGGCTTAATCCGGTGTGCCCGGCGTCAAGTTCGTCGACGAGTAGTGTGCTGCATCCTCGGGTACGTTCGTCAGGTAAACGCTGCCCACCCGTATGTTTGGCGCCGCCGCCGCGGCCGGTGCGCATCGAAGATCGGTCGGGTCCAGTATTCTAGATGCGGATGCCGTGCCGCCCACGCCAGCATGGCCCATGATATACCGAGGTCATCGTGCTGACCCGCGGAGCATTTATACACTATTCCACTCTCCCGCATCTCGGTCTCAAGGCCCACAAGCTGTTCATAAGCGCGTTGGTTTGTCTCTCCCTTGGCAATTCGCACCACCTTGACCTGCAGTTCGGCGTGCAAGAGTTCGAGCAGGTAGCTTCGACCAACCGTGTAGACCAACATCGCGCTGTTGACCGGCCGCCGCACAAAGGTCGTGCTATCGCCCTTCCCGCGGACCGAACGTCTCGTGCAGAACCTCAGCGTAGGTCGGGTCGCAGCTAAGATAGATCGCCGGGGAGTGCGGGCATCGCCGAAGCGGCAGTCGAGCGATCAGCTCGACGATGGCGTGACGGACGGGAGGCCGCAGGCGTCATGTTTATCCATGGGCGGCGTGCCGCCTACGCGGCCTTAGCGCGCAGCGTGGGAATCCCGCTCACATCCTCTTTGCGCTCGGCCCGCCAGGTATCGTAGGCGGCCTGCATGCGTACCCAAACCCCGGCGCCGTCGCCGAACAACTTGCCGAGCCGCACCGCGACTACCGGAGATACCGGCTTGCGCTCGCGCAAAATGTCATAGAGATGCTGGCGGGAAATACCGAGAAGCTGCGCAATCTCGACCTTGGTCCGGCCAGTTGCCGGAATCACATCCTCCCGCAGCAAAGCGCCGGGATGGGTCGGGCACCGATCGGGGTTGCGCTTGGCGACGTTAGCCATGATTGTCTCTCCTCAGTGATATTGCTCGAAATCGACCCGGCAGGCGTCACCATCTTCGAATTCGAACGTGATGCACCATGGTCCGTTCACATGGACGGAATAACGCATCGGTTTGAAGCCTCGCAACGGATGAAAATCAAAACCGGGGACGTTCATTTCTTCCGGTCGCGCGGCGACCTCTAGACGATCCAGGCGACGTAAGATGCGCGCATGCATGTTGGCGTCGATCTTCCCGGTGCGCCCTTTCTCCCAAAGCTCGGCAACTCCCTTGCTTTTGAAGCTCCTGATCACAATCCGATAATGTAAGCGAATTGCTGACTTTTGTCAACTATTGGCTTACCTCACCCACCTGGGAAGACGTGTCCGATCGTCATGTAAAGGCTTTCCACCCGAACTTTTGGCGCGGCCGGTGTGGTCGGTGGACATCGAAGATCGGTCGGGTCCAGTATTCTAGATGCAGATGCTGGGCGGCCTAGTGGATCGAATCTAACACTTGGTGCCCGCGCCTGACGGCGGCTTGCTTCATACCGGCTAAGTCGGTCGAGCGGGTAGCCTGGCAGATTGGTCAGGCGGAAAAAGCAACGTGCCAGGTCGGTAGCGGCATCAACGGATTTCGGCCCGGAGCGAGGCCGGGCTTGCGTTGCGTTTGTGACGCCGTGCGATGCGCCATCGGAGGCGGCATCAGCGCGTCGGACTTGCTGCCCAGCTGCCCAGGCGATTTGCCCTTGACGCCACTGGCCAGGCACTCATATTCTAGCTAGAAATTCTAGCCAGACGAGGTTATCGATGGCGCATCCTACATGGTCGGTCCAGGACGCCAAGAACCGCTTCAGCGAGGTCGTCGCAGCGGCACGGCGCAAGCCGCAGACCGTCACGAAGCACGGCAAGCCAGCCGTGGTCGTAGTTGCGGCCGACGAGTACCAACGTTTGCGAGACCTCGATCGGGCGCAGGCACCATCATTGGCAGACCTTCTGCTTGCGATACCGCAGGACGGCGGGGAGTTCCCGCGGCTTCTAGTCCGTCCGCGGGACGTAGACCTCTGATGTACCTGATTGACACGGTCGTCTTGTCGGAGCTCCGTAGGCCGCAGCGCGATGCTCGCCTCGCAGCGTGGATCGCCCGGCAGCGAACGACCGATCTTTTTGTCAGTGTCGTCACGATCGGTGAGATCGAACGCGGTATTGCGCGACAGCGAGCAACAGACCCGGATTTCGCCGCGAGACTCGCAGCTTGGCTCGACCGCGTGTTGGCTCTCTACGGCGAACGGGTTCTGCCCTTCGATCTGCAGATCGCCAGACGTTGGGGCCAACTGAGCGCCGCTCTTGGCAACGACAGTATCGATCTTATGATTTCGGCAACGGCGCTTGAGCACGGCCTCACTGTCGTGACCCGCAACGTGTCGGATTTCGAGCCCACAGGTGTCGCAACTCTTAATCCGTTTGGTTCGCGGCCGTCCCGGAAGCGCTAATCAATCATGGCGTGCGATTAGCAACGACCGCTGCGGCTGACCGCAGCTTTACCAAATGGCTCCATCCTCTTTCGGTTGGATTGAGCCGCTTCAAACGCTTCGAGCGTGAATATCATCTGGCCGACTTGGCGGCCGAGGGGGTGCTCAATGGATCACCTCGAGAGCCGCAAAGCACGGCAGCTCAATATTCGTAGCGTCCATCGGCCGGCAGGTCTTGCCGGCTACCGGTACGGAAACGGCGCCTTCTTTCCTGCGGTTTGCGGCGATCCAAGGCATCGAGCGCAAACAGGATCTGGCCGGCCTGGCGCCAAAGGATTGCTTCATACCGGCTAAGTCGGTCGAGCGGGTAGCTGGGCAGATTGGCCAGGCGCAAAAAGCAACGTGCCAGGTCGGTGGGGGGATCAACGGATTTCGGCCCAGAGCTGGGCTGGGCTTCCGTTCCGTGTGTGATGCCCTGCGATGCACGCTCGGGGTGGGCATCGACAGAATCAGCCCACCCGAATCTCGCATAGGTAATTTCCTGCGACTTTGGTTGAGTTTTGCGACGCTGCCTGAACTCGCGCAGATAGTCGGCCTGAATTTCGAACAGGCCGGTTTCCATTGTCGAAGCGCGCCGCAGTCGCCACAGCAGATTGGCTAACCGCAACACCAGCTCCCGCTCCACGGCCGATTGAGCATCATAGTCAGCGATGATAGCCGCCTCGAACGCTTTGTAATCTTTCGCATCCTCCAGCGCACCGATCACCGTCTCTGCGGTCAGGCCGTGGCGGACCGCATTGCAGCGGGAGCGCTGCTTGCCTTCTTCAGTAATTGGGCCGGTGCTTTTGCAGGCGTTGCGACGGTTGGCCTCGATCTGCCTGAACGAAGTCATTGAGCGCCAGCCACGTTAATTGGCTTTGTTTTGTGTTTTTGGCCTCGTTCGCCGATCGGCCGATCATGCTTGCGGCTTCTCTGACCGGTGTTGATAGCAGCTAGGGAAGTCGCGCCTTGCAGGTCAGTTTTGTCCGAAGCTGTCGGCAGCGGATGCGTCTCAAGCCAAAGCGTCCGGGCGGCACCGACGGGGTCGATTCCGGCTTTGCTCCACCATGAGGCTTCATCGCCGCAGCGATGGACCTCACGATGATGGCCGCGGCACAGCGGGACTATGAATTCGTCGCTCACCTTGCGCCCAAGCGCACGATGCTGCGCGAACCGAAGATGATGGGCATCTGAGGGCCTGCGTCCGCAAATCAGACAGGATTGTTTAGCGACGAACTTGACGTGGTTTTTGTCGCGAAACCGGCGCGGCTCGGGATGGGCCAACCGGCTCTTATCGATGCCGTCGGTAATAGATGCAGGCTCTCCCGCCTGCTGCTCCAGTGACGAAGAAGGTTGGACCGCGGATTTCACCGGCGGTGACAATACGTCGTCGACGTCAGCCCCGCTTTCGAGCGTTGCCATCTTGGTGCGGAACGCATCCTCAACTTGCCGCGCGTCGGCCGCGGTCAGGCTGTTCTTGGCGCCGAGGATCCGCTGCGCCCAGCTGCCCGCCTCCTCAGCTGAAGCAATCTCCGCCAATTGGGTCAGCAATTGTCGGCACAGAGCAGCCGATGCTTCGGCCTCGAGGATTGGCTTGGACGATGGCAAAGCGGCCGACGCACGGCGATGGAACGGCCTTTGTGGGGTGGAATACCCGCGACCGCCGTTCAGCCGATCATTACCGCGGGCTGCGGGCCGCTCCGGTCCCGCATTTTCGGCGGCGGGCGCCGCGAGATCTGGCGCATCGAGATCATCTTCTCCGGCAATCCCGACCAGGGTGAACAGGGCATAGCGTCTGGCATAGGTGAGTGCAGCTCCCATGCGATGCGGTGCCGCAGTTTCGCTGATCGGGCAGACCGGCCAATCCGACGACATCCATTCGCCCGATGAGTGGGCCAGAATGGTGGTAAGACGGATCAGTCCGGCCTCGTTGTCGATCGCGGTCGTCTGGACGGTTGCGATCTCGTGCTGGCCAAGCACCTTGCGCACGATGTCGAGCCCGCTGGATAGCGGGGCGTAGCGGAACGTCCGGTCGCCTTCCCTTGGATACGGAGACCGGATAGTCGCTGTCAGCGATTTCTCCGGATTGGTGATCTCGGCCTGTGCCTTGGCGAGCGCCGCCGCAATGGCCCCGATCGATTCACTGGAGCGCTGCATGACTGGCCTCCACCTCGAGCAGATCGAAGCTGATGGCGCCGGATTTCGAGCGCTTAGCGCGGACCCCGTGGCCGATCGCCTCCTTGGCGTCCTCGGGCATCAGCCCCTTGAGCTCGACCTTGGCCTTCTCATGCTCCAGGAAGGCGGCGCGGGTTGAGCGAAACACGCCGGCGAATTCCGCCCAGGAGTTGGAGGCGCTCATATCGACGATCCGCACCGCCTCGATCCGTGGTCGCGGCGGCTCAACGCCGAACAGGCGAGGGGGCTCGCCACTCTCCACGCAGCGCCAGAACTTCTTCTCGGCGGTCACCAGGAGGTGCTGGTAGAGCGGATCGGTCGGGATGCTGATTTCGACCCACTTGCCGCCGCCGGTGATGATCGAGAGGACCGACAGCTTGGCGTTGGTGACCCACATGTTGTGCTGCAGCTGCGGCATGTATTTTTCGGCCGCCCCCTCTTCGGTGAACGACCACGGCAGCATAAATTTTGCTTCGAACACCGCTCCGGTGGCTTCGACCACGCCGTCGAGGGTGGCCGCCATATAGCGGACGACCGGATGCTGCACGCGGCGCTGGACTTCGGTGAGGACTTGGCCCGTATTGCGTTCGAACCAGTGGCGGTTGAGGGGTTCGGTGACGACCCCGAGCTGGACGATGAGGTTGCCGGAGAGGTCCTCCGGCTCAACCTCGCCCCGTTTCTCGCGCCATAGTCGCACCAAGGCCGCCTCGTCATCGCCCATGATGATCCGGGCGTCCGAGCCGCCTATAAAGGATCGTCGAGAATTGTGAGTCGCCATCGTGACAGCCTTTAATCCATATGAATAATAACATGTCATAAGGCGATAAATATGTCAAGCCTGGCTTAGCGCAAGAATTCCAATGAGGACTATCCTCGGAGCGCAGATGAGGGCAGCCCGAGCTCTCCTTCGGTGGTCAGCTTCAGACCTTGCACGGGAGTCAGGGGTAAGCCTCTCCACAATCCATCGTGCGGAAGCAGTCGACGGGGAAACAGCCATGACATTTGCAAATGCTGCGGCCGTCCGAAGGGCTTTTGAAAATGCTGGAGTGGAAATAATCGAGGAACATGGTGGCGGGCCGGGAGCTCGACTGACGCAAGCCCTATCAGGTACATCAAAACGCAAGGAAAGGGCGTAGCGGGACATCAACGATCAATGGCGCGTGATCTTCAAATGGGTCGATGGCGAGGCTCGCGACGTTCGGATTGTCGATTACCACTGACAGGAGACGGACTTCCGAAAATTTGTGGCGCCACCGGCTCTCTTTAGCGCCGCCCGTCGGGGCACTCGATCCGGTGGACCGCCGCACCCAAGCCGCGTCGGATCCGATCGTCGAGATGCTTTTGCAGATCGATCCCTCGCGCACCGTCGCGCCAAGCTTCGGCACGCGCGCGGGCTATATCACAGCATGGCCGGATTTGACTGGCTCAATTGAAACCTTTATTAAGGTTCCTTAATGTTCAAACGCAATCAGATTGAGGAGGCGATCGCCCACGTGTTCGAGCCCGGGTTGGCAAAGCCCAGTTCGGAAATGCGTACCCGGGTAAAGCGCCTGCTCGAGACCGATCGAGGTCTTGGCCGGAATAAGCGTTCCGCCCATCCGGAAAGCGCGAACTTCGCCTTCTACAGCATGGATGAGCCGGGACGAGGGGTCGAGAACTGGTTTTCGGGGTACGAAGCCTTCGCGCTTTTGATCGGCCTGAGGCTGATGCGGCTCGACTGGCCACAAGGATTAGCGGTAGCTGTCCTGCGCCGCGTGAAACCTGAGCTCAAGAAACATCACGCCCGGATTCTGACGCAGGACCCGGCGGTTCTTTCTGACGAGCAGCGCCGGCAGCGAGCCAAGCCGGGTGATCTCGACGTTGATAATCCCGATCCAGTGTTCCTCGCCATCAATTCCACGGATCGAAAGGATCGTTCGGGCTCAAACCCAGCTGCGATATGTCGAGGCCAAAACGAGCTCATGCGCTTCATTAAGGCGCAGGGAGTAGGCCAGACGTGTACGGTGCTTGAACTCGGGAACTCCGTACACGCCCTCTCTTCGGCGCTGGCTAAAACCACACCGCGTAAGCGTGGCCGCGGGAGCCAATAGCAAAAAGGGGGTTCCGCCGCGAAATTGTGCTTTTTATAACCCAGACGTAGGTTATAATAGACCGGCAAAAGGGGGTAATTAAATAGCCAACAGGTTGGGAGTTACGATGATGGAAAATTCAACGTCGAAAACGATCAGTCGGTGGAGCCTCTTCGGGCCGCCGCCGATTCTCGAAGGAGAAGATGCCGCCGCCTATGATGAGCTTGTCGGCCGTATCTGCGCAGCAGTAAAGCCAGTCGATGTCATTGACGAGATATTCATGGCCGATGTGGCGACCTCGGAATGGGAGGTCTTACGCTGGCGCCGCTTGAAATTGAGTCTGCTTCGAGCCCGCGCACTTAAGGCGCTCGAGGGCTTTTTGCGTGACAAGCTCGATTATGATCTGTACCGGGAACACTTTGTGGACGAACTTACGCCAATCCTTCAGGACAATCTTGCGGAAGATCAAGCGGAAGATCTTGCGCAGACGCTGGCGCACGAGTGTGCCCGGAATGATCCCGATGCTGTCGACAAGGTCAATCACGTTCTGGCCGGTATCGGTCTGGAGATGAAACACATCCTGCAGCGTGGGAAGACCCGAAAGGCCAAAGAACTCACTCAACAATACGTGCGGCGCGAATCGGACGCTGTCGAGTTTATCGATAAGCTTCTCGCCACCGCCGGCGTGAGCATCGAGACCCTCACCGCGGAGGCACTGGTCAAGGACCTCGACTATATCGAGCGGATCGATCGTCTGGCCACCATCGCCGAGAGCCGCCGTAATGCCAGCCTGCACGAGATCGATCGGCGTCGGCCGATCCTAGGTGAAACATTGCGCCGGAGCGTGCAAGAGGTAGAGGACTCCGAAGTGATCGAGACGACGCCAGCCAAAGGAGAGGCGCTGCTTGACGAGCGACCGCAAGATCAAAGCTAACCGCGCGAATGCTAAGGTTAGCACCGGGCCGAAAACCCATCGCGGCCGTGCTCGCTCGGCGAAAAATGCCTTCCGCCACGGCTTGAGCGTTCCCAGCGAGTCTGACCAAGCGCTTTGCGAAGAAGTGCAAGCCCTCGCGCGTCAAATCGCGGGGCCGCATGCCAGCGCTCACATCCAACTGCTCGCACGCCGAGTGGCTGAAGCGCAGGTCGATTTGCGCCGCGTACGTTATGCGCGCCAACAATTCCTCTCCGAGGCGTTGGCGAAGAACCCTTACCATTATGAGCCTAGAGCAGTTACTCGAGCGAAAATGAGGATCATCAAGCACTTTCTGACGCCCAAGCTGGCAGACATTCCGATGCCAACCTTGATCGAGAACTATCTGACCACCGCGCCGGAAGGGCCGACTAGGTTCGCAACAGTGCTGTTGAAAGAGACGAAACGGTTACTGGCCCTGGACCGGTATGAACGGCGGGCGCTGTCGCGGCGCAAATTCGCCGTTCGAGCCTTCGACGAAGTGCGACGGAGGAGTTAGCACGGTTGCATGAATCGCATAATGCAACTATAGTATGTATATCAAGCGAATGTTTTGGCAAAACGAAGCCAAAATAACCAATCTTTTCAAAGGGGACAGATGACCGGCTGGTCGTTGACCTTGTGGCTATTTGTAGCTACATATCAGGCATGAAGACCGTGTCGATCCGCGACGCAAAGAACCGCCTGACCGAGCTCGCCCGCGAGGTGGAACGGGGGGAAACGGTTGTCGTCACCCGCAACGGGCGCCCGGCCTTCGACCTCGTGCCGCACCAGGCGCGCAAGGGCCTTCGCCTTGAGGCGATCGACGAATTCAAGCAGAAGCATCGCATCAAGGCCATCGTACCCTATATCGCCGATGACTTCGACGAGCCGCTCCCCGAGGACTTTCTGCTTCGGCCCTTGCCCGTCGACCGATGAGGCTGCTGCTCGACACCCACATCCTGCTTGCCTTGATCGAGCACCGGATGGGCGGCCTACCAACGGACGTTCAGGCTTTGCTGAGAGATCCGGATAACGAGCATCATCTGAGCGCAGCCAGCCTTTGGGAGATTGCGATTAAGTCGCGATTGGGCAAGCTCCGTCTGAGACCGAGCCTAAATGCTTTGCCTGAATTGCTTGAAAGCCTTGGTATCGCAATCGTCTCAATCAACGAGCACCACGCCCTTGCGGCGGTCGAACCGGAGCCGAAAACACGCGATCCGTTCGACAGGATGCTTTTAGCGCAATGCCAGATCGAGGGCCTGCGCCTCGTCACAACGGATCGCGCGCTCGTTTCTCATCCGGTGGCTGCCAAACCTTAGCCGCTATCCACCAGCAACCACCAAAACGGGCATCTCTGGGCTCGGTCGCGGGAGAAAGATTGAGCAGCACCGATAGGGCAGTTGCCCGCGCCAAAGCTGACCATCAATTTTGAGCCGCTTTTCAGCTCGACAAAATTTCACTGCTTGTCCGAATGAGGATCCTTTTGCGGATTGGCGTCCTGCATTTGACCGTTCTTGGCAACGCACTCGCTAAAAAAATCCCTTTCGGCTTGGGCATAAGGTTTAGTTCCCGGCGGCGCCCGCGGATGCGCCTTAATCGCCAGTTCACGGCACTTTTTCGCGAGGTCCGCGCTGATTGCGCCAGCCGGTGCTGCCGCTAGCAGGATAAGAAATTGAGTGGCGACAAGAACCGAGGCACTGACATTCAAGATTTTTCTCACGATGAACCTCCCTTAGTCGTCAATTGAAAGGATCAGGTTGGCGATCAGCTTAGCGAAACAGGAGCGTCCATCGCGCACCTCAGGGAAGATTGCTCGACGTGACCGCCATGCCAGAAATCTTGAAGCGCACGTTTCCGGATAAGTGAAAGTAATCTGGTATCGGCGAATTGACACTCATCACCGTGATCATGGTAATGGTTGTCGTGCCTGGCGCTGGAGTGATGTGCGTCACCTGAACCGATTTTGCCGCCGGATAGATTTTTGAATCCTGCCCGTATTTTGCATCCAAGCCGTACCAAATCTTTTCGCGTTCCACCCAAATAACGAACTGGCCGCCGATGTGAGGATCCTTGGCTTCGTAGTGAATTGTAATGATCTGCGGAAATTTCAGTTCCTGAGGCGATGCGGCGCCGGTGCACAATAACATTGCCGTCAATACGGCGACCCCAAACCAATTGCGGCGATGGGAAGATGGTACGAGCGTCCGTGCCATGGCGGTCCAGCATGAGCCGGCGATGAGCGGGCCGTACAGCATAACATCTGTGGGGATTGCGATCACATAAAATGTAAAGTCACACCGCCAAGGGTCCGCATTGATCGGGCCCCTTCAGGCGCCTTGCAACAAGGTGCGCGCCGGGATGAAGGCGATGGCGACGCCAAGACAGAGGGCCAACGCGTCGACGATAAAGTCGCTCAGCCGCGCGTGGCGGCCAGGAACGAAAAGTTGGGCGATTTCGATCGCGCCAGCGAAGATCACAAGCGCGGCCATCACCAGCACGGGTTTGCGGCTGTAGGCGAGACCAAAAGCAAATCCCGTGGCGGCAAAGATTGCGAAATGTTCCAAACCATGCGGCAAGGCGGTTTGCGGCCGCAGCCACGGCGGCACAAATGACAGCACGGCGATGACGGTGGCTAACAGCCAACCCGTAATGCGAGCAGCCTCGAGCACAAAATACCTCATACTGATCGTTCCCAATCGAGTGGCCGCGCGAATCGAAACCACTCCCACCGGTTTTTGATCATATCGGCTTTGTCAACCGCACTGTATTGAGTTCGTCAGCTATGGTCACTGGCCGTGGCGGAGCGATTCAACGAGGTTCGGCTCAATGTCGCCGACCGCCCGTTCAATGAACTCCTTCCCGGTCGGCGTTGCCTCTTGATAGGCCTGCAGCACGGCAGCCGTCTGTTGATGTGCGATCAGCACGCTCAAGTCGCGACGCGCCAATTGCTCCAATTCGGCGTCGCGTGCCGCTAATTGCGAAGCCACGCGCAAGCGAAGCGGCAGCAAAGGCAGCCCGCTCGGCCCGGTGTAATAGGACATCCGCAACGCTTCTGCGGGGTCGGGGTTCGGCCAATGATAACGCAACGCCAAGCCGGCAAGGAGCAGCCAGGCCCCCGCCTCATGAGGGGCGTCGCGGACAGTCCAATCGAGTTGTTCGCGCGCCTGGTCTAAACCTGACGTGGATTCAGAACCGCCTTTCCCCGAGTTATTCCAGAGCAAATCGGCGTAGGTGTACGCGGATTGAGCCCACAGATCGCCACGAACGAAGCCGATCCATGCGGCCGAGTTGGCGTCGTTCCGGTGTCCGGCCGCAATTGCGGCACTTTGCGGATCTGTCGGCAGGCGATCCACGCCTGGCTGATAGAGTTCGGCAAGAACCATCCAAAGGCAATAGATCCCCAGTACCATCGCCAAGAGCAGAGCTGCGACGCGGAAAATGCCGTGCCGCGGCGGCTTCATCGGCAGTGGTTGAGCAGCCTGTCTGAAATTGAGCATCAGTCGCCACGCATGACAGTCGGTATCATGTGTCATCCTGTGCGATCAAATGAAGGCCATCTGATCGTCCTGCAGCACAAGACATGTTAGCAGACCCGTGGCATAGGCGCCGGTATCGATATTGATGCGGTTCGGGCGAACATCGGGCATTTTGGTCGGGGTGTGACCGTGAACGATAATCTTGCCGAAATCCTCTTCGTGAAGCAGGAAGTCTTCGCGGATCCAGAGGAGGTCGTGCTCGCGCTGTTCGGATAGTGGAGTTCCGGGGCGGACGCCGGCGTGGGTAAAGAAAAAATCGCCGCTCGTGAATGACAGCGCAAGACTTTGCAGAAAACGCTGATGGCTCTCAGGCAGCGCCTGACGAAAAGCCGCAGCGACGTCCTGCCGCTGTTTCGGGTCGTCGCGCGTGGAAGGCTTTACCCCATAGGAGAGCAAAGTATTAATCCCGCCCACTTGCTTCCATTCTGACAGCACGGATGGGTCGCTGAGGAATTCAACCGCGTAGCTTTCGTGGTTGCCTTTGATAAAGATCATCGCGTGCTGGCGCGCGCGCGCAATCAACGCATCGATGACCTCGCGCGAGTTGGGACCTCGATCGATATAGTCCCCCAACAGGACCTGCACCGGTTGTTTGACAGGGGAGGCCTTCAGGCTGGCGTCGATCCGGCTAAATACTCCGCCGAGGAGATCGGCGCGTCCGTGGACGTCGCCGATGGCGTAAATGCGGGTGCCGTCAGGAACCCGTGGCTTCCTCCCCTGTACTCGCGACGCCAATACACTCCAGGTCAAGGTATTCTCTTCAACCATTTTATCCCGCATTCCCTGGATGAACCACTGAACTGCACTGCCCTCACAAGATTAAGATATAGGTGTCAGCACCTTATATCATCGGATCGAGGGCAATGATGGGCGCACTCAGCGGGTGAATCGGAATCGGACACTCTTCGGTTTGATTTCGACTGACGTCCCAACGTTACCTCGCGCAGCTGGTCCGCCAGCACTGGCCTACGTAACGCAGACCGGGTGGGAGTTGAACCTCGTGAACGAAGCGGGTATCCCGTCACGCGCCTGGATTGATTATCCTGGGCACATCTGGGTGCAGAACTGGAACGAAGGGGCGATCTATTCACCCGACGGCATGATCATTCAATTTAACCACGGAACAGTATGGCAGCGAGTTGTTTGGTGACGGCGCGGGGCCCCGCCCTACTTTCCGCGCAAAAGGGTCGGCAGCTTGGCGCAGTTCGCCGCCATGCGGCGGGCCTCGTCGCGGGTCAGCCGGTTGGTCGCTGAGCGGCGCTGCGGCTCGTCGTCGGAGCAGAACATAACCGAGCGCCTGCCCGTTCGCGTCGCGGACGATGAAGCTCTCAGCGTGCTCCTCGATCATCCAAGGCGGCGGGAAGCGGCGGCTCGCGGGCATGGTCACTGTTTTGCACAAAGGCGCTGTGGATAAACCCCTCAGACAATGGATCGTGGAAACAAGGAGGTTAATCTGCGTCGATAGTCCCACCGGGTCGTACATGGATTATTGGCACAAATCGTTTAAGTACCCGATCACGCCCAAACGCGGGCCGATGCCGCAGATGTTTAGCCTGATCGATGCCCGTGGTGCCTTCCTAGAATTGCCGCAGGGGTTTTTGAGACGTCCCCATCGGTTGAGGGCCGGGCAAGCACTCTTGACCGCGTCACAGACGGGAACGCTGATCGACATCCAATGGGCCTTCGACACCATCGTGGGGATCGCCCCGGGGAATGTTGAAATAGGAGGAGCAGCGTTGCTCGCCTTAAGCCGTTAGGCTTGGGGTGCTGATTCCACGAAAGGAAAGCAACGCCATGAAGATAGTTAGCACGACATCGACTGTA
>Ga0208455_1000578_pt1 | contig 14868 bp, 10 predicted proteins | sample June2015DPH_4_50_FD_184690 | JGI IMG/M metagenome (GOLD analysis project Ga0208455, IMG submission 184690) | Peatland microbial communities from SPRUCE experiment site at the Marcell Experimental Forest, Minnesota, USA - June2015DPH_4_40... | ecosystem: Environmental > Terrestrial > Soil >... | reverse complement strand
ACGACAGGGCGCTCATAGATCGGATTGCCGGTGCGCGGGCTGACGCCAGCTTTCCAGTTGTGCGCCAGGAAACTTTCGAGATCGATGATTTGCTGCTCGAAGCGGTGGGCGGAATTGCCGGTAAGCGGCAGCTCGTGCCAGACCAGGCTCGACGCGGCATTGAGCGATTTGACCGCGAGCCAGGGCGCATCCGCATAGGCGAGATTGGTCAGCACCAAGACCGTCGCCGGATGCTCGAAGAAGCGATCCGACATCTTCTGCAGCGTGAGCCGCACGTCCTCGAGGCTGATCTCCTTGCCGACCATGTAAAACGGCATGTGGGCGAAGCGGTCGTGCATGGCGCGCATCACCCGCACCAGCACCGTGCCGTCGCCGACGCCGGCGTCGAAGACGCGCACCGCCGGCGGCCGTGGATGAATATGGCTGAGCTCTTCGGAGACGCGGCTCGCCACTTCCCACTTTTCGCTGCAGGTGTTGACGAAGAGGAGGTACTTTTGCCGATTGTCGAAGAAGCGGAAATTGCGTTGCGGGTCGCCCACCTTGGCCGCCGCCGCGGCTGCAAGCGGCGGAAGCGCCGGGCGGGTTTCGCGGCTCCGTTCGATGACGATGGGACGTGGCCCGTCGGGAGGGTGGGCAGCCATGAAGCCGTGGATGCGGTCGAGCGTATCGGTCGTGATTCGACCGCCATTGCGCAGCCGGGCGGGGAGCTTGCCGTCATTGACGGCGCGGCGCCCGAATGTCGATTCGGCAAGCCCGGTTTGGCGGCAATAATCGCAGATTTCCTGAAGCAGTTGCTGGGCTTTCATGGCACCGCCGCTTCCTATTGGTTTCCTCGACCAAGGCGCGCGGCCATTTTGGGATTGCTTTGCGCGCGTTCTTCAGGGGCGAACGAACCAATTGGGGAGGCGGGGGTCAACCACAAAATTGCCCACCACTAGAGTGGGCAAGATAGTGGGATATATCTCGCGCTGAGCGCCGCAAAGATCGCGAGGTCGGTTCCCCCTCGCCGGCCTCGCACTTTTGGTGCTCGGCCCCCTCTCCCCACTGGGGAGAGGGGGAGGGTCGGCGCCCCGTCAGAAGGATCGGCCGCTGGGCCTGCGAATCGCCATAATTCCTGCGTTTCCGCTCGCGTCGGGCGCGCACGCTTCTGCGGGGCGCGCCGTTGGTGTATCGTGTAAAATGCTAGTTGGACCATGATCTTGCGAAACAGGCTTCCACCCCGAAGCAAATCTGGGGGCAGCTTTTCCGGATCACGCTCTGGGGACGCAGATGTGGGGTCGAAAAGCCAAATCATCGGCGCCGACGAGCGAGGCGCAACCGCCCTCGCCGCTGAAAGAGGCGATGCATCAGGCGCGGGTCGAGGCGGCTGAGCGCACCAGCGTGGTTGTCGATTTGCGCGATGCGGAAGTGGCCCGCCTCGAACTGCTCAACGAGGCGCTCGATTCGCTGTTTGCCGAGATTCCGCTGGAGGTCGAGCTGTTCGACCGCGGCTTGAGCCGCGGCGACACGCCGCGGCTGTGGATCGACGCCGTCGCCCATGTCGCCATGGCGCGCGACAAGCGCGTCTACCGCTTTTTGCACGATACCCGCGTCGGCCGCCACGTGCTCGCGGAGTCGCACGATATCCCCGATATCGTCCAGGCGGTCACCGGTTACGTGGCGCGCCGCCTGATCGAGCGCGAGCGGGCGCTCGATGAAGATCCCGATTTCATCACCCGCGTCGGACGGCCGGAGGCCGCGCGCGAAAGTCGGCGGCGTCGCCGCCGCGGACTGATCACGCTCGCGCTCGGGTTTGTTTTGGGCGTGGTGACGCTGGTTGTCATCGCTCTCTTCGCCGCCAGCAGATTTTAGATCGCAGTGACGGGCCGCGGCTTACGCGGGCACGACCGGACGCAGGATTTGTCGATTGACTTCGCGGACGCCGCCGTCGGTGCCGCGTTGCCGCGCGATCATCTCGCAGCGCCAGCCGCTAGGCTCGCCATCGATGCGAAAGAGATTATAGCCGGCGCCGTCTTCGTCGCCGTGCGCTACGCGCGCCGAGGCCGACGGTGCGCCGACGACGGGAATCGTCTGGCGCGGACCGTCGAGCCAGATGAGCGAGCGGCGGTGGTCGTGGCCGTGGAGGACGAGTTCGGCCCCCTTGGCGGCCAACACGCCGCAAAACTCGGCGCCGTCGGTGAGCCGCCGCAAATAACGGCTGGGCGGGCTCTTGGGCGGATGATGGATGAGCACGACCCGGAACAGATTTTGGGTTTCCTCGAGGGCCGCGGCGAAGCGGACGAGCTGCCGCTCGCCGAGCGAGCCCGTTGCCATGAATGGTCCTGTCGGCAGCGCCGAGGAGAGCGCGATCAGCGCGACCGCACCGCGCCGGCGCAGGAACGGAAAGGTGCCGCTCTCAGCGCCATCGTCGCCGCGCATGTATTCGCCCCAGTACTTGACCGGCCAGCGCTTCGCCCCCGGAACATAGATGTCATGATTGCCGGGAATGACGGTGACATCGGATGGCGGCCCCAGCTCGTTCAGCCACGCTTGCGCCTGCACGTATTCAGCCGGTACCGAGAAATTGATGAGGTCGCCGGTCACCGCGATATGGTCGGGGGCGGACGCCTTCAGGTCGCGCGTCAGCGCCTCGATCACCTCGCTGCGGTGTATAAATTTGCGCTTGCGGTGCCAATTGATGAAGCCGAGGCCGCGCTTGCCGGCGAGCTCCTTGAGCAACGGCCGCGCGGCAAGATGCAGATCGGAGAGGTGGCCGAGCACGAACATGGCGGCATGATGCTACGCGAATCATGCCGGGAACAATGGCACCGACAATGCGCCGCGCGCTTCACGAACTGCCGATGAGGATGCCGACGACGAAGACCAGCACGCCGCCGACGACGATCTGGAAGGCGGCCTGCAGGAACGGCGTGTCCATGTAGCGGGTGCGGATCCAGGATATCGTCGCCAATTCCACCGCGACGACGGCGAACGCGACCGCGGTCGCCACATAGAAATGGGGAATAAGATAGGGCAAGGCATGGCCGAGGCCGCCGAGCGCGGTCATGACGCCGCACACCGCGCCGCGCACCAACGGCGCGCCGCGGCCGGTGAGCGAGCCGTCGTCGGACAAGGCCTCGGCGAAGCCCATCGAAATGCCGGCGCCGACCGCGGCGGCAAGCCCGACCAGAAACGTCGACCAGGTGTTGTGGGTGGCGAACGCCGCCGCAAATAGCGGGGCGAGCGTCGAAACCGAGCCGTCCATGAGGCCGGCGAGCCCTGGCTGCACGTATTGCAGGACGAACATGCGCCGTGCGGTCTGGTCCTCGGTTGCGCGCGCGCTCGGGGTGATCTTCTCGCCAAGCTCGTGGGCGAGTATTTCGTGTTTGTCCTCGGCTGCGGCAAGCTTGTTCAGCAGACCGCGCACGGCGTCATCGCGCGCCGCTTGCGCCGCGCGCCGGTAAAAGCGCGCGGTCTCATATTCCATCTCTTCGGCGAACTTGCGCGTCGCGTCGATTGCCAGCGGGCGGTTGAGCCAGATTGGACGGCGCGCAACGAAGCCCTTCACGTCTTGCCGCCTGATTAGCGGCAGAAACTCGCCGAATTTCTGGCGATAGAGAGCAAGCAACATGTCGCGATGCCCAATCTCCTCCATCGCCATCTTGTCATACATGGCCGCCGTGTCTGCATAGGAGCCGCGAAGCCCATCCGCGAAGGAGCGGTAGATACGGTTGTCCTCGTCCTCGTTTGAAATAGCGAGGGCCAGAATTTCTCGCTCGCTGAGGTCGGCAAAACGCTTCACGGTGTCGCCGCGATGATCCGACGGTCCACAAAGGTTGATATTAGAACGCTTCTAAACACCAGACCAGAGCTTGCCCGGCGATTCGGCGATTTCGCGGAAACTGACGTATCGTCGTTGCGCCATGCAGCTTGAATCGATCCGCCGCCCCTTCGAGCCGATCATCCGCCGCGTCCTGCATTTTTATTGGCGCTTGGCGCGCGGACTCACCGTCGGCGTGCGCGCTCTCGTCGTCGACGCCGAGGGCCGCGTGTTCCTGGTCAAGCACAGCTACGTTTCCGGTTGGCACCTGCCGGGCGGCGGCGTCGAGACCGGTGAGACGCTGATGATGGCGCTGGCCCGCGAATTGCGCGAGGAGGGCAACATCGAACTGATCGGCGCGCCGACTTTGTTCGCGATCTATTTCAATCGTCGCGTCTCGCGGCGTGACCATGTTGCGCTCTACGTCGTGCGCTCGTTCGGGCAAACCGCCCCGCCGCAAGCGAACAATGAAATCGTGGCGCACGGCTTTTTCGCACCCGATTCGCTGCCGGAGGAAACGACAGCGTCGACCCGCCAGCGCGTCGCCGAAGTGCTCGCCGGACGCCCCGTCACCGAGCTGTGGTGATTATTACTACGGCCACAACAGCTGTTACTACAACTACGGCTGGTAGCTAAGCCGAATGACAAAAGCCGCGCCCGTCTCGGGCGCGGCTTTTGTTATCGAGGATTACAAGCCGGTATGCCCATGCGCACCGCGATAGTGCGTTCAGCCGAACCGCCCGCGGTCGTGCGGCAGCGTGAAGTCGAGCAGCGGCCCGATCGGCACGATGCCGGTCGGGTTGATTTTGAGATGGCTGCCGTAATAGTGCCGCTTGATGTGATCGAGACTGACGGTATCCGCGATGCCCGGCACCTGATACAGCTCGCGCAGATAATTCCACAGATTTTGATAATCGGTGATGCGCCGCAGATTGCATTTGAAGTGGCTGTAATAGACGGCGTCGAAACGTACGAGCGTCGTGAACAGCCGCCAATCCGCTTCCGTGATCTGCCGCCCGACCAGATAACGCTGCCGTGACAGCCGCTCTTCGAGTTGGTCGAGCGTGGCAAACAGCACGCGCGCCGCTTCCTCATAGGCCGCTTGCGTGGTGGCGAAGCCGGCGCGATAGACGCCGTTGTTCACGTTCGCATAGACGACGTCGTTGATGCGATCGATCTCGGCGCGCAGCTCGAGCGGATAATAGTCGGTACGCACATCCGTGAACGCATCGAATGCGGAATTGAGCATGCGAATAATTTCGGAGGATTCGTTGTTGACGATGGTGCGCCGCTTCTTGTCCCAAAGCACCGGCACGGTCACGCGGCCGGTATAGCGGGGATTGGTGAGCAAATAGATTTCGGCGAGCGTCGACTTGCCGTTGACAGTGTCGAGCGTCGCGCCCGACCCGGTGCCGAACTCCCAGCCCAGCTTGCTCAGTACCGGCTCGACCACGGAGACCGAGATTACGTCCTCAAGCTTCTTGAGCTTGCGGAAGATGAGGGTGCGGTGCGCCCACGGACAGGCGAGCGAGACGTAGAGATGGTAGCGGCCTGCCTCGGCTGGGAAACCGTCTTCGCCGGTCGGGCCGGCGCTGCCGTCGGCAGTGACGAAATTGCGAAACGCCGTCGGCGGCCGAACGAAACGGCCATCCTTGTTGCGCGACGGATCGTCCTGTCGCCAATCGCCTCGTTCGAGCAATCCCAGTGCCATGTCGCCTAGCTCCAACTGTAATCTCGGGCGTATTTAAGTATTGATCGCGCCCGCGACAGGGTTGCCCGCTGTCACGCGAACGCATGGGTGCCCGCCTGGCTTCGCCTGGATGTGGTAGTTTCCCCTTATGATTCCGACCTTCGCATGGAGTTGCCGCGTCCGTTTGCGGCCTTCGAAATAAGGACCCTAGTGGGCGGCGCGATGACCGAGAGTTCGTTGACCATCCTGCCCGAAACCGAGGGCGACGCGCCGGCGATCGAGCGCCTGCACGAGCGCACGTTCGGTCCGGGCCGCTATGCCAAGACCGCTTACCGGCTGCGCGAGCGCGTCGCTCGCAGCATCGATCTGTCGTACACCGCGCGCATCGGCACGCTGCTCGTCGGCTCCGTGCGGCTTTCGCCGGTCCGCATCGGCGAAACCAAGGCGCTGCTGCTCGGACCGCTGACGGTGGAACCGCCGTTTCGCGAGCGCGGCGTTGGTCAGGCCTTGATCGCGCGCGCTCTGCAGGAGGCGCGTGCCAAGGGCCACCGGCTGGTCATCCTGGTCGGCGACGAGCCGTATTACGGCAAATGCGGCTTCAAGACCGTTCCGCCGGGCCGTGCCGTCATGCCGGGGCCGGTCGATCCGGCCCGGCTTTTGGTCGCCGAATTGGTCGACGGCGCCTTTGACGGCGTCTCCGGACCGATCCGGGCGGAATAGCCAAGCGTGCAGGGCTTGGGCGTGGACTCATCGAGGCGAGGCTACGCAGTGTCACGTCGGTTCGCCGGCTGATTAACGGGCAGCGTTCATGGCCCGCCCGCTCCAAACGACCGGGAGTTCGTCGGTGTCCTTTCTCGGAAAAGCCAACTCCGAAACGAAGGCAAGGAGGTAACAACCGATCGCGATCAAATATAGGAACCGGAAACCAAAATACATCGAGTTATATTCCAACAAGCCGCCGCAGACGGCCCCCAATAGATTCATCGCCATCATTCCCGAAACCCGTCCCTTGCTTGAGAGCAGAGTCGAGAAGACAATGCCTGAAAACAACAGCGGCAGGGTCAGCACAATGCAGGTTTCAAGGCGCCCGAGAGGCGTAGAGGCAAACCCGCCCGCGCGCGCAATATACCAGCCAACGGACAGTGCCGCGAACAAGAATAGATAGGGGGTCAGGGGACGCCTTATATTGAGCCACTGAACCGCGCAATTCCCCAGAAACGCCATTGTCAAAATGCCCGCGATCACAATGCCGATCACCTGCCACGTATTCCCGAAGGTCAGGCCCATTTCTGTGATTCCCTTGGTTTCGATCAGCATAAAACCAGCACCAAGGAAGAAAAAAGAGAGATGACTGAATTTCGGCCTTTCCGGGAGGAAGTTTACAGCGATGAGCAGGGAAAGAGCTAATAGCTGAAATACCATGATCAGGTACGATACGGGGTAGATGCGTTGCGGCATATAGAAGAACGGCCAGTCGTCTGTTGAGACGTCGGCGTGAAGCGCTGGATCAGCATAAAAAGCGGTCTTGTCCGTGAACCCCGCCTCTTCCACCAGTTGTGGAGAAATGACCCACTTCTCGTTATCTGATTCCAGGAAAATAATCGAACCACCGAAGCCGGCCTCCAGGCAAATCGGAGGCCTTCCGTCAAAAGCCTGTTGCAACATGAGATAGATCTTGCGGCCCAAGGCGTCCGATAAGACGCTAAACGACAGCGAAAGCATGCCATCGGGTTTCAGCCGGGCGCGAGCTTCACGCAAACCCTCGACGGTATAAACGAACGAATCAAGACGCACGCTCGAACCCTGGCTGAGCAGGGTGTGCGAATCGAGCATGCCGTAGACGACCAGGTCGAACTTTTGCTCCGTGGTCCTAAGAAACGAGCGGGCATCATTGACTACTGCATGAACCCGAGCATCGTTGTAGGGCTTTTCGGGGTGGCTCAACTTGCCAGTCAGTTGGATGACCGGGTCGATTTCAATTGCTTCGACGTGTTCAGCGCCGGAGCGCAAAGCGGCCGCGACGTCGTTGCCGGTTCCGGCGCCTACAATCGCTACGTTCGCCAGTGTTGGATGGGCTTTATAAGGGAAATTATAGTATCCGCGAGCCTTGCTCCATCGCGTACTCCCGGCATCAGAGAGGTCATAAACGTTTTGATAATAGTGGCCTGCGGCCCTAATCAACGTCAGACCCGTATCCTCGCTGCGCCCGATCTCCAATAGTTGGTAGGGGGAATAGACTCGGTTCCAGAGAGGATTTACCGGCCAGGCCAGGACGATCGTACAGACCACCGCGAAGGAAAGTCCGACCATCATTAACGAAGGCGTTTTCAGCGTGAATAACAGAATTGCAAGGAAACACAGTGCGAACCAAGCAAGCGGAGGCGTCCATAAAAAACTCGCCACGAGCATGAGCAGGACGCCAAGCAAGCTGCCGAGCAAGTTCAGTCCATACGCCGGCAATTTGCTGCGGCGTTCCATAAGCCGGCCGCATAGTTGGCCGACAGGTATGAAAGTTAAAGCCGTAATCAGGAAAACAAGCGCAAGTAACCCATACAGCAAGAGTATTTGCGACAAATTGCCAACACCGATTCCCATGGTGAGTTGCTCGCGGAATGGAACGGTGTTGAGGTCGATGTCCAGCCCATACCTGACGATGGTCATGAAGCCGAACTGCCAGGCGAGTAACGGAAGCACAATCACGAGCGGAATTCGGTCCCGCGTGGCAAGCGCGTAACCCAATCCTAGGCCAACAAAACACGCCAGCAGACTGAAATTCTTATAAAAAGCAAAAAATGGAAGAATCGAGGATTGCCATCTTATGATGCAGAGCTCGAGCAAAAGACTGAGCGCTGCCGAGAAAAGAATGGCGGCATCAGCGTACTTCGCATTTAGCGTATCTAGGAACCTTGCCTGCGCCAGGGCGCTGGCGTCAATGAAGGGCACAAGTTTCTTCAGCGCATAATAGAAGGCCGCAGTCGCGATCGTGGCAACACAGACCAGCAAGAAGCCTGTGGCCACCAACGAGCCCGACCAAGCTCCGGCGGATCGAGCAATGATTGCCAATGGGTGCACTGCGATGGTGCCGAAGCTCCCGAACGCTATGATCGCCATAAGCCGCATGAGCGATTGCGTCATCGTAGATGGTGGCGCAGTTTGAGCATCGCTTCGCAAATTCACGCAGCCCCCTAATTCCGCTTAACCACCATTCCCCCGATGACCGCCGATCTGCCATGAATATTCGCGTTTTCCGGCCTTTCTGCAATACACAGAGGCGCGGTGGACGAACTAATGCCGCAGCAGGCAACGAGCGCGTCGCGCCCAGCATCGATCTGTCGTTCACCGCCCACGTCGGTACGCTGCTGGTCGGCTCGGTGCGGCTGTCGCCGGTCCGCATCGGCCAGACCAAGGCGCTGCTGCTCGGGCCGCTCACGGTGGAGCTGCCGTTTCGCGAGCGCGGCGTCGGCCAGGCCTTGATCGCGCGCGCCTGTTCCGCCGGGCCGTGCCATCATGCCGGGGCCGGTCGATCCGGCACGGATTTTGGTCGCCGAACTGGTCGATGGCGCCTTCGACGGCGTTTCGGGACCGATCCGGGCGGAATAGCAAGACGTGCAGGATTGCGGCCTGAACTAGAAAAGCGCAGGCAATTTCTGCATTTGAGGGCGGAACCGGCACAGAATTGCCAGCCGCCACGCCTGCTTCTGGCCAACTGAGACGTGTGGCGCTGGCCGCAACAACCGGCGGCGCGGTAGCGGAAGCCATATTTCCATCCCCTGAGTTGTGTGAGAAGATAAAAAAGTTCTGGCGTTGGGGGGATATGCCCGTGCTCGCACCGACGGGGACCAAGCGGCGTTTTCAACTTGTCCTGATCAAACCGTCGCATTACGACGACGACGGCTATGTCATCCAGTGGTGGCGATCGTCGATCCCATCGAACACGCTCGCCAATCTTTATTCGCTCGCGGACGACGCTGCGCAGCGTGGTGTTCTTGGCGCGGACATAGAAATCGTCATCAGCGCCGTCGACGAGACCAACACGCGCGTGAAGGTCAAAAAGATCATCGACCTATTCCGCGACAACGACGGTTTTGGCATGGTCGGCCTGGTCGGCGTGCAATCGAACCAATTTCCCCATGCGCTCGATCTCGCGCGTCCGCTGCGTCAAGCCGGCATTCCCGTGGTGATTGGCGGTTTCCACGTATCCGGCGTGTTGGCGATGCTGTCGGAGATCCCGCCTTCGCTGCAGGAAGCGCTCGACATGGGCTGCACGCTGTTTGCCGGCGAATGCGAGGACGGGCGGATCGACCAGATCTTGCAGGATGCCGCAATCCGGAGACTCAAACCGATCTATAATTACATGAGCGATCTGCCGTCGCTGGAATCCGCGCCCACGCCCTATTTGCCGCGCGACACGGTGCGGCGCGTGGTTGACCATCATGCGAGCTTCGACGCCGGCCGCGGCTGTCCATTCCAGTGCTCGTTCTGCACCATCATCAACGTGCAAGGCCGCAAATCGCGGCGCCGTTCGTCGGACGATATCGGACAACTCATCAAGCGCCACTGGGCCGACGGCATCCGGCACTTTTTCATTACCGACGATAATTTCGCCCGCAACAAGGATTGGGAGCCGATCTTCGATCGGCTGATACAGATTCGCGAGCAGGACAAGATCGACCTCCGCCTGATCATCCAAGTCGACACACTCTGTCACAAAATCTCGAACTTTATCGCCAAAGCGCGGCGCGCCGGCGTCACGCGCGTGTTCATCGGCCTGGAGAATATCAACCCCGACAATCTTTTGGCCGCCAAGAAGCGGCAGAACAAGATCACCGAATATCGGCAGATGCTGCTGGCCTGGAAGCGGGCCGGTATCATCACCTATGCCGGCTACATTCTCGGATTTCCGGCCGACACGCCGGAGTCGATCCGACAGGATATCGAGATCATCAAGAAGGAGCTGCCGCTCGACATCCTCGAGTTCTTCTATTTGACGCCGCTGCCCGGCTCCGAGGATCACAAGGTACTATGGCAAAAAGGGGTGTGGATGGACCCCGACATGAACAAATACGACCTCGAGCACGTCACCGCGGCCCATCCGAAAATGACGCGCGAGGAATGGGAGAAGGCCTATCACGCTGCCTGGGCCGCCTACTACACGCCTGAGCACAGGATGACCATCCTGCGTCGCGCCGCTGCGTCCGGCATGGGCATGTCGCGGCTGCTCGCGGTGTTGTTCGCGTTTTCCGCTGCCTTCCCGGTCGAGAAGCTGCACCCGCTGCAGGCCGGCGCCTTCCGCCTCAAGTATCGTCTCGATCGCCGGCCGAGCTTTCCGATCGAGCCGGTCTGGGCGTTCTATCCGAAATATTTCTGGGAGATCGTGTCGAAGCACGCCCGCCTCGCCAAGCGTTGGATCGAGCTCGATCGCATGCGCCGACGCGCCGTGCGCGAGCAGAAGATCAAGCCCTATATCGATCTGGCTTTGACGCCGGTCAGCGAAGAAGAAACCGAGACGCTCGAAATGTTCACGCACAACGAGGCGGCGCGCCATGAAGTCGCCCATGTCCGCAAGGTCGACGAGCTGACGCACGGCAACAACGCGCGGGCCGTCGCGTAACAGACTAGACAATCAGCTTTCGAGCTTACCGCCCCTCGCGCGCCCAGGTGCCGGCGAGACTGCCGAGCAGCAGCAGCAAGCCTAACAGGCCGGCAAAAACCGGCAGCACGCCGATGCCGCGGACGACGCTGGCGTCGCGCATTTTCAGGCCGATCCAGTCGTCGCCGTGGTAAGTGTCGCCGGAGCGCACCGCGATGATGCGCGGCACGCTCACGCCGCTGCCGTTATCGAGCCGCCGGGAATCGCCGCCGGTTGCCGCGGCGATGGGCTGCAGCACGTCGGTGGTGGAGGTCACTTCGGCGAACTCGCGCGGATTCGCCGGACCGATGCTGACCAGAGCATTGAGCTTACCGTCGGTCGCGCGCCACAGCCCAAGCTCGTTCGCCGGAACGCTGCCTTGCCACGTGCCCGGCTCGACCGGCGCAAGCTTGAGGGTACGCGTCGTTGCCGAGGGCGAGGTCAGCGTCACGTCGGCGACCTCCTCGGCCATGGTTTGCCGCCGCACCAGGAGTTCATGTCCGCTCGCGGTGAGGCGCAGCGCTTCCTCCTCGAGATCAGGTTCTTTCATCAGCCAATGGGACAGCCGACGCAGCAGATCGAGATGCGGACCGCCGCCTTCGAAGCCGCGCGCCCACAGCCAAAGCTGGTCGGACAACAGCAGCGCCACGCGTCCCTCGCCCTCGCGCGAAAGAATGAGCAGCGGCTTCTTGTCGGGTCCCTGCATCACCGCCGTGCCGGTGGCATTCCTGGTGTCGACGAGGCGGAACCATCGGCTCCAGTGCGGCGGATCGCTGTCGGAGCCTTCGAGGTCGCGTGTCACCGGATGGCGCTTGCCGAGCTCGGTGAGGCGGGCGTGAAAGCCTCGTTCGGTGACGTTGCCGCTCGGCTCCGCCGGCAGGATGGCATCGAGCGGCGTGCGCCAAATGCTCGTCGGGCTCGCGTAATCGGGGCCGGCCGCCACCAGCACCGCGCCGCCGTCGCGCACGTAGCGGGTGATGTTGTCGAAATACATGATCGGCAGCACGCCCTGATGCGCGTAACGATCGAAGATGATGAGCTGGAACTCGCCGATCTTCTGTTGGAACAATTCGCGCGTGGGAAATGCGATCAGCGACAGTTCGTTGATCGGCGTGCCGTCCTGCTTCTCCGGCGGGCGCAGAATTGTGAAATGCACGAGATCGACCGAGGCGTCCGACTTGAGCAAGTTGCGCCAGGTCCGTTCGCCGGCGTTCGGTTCGCCGGAAACCAAAAGCACGCGCAGCTTGTCGCGGACGCCATCGATGCTCACCACGGCGCGGTTGTTGACGGTCGTGAGTTCGTCTTGCAGCGGCGCGGCCTCGATCTCGACGATGTTGGCGCCGGCGTGAGGGATCGGAATGTCGGCTTGCTGCGGCCGGCCGACGGCGACGGTGCGCGTCTCGATGACGTCGCCGTCGCGACGCACCGTGACCTGGGCCGTGCCCCGGTCGGCGCCCTGATCCTCGACGCGGTAGGTGACGGTTTGCGACTGCCCGACGATGCCGAAACGCGGCGCGGCGATCAGCGCGACGCGGCGGTCGCGCTCGTCCTTGCTGCCGGTGATAAGCGCATGAACGGGTCCCGCGAAGCCGAGCGCGCCGGCGTCAGCCGGTACGTCGTGGACCCGCCCGTCGGTGATCATGATCGCACCGGCGACGCGATCGGAAGGCACGTCGGCGAGCGCCGAACCGAGCGCGGTGAATAAGCGCGTGCCGTCGGTCTCGCCGTCCGATTGGCCGGCTTCGATCACGCGCACGTCGAGTCCGGGAATCCGGCTCAAGCGCCCGACGATGGCGGTGCGCGCCTCTGCGGTCTGCCGCGCCCGGTCGCCGAAATTCTGGCTCGGGCTTTTGTCAACCACGACGACGGCGACCGAGCTGAGCGGGTCGCGGTCTTCGCGCGTCAGCGAAGGATTGGCGAGCGCCAGCACGACGAGGGCCAGCGCCAGCGCGCGAACGACGGCGCCGCGGCTGCGCGATACAAACAGCAGCAACGACAGAATGCAGGCCGCAGCAATGGCGGCCCAGAGGACTTGGGCTGCGACGAGCGGGGCAAAGGCGACGCCGAGATTCACGTTCGCCTCCTACTGCCCCAACCGTTCAAGCAGTGCCGGCACGTGCACCTGGTCCGCCTTGTAGTTACCGGTGAGCGTGTACATGACGATGTTGACGCCGGCGCGGAATGCGAGCTCGCGCTGGCGCGGCTCGCCCTCGACCATCGGCAGCACGGGCTGGCCGTCCGGCCGCATGGCCCAGGCGCCGGCGAAGTCGTTCGAGGTGATGATGATCGAGGACACGCCGTCGCCGCCGCGGGCCGGGCGCGACCCCTCTTCATCCTCGTTCACCGCCGGCAGGGCCTCGACCCAAAGCTGGCCGGAATTGAAGCGGCCGGGGAAGTCGCGCAACAAGTAGAACGTCTTGGTGAGAACGTGATCGCGCGGCACCGGCTCCAGCTCGGGGATATCGAGCGAGGACAGGATTTTGCGTAGCTCGATCATGCCCGGGCCGCGCGTCTCGCCGCCCGAGCCGGGCGGCGCCGCGACCGCATCGCGGGTATCGAACAGGACGGTGCCGCCCTGTTTCATGTAGGAATCGATGCGCTTGAGCGCCTCCTCGGAGGGCCGCGCGGCGCCGGGTACGATCGGCCAATAGATCAGCGGATAGAAGACAAGTTCGTCGCGCGCAAGGTCGAGACCGATCGGCTCGCCCGCCTCGAGCGCCGTACGCTGGGCGAGGAAGAGCGTGAGGCCGCCAAGGCCGGTCTTGCTGACCGAATCGACATCCTGGTCGCCGGTGACGACGTAGGCGAGCTTGGTTTCAAGCGCCGAGCGCGGGGCATCTGTATTCGGCGCATCTTCGGCGCTGGCGCGCGGCATGGTGAGCGCAAGCGCCGTCAGGATCAGCACCGCCGCGGTCGCGGCACGCGAAAGCCGAGGCAGCAACCGCGCCATGCCGCCGCCGAGGTAAAGTACGATCAGCGTGTCCAGCAACAAAAGGCCGAGCGCCGCAAGGAGTATCGGCCCGCGCAGATCCTGCGGCTCGTTCTTGCGATAGATTTCATTGCTGGCATGGCTGAGCGGCGAAAAATCGAGCGGTGTCAGGCGGTCGGCGGCGGACAGCGTGTTCACCGCCAGGTTATTCTCCGGCGGGCCGTAAAAGCCGGGCGGATGGTCGGCGCTGGCGCTTCCGGAAAAGTCCGTCGGTATCGGCCGGGCCGTCGATGGCGGCGCGACGAAACTGCCAAAGCCGTCGAGCACGCGGCTCGGCGCCACCGGCTCATGCACGTTCTTCGCCTTCGGACTGCCGATCTCGGCGACGGTCGCGGTGCCGGCGAGCGCGACGATGCGCTTGAGCATGTCCACGAAGGCACCCGAGAGCGGCAAATTCGACCAGCGCGTGTCGCCGGTGACGTGAAACAGCACGATGAGGCCCTTGCCGCGACGCGCGGCGGTGACGAGCGGCGTGCCGTCCGCCAACGTCGCCCAGGTATTCTCCGTCAGCGCGGCATCGGGTTCCGCCAGCACCTGTCGGCTGATCGTCACGTCGTTGGGCACGGTCATGCCGCTGAACGGGCTCTCGCGCGAGAACGGGGCGAGTGGTTGCGGCTGGTCCCAGCTCAAGCTGCCGCCGAGGGTGCGACCGCCACGCCGCAGCTGCACCGGCACCAGATCGTCGTCGGAGGCGGCGAGTCGCGGGCCGGCGAAGCGCACCAGCACGCCGCCATCCTCGACCCAGCGAGCCAGACGGTCAT
>Ga0208455_1000569_pt1 | contig 15047 bp, 14 predicted proteins | sample June2015DPH_4_50_FD_184690 | JGI IMG/M metagenome (GOLD analysis project Ga0208455, IMG submission 184690) | Peatland microbial communities from SPRUCE experiment site at the Marcell Experimental Forest, Minnesota, USA - June2015DPH_4_40... | ecosystem: Environmental > Terrestrial > Soil >... | reverse complement strand
TGGCGGTTCAGAAGTCCGCATCATTTTTGCCGCGAACTCGTCATGCGGACTTCTGAACCAAAGCCACACTAGATCAATACGTTGCTAGTGTCCTTCGATTCCGAAGTTCGCAAACGAGGGTGCCGCGTAATGATGCGAACTTCGGAATCGGGACACTAGTCCGCGCGCGGATCCTTACCCATTCTTGACCATCGGTCGAAATGCCGGCGGCCGGCAGGAACTTGATAGCCGTCGCGCGCTATAAAGGGCGCGCTAAGGGACGATAGGGCCGGTGACAGTGTTGGAACGCAATCAGCTTAGAAAAGCTAAAAACACGACCCTTTTTGATTGAAATCAATTCTCGTCGGCTCTAGATAGGCATAGTTTCAATTGATACCAACGCAACGCCGGGCCGCTCTCCGATGATCGTCTGCTCCTGCAACGTATTTTCCGACCACGACGTCCGGTCGATCCTGTCCGGCGACCCCGCTGCCCCGCGTACCGCCGGCCAAGTCTATGGCTGCCTCGGCTGCAGCGCCCAATGCGGGCGATGCGCCCGGACCATCCGCCGCATCATGGACGAAGCACTCGGCTGCGCCGAGACCTGTTGCCAGGCCGGCGGCCGTTCCTGACCTCAGCTCTAGCGTCCGGCAATCGGGGTTGCGCAACCGCCGCGGCGGCTTTCCGCGTTCGTGCTAAGGGCTATAATTGGCAGGCGCACGATTCCGTGCGGCGTCGACATTGCGTTGCAGGAGCACGATCATGAGAGGCGAGCCCGGAGTCCTCGACTACCTGAACAAGGCCCTCCGGCACGAACTGACGGCGGTCAACCAGTACTGGCTGCACTATCGTTTGCTCGACAACTGGGGCTACAAGTCGCTCGCCAAGCAATGGCGCAAAGAATCGATCGAGGAGATGCAGCACGCCGACAAGCTGGTCGAGCGCGTCATCTTCCTCGACGGCTTCCCGAATATGCAGGTGCTCGACCCGCTACACATCGGCCAGACCGTGAAGGAGGTGCTCGATTGCGACCTTCGCGCGGAACTGTCGGCCCGCGCGCTGTACGAAGAAGCCGCGACCCATTGCCATGCCGTCAAGGATTACGTGTCGCGCGACTTGTTCGAGAAGCTGATGCACGACGAGGAAGAGCACATCGATTTCCTCGAAACGCAGCTCGACCTGGTCGCCAAGCTCGGCCTCGAGCTCTACGCCCAACACCACATCGGCAAGCTCGACGACGACGCCGACTGAGCGCGGCGAGACAGACCCGCCGCCGGCTGAGCCGGATTTGGTATAACCCGAGGGAAAAGCTGAACGATTACGGTTAAGCGTTAAGGTTAAGACCCATTTAAGGATTTCCTGACATTTTGGCTTCCTCAACGACGCGTTGCCCCCTGTGCGGCCGCGCTGAGGAAAGGACGAAGCCAATGGTCAGCGTAAAATCCTTCATTGCCGCCGGAGCGGCAGCCTTTATCAGCACTGCGGCGTGCGCCGCCGATATGGCGCTTCCTCCTCCGCCTCAGATTCCCTACCAGCCAGTCGCGAGCGGCTGGTATTTGCGGGGCGACATCGGCATCGGCATGACCGACAACTTCAGTCTCGAATATCTGCCGAATCCGCTCAACGCACCCAATAACTTCGCCTTCCAGCACTCCTCGATGGCCGATACCATGTTCTTCAATGTCGGCGTCGGCTATGAGCTGAACAACTGGCTCCGCTTCGACGTGACCGGGGAATATCGCGCCAAAACGGCGGTCAATGCCTTCGGCACCTATACGAATAGCAGCGGCGGCACGGCCATCGATTCCTATCAAGGCAACTTGAACTCCTGGGTCGTGCTGGCCAACGGCTATGTCGATCTCGGCACTTGGTGGTGCATCACGCCGTTTGTCGGCGCCGGCATCGGCGGCGCCTACAATACTATGGCCGGCTTGACCGATATTGGAATTCCCACTGCCGGCAGCGGCATCGGCCGCAACAGCGCCTCATGGAGCCCCGCTTGGGCGCTCTATGCCGGCCTCACCTACAACGTGACGCAGAGTTTCAAGGTCGACCTCACCTACCGTTACCTCAATTACGGCTCGGTCACCGATACCATCGACTGCGCCGGCGGCTGCAATCCGGACTCCTACAAGTTCGGCAACCTGTCCTCGCAGGACATCATGCTGGGCGTGCGCTTCCTGCTGCAACCGGAACCAATGCCGGTGATGCCGCTGATGAGCCGCGGCTGAGCCGTTCCTGCTGCACGCTGCAAATCCTGACGGACGACGAACGGCGCGGGCAACCGCGCCGTTTTCGTTTGGCGGCGCGCGCCCCGAGCTAACGCTCCATTAAGGTTAATGCTCGATGATCGTGCCGCTTGAATACGCGCCAAAAGGATGAGAGGCGGGCGATGCGTCGGGTGATCTGTGCTCTAACTGTGCTGGCGCTGGCGTCGCCGGCGTTCGCAGCCGACCTTGACCTCGACATATTGCGCGGCTCGCAACCGGTCGGGCCCGCGACCTTCACCCGCTGGAGCGGCTTCTACTTCGGCGGCCACATCGGCTTCGGCGACGCCAACGCGGACTTTTCGGGGGCAACGCAGCCGCTCGTACACTACAGTTTACGCGAATCGACGCTCGAGAGTGAAAATTCGATATCGACTTGGCCGGTGCTTGGCCGCGGGGGCAGTGACGCTGTCGGCTATGGTGCGTTTGTCGGGTACAATACGCAATGGCAGGACCTCGTCCTCGGTCTCGAGGGCAATTATACGCACACCGCCTTCGCAACCACCGCCAGCTCTGCGCCGATGGTCGGTCAGGCTGGTCGTATCGTATCCGCTGGGAGCACCCAGTACAGTGTCAACCTGACCGGCACGGGTCAGTTGGAGATCACCGATTATGCGTCGCTCCGCGCCCGCGCGGGATGGGCCCTCGGCAACTTCCTGCCGTACGGCTTCGCTGGCTTGGCGCTCGGGCGAGGAAATTACAGCGTCACCTCGCAGGTGTATGGCCAAGGAAATTCAGCGACGCCCGCTACTTTTCCGTGCACGGTAGGCCCGACCTGCGTTGACTACGACTACAGCAACAGTGCTGGGCAAAATGGCGCGCTGCTGTATGGCTTGTCCATCGGCGGCGGTCTCGACTGGGCGCTCACGCAAAATATTTTCCTGCGCGGCGAGCTTGAATACGTCCAATTTGCACCGATAGCGAACATAGTGGCTTCCATTGTCAGTGCCCGCGTCGGCGCCGGCTTCAAGTTCTAAAAACAGGCGATAGACAACGAACGACGGAGGACGGATCGAAGACGTGACCTGAGCCCCGAGTTTCATCCGCCGATGGGTAGAGTCCTAGCTCCATTTGAGCCTTGATGGCTCGGCAATGCAACGGGGCGGGGCGCGAAGCCCTCGATGTAGCGCAGCGCCCCGTCCCGTTGCATTTCGGGAGCGCTGAGTTTGGCATAGTCGGCTGGCGGCAGATTGCCGAGCGAGCTGTGCGGCCGGACGGTGTTGTAATCCTCTATCCAGATTGCCAGCGCTTCGCGGACGTGGTTGAGCGAAGTGAAGAGCGTCTCGTTCAACAGCTCGTCCCGCAGTCGTCCGTTGAAGCTCTCGATGAAGGCATTTTGCTGCGGCTTGCCCGGCGCGATGTAATGCCATTCGACCCGGGTCTCCTGAGCCCAGCGCAGGATCGCCATGCCGGTGAGCTCAGTACCGTTGTCAGAGACGCACATCGCGGGACGGCCGCGAGCCGCAATGAGGGTATCAAGCTCACGCACGACGCGCATCCCCGGCAGCGAGGTGTCGGGCACCAGCGCCAGGCATTCCCGCGTGAAGTCGTCAACGATTGCCAGGATGCGGAACCGCCGGCCATCGGCGAATGCATCCGACAGGAAGTCCAAGCTCCAGCGCTGATTGGCACCCTGTGGGATCGCCATCGGCGCTCTTGTGCCCAGCGCACGCTTGCGGCCGCCGCGTCTACGAACCTGCAGCTGCTCCTCGCGGTAGAGCCGGCGGAGCTTCTTGTGGTTCATGATGATACCTTCGCGCGTGAGCAGGATGTGGAGCCGCCGATAGCCGAACCGCCGGCGAACGCCGGCCAGCTCACGTAGCCGAGCCCGCGCCGCCCCGTCGTCAGGCCGGCTGCTGCGATAGCGCACCGAGGTGCGATCCGCTCCGAGTGTCGAACACGCCCGCCGTTCGCTGACCTCATACGCGACCCGAAGCTGAGCGACGGCCTCTCGCCTGGCGGCGGGCGTCACCATTTTTTTGCGGCGATATCCTTCAACATCGCGTTGTCGAGCATCGCCTCGGCCAAAAGCTTCTTCAGCTTGACGTTCTCGTCTTCCAGCGCCTTCAGGCGCTTGGCGTCCGAGACATCGAGGCCGCCATACTTGGCCTTCCACTTGTAAAACGTCGCGCTGCTGATCCCGTGCTTGCGACACACGTCAGCCGTCTTCGCTCCGGCCTCCTGCTCCCGCAAAATCCCGATGATCTGTTCTTCCGTGAACCGGCTAGGCTTCATGTCCATCCCCTTCCAGGTGATGGACTCTACCCATTTTTGGAGGAGTTCTCGGGGCTCAGGTCAGCCGATCTGCCGGATAGTCTTTATTTCGTCCGCCGTCTGTCATCCGCCATCGTCGTCCGACGCCCGCTATCCGACTTGACGTCCCCCCGCCACTTCCGTATGTCCGACCGCGGGACACCCCTCCCCACCGAGGGGCGCCTATCTGGAAGGATAGATCATGACCATAGCGAAGCCCGCCGTGCGGCCGACCGTGCCGCATTTTTCATCCGGCCCCTGCGCCAAGCGCCCCGGATGGACCCCACAAGCCCTCAGCGGCGCCGTCCTTGGCCGCTCGCATCGCTCGAAAATCGGCAAGGCGCGGCTCAAGCGCGCCATCGATCTCACCCGTGAGGTTCTGCAGGTCCCCGCCGATTATCGTATCGGCATCGTGCCGGCTTCCGATACCGGCGCCGTCGAAATGGCGCTTTGGTCGCTGCTGGGCCCGCGCCCGGTGACCGTGCTGGCCTGGGAATCCTTTGGCGAAGGCTGGGTGACCGACGTCGTCAAACAGCTCAAGCTCAAAGATGCGACCGTGCTGAAGGCCGGCTACGGCGAATTGCCCGACTTTTCCAAGGTCGATCCGGCAAGCGACATCGTCTTCACCTGGAACGGCACGACGTCGGGGGTACGGGTCGCCAACGCCGATTGGATCGCCGCCGACCGGGCCGGACTGGCGATCTGCGACGCGACCTCGGCCGCCTTCGCGCAGCCGCTCGATTGGGGCAAGCTCGATGTCGTCACCTTCTCCTGGCAGAAGGCGCTGGGCGGCGAGGCCGCGCACGGCATGCTCATCCTCTCCCCGCGCGCGGTGGCACGGCTCGAGAGCTATACGCCGCCATGGCCGCTGCCGAAAATCTTCCGCATGACCAAAGGCGGCAAGCTGATCGAAGGCATCTTCCAGGGCGAGACCATCAACACGCCGTCGATGCTGTGCGTGGAGGATTACATCGATGCGCTCGAATGGGCGAAATCGATCGGCGGATTATCGGCACTGCGCGCCCGCGCCGACGGCAATGCCCAGGTCGTCGCCGATTGGGTCGCGCGCTCGGCGTGGATCGATTTTCTCGCCCGCGAGCCGGCGGCGCGCTCCAACACCTCCGTCTGCCTGAAGGTCGTCGATCCGGCCGTCGCCGGCCTTGCGGCCGAGGCCCAGGCGGCATTCGTCAAGGGCATCGCCGCGGCGTTGGAGAAGGAAGGCATCGCCTACGACATCGCCGCCTACCGCGATGCGCCGCCGGGGCTGCGCATCTGGTGCGGTTCGACCGTCGAGCGCGCCGACATCGAGGCGCTCACATACTGGCTCGACTGGGCCTATGCCCAGGCCAAGGATGCGCTGGCGCAAGCGGCGTAACCAAGTTTCCCTCTCCCTTGCAAGAGCGGGTTTTGAGCTAGCTCCCTTAACACCAACGTTTCTGGATCCACACCATGTCTCCCAAAGTGCTCATCTCCGATGCGCTGTCACCCGCCGCCGTGGCGATCTTCAAGGAGCGCGGCATCGAGGTCGACTTCCAGCCCGGTCTCGGCAAGGACAAAGACAAGCTCGCCGCGACCATCGACGGCTTTGACGGGCTGGCGATCCGCTCCGCCACCAAGGTCACCGCAAAAATTCTGGAACAGGCGAAAAGTCTGAAAGTGATCGGCCGCGCCGGCATCGGCGTCGATAACGTCGACATCCCGGCGGCCACGGCGCGCGGCATCATCGTGATGAATACGCCGTTCGGCAATTCGATCACTACAGCCGAGCACGCGATCACGCTGATGCTGTCGTTGGCGCGGCAAATCCCCGAGGCCGATGCCTCGACCCGCGCCGGCAAATGGGAAAAGAACAAGTTTCTCGGCGTCGAGATCTTCGGCAAGACGCTCGGCGTCATCGGCTGCGGCAACATCGGCTCGATCGTCGCCGACCGCGCGCTCGGCATGAAGATGAAGGTGATTGCCTACGATCCGTATCTCTCCGACGAGCGCGCACTCAACCTCGGCGTCGAAAAGGTCGAGCTCGATGAGCTGATGCGTCGCGCCGACTTCATCACGCTGCATACCCCACTCACCGACAAGACCCGCAACATCATCAACGCCGAGTCGCTGGCTTTGACCAAGAAGAGCGTTCGCCTGATCAATTGCGCCCGCGGCGGGTTGGTCGACGAGGCGGCGCTGTTCGAGGCGCTTAAATCCGGGCGCGTCGCCGGCGCCGCGCTCGACGTGTTCGCTACCGAGCCGGCCGCGGACAGCCCGCTGTTCGGGCTGCACAACGTGGTCTGCACCCCGCATCTCGGCGCCTCGACCACGGAGGCGCAGGAGAACGTCGCGTTGCAGATCGCCGAGCAGATGTCCGATTATCTCATTCGTGGCGCCATCTCCAACGCCGTCAACTTTCCCTCAATCAGCGCCGAGGAAGCGCCGCGGCTCAAACCCTTCGTGGCGCTGGCGGAAAAACTCGGCTCCTTTGCCGGCCAGCTCACCGAGACCGGCATCAAGCAGGTGCAGGTCTCCTATGAGGGCATCGTCGCCCAGATGAACACCCGGGCGCTCACCTCGGCGGCGATCGCGGGGCTCCTTCGCCCCATGCTGCAGGACGTCAACGTCGTCTCGGCGCCGATCGTCGCCAAGGATCGCGGCATCATCGTCGAGGAGACGCGGCGCGAAGCCGAGGGCGATTACGAGAGCCTGATCACCGTCACTATCGTCACCGACCGGCAAACGCGGTCGGTGGCCGGCACGGTCTATGCCGACGGGCGCCCGCGCCTCATTAACATCAAAGGCATCCGCATGGACGCGGAATTCGGTCCGTCGATGCTCTATGTGACCAATCTGGACAAGCCAGGCTTCGTCGGCCGCTTTGCCACGCTGTTGGCCGGCGCCGGCATCAACATCGCGACCTTCCATCTCGGCCGCGACTCCGCCGGCGGCAACGCCATCGCCTTGGTCGAGATCGACGGCACCGTTTCGCCCGACCTGCTCGCCAAGGTGCAGCAGATCCCCAACGTGCAACAGGTCAAGCCGCTGCGATTCTGATGCGTCACCGCCTGGTCGCAATCGTAATCCCGGTAAAGACCAGCGCGTAGCCGATGGCGTGAAAAAGCTCGAAGCGCTCGCCGAGCAGCACGATAGCCAGCACCGATCCGAACACCGGAACGAGATGCATGAAAGGTGCGGCGCGATTGGCGCCGATCAACTCGATGCCGCGGTTGAGGCAAAGATAGCCGAGCAACGAGGGAAATACGCACACATAGGCAAAGCTCGCGAACGTGACGGCGTCGAGCACGATCCGCTTGCCGCTGGCAAGCTCCCAAACCACCAACGGAATGAGGAAGAGGCCTCCCAAGCCCATTCCCACCGCGAGGAACGAAAGCGGATGCATCGGCGGCCGCTTGCGCAGCCAGGCGGTATAGAAACCATAGATCGCCAGCGCGATCAGGAACCACAGGTCGCCGCGATTGAAGGCAATATGAGTGAGGACGGTGAAACTGCCGCGACAGATGATGACGAGAACCCCGGTCAGCGACACGCAGATGCCGCCGGCCTGGCGCGCCGTCAGCCGGTCGCGGAACAGTGCGAAGGTCCACAAGGCGACGAACAGCGGCCCGATCGATTGCAGCAATAGCCCGTTGATCGCGGTGGTGTATTGCAGGCCGTAGTAGGCCATCGTGTTGAAGGCCGAGAAGCCGGTCAACGCCAGCACGATCATCAGCACCCAGTGCCGGCGGATGGTCGGCCAGTCGCGCAAGAGAGGCAGCGCGGCGAACGGCAGCAGAATCAGGAAGGCGCCAGTCCAGCGGATGAAAGCGAGCGTGATTGGCGGAATGTGGCCGGCGATGAAGCGGCCGAGCACCGTGTTGCCGGCCCAGAACAGCGACGTGAGCGACAGCAGGAGATAGGGCCGGTCGAACAGCCCGCCGCCCATACGGCTGCGAAAGTCGGCCCCGGCCCCCGGCATGCTGCGTCCCCCTTCGCGCATCGACCTAGTGGCGCGTGGATTTTGCGAGCGCATCAGCTATCGCGGACCGCGGCAGACCGCCAGCGGCCGCACCGCATGACTGCCCCGGCATGAGCCGGCTTGCGACAATCGGCCCGAAGCGGCAGGCATCAGGCCGTGCGGATCACCGCCTCGGCACCCCAAAGCCATTGGGAACCAACGATTTAGGGTCTCGCGCGGGGGCCTTGCGGCAGCGGCTTTGCCTTGCTTCGCATCGCGTCATCCATTATCCGGGACAGCGGCTGCGGCCGGTATCCGATCCGACCTGCGTTCACTCGGTCTCCTGGGGACAAATCCTCATGGCAAATGTTGTCGTGGTCGGCTCCCAGTGGGGCGACGAAGGCAAGGGCAAGATCGTCGATTGGCTGTCCGAGCAGGCCGACGTCGTCGTCCGCTTCCAGGGCGGCCATAATGCCGGCCATACCCTGGTCATCAATGGGACCACCTACAAGCTGTCGCTGCTGCCGTCGGGCGTGGTGAGGCCGGGTAAACTGTCGGTCATCGGCAACGGTGTCGTGCTCGACCCCCACGCGCTGGTCAACGAGATCGCCCAGCTCAAGAAACAAGGCATCGATGTCAGCCCCGACAACCTGCGCATTGCCGAGAACACGACCCTGATCCTGCCTCTGCACCGCGAGCTCGACGCTATCCGGGAGACCGCCAACGCGTCGCTCAGCATCGGCACCACGCGGCGCGGAATCGGTCCCGCCTACGAGGACAAGGTGGGACGGCGCGCCATCCGCCTGATGGACCTGGCCGATGGTGCGACGCTCGACCGCAAGATCGAGCGCCTGCTGACGCACCATAATGCGTTACGCAAGGGCCTCGGGCTCGAACCGATCGAGGGCCAGGACCTGCGCAGGGAACTCGTCAACGTGGCGCCGGCGGTGCTGCCCTACATGGACTCGGTGTGGTCGCTGCTCGATCAGAAACGCCGCGAAGGCAAGCGGATCCTGTTTGAAGGCGCCCAGGGAGCGCTGCTCGATGTCGACCATGGGACCTATCCGTTTGTGACCTCCTCGAACACCGTGGCCGCGCAAGCCTCGACCGGGTCGGGGGTCGGGCCCGGCGCGATCGGATACGTGCTCGGCATCTGCAAGGCCTACACCACGCGGGTCGGCGCCGGTCCGTTTCCGACCGAACAGAAAAACGAGATCGGCCGCATGCTGGGCGAGCGCGGCAAGGAATTCGGCGTCGTCACCGGCCGGCCGCGCCGCTGCGGCTGGTTCGATGCGGTGCTGGTGCGCCAGAGCGTGCGCACCAGCGGCATCCAAGGCCTCGCCCTGACCAAGCTCGACATTCTCGACGGTTTCGACGAAATCAAGGTCTGCGTCGGCTATCGTCTGGAGGGCCGCGAGATCGACTATCTGCCGGCGGGCGAGCACGCCCAGGCGCGCGTCGAGCCGATCTACGAGAGCATCGCCGGCTGGCGGGAAAAGACCGCGCAGGCACGCTCATGGGCCGACCTGCCGGCGCAGGCGATCAAATACGTCCGCCGCTTGGAGGAGCTGATCGGCTGCTCGGCTGCCGTGCTGTCGACCAGCCCGGAACGCGAAGACACCATCCTGATGCAGAATCCGTTCGAGATGTGAAACCAGATGAAAAATCAGGGAGGCGAGCGTAAGCTCAAGAAATGACTGACTATCACCCGCTCATCGCCCGCGCCGTCGACGGGCTTGACAAGAGCACCGGGGAAGCCCGCCGGACCCTCTATGAACGGGCGCGCACCGCCTTAGTCGCGCAGTTGCGCGCCGTGGAACCGGCGCTTTCAGAGTCGGAGATCACAAAGGAACGTCTGGCCCTCGAAGATGCGATCCGCAAGGTGGAGGCGGAAGCGGCGCGCAAGTCGCGAACGGAACCGCGCCCGGCCGCTCCGCCGCGGCGCGAGCGCGCAAGCCCGCCCGCGGACGTAGCACGAACCGAGGCAAGGCCGGGCGGCGGAACGCACGCCAAATCGGCCGCCGATGCAGGCGAAGCGGACGGGCCGCGTCAGGCGCATGAGCCGACCGCGCGCGAGCGACTGCTGAGCGCACGCTCGTCCGTGCCGAGCCGGGAAAGCATGAAGGGCTTCCGCGACGGCGCCAACGAAGGCCGCGGTCGCGGCGGCGCGACGGCTAAAGCCACGCAATTCACGCGCGACACGCGCGATTCATTTGGACTGGTTTCGTCACATCCTTTGCCGTCAGACGAAGAAGCCGTGGGGTCTTCCCTGCATGACGGCTTCCAGCCGCAACTCGACGCCGAGGAACTGATCTCTTCGTCTTACAGCTCTCGGCAAAAGCGGAGCCGCGAACTCGTCGAGGAGCAGCCCATCGAGCATCCGGCGATGCCGCAATCCGCGCAGCAGCCGCCCCACATAACGACGCTGCCGGAAACGACGCACGAACCGCCGCGTCCGGCGCGTTCCTATCGCGGCCTGATCAAGCTCCTCGTGGTGCTGATCCTCGTCAGCGGCGCGGCGGCGACGATCTCTTGGCAGTGGTCGAGCCTCACCGGGCTTTATCAGATCCTGACCAAGCACGGGCCACGACAGCCGAGTCAGACGACACGCGAAACCCCGTCAGCGCAGCCGAAATTTTCCGGACGGGTTCCGCAGGAGCAAAACGCCGGACAAGCGCCCGGAACGGCGCCGGGTAGCCAGACGGCGCCCGCCGTGGCGCAGCGCGTCGTCCTCTACGAGGAGGATCCGAACGATCCGCAGGGCCGGCGCTTTGTCGGCTCCGCCATCTGGCGCACCGAGACGGTTTCGCCCGGCCCCGGGTTGGCACCTGAACTCGCGGTACGCGCCGATGTGGAAATTCCCGAACGGCGGATGACCATGACCTGGTCGCTGCGTCGCAATACCGACAAGGCTCTGCCCGCCAGCCACACCATCGAGATCATGTTCAATCTGCCGGCTGATTTTCCCGGCGGCGGCGTCGCCAACGTTCCGGGAATCCTGATGAAGCAGTCCGAGCAGGCGCGCGGCACGCCGCTCGCCGGACTTGCCGTCAAAGTGACCAACGGCTTCTTCCTCATCGGGCTTTCTGCGGTCGACGCCGACTTGCAGCGCAATGTGCAACTGCTCAAGGAGCGTCCGTGGTTCGACATCCCGGTCGTCTACGCCAATGGCGGCCGCGCGATCCTGGCGATGGAAAAGGGTCCGCCCGGCGACCGCGCTTTCGCTGAAGCCTTCGCCGCCTGGGAAAAGAAGTGAGCGGCATTGCCGTTCGCCGGCACCGCCGCGATCGGAGTTATCGGAGATATTTGCAAAGATGGGTTCAGCTGATGCCAGGGTGTTGAAACCGGCGCCGCACGCCTTCATTGCCTCGGCGCTGCGGACGCTGGACACCGAACGCGAGGGCCTGGCGGCGCTGGCGGCGGCCATGTGCGACGGATTGGGCCCCGCTTTTGTCGACGCCGTGGACACGATTCGCCGGGCCCATGGCCGCTTGATCGTGAGCGGCATGGGCAAGTCCGGCCATATCGCCCGGAAAATCGCCGCGACCTTCGCCTCGACCGGCACGCCGGCCTTTTTCGTGCACGCCGCCGATGCGAGCCACGGCGATCTCGGCATGATCACCACGGACGACGTGATGCTGGTGCTGTCGTGGTCGGGCGAGACCGAAGAGCTCAAAAGCCTGATCGACTATTCGCGCCGGTTCGGCATTGCCCTGATCGCCGTCACCGTCAATGCCGAAAGCACGCTCGGCAAGGCCGCCGACATCGTCTTGGCGCTGCCGCAAGCGCGGGAGGCCTGTCCGCACAATCTCGCGCCCACGACGTCGTCGCTGATGCAGCTTGCGCTGGGTGACGCGCTTGCGATCGCCTTGCTCGAAAGCAGAGGATTCACCCCGGTCGATTTCGGCGTGTTTCATCCGCGCGGCAAGCTCGGCGCCGCGCTGAAGTTCATTCGCGACGTCATGCATCCGGGCGCCGCGCTGCCCTTGATCGCGCGCGGCGCGTTGATGTCGGAGGCGATCGTGGAAATGTCTGCCAAAGGATTCGGCTGCGTGGCCGTCACCGACCCAGACGGCAAGTTGGCCGGCGTCATCACCGACGGCGATTTGCGCCGTCATATGCGCGTCGACTTGCTGCAGGCCACCGTCGACGAAGTCATGACCGTTTCGCCGAAGACGGTCAGGCCCGATCAGCTGGTCAGCGAGGCGCTGCAATTGCTCAATGCAGCGAAGATCACGGCGCTCATCGTCGTGGACATGGAGCGGCCGGTCGGCATCGTGCATTTCCACGATCTGCTGCGCGTCGGCGCCGCGTGACGGGCGCTTGCATCAATACAAGCCGCCCTGCGCCGCGGCTTGGTCATTAGGCGGACGGTTACCGGCAGGCGACGCCTGCGCCTCGTTTTTCTCGACAGTAGCGGCGGGCGCGGCGGCGTCCGTCTTGGCTCGCTCGTGCGCAATGAATTCGTCATAGCCGGGAGCGCCAGGCCGCGGCGGAACGTCGTTGGGCATACCGCCGGCCCAATGCGGCCAATGATCGGAAACGGTCCCGGCCACCGAGCCGCACGACCCAAGCGCCAAGCCGAGGCCGAGCAACATTGTTGGCGTGAGAAGCCGCTTGATCATGCCGGCCGCCAAAGTCGAGCCTCGACCCTCCCCGATTGAAACGAGCCTGCGAGCTTTCGACCATGCTCTGCAACCGCCGGCGAGCGTTCAATCGGCCAATGGGCTTTCAAATGAAGAGCTTTCATGGCGGCACTGTGTCGGCAGAAGGCGTGAAGTCCCTGCCACGGACGGCGAATGGTCGTCACCTGTGCGCCCTCCCCGCCTTGGTCTCGACCGGGCTTTAAACAGGTCGGCATCAAGGATTTGCCAATCGTTTCAATCTGAAGCTATTGCACTCTAAGACGCGCTCAATTGCCTCGGCCGGATTTTCAGCATAGTCGTTGATGCAAACGGATGAACGAGGATGGCCGGGGTTGACCTCGAGAAAGCAGCAAGGCGCCTCGACCTATCTGCAGAACGCCGCCTACGCAGCGCTCCTCCTCGCGCTCGCCGCCGCCACCGGCTGCAGCAGCCTCACTGTATCGACGGCGGACGTCCCGCCGTCCGGTCCGGACCCCGCCTACGACGGGATGGTCGCCAATCACGTCAAATCATCGTTCAAAGATCACGCATCCTACGATGGATTCGAAATATCGGATTATCGCTGGGTGCACTCGGTCGGCGGCTGGAGCTGGCTCACCTGTGTGCGTTTCCAGGATCGCGGTCACAGGCGGACCTATGCTGTGTTCCTCAGAGAAAAGGGAATCATCGAAAATCGCTACGCCGTTCAGGCCGACGGCTGTGACACCGCGAGCTATGTTCCATTCGATCTGATGACGGGCGCCGCAAAATCACCGGGTACGGGCGCGCTCGAACCCCTGTATTAGATGCAGCGCATGGTCATGACCCGGATATTGGTGACAGGGGCTTCCGGCTTCATCGGCCGTGCCGTCGTGGCGGCCTTGGCGCAACGCGGGGACGCGTTCCGCGCCACCGTGCGCCAGCCGCCGCAGCCGCCGTTCCCCGCCGCCGTCGAAGTCGTGCAGCACCCGGATTTGGCGCAGCCGGTCGATTGGCGGCCGCTGCTCGACGGCGTCGATCGGGTGATCCATCTTGCCGGCATTGCCCATATCGGCCGCGGCGTCGCGCCCGAGCTTTACGACCGCGTCAACCGGCTGGCGACGGCGCAGCTTGCCGCCGCCGCGGCAGCAGCGGGCGTCAGGGATTTCGTATTCGTCTCGTCGATCCGGGCGCAGAGCGGACCTGCCGCCGACCACGCCTTGACCGAGCGCGACCCCGCGACGCCGACCGATGCCTATGGCCGTTCCAAGCTCGCCGCCGAGGCCGCCGTCCGCGCCGCCGGCGTGCCTTTCACGATCTTGCGGCCGGCTTTACTTTATGGCGCCGGGGTGAAGGGAAATTTTGCTCTGCTCGCGCGCGCGGCCGCGTCGCCGTTGCCTTTGCCGGTGAAAGACCTCGACAACCGCCGCTCGCTGCTCGGCATCGACAATTTCATCTCGGCTTTGGCCTTCGTGTTGGCGACCCCCGCGACCCTTGGCGAGACCTACGTCGTCGCCGATCCGGTGGCGAGCCGTCATCGGCCACGATCACCTCGAAGTTGGGATCGGTCTGGTGCGCGAGCGACCGCAACACTGCCTGAAGGGCATCCGGCCGATCAAAGGTCGTGACGATGATGGATATCAGATCGGACACGATCGCCCTGCTGCCGCTAAGCTTACTCACACACGCCTGCAACGCCGAATCGCAGACGGGAACTCAGCCCGATGTTGATTCCCGCGAACGCTGCACGATTCTCGTGGTGCTCTGGTCCGGCACCAGATCGACCAGGATGATGTCGCCGCCCGCAGCCTCGACCACGTCGCGGCCGACCACCTCCTCGCGCCGGTAATCCGCGCCCTTGACCAGCACCGCCGGGCGCACGCACTTGATTAGGTCGAGCGGCGTGTCCTCGTCGAAGACGACGACGAGGTCGACGGCCTCCAGCGCGGCGAGCACTTCGGCGCGGCCTTCAACGGGATTGATCGGCCGGCCCTTGCCTTTCAGCCG
>Ga0208455_1000568_pt1 | contig 15061 bp, 25 predicted proteins | sample June2015DPH_4_50_FD_184690 | JGI IMG/M metagenome (GOLD analysis project Ga0208455, IMG submission 184690) | Peatland microbial communities from SPRUCE experiment site at the Marcell Experimental Forest, Minnesota, USA - June2015DPH_4_40... | ecosystem: Environmental > Terrestrial > Soil >... | reverse complement strand
TCGTCTTCCCAATTCGACGTTGTGCCTACCATGGTCGGCCCTCCAAAAGCCGACCACCCATGAATCATTGAAAAACTGATTTGGGAATCCCGTGCCGCTAAAAATCTGCCAAAGTAGTGCTAGGCTGCAAGCCCGAAATCAGCCTGCCTTATTCAAACTGACCCACTACCCACTGGCTACGTGCCCTCCGCCCGCCCCTTCCCACCGCCCTGGACGATCGAGTGAGAACAACAACGCCTGCTTTATCGTCCGCGATAATACCGGCCAGGCACTCGGGTATTTCTATTTCGAGGATGAGCCCAGCCGACGATCAGCGGCCAAGCTGCTCACCAGGGACGAAGCTCGGCGGATGGCGGTCAACTTCGCCAAGCTGCGGGAGTTGCTGCGCCGAGATGGCTGAAAGGCCGCATCGGTTGAGAGGGAGCGCAAGCCTCGGCGCTAATCTCATTGACCACAGCTTGCGCGAGTGCTGGATTATACAATTGGTAGGTCGCGAAGCACCTGAAGCGGTGAAGCGCCCCAATGACAGACTTTAAGCTTATCGGTACACCACGGGGGGATCTCGGCGGGAATCTTCGTCTTAGATACGGCTCTGGACCCGACGACCCGACGCCCTTCATCCTAACACTAACTCCACAGTACGTGGCACGCGCTATCGGCAAGCCACCGACTTACGCTGAGATCCAGAAATATGCCGAGCGGAACACCGACAAGCTAGCGGCCATAGCAGTGTTTGAAAGGGGTCGCGGGTTCACCACCCACACCCTCGAGTAGTTTGTAGTGGCTGCAACTTTCAGTTTCTCAGTCGGGTTCGCTGTATCTCCGCCCGGATGTCGTACACGGAGAACAACTCCATGCTCGCGTTCACCGATGCGCAGCTCGTCACGATCCAGACCATTGCATCACCGCTGCCGCTACAGCTACGCAGCGCCTTCCTCGAGGCCCTCGCCGCCCAGCTGGGTGACCGCGATGTTGGCGATGGTGAACTGCATCGTTGTGCGCTAGAGGCGAGGCGATTGGTTACCCGCGCCCGAGCGGTGAATGGCCGGTGAAAGCGGCTGTTCCAGCTCCCGCACGCCGTTTCCCACCGCCGTGGACGCTCGAGGAGCACGCGGAGTGCTATCATCATCGTCTACGAGCGCGACGATAGCGGCGTGCAATTTTAACGTGGAGGTCCAATATGGCTCACGACAGCGAGCACCTCAAAAAACTAACCGACGCGCGTGATCGCGTCGTTGCGGAGCGGCGCCAAATCTCCGACGCTTTGGCACAGGAATATAAACACGGCCACTCAGTAGAAATGCGCGAGCGCTTCATCAGCATCCAAAACACGATCGAGGCCATTGATCGAGCTATTGCGGATGAAAGGCGCATCACGAGCGGAGACAACTCGGTGCCGCCTGGTGGCGCGTAATGCTACAGTTTTAGGCGCCGGGTGGGCGTTGCAGTCGAGTTGGCGTAACTGGAGTGACTCCGATGCGAAGGAAAATCCTTGCAGTCGCTGCGGCCCTGGTGCTCGGCACGGCGACGATGGCGCCGGACATGGCTGCCGGGCGTGGCGGCGGAGGGCACGGCTTTAGCGGCGGCCACAGAGGCTACAGTTATGGCGGCGGCTACCGTAGAGGCTATGGCCATGGCCGTTATGGTCGCGGCTACGGTTATGGCCTCTTTTGGTATCCCTATTACGGATACGATTATGGCCCGACTGATACGTTCGGCGACGTTACGAGCGCGACGCCTCCGCCAGTCGGGTTCGTGCCAGAACCACCGCGTGCGCCGATCATCTGCAAGGAGACCGTAACAGTTCCATCAGAAGATGGAGGAACTCGGCAGATCAAGATGATACGTTGTTAGGATAGGCGGGGAAGTGAGCGGATGGCCGTGAACTTCGCCAAGCTGCCGAAGCGCTGCGCGGAAAGTAGAGCGGGGCGGGCGCCTGACCCTCCGTTGTAACCTTAATCTCAGAGTGCGGTGGAATGTTGGGAAGTGGCGTGCTCCTGCTTTTGCCGGGGCAGCGCGTCTTAGTCCTGCGTTTTCGACGCCTGCCTTTGGCCCCAAGCGTTGCGTGCCTCGCCGCGCTTGGGGTTCCTGCGGGGCCCTGGCTACGCCGCTCGTAGACGGCTCGCCCCCCTGGTGCCAGGCGCGCATCCCCCAACACGATCTCACTTTGCACTTGCCAAGTTGAGCGAACATCAGCATCCCGAAAACATTGTGGTTGGCGCTGGGACACGAGCAAATGGCATGGTTCGTTCACTACTGGGATGAGATCAACAAGCGCAACATCTCCTCCAGCGAGATCAGCACCCAGGAGGATGCAATGCAGAAAGCGTGTAACCTAATGCAGCAGGGGCACGTCATCTCTCACGTCGCTGGCCCGAACGGTGAACGCATCGACATAGTCGATATCCGCAAGTGGTGCTCTGCGCACAAGCACTAGTGCGTTCTGCCGCGAGGAGCACACGGAGAGCTTTATCGTACGCGATGCCAACGGGCAGGCGCTCGGTTACTTCTACTTCGAGGAGGAGCCCGGCCGCCAGGCGATCGGCGGCCAAGCTGCTCACCAAGGATGAGCCCGCCGCATGGCGGTGAACTTCGCCAAGTTGCCGGAGCTGCGGCGAAGGCCCTCTAGCAGCGCCCCACACCGCCGCAGCCGTGGCCGCCGGGTGCCTACGCCTCTGCGAGAGCTTTCAGCCACACCTCGACGGCGTCCTTAGCGCCAAAGATCACTTCTTTCGTGAGCCTCCCGTTTGACCACTTGTGGGAACTGAGGCGGCTATTTAGTTGGGCGCGGCCGTTTTCCTGGCTTCACAAGGAAGTATTTGAGTACGAATCCGCCTCGGCGCCCGTGAAGCGGACCACCACAACCAAGGCACGTTATCTGGCGCTCCGGCGCAGCCCGGGCTCGGACTCTGACAATTTTGTATGCGGCCCCGCACTTGGGGCAATCGAACAATATGGTTTCATGTGCGGCCATGCCGGGAAATTGGAATTATGCGGCAGCTCGCAATTGGAAGCGGCCAAGACCGGAGCCCAGGAGGAATGACGGAAGGTTCGGTCAAGGCCGCCCCATCCGGCAAGCCGGACGATGGTCTTACTAGGCCGGACAGACGACAAGCATATTGCGGAAAATGGGCGATGGCTGCCTCAATGGGGTGCGTTGTTCTCGCGCGTTCACCCTGGGTTCATTTGAACAATGACAATTTCGGTAGGTTCGGGTTATTCCCAGGAGAAATTCCATGAAGAAGTTTACTATTGCCTTGGCGGCCTTCGTTTCGCTTGGCCTCGCCGTTCCTGCCTTTGCGCAGGAAAAGAAGGACACGATGCCAGCCGAGAAGATGGTCGTCCACCACCACCATCATCACCATCATCATCATCATCACATGATGAAACCAGAACCGAAACCGCAATAGCGGCCATTAGCGTTGATGAGCGCGGGGCGAGCGTCGCAGCCTGCACCGCGCCGCTTTCCGCCGCCTTGGACGATCGAGGAGCCCACCGAATCCTTCATCGTGAAGGACGCGAACGGTAATACGCAAATGCGCGTGCGAAAAACCACTCCTATATTAGGTGGCACTCCAAATGGTACTAACCATCGCCTCGCTAATGCCGCTTGCGCCGCTCGGGATCACACTGGTGGTAGCGGTGATGCCCCCACCAATCCATCATCAGTCTCCGTAACGCGCGTTTTTCACACCGGCGATGTTTCGGTCTTGATCCGACCAGTAGCTGCCGCGCGGTGGAAGGTTTCAAAATCCTGCTCTGTCTTGTCGGCATAGGCGATGGCGTATTTGCCAAGCGCGGCGTCAAAAGCATCCGACTTGCCGAGATATCCGGCAATGCGGGGGGCGCCACCGGCCTTGGCATGTGCGCGAGCAAGCGTTTCACCGCAAAGTCTGGCATAGAGCTTGAGTAGGTGGGCGTTCATCGACGCTATATCGACCGCAGCTTTCATGTCGCGAAGCTGGCGAACGTAGTAGTGCCTTCCTTCCGGCCCCTTCGTCCAGCCAAGGAAGATGTCCGAAGCCGCCTGTAAGAGGCGCTGGCCAACGACCACCCGTTCGCCCCTGTCGCGCCAAGGCAAGGGGCCAGCGGGAGCTGCGGGGCCAGCGAGCACGGACTTGCCAGCCTCTTTGATTTGGAGAAACACTGGCTCGTTCTGCTCGCCCATCATCAGAACGACATAGCAGCGCGTGCCGACGCTGCCGACGCCGACGACCTTGATGACGGCGTCAACGAACCGTAGCCGCGCGAACAACACCTGTTCGCTCCAGCGGAGTGTCTTAACGTAGTTCTTGAAGAAGAGTGCGGCGATGGCGGGTATATCCATGCCCGGGGGATGATAGATCAGTGGCGGCTGGTCGAGCAGGCGGACCTTCCCGCTCTTGTGCGTTGTGAGCTTGTGGAAGACGTACTCGGAGGTGTGGTGCTCGGCTGCGACGACGACTTCCCTAAGGCGCCGAGAAACGGCGGGGTCGTCCTTCACATCGCGCAAGATGCCCTCCCAGGTGACGGCAGCATACCAAGCATCCAGCGTATTCTCCTCGGCCGCGATTGCCATCTCAGTGCGGTAGGCCAGAGCGGCGGCAGTGGCGATGTCCCGCGCACGGGCATCAGAGATGCCGCGCCAGCGCGCTGCGAGAACAAAGCTGCCGACCAAGCGTTTGAGGTCCCACTCGAACGGCGCCCGAAAGGTCTCATCAAAATCATTGATATCGAATATAAATTTGCGCTCTGGCGTGGCGAAACCGCCGAAGTTCAACAGGTGCGCATCGCCGCAGCACTGGGTCACGATACCGGACGACGGCGCGTGGGCAAGGTCGTTCGCCTGGACGGCGGCAGCGCCCCGGTAATAGGTGAAGGGGGATTCGAGCATCCGTGAATGGCGGATCGGCACCAGGTTCTCAAGCCGGTCCTCATCGGAGGCAACGATGAACGCCACCGGATCACGGCGTTGGGGGAGCTTGCCAATCGCGGCGTGGCTATGGCGAGGGGTGCGCTCGCGCAGAGCTTTGCCGACCGCGCGGTCCTTATTGGCGAGAGATTGGCCCGGGAGATGAACCCCGGCTTTGCCCCCAACAACCGAAGGGACGAATTGCGGACGTTGGGTGGTATTCCTGGCCATGAAATTAACGGCAAGCGTCGCTATGCAGAGCAAGCCAGGATTTTTCCTCGGCTATGCATTGGTGCCATGACATAGATCAACTGTGCATCAGTCGGTAAATGACGATCAGCGGCAATGTCCGTTCAGGGTGGTGATCTCAACTGATCGACGCAACACTTTATCTTAGGCCCAAAAGATGGAGTGTCTGGTGATCAGTCAAAGATTTCGTCGAGGTTTCACTGCGGCAGAGAAGACGGAGTTGTGGGATCGCTGGCGGCGAGGGGAGTCGCTGAACGCGATTGGGCGAGCGTTTGGTAAGCCGTCATCGTCTATTTATTTTCAGCTGGCCCCGCACGGTGGGATTCGTCCTCCGCCACGGCGTCGCTCGAGGTTGGCATTGACGCTCTCGGAGCGCAAGGAGATATCCAGTGGCACTGCGGCGCATCAATCGGTACGATCGATGGCGAAGTTGTTGGGCTGCGCGCCTTCGACGGCAAGCCGAGAACTCAACCGGAATGGCAGCTATGATCGATAAGGTCTGGCCTCTGGCGGCAAGGGCTAAGGTGAGGGAGCTGCATTCCGCCGCTGCCGTTTTTTCCTCCCTTCGTAGTATTTTTGATATGCGGCGATCCAGTCAATCGCAAAAGCTTGCTGTGCGGTGGCTATATCGATTTGCCCATCACAGACCATATCGCACAGCAGTCGCTCGAGCCTATCTTTCGCCTCAGCATTCCATGTCTGTTCTATGCTTCGTCGCGGTTGTGGCCACAGATTGGATGGGTCGTCCGAGCCGCCCAGACAAAGCGGAATAAGGTGGTCGATCTCGTAGTCAGGGTGCGTTCCTGGGGGTAATCCGTATCGTCTCAGAATTTCGTCGCGCCGCGCGGAAAACATCGGACTCCGGTGCTCTTTGGCATGTCCACACGCGGCGTCGCGGTCCCCGGTTCTTACTGAACCGCCGGTCAAATTCTTGTCTGGTCGAACCTCAAAGGCACCAACGGGCGCGGTAGCAAGAATGCCGACCAATATTGCGATGGCCACTACCTTAATTGCCGCCCACGCGCGCTTCATTGGAAATAAAAATGCTCCGGTTCGCGTCATGTGAGTTTACCCACTTACGCGGAACTCCTGTTCTGGCGGATCGAGCCGCGCGGCACCCCGTCAGGCCGATTTATGCCGTCCGATAAGATTGGTGGATGCTATCAGCGATGCGTTGAAGACCGATGTCACGTCAATTGATCTTGGATCATTGATCGCAGAGACAATGGCAGCGATAGAAACCGCCGAGCAAGGCGCCAAGGCTGAGCGCGAGAAAGCTTGCGATCCGGCATTGTCGCCCGATCTGAGCAAGGCGCGAGCGGCGGTGGAAGACGCGGATGCCGTGTTCAAAGGGTTGGGAGTGGGGTGAACCGATTGCGATGCACCCCGCCGAAGTTTAAAGATCACACAAAGCGGCCAGCCTTTCGCGATTCAAGCTGAGCAGCTTGAAATGAGATTGGGAGCGCCATCTGGGTTGTTCCAAGCTCATGCTCAAATGCAAGTCGATCATAAGGCACGGTCGGTACCACCGTCCCTTCGTCCGAACGATCAAGTTTTACGAGTCTATAGCGTTCCATGGTGCGAAGACTTCGGGACAAATTGCTTAGTTGCCGACCAGTAAGTTCTGCCAGCTCCTTGAGCGATGCAGGCCGGGCACGACGAATCATTTCAAGCAAAAGTGTATTCTTGCTTGAGAGAACTTGAGCAAGTGACTCCATTGATGTGAACCATACCTTCGGTTCATCCGGGCTCGGTTTATGCTCTCCACGCGCAATGGCAATCGTTCGCGCCTTCATTTGCTCGCGCGAGGCGATGCCGATTCGAAGAATTTTTGCTCTGGTGCTCATGATATCCCCTCCTCTTTCAAGATCCTTTCAACGTCCTTCCAAAAGTCCTCCATTAGCGTTTCCGCATTCGTATATTCGTATGGCTTGACCGACTTTCGTTCGTGCTTGTGGTCATTGGTCTTGCTTCTTTTTCTCGACGGCCCTGATCCAACGGAAACAGAGTGGGAGTTGTCGTAGCAAATGAGTCGATCCCCGCCAGGATCGAGCAAGCATAAGGAATAGTCGATGCCATGCGGTTTCGTCGGCGTTGGAGGCACCCTTACGGCGCTGATCGCAACCCAGTAGCCTTTGCCGACCTCCATAATTTCGCTGTCTAGATCGAGGAGTCGATGGAGCGACGAATCCTCTCTCTGAGTTGTATACTTATCAACCGCTGATAACCTTGTCAAGTTCCGCATCTATTTTTCCTAAGAAAATCAATAGGTTAATGAAACGGAAATTTTACATTACGCCTTTGGTGCAGGGCGCGCAAGCCCCTAACGAGGGCACGATCCCACAAGTGAACTAATCACCTCTTGACGCGCTGGTCCCCGTGGTTCGAAAGCCGCGATATCAGGTGATATCATCAGGTCATGTCGCCCAACGAAGCGCAAAATCGGCGCGAGCTTATATAAAGGAACTCAGCGAAGGGGGTGCTTTTGGCAAAGAGCAAAGACGAGGCCGGTACGAATCCACCTTCGGCGCGCGCCAAACGATGGAGTGAATTTTTGCAATGGGTCGATACCCACGCCGATTCGCGATGGGTTTTTAGAGGCCTTGGCGACCCAAACTTGACGCTCGTTCCGGGTGTTGGGCGTGTCGATGGTTATTCCGAAATCGCTGAACGCACGATCCTCGAAATATTCGAGCGGCGTGCGACGGAATTTACGGATACAAGCCCACTGTCGAACTGGGATAAATTGGCGCTCGCACAACATCACGGTCTTCCGACAAGGCTTTTGGACTGGACAACAAATCCGCTCGTTGCCGCGTACTTCGCGGTGACGGCGCAACCTGCGACAATCGACGTGCAGTCAGTAACTCCAGGGTACGCCGTTACACATGCGATACCGTCAACTCGCGAGGTCCCTGCGCGGATCGTCGCGCTGCGAGTTTCCACTAGAATGATCGTAAACACGGATATTGAACATGACCCCTTCACAATCAAAGCAGTTGGTATTCTACTGCCCAGAGCCCTGACTACTCGTATTGTCACTCAGGGAGGACTTTTCAGTGTTCACCCGAGGCCCGACCAGCCATGGGTGGACCCGCTTTCCACACGGGAAAATATTTTTGATATTCCTGGAAATATGCGGACCTTCTTTCGCAGGCGCTTATTTTACTTTGGTATTGATCCGCACCGAATAATGGGAGGCTTGGATGGCCTATGTAGCCGACTAGCGTGGCAATACAATGCAAGAATCGGCATGGGTGCTGTGAGGTAAGCAATGACGGCAAAGCAACGACCGCGCGAGGTTAGACCCTCAGCGCCAATCAAAAATCCGGCCCGCTTGACAGCAATCATCGATGCGATCTCCAAACTCGATCGCGACGACCTGGAGAAGTACGGCGCCTGGTCCGACCTCGATGCACTTTCTACGCAAACTTCTTTTGAAGGAATAGAGCCCCACCCTGATGGGATATTCAAAACCAACAAAAAACACTTTGACGCTATTGCCACAGTGTATGTGACATTAAACTACGGTGGCAAACGGGATCGAACGTCAATGTCGGACTCGTATCCAGCTAGAGTCACCGGAAGCATCATCGGCAAAAACAATGTTACGATTGATTCAATGACAATTGATACAAGCTCGTTTTACCAATGAGGCTGTGCGCGCGGCGATGAGCATGGCGCGGCTGTTGCGCGATCAGGGGAAGCCAAAGCAAGCCCATGATCTTCTCGCTCCGGTCTATGGCTGGTTTACCGAAGGCTTCGACACGCTCGATCTGAAAGAGGCCAAGGCATTGCTCGACGAACTACACGCCTGACAACTGTGCGGTGGAGGTTCTGCGAAGCGTCCGCCGCGCTTGAGCGCGTGAAGCAGGAGTGCATTCGGCGCGGTCTCGTTGACGGTCTGGCGGCTTACCCTACCGGCTGCTTGAAACGACCGGAAGGGCCGTCGGCTTCCACCGGCGGCCTAAAGCGGCGGTTTTTCTTACTTGCCAGACTGTGTCGGCCCGCGTTGAGCCGCAGCGGCGGCATATGCTGCTCGCGCCTCCTCCGCCTGATCTTTCTGCACGAGAGCATATCCCTTCTGAGCCATGCACCCCCGCGCCGCTTCGTCGGCTGCGCTGACGTCAAGGTTGGCATGGCAGAAGGCTATGTCGCTCTTGCCTTGCTGAAGCAGCGCAGGGTCGTCCCCGATTCTTTGACCATCGGTTCTTACCCAAGCCATTTCGGGCTTACTCGTCACGCAGCCAAAATTCACGCTGAGCGTGGCGATCACGCCAACGGCTAATGTTTGGCGCCGACGCACACTGTTCATGGGCTGACGATATCATAGTTAGCGAAACGGCGTCCCTTTCCCGTTTCTGGGTCACCCATGCCTCGCCGCCGCTAACCCCGCCGCATGGCGGCGAACTTCGCGAAGCTGCCGGATCTGCTGCGCCGGGGCGGTAAAGTCGGAGCGTGACACCACAACCCCGACAGCCCGCAGCCCTCTTCGGTGGCGTGGCGGGCACCCGTCAGCTCGGTCGGACCAGCCAGCCGAGCTGATCGGTTTATCCACAGGGGCGCGCCGAAACGGCGCGAGCGCCGGAAAACCGTGTTCGGTTTTCGCCTATCGAGAGATCAGGACAGGGGGGCGACCATCGCCGATCGCCCGGCCAACGCCCTCAGCCATCCCTTTTCGTCCGTCGTCACCTCGGCGGGATGGCGTTGCGCGAGCATCACAAACAGCGACGACAGGCCATCCCAGTATTTCGGCTCTCCATATTTGCTCTTGATCGGTTTTTTCTTGTGACGCTTATTCCATTCTTCGGGCTTCGCAGCGCCCTTTTCGATGTTGCATTTGTGGCAGGATGTCGCCAAATTTTTGGGATCGTTGTTCGCCTTGTTTCCATCGATGTGGTCAATTTCTGCCCCGAGAAGATCAAGCAAGGGTGCGTCCGTTCTCCTCCAGTTTTTGTTATAATAACAAAGCTGTTCGCCGCTGTACCCTGATGATGCCTTTAGCTCCTTCTCTAAATACTTCAAAACCTGCGCGAAGATCACCGGCTTATCGCACCAGTGGCACAGCCAACGGTCGTGGCGGTACACCGTAACCCTCAACTCCTTAGACAAGGGTATTCGTCTTGGCTGCATCTTCACGGCTACCAATTTGTGCAAATTTGCAGAACCCCGTCCAGCCCGTTAGAGATCATCCCCCACACCGCCCCAGCCGCGGCGCTGGGTGCGTTCTGCCGCCGACCCGCCCGCGATGAACCGCAGCGCCGCTCGGCGACCAACCGGCTGACCCGCTAAACGAGGCTCGTCGGATGGCGGCGAACTTCGCCAAGCTGCTTGGGCTGCTGCGCCGAAAGAACGACTGAACTTGCCGGACGGTGTGTGCATTATGTACACCGGTATAGGCCAACACTCCGCAGACCTCCGTATGCGTTATCGCTGAACGGCGGCTAGTATGGGCGTCATGACCAAGACCCAAGCCCCCAAGGCCGAACCACTCCGCCTGCACAACAATGCCGTCGACGTCACCGCGCAGCACCTCGGCACGACGGTCGTGCTCGTCGGCGCCTGCTCGCAACACCCGTCGCTGAAGGCCAAGGTGACGAGCGCAGGGAGCGGACCAAGCACGGCACCAGCCGAAGATGAAGACCGGTAAGCTGAGGACCTCCCAGGCGGCTGGGACGGTCGCTGCGGACTTGCCCATGGGTCATCGGCCGGAACGCCAATCCAAGGCCGATTTACGGACATGGTTCGGAATAGCGGGATGTCATTGTGTCAGCGGATTGATTGCGACATAATGCAACATATTACAAATACGTTCCAGGGAAGCCTTGGGCACCATGTCGGTTCGAAAGCGCAAATGGACGACGCGGAACGGCGAAGCGAAGGAAGCATGGATTGTCGACTACGTCGATCAGGACGGTCACCGCCACATCGAAACTTTCAAGCGCAAGAAGGATGCCGATGCCTACGCCCAGCAGGTCGGCGTCGATATTCGCGCTGGCACCCACACGCCGACGTCGAAGTCGATTACGGTGGCGCAGGCAGCCGATGACTGGATCAAGTCCGTCAAGCTGGAGGGGCGCGAAGCCTCGACGCTCGCGCAGTATCGCCAGCATGCGCGCCACATCACCGAGCGCATCGGCAACCACAAGCTCTCCGGTCTCACCCCACGGATCAACACCTTCCGCGACGACCTGCTGGCGACCATGTCGCGCGCCATGGCCCGCAAAGTCCTGACAAGCCTCAAGTCACTGCTGCGCGACGCCCAGCGCCGTGGCAACGTCGCCCAGAACGCGGCGCTCAGCGTCAAGAAGATCGATGCCGACAAGCGCGGCGAGGGTAGGCTGAAGGTTGGCGTCGACATTCCGACCACGGATGAGATCAAGGCGATCATCGCGACGGCTAGGCGCTGGCGACCACTGCTGCTGACGGCGATCTTCACCGGGCTGCGCTCATCAGAACTGCGCGGCTTGCGGTGGAGCGACGTCGACCTAAAGGTCGGCGAGCTGCACGTGCACCAGCGCGCCGATCGCTACAATGAGCTGGGCAAGCCAAAATCGAAGGCTGGCGACCGCACCATCCCGATCGGACCACTGGTGGTCAACGCGCTGCGGGAATGGAAGGTCGGCTGCCCGAAGGGTGCGCTTGGCCTCGTGTTCCCGACCGCCAGCGGGGGCATCGCTCGTCATAACAATATCGTGCGCGCATTCAAGTCGACGGTAGTCGCCGCTGGATTGACCAATCCCGACGGCAAGCCGAAGTACACTGGCCTGCACGCACTGCGGCACTTCTATGCGTCGTGGTGCATCAATCCACTCGATCGCGGCGGGCAGGGCTTGCCGCCCAAGGTCGTGCAGGTGCGACTCGGGCATTCCTCGATCGTGATGACGATGGATACTTACGGTCACCTCTTTCCGGATCGCGATGACGCCGATAAGCGCTTGGCGGAGGCCGAGCGTGCGCTCCTAACCTGAACGCGACACAGACGCGACATAGCGCTTGTGTCGCGTGTGCTGAACGACGATCAATCTTCGATAAGTCTTTGTAAATAAAGCATTAACATGGCTGGGGCGGGAGGATTCGAACCTCCGAATGGCGGAATCAAAATCCGCTGCCTTATCGCTTGGCCACCCCCAACGCCCCGGCAGAGCATCCGCAGCCATCGAGGAAGGTCAGCCCCTAACTGATTAGCAAATTGCAGTTTCTTTATCAGCTTTAAAATCAGATCTTCATCTTTCTATTCGTGTATCGACTGATAAGGAAATCGTATTTTCCTAGCCAGTAGCGCCGCTCGGCGCTCTGGCAGAACGAGAGGCGTTAGCGAATTGTAACGAGTTCTCGCGCAGCCATGCAAATACCATGCAGATTTTTTCATTCTGCATGGCAGGTTAATCGATGCCAAAATTCTTTCGGAAAACATTGAAGTTATGGCGCGCCCGAAGAGATTCGAACTCCTGACCCCCAGATTCGTAGTCTGCCGGATCGGCCCCATTACGAGTTGTGAGGTAGTTGAAGCGCTAACACGCAAACAAAGCTGCCAGCGTGAGCTACAAGGCGTGACTACCGCTCGAGTTCTATCTGGCGGACTTTATAGCGTGGAAATTTCTGGAGTTCTTTCGTTTTATCTGCAAGGGTGGGTTCGCCATAGCCACGCCCGACTGAAGCCGGCGCATGTCCGACGATGGCGTCGAGCACCTTTTCTGACATGCCGCTGCGGAAGCCTATGGCCTTGAACGTGTGTCTCCAAGCGTGATTAGGCGACAACTCAGGATCGTTGACGCCAAGTCTCCGGACCCACGTTGCCACCTGTTCGCGTGCTTTCACATAGCGAGGTTTGCGGGGGTTGGTGGGATCGATTGGTCCACTAGGCTGCTTCGACTCATTGTAAAACAGCGGCCCGGCGCCGTTGGCCTTCACGAATGCAAGGAAGCCTTGCTCAACTAAATGCTCGTGAAGCGGCACTGTGCGCGCTTTACCGGTCTTGGTCGTACCAGCCTCTGGCGAAATCTTAATGGCATGAATGCCGTCGCGTTCGACGATATCAACACCACGCAATTGCGTAAGCTCGCCCATGCGCGCACCGCTGTACGCCGCCAGCCACGGACACCAACGCTTGGCCGCATCGGTCTTGCTGCGCACTTCGATCGCTAGCGCGGTACTTAATATGGTCTCGATCTCGCCATCAGTGAAAGACTTCGTTTCGCGCATCCTTATCTTTTTCGGAACCTTCACGCGCCAGCCGGTAAAGGGGTTGCGCGAAATCAGCTTTTCATCAATGGCCCATGCAAACACGGTTCGAGCCGCGCGGACCCAGATATTAGCGACCGTGCCCGCAGTCCGGCCAGAGTCAATGAGCCTATTGGCCCATTCCTGCATTTGCTCGGGCAGCAACGCTGCGGCGCTGATATTCGGAAAATCGCTTTGCAGCCGCAGGAACACGCCACGCCACCGGTTTACGGTCGAGCTGGCCGGCTTGGCTTTAGCGATCCACCGCTCGAACAAAGACCACGGCGTCAGGCTCGGGTCCGCGGTGCCTTCGTATCGTGGGAATTGCTCCGCCCACTTGTCCGGACCGTGATCGCCGCGAGCGCGCCGGGCGAGCAGCGCCAGGGCAGCGAAAAAATCGCGCGTGACGCAATCAAGGAACATATCACGCGACGCTGCATCCAGAACAAGCTGCTTAGCCGCTAGAAATTGGTTCGACTTGGCCTCGTCGGCGATGATGGGCCGCACGCGCTCGCGCATGGCGCTATCACGTTCCCAAAACTCTAGCGGGTCGCCTGAGAACACGCCACCGGCCATCGCTGGACCGTAAAGCTCGGAGCGCACATGTGCCTGATAGTCCCCCCATACGTCCGCCGGCCAATTAGGGATCGCCATCCGGGCAGTGAACCAGTGATACCACTCGCCGGCCAGCGCTCGTGCTTCCTGTGGCGTGAGCGTGCGGCCTTCCCCCTTGCGGGCCGCTCGGATGTTGGCGATCCGCGCTTCAATCTCGCTGGACCATTCACGGTGTTTCGCTCGCGCGAGCGAGACGGGCAGAGGGCCAGTGTTCAAGCGCTCCTCGGTACGCTGGCCATAGAGCTTGGCGTACTCATCGCGCACATCGAATGGGATCACCTTGCGGGCGATGAAACCGCCCTTATTGGTGGCGGCGAGCTTGGTCGCAAGTCGGGGCATTTTGGGCGCGCTACAAAACTGTTTTGTAACGTGATTTGTAGCATCGGCGCTGGAAAATACCAATGCTTTCAGTAAGCTATTGATGGATATCGGCCAAAGAGGTTAATGGAGCGGGCGATGGGATTCGAACCCACGACCCCAACCTTGGCAAGGTAGTTCCTAGCGTTTGCTTCGGTTTGTCGCAAGTTGCATATGCTTGCAAAACCCAGTCGAATCAAAGCCTTTCTGTTTGCTGACGTTTACCGCCCAAGGACCGTCCCGTCGCGCGGAGCTACGGGGTCATTTGCCGTAAAACGCGTTCGCGCAAAACAGCATGCTCCCCTAGTGCATGCTCTCGCTTCGATGCCAAATCTTGATTCACCCAAAAAAATAAAAACCCGACCAAACCTGGAAAGTTTTCTCGTTACCAGTGAGAAGTCGTTATTTTCGTTTCGCTCCGCGATCGTCCGCTGTCACCGGATTGCAAACGTGGCAAAACAGCAGTGCCCCGCATCCTGCCTTAATCGTTGATTGAATGTACGCCTTCGGCACGCGACAAGCCCCCGTGCTTGACAATTCGTCCTAATTCCCCCAAATGATAGAGCGCGGATTCAACTTCCCAGCGCATAGAAATTTAAGAGTGAGCGAGGGAGTGGAAAACCTCTTGCGGTGAACGGAAGCCGAGGGATTTTCGAGGTCTCGCGTTGAGCAAACGTTCGACCTTGGCAACCTCGGCACTTGAGATCGTAGAGAAGTCTGTTCCCT
>Ga0208455_1000554_pt1 | contig 15464 bp, 16 predicted proteins | sample June2015DPH_4_50_FD_184690 | JGI IMG/M metagenome (GOLD analysis project Ga0208455, IMG submission 184690) | Peatland microbial communities from SPRUCE experiment site at the Marcell Experimental Forest, Minnesota, USA - June2015DPH_4_40... | ecosystem: Environmental > Terrestrial > Soil >... | reverse complement strand
ACGCTACGTCAGGTGATTCCCTCTTGTGAATCCCCTCCAAAGTATCCTCCTCGCTCCCTGGCAATTTTGACTCACTTGATTACGGGCGAGGCCTAAGGTCACGCGCGCGGCCGATCTGCGGGTGCCTACTAATCAATACTGCTTTGGATGCCCCAGCCAGTCGGGGGGGCAGGGGGCTTCCATCTTCGGGACGGCCACGCAACAAAAACACTCGCGCTACGCACCGTCCCGGTTACGATCTGTTTCACCTAAGAGTTAGGCGGCGGCGCGGATGGTGGGCGAGCCAAGTACGCCGCTCTTCTCCATCAGCGTCTTCATTTCACTTGAGCCGTACCAGGTGCGGGCCTTCGCTACGTCGGCGACGTCCTGGAGGATCAGCACATCATTTGGGTCGTCGGAGCTGCGGAACACTTTGCTTTTCGTGATGCCGGCAGAGGCGCGATTCTTCTCGTTCCCATTGTAACTCGTCTGCCATGCGTTAAAGTCCTTGACCTTGAAGTGGAGAGTCAGGTTTTCGTTATTCATCGGTGGTCTCCTTTGTGAAAATCACTTTAGTACGCACGCAACCAGAGACGCGCGCGTCGCCGCGCTGCGGGTGCCGACGGCATCCGCAATGCAAGCCAATATCAACTTTCTTAGATTAGAATTGTGCCAGCCGATGGCATCAGCGCTGCCGGTGGGCGAACGGAGATTTCGGTAGGTCGCCGTTTTGTGGGCAGCTCTCGGGCAAGCCGCTGCTTGCCAGTACTTGGTTACGTATGGCATCGGGATCAAAGCACAAGGGAGCCTCGAGAATTTAGTTTGCGGTGGAGGTGGTGGGTGATGGAGTTGGCCCTCTCGATCAAAACAAGATTGGCGCTCTATTCGGCCACTATTGAGGTCGTTTCTGTAGGTTGCCGAAATATTCCGGCCAACATGAGAAATTAAAATGAAAGACCCACACAATAAAGCGGCGGAACATCACGAATCTGCGGCAAAGTCCCATCGTGACGCTGCCGAGTCTCACGGCAAGAATGACCATGCCAAGGGTAAGGAGCACGCTATCAAAGCCCAGCAGCACGCGCAGAACGCAAACGAGCATTCCAAGACGGCGAACACCAAAAGCGCCCAACAGAAGTAAAGACTTCCACCGGGAAGCTGGCGATCACGTCGGCTTCCCGATGGGCTAATTGCATACAATTCTTTTCAATTCTCCGAACAGCTATCTACAAGCTGACCGCCGCATGGCTAAGCTGCGTTTCGACAACACTGACTATTCTGTTGTGGTGAAAAGTAGGGCGCCACCTCCGAACTCGTGGAGGTGGGAGATTTATCGAGCCGGGAGATCGAGCCCGATAGGGCAATCGCCGATCTTTTTTCGCACCGTCGCGGCCGCAAACAAAGCAGGAAAGGCGGCACTCAAGCAGCTATTAGCCAAGCTCAACGCCTAGCGGGTGCTTTCAGCAAATCAGCGCTGAATCTTTAGACTTTCTGCCGGTGTTTTTCCTTTGTTCGCGACTTCCTCTAAAATGCGATCAACGACCGGCCGGAGTTAAACGCGTCGTGGATTGCTGCCAAGGAGCTTGGTTGGCACGCCCGCCAGCAGCGCGGCGGCAAATGGCACACCGCATGCCCGGAGTGCGCAACCGACAATTGGAAACTGTCGAGTTGGTAGCCAGATTTCAAAGTGATGAACTACCGAAAGCTGCTATAATAATGAGGCCGCCAACTGACGGGCATTATGAGAGAAAAGCCATGGAATGGTTTAGTCGAAAAACATCGATAGCGGGCGTTCAGATTCCCAATTGGATACTCGTTGTCGCGGCTCTCGTCGTAATCTGGATTATCTACACATTCACGCGCTGAGTAGGCAAAGGCTTGAAAAACTACGCCGCGCACTTTTTTTGTTGGCGTATGTCGAAGCCTGCGTATAATTCACGTCCGTTGACTCTTTTTGATTTTGGGCTTGGGCTTCGCAGCCGCCCGATGCTGTGGCCCAGCCTTCGCAATGTCGCTAACGTGCCCAAGGCCCGCGCCGGAACAGGCGATAATGGTCAACATACCGGCTCATGTTCTTCGGCTCGCCAGACGCCTCGAATATGCGGATGGCGGCCGTGACATGGCCAGGTCGTTTCGGGCTTGAGATAGTTACTTCTCGTAGAGCCGGATCGAGGCACTTATTTCGTGGCGCTTCCGGCGCAACGTGTGACGGTTCGGATTTCGGCCATGGGCCCAACAGGAGGCGGCCAGGTCCGGAGCCGCTGAGGGTGGTTCCGTCAAGGCCGCCCGGCTCAGAGTTATTCCCCTCTGGGCCAGGATTCCTTCTGAGCCGAACGCGACGGTAGAGGAACTTCCACCTCCAAGCTGTCGTTCATGCTCGGCACAACAAGAAAAAAGGCCCGGAAGAAATCCCGGGCCTTCGTCATTTCGATTGAGGGTGGGCTTAATAGTCCATACCGCCCATGCCACCGCCAGGCATAGCCGGGGCCCCACTGTCCTTCTTCGGCCTTTCGGCGACCATGGCTTCTGTGGTGATCAGAAGACCGGCAATCGACGCTGCATTCTGCAGGGCCGCCCGAACAACCTTGGTCGGGTCAATGATGCCTTTGGCGACGAGGTTGCCGTATTCCCCGCTCTGGGCATCAAAACCGAAGCCGTATTGATCTTTCTCCAGGATCTTGCCGACGATGACAGAGCCGTCCTCGCCTGCATTGATCGCGATCTGCCGCGCCGGAGCCGACAGGGCCTTGCGCACGATATCGACGCCGGTCTTCTGGTCGTCGTTGTGCGTACGCAGATGCTTGAGAGCTGCGATCGCACGCAAGAGCGCGACGCCGCCGCCGGGTAGAACGCCTTCCTCGACCGCGGCCCGGGTTGCATGCATGGCGTCGTCGACGCGATCCTTGCGTTCCTTCACCTCGACTTCGGTGGCGCCGCCGACACGGATCACCGCAACGCCGCCGGCGAGCTTGGCGAGACGCTCCTGCAGCTTCTCACTGTCGTAGTCCGAGGTAGTCTCCTCGATCTGCGCCTTGATCTGGTTAATGCGAGCTTCGATGTCGGACTTCTTGCCGGCGCCGTTGACAATCGTGGTGTTCTCCTTCTCGATCGTCACCTTCTTGGCGCGGCCGAGCATGTTCACCGTAACCTTGTCGAGTTTGATGCCGAGATCCTCGCTGATCGCCACAGCGCCGGTGAGAATCGCGATGTCTTCGAGCATAGCCTTGCGGCGATCACCGAAGCCGGGTGCTTTCACCGCCGCAACCTTGAGACCACCGCGCAGCTTGTTGACGACGAGCGTAGCTAAAGCCTCGCCCTCAATATCCTCGGCGATGATGACGAGCGGCTTCGAGGTCTGTACCACCGCTTCAAGCAGCGGCAGCAATTCCTGCAGGCCCGAGAGCTTCTTATCGTAGATGAGGAGATAGGGGTCGTCCATCTCTACGCGCATCTTTTCGGCGTTGGTGATGAAGTAGGGAGAGATGTAACCGCGATCGAATTGCATGCCTTCGACGACGTCTAGTTCGGTTTCGAGACTCTTGGCCTCTTCAACCGTGATGACGCCCTCGTTGCCGACTTTCTTCATGGCGTCGGCGAGGAACTTGCCGATTTCGGTATCGCCGTTGGCGGAAATCGTGCCGACCTGGGCGATTTCTTCATTCGAGGTGACCTTCTTCGAATTCTTCTTCAGGTCCTCGACCACCACTTCGACCGCAAGATCGATGCCGCGCTTCAGATCCATCGGGTTCATGCCGGCGGCTACGGACTTGGCGCCTTCCCGTACGATCGCGTGCGCAAGAACCGTGGCGGTCGTCGTGCCATCACCGGCGTAGTCGGATGACTTCGAGGCGACTTCGCGCACCATCTGCGCGCCCATATTTTCGAACTTGTCTTCGAGCTCGATCTCCTTGGCGACGGTAACGCCGTCCTTGGTGATGCGGGGTGCCCCGTAAGACTTGTCGAGCACAACATTGCGACCCTTCGGGCCGAGCGTCACCTTCACCGCATTGTTGAGAATGTCGACGCCGTGCAACATCCTGTCGCGCGCATCAACTGAAAATCTTACGTCCTTCGCAGCCATTTTTGTTCTCCGTTATGTTTGACGCGACAGTCCTTAGGCGGCCTTCTTGCGGGCGACGGTCTGTTCGATCACGCCCATAATGTCGCTCTCTTTCATGATCAGATACTCGACGCCGTCGATCTTGACCTCAGTGCCCGACCATTTGCCGAACAGCACGCGGTCGCCCGTCTTCAGATCGATTGGAATGAGCTTGCCGGCCTCGTCCCGGCCACCTGGACCGACGGCGATCACCTCTCCCTCAGAAGGCTTCTCTTTGGCGGTATCCGGAATGATGATTCCACCTGCGGTCTTGTCCTCGGCGTCGATGCGCGTAACCACGACGCGGTCGTGAAGCGGGCGAAACTTCATATCAATCCTCCTAAGTGCTTGTTCCTGTTAATTTTCTTACGGTAAAACAGAGCCTCATTACGGGTCACAAGATGAAAGCGGCCTCTCTGTTCTTTAATTGGTGTCCTTTTTAGCACTCTTCAAGTGAGACTGCTAATTCGCTATCAGGCAGTTGGTTGTTTTGCTGCTAATGCCTTGAATCTATGAAAATCTTTATTTTTAGGCTTGTCATATCCGAGGCTGGACGGAAAACTTGGATCATCAAGGACTGGGGATTCGCATGACCTCGCAAGATTTTCAGAAGCAAGCGACGGGCTACGGTCTGACCACGGCACACATCCTATATCGCCGCCCTGATCATCCCTGGCTGCTGCAAACCTATGTCTGGCAGGCCTACGATCTCTGCCCCGAATTTCCCGAGCTGCAGGGCTTTCTGGAATTCTGGCAGAAATCGCTCGAAGGTGTCCTGCATTCGGTCACGGTCGCACATTCTCGCCTTATCAAACCGGCCGAGATCAAACCGGTGGACGGGCTGTTCCGGCTGCATTGATCAGCGACCGGCTTCACTCGCCGCTGCGTCGGCCCCAGACGGCTACATCTCCCTGGCGTATCCACCATCGGGGAAATCCAGTTTGTGCAACCAAGCGCCGCGAGGGAAAGGCCGACACATGAAATCAAGTGGGCCTTCGACGTCCCATGTTTTTAGCCGGAGGGTGCGCTTATTTGGCAGGGATTTCATCGGCGGTTGTCCAGAAGTCCGTCATTTCGGATTGCCTTCACCGCCCATTGTTGCAGTCGCGAATGAGCCGGATAGGAAGCTGACTCCTACCCAGCGCAGGGCATCATCCGGGGATGCGGGATAAAGGTGGCGTGGCGAATCGCTGAGAGATAATGTCGGTACAGTTGGCTTACTCCGAGATTGGCTTGCCGGCGGCACACTTTACAGGAGACAGCCATGGCCAAGGCAAAGAAGCGTGTTGCGACACGCAAGAAGAGCTCGAAACGCGGCAAGGCAAGCGCCAAGCCTACGCGCAAGACGGCGGCAAAGCGCACGACGCCGAAAAAGGCAAAGTCCAAGGTCCGGCGTGCGGGCAGTGGTGCTCCGAAACCGGCGGTCAAGAAAAAGCGGCCACCGAAGACCGCGGCAAGAAAGGCACCAAGAAAAGCGCCAAGACAAGTGGTTGTACCGGTCGAAGACACAATCATCGACGTGATCGAGGAACCGGTCCCCGGCGTGGTTGTCGTTACGGAGTACGAATCGATTCGGACCGGTACTCCTATTTCGTCCGGCCGTGAGCCCAAGCGCGGCGCCGGTCCCGAGACCGAAGAACAATAAATCGGTGGTGAGCCAGTTTGAAAATGTTGGATCTTGACTGGTCCTTGCTCCGCCATTTCAATTGTCGAGGAAGGTCCTGAGAATTCTTGAGCGACTCGGGTGTTTTAGCTTCCGTAGCCCCTTGGCTTCGATCTGGCGGATGCGCTCTCGCGTCACCGAAAATTGTTGGCCGACCTCTTCCAGCGTGTGGTCGGAATTCATGCCGATGCCAAAGCGCATGCGCAGCACGCGCTCCTCGCGCGGCGTCAAGAACGCCAGCACGCGCGTGGTAGTCTCGCGCAGGTTCGACTGGATAGCGGCGTCGATCGGCAGCATCGCGTTCGTGTCCTCGATGAGATCACCGAGGTGAGAATCCTCCTCGTCACCGATCGGCGTCTCCAGCGACAATGGCTCCTTGGCGACCTTGAGAACCTTGCGCACCGTTTCCAGCGGCATGCCGAGCTTTTCCGCTAATTCCTCCGGCGTCGGCTCGCGACCGATCTCGTTGAGCATCCGCCGGCTCGTGCGCACGACCTTGTTGATGGCCTCTATCATGTGCACCGGAATGCGGATGGTGCGCGCCTGGTCGGCGGTCGAGCGGGTGATCGCCTGCCGGATCCACCAGGTGGCGTAGGTCGAGAACTTGTAGCCGCGCCGATACTCGAACTTGTCGACTGCCTTCATCAGCCCAATGTTGCCTTCCTGGATCAGATCGAGGAACTGCAGGCCGCGGTTGGTGTATTTCTTGGCGATGGAAATGACGAGGCGCAGGTTTGCCTCCACCATCTCCTTCTTGGCTTGGTGCGCCTCGCGCTCGCCCTTCTGCACCATGTGCACGATCTTGCGGAACTCGCCGATCTCAAGCCCGGTCTCGGTCGCCAGCGCGTGGATCTGCGTGCGCAACTCCTTGATGCGGTCCTTGTCCCGCGCCACGAAGCTCTTCCAGCCCTGGGCCGAGAAATTCGACACGCGGTTGAGCCAGTGCGGATCGAGCTCGGAGCCCTGGTAGTTCCTGAGGAAGTCCTCGCGCGCGACGCCGTGGCTCTCGGCGAGCCGCATCAAGCGGCCCTCGTAGCCGACGAGCCGCTTGTTGATGTCGTAGAGCTGCTCGACCAGCGCGTCGATGCGCGCCTGATTGAGCCGCAGCGACTTCACCTCGACGATGATCTCTTTCTTGAGCTTCTTGTACTTGCGTTCCTGCGCCGGCGACAGCGATTCGTTGTGCAGCTTGTTGTGGATGTCCTGGTCCTGCAGTCGGCGCAAGCGCTTGAACGTATCGGCGATCTTGTCGAAGGTCTCCAACACCTTGGGCTTGAGCTCGGCCTCGATGGCGGCCAGCGACATCGAGTTTTCGAGATCGTCCTCGTCCAGGTCGCCTTCGCCGAGCGCGCCTTCCTCGGGCTGCTCCTCGCCGTTGCCGTTCAGCGGCTCGGGCTTGAACGGCGTGGGGGCTAGTGGGGCCGACGGCGGAGCCACAGGCTGCGGCGAAACGACCGGGAGGACCGGGGGCGCCCTCGCGGGCGCGGCGGGCGGCGCATCGACGCCCGGCACGGCAGCCGACACCGCCTTGGCGTCGGGCCCGGCATACGTCGCTTCGAGGTCGATAATGTCGTGCAGGAACACTTTGCCGTCGTTCAATTCGTCGCGCCAGATGATGACGGCCTGGAAGGAGAGCGGGCTCTCGCACAGGCCGGCGATCATCGCCTCGCGGCCGGCCTCAATACGCTTGGCGGTGGCAACCTCGCCCTGGCGCGAAAGCAGCCCGATCGAGCCCATCTCGCGCAAATACATGTGCACCGGGTCGTCGGTGCGCTCGATCGGCTCTCTGGCCTCCGATTTGGCCGGCATCTTCGGCGTCACCTCGACCAGTTCGCCGGACTCGGTTTCCTCGCTCTCGGCCTCCTCGCGCGGCTCTTCCTCTTCCGCCTCGGCCTCTTCGGTCTCGACCACGTTGATGCCCATCTCGTTGAGCATCGCCAGAATGTGCTCAATCTGCTCGGAGGTGACCTCCTCCGAGGGTACGACCGCATTGAGCTGCTGGTGGGTGACGTAGCCGCGCTTCTTGGCCTGCTTGATCATCTTCGTGACGGCGGCGTCGGAGAGATCGAGCAGCGGCAGCGGCGCATCCGGGGTCTCGGGAGCCTTCTCCCGCGCTTCTTCCTTCTGCGGTGTTGCCTTGGTCTTGTTTGTCATCAGTCTCTCCACGCCCGGCGCTGAGCCCGCGCCGGGTCATGGTCTGCGCGTAATGCCGCCCACGGTGGCCTCGCGTCCGATGGTCGGGTTTCTATCGCTCGTCCATCCGGCGTAAGCGCCATTAGGTCGCCCTCGCGCCACCGGCGTGAGCGGCGTAAATGTAGAGCGGTCCCGCGGTGCCCTCGATGACCTGCTGAGAGATCACGACCTCCTCGACGCCTTCGAGGCTTGGCATGTCGAACATGGTGTCAAGAAGTATGGCCTCCATGATAGAGCGCAACCCGCGCGCCCCGGTCTTGCGGTCGATCGCCTTCCTGGCGATGGCGCCGAGTGTTTCCTCCGCCACAGTGAGGTCGACCCCCTCCATCTCGAATAGCCGCTGATACTGCTTCACCAGCGCGTTCTTGGGCTGGGTCAGGATGAGCTTGAGCGAGGCCTCGTCGAGATCCTCGAGCGTCGCTACGACAGGAAGCCGGCCGACGAATTCGGGGATCAGGCCGTACTTGAGCAGGTCCTCCGGCTCGACGTCGCGAAAGATCTCGCCCTGCTTTCTATCCTCGGGCGCCGTGACCTTGGCGCCGAAGCCGATCGAGCCCGGCCGGCTGCGCGCCGAGATGATCTTCTCCAGCCCGTTGAAGGCGCCGCCGCATACGAACAGGATGTTGGTGGTGTCGACTTCGAGAAATTCCTGCTGCGGATGCTTGCGGCCGCCCTGTGGCGGCACACTCGCTATCGTGCCTTCCATGATCTTGAGCAGCGCCTGCTGCACGCCCTCACCCGAGACGTCGCGGGTGATCGAGGGATTGTCGGACTTGCGGGAAATCTTGTCGATTTCGTCGATATAGACAATCCCGCGCTTCGCGCGCTCGACGTTGTAGTCCGCTGACTGCAGCAGCTTCAGAATGATGTTCTCGACGTCCTCGCCGACATAACCGGCTTCGGTCAGCGTCGTCGCATCCGCCATGGTGAACGGCACATCGATGATGCGCGCCAGCGTCTGCGCCAGCAGTGTCTTGCCGGAGCCGGTCGGGCCGATCAGGAGGATATTCGACTTCGCCAGCTCGACGTCTTTGCGGTCGGCCTGATGTTTGAGTCGCTTGTAGTGATTGTGGACCGCGACCGAGAGCACCTTCTTGGCGTGGTCCTGGCCGATGACGTAATCGTCAAGAACCGTGCGAATCTCTTTCGGGGTCGGGATGCCGTCGCGTGATATCGTCGCCGTGAACTTGTTGTCCTCGCCGATGATATCCATGCACAGATTGACGCACTCATCGCAAATGAAGACCGTCGGCCCGGCGATGAGCTTGCGCACCTCGTGCTGGCTCTTGCCGCAGAACGAGCAGTAGAGGGTGCTCTTCGAATCGCTGCCGCCGACCTTGCTCATTTCAGAGTCCTGAGGAGGTGTGGGTCGCTCTGGCACCTAACCTCTGCGCTTCGAGCACGCCCTATCTCGAAGCGACGCCTTCGATCTCTTTTCATTCCACTTCTGTGCGCCCTGCCGGAAATACAAAGCCGCCGCCGAGTTCCACTTGGCCATAGCACCACGAACCCCGAACATTTCATCCGGGCGAGGATTCAAAAACGGCCGCGCCTCAAAAACCGTATCAGACTTCACTTCATCAATTCTGGCACGTACGCTGTTAGTCAGTCTCGCGCGACCTCGCGACAACACTGTCCGCTGCCGGGACGTCGCATAGGATCAGCTGGTTCTCTGCCTTCTTCGCTTCCTCCTCCAGCCTCATCCAACGCAATTTGCGGATCAGTTTGACGAGTTCATTCGAAGCTCGTTGCCCTGCTGGGTCATCAGAAGGTTTTTCTTGTAGCATTTCCATGGACGTTCTCCCGCATGTTTTTCTGCAAGCCACGCGTATCCGCATGGCTATTGTTCTCACTCAAAGAGAGCACCACGATCGGCCAGATTTGATACACACGGCCACGCTTCGCCAGCATTTTATTGGACGCGAAATTCTTTGACATCCACATCAAAGACGAGTTGTTCACCCGTGATCAGAGGAATGTTCAAGAGACTCCGGTTACGTTCAAGTCGTTGCCGCGGGATGCCTTCAACAAGGGCATGGGTTTTGAGTAGCGTGGACCAAATTATCGGAAAATCTTTTCCCTTGCGTACCAATTCAGTGCACTGACGCGCGAGATCGGTGGCCCTCTCCTTCGACATTTGGCCCTCCCATTCGATTTTGGAGAACTAAGCACTCAATGGTGAAAGCCGTGTTTGATTTAGATCAATGCCGTTACCGTTCGCCTCCAGTTGGCGCTACTCTGCGTCGTTTTCTTGGCAGCATCGAGCCAGCACCGCAGGAACCGTTGGCCGTTGGGAAAATGATGAGGCGAGTGACCGAGTGCGTTGTACTGATGATCGCGCTCACCGCTATGGCACAGCCAGCGATAGCGCTTAGCTATCTGAGTTGCTCGACAAGAAAAGTGGTCATGATAAGCGCTCCGCGTGGAGACACATCTTCGACAAGCGAAGAACAGGTAGTGTTCGCGCTTGATGAGGCGGCAAAAACACTCACGTTTTCAGATAACAGCCCTCTGACTGTCACCCGGCTCAGCAAGTCCTGGATCAGTGCGAATCGCGACGAGGTCTTCTATGAGTTCAATCGCCAAGATGGCACCCTGACGTACGCAAGCTCAACAACGCAGGATGGCGTCACGACCACCATCGTGGGGGCAGGCCAGTGCGCGATTTCGCCAGCTCCGAGACCGTAAAAGGCCGTATTCCCGCCACAGGAATGAAAAACTTCGCTTGTCGCGCGTTGGCTTGGACTCTGAAGATTTTGGGTGATGCGTGCGGACCACGGATGCGTTAATATCTGATGGGGCTAAAGGGCTTCCAACGAGGGAGTTCCAGAAATGTGTGACTTTAGTCTCCAAAGCGTACGTTCGCGGGCCGCGAAGGTCGGCGACAAGCTTGTGACGTGTGATTTCGGCACCGGGACGCGCGGCTTCGCCGCCGCGGACGATCCTGAACTGGCGGTATGTGTGATGCCGGGAACGGAACTGGCTTTCACTCGGGAAGTTGCGTGCCTGTCGGCCGGCCTGCTCGGGTGGAAAACGAAGACAAACACAATCAACCACCAGACGGCAATCTTTCGACAGGTCAACAAGGACAAAGTGGCCGCACATCACGATGCGCTCGAATTTCCGGATGGGCGGACCGTGTTGCTGACACTGCTGTGCGAGGGTCAGGCGACAACAGTGCTGCAGCTGCCTGCGCAGCCAGCGACCGCGGCTGAGGCCGACGCCCACAAGCGCGTCACCTATGTGGGCTAACACTTGAGGACAGACCTGTGTAGGCTGCCTTAGGAAGCGGCCTACTTTTTTCACGAAACCGTTCCACTGGCTTGTCGAACACCATCATCTTCGAGACGAACGCCGTTACGTCTCGGACGTGCGTCAGACCGCAACCTGCGGCGAGCTTGCCAAAATCCTCGTTGGTGTAGCTCCCATAATAAGGTTCGTGATAACTCTGCGGAAAGAGTTCCAAAAGCCCGTCATAATCTGGCTCATCACCGCGCTGGAGCGAATCTACGATGACCAAACGCCCGCCCGGCTTCAGCACCCGGGCACATTCGCGAAAAACGATGCGACGTACCTTCGGCGGTAATTCGTGGAACAAGAAAATACTTGTCACCGCATCCTGGCTTTCATCGGGCACGGGTAGCGACTCCGCGTTTCCAACGATCAGGTTTATTCGCGACCAGCGTTTCAAGTGGCGCTTGGCGTATCGGACATATGGCTCAGACATATCGAGCCCGAGGACCGGAAGCCGTGGCCAGGCCTGTTTGAGAAAATCAAGAAAGCGCCCGGTCCCGCAGCCGATGTCGAGAAGTCTCAATTTGCGCTGGTCCCGTCCAGCGAAAATTTCATGGAGCTGAGGTAACGCCTGCCGGCGCGTTGCATTAGCGGTTCCGTTGAAGAGCACCTCGACCTGGGTGTCATATCGACTCGCCGAGTCGCCCGTCATCCTGCCGCCCGACTGGAAATGAAAGTTCTGCAGATAGTAACGGGGTCGCTTTCCACGCGTCTCCTCGGCTAGGACTTCGTTGTGCGCGCCGCGCTCGCGGCGCTGATGGATTTCGGGGAGATCCTCGAAAAAAAGCCGCGAACGATCGAGAAGTGTCAACAGCGATCCGTCATGATCGGCCGGAAGCGGGTAAAGGCCGGCCTCGATATTGGCGAGGTCCTGCTGGAGTAGGATGGCCATATCCGCGTAGAGACGTCTACGGTCCGGCACGGGCAAATTGGTGTGGGGGCGGGGCCGCGCTTTGTTACTCTCTCGTCGCTGCGTCGCCTCGGATAGCCGGCGTACGACGAGGCTATGCCCCACATACCAAGCGACACGCGGTAGCTGGCTGGCGCCATAAGCGACGCGTGTGGCAAGGCGGGAGAGCGGATTGCTCATGCGTCTCTTCTAGGGATAGGCCGTGCGACAAACTCCCGGACGGATCAAGCGCAGGAGGCACAGTGTTGGTTTTTGCGGTCCCGTCCCTGCCTCGGCATCCTCCGCGTGGCGCGGCCATTCGATTGCTGCGGCTGGAAGCTGCCGCTGCGACGGCTGCAAAAGGCGGTTACTGGGCGCGGATCCATTTAGGTAGAACCGATCGCCAACAGTTCGGATTCGGATGCTCGCAGCCTCACCGGCTGACGGCGTGGACCCCATTGGCCAGCCGTGGCTTCAAACACGCCATGGCAGCGCGTACCACATTTGGCACATCGGCCGTCCGCAGACAGATGCCACGCCGTGATGTCGTACCAGTCGCGGCCGATCAGCAAGGCGTCGCAGCCGTGACAATGTGTAGCTTGACCAGCCGGATCGTGGACATTGCCAGTATAGACATAGCGAAGGCCTGCATTCATGGCGATCCGCCGCGCCATGCGTAGCGTTTGCGGCGGTGTCGGCGGACGGTCCACCATTTTCCAGTCCGGATGGAAGGCCGTGAAGTGCAACGGCACGTCGAGGCCGAGGCGATCCCTCACCCAGGTGCTCTCCGCTTCAATTTCGGCGGCGGAGTCGTTCTCGCTTTGAATAAGCAGGGTCGTAATCTCGAGCCAAACGTTCGTCTCGTGCTTGAGGTATTCGAGTGTCTCGAGCACAGGAGCGAGCTTGCCCGAGCAGAGATTCTTGTAAAAACCCTCGGAGAAACCTTTCAGGTCGATGTTGGCCGCGTCCATGTGCCGAAAGAACTCGATCCGCGGCTCCGGCGAGATGTAGCCCGCGCTCACTGCCACCGTCTTTATTCCTCGCTCTCGGCAGGCCTGCGCCACGTCGACCGCGTATTCAAGGAAGATCACAGGATCGTTGTAAGTAAAAGCGACGGATCGGCAGCCGCTTTGCACCGCAGCTTCTGCAATAGCCTCGGGCGAGGCCAAATCTTGAATGCGATCGAGATTGCGGGCCTTTGAGATGTCCCAGTTCTGGCAGAACTTGCAGGTCAGGTTGCAGCCGGCAGTGCCAAAAGACAGGACCGGCGTGCCCGGCAGAAAGTGATTGAGCGGCTTCTTTTCAATCGGGTCGATGCAAAAGCCCGATGAGCGCCCATAGGTGGTGAGCACCATCTGGTCGCCCTGCCGTGCGCGCACGAAGCAAAGCCCGCGCTGACCTTCGTGCAGCTTGCAATAGCGCGGGCAGACGTCGCACTGGATGCGACGGTCGTCCAGGACGTGCCAATAGCGTCCCGGTTTGCCCTCGATAGCTTGATTCATCTCGCGCTCGGCCTAAGTTTCAATAGCATGTCCAAAATAGTGGTCAGGCGAAAGCGGGACAAGTGCAAGCCGGTCTGCAGAACATGACGACCCGGCCGCCGGCGGTGGCGGGCCAGTTCTACGCGCGCGATCCGGATAGGCTGCGGACGCAGGTTTTGCAGCTCTTCGCCGATGTCGAGCCGTCTGCGAACGTCCGACCCAAAGCCTTGATTGCACCGCACGCGGGCTATGTCTATTCGGGCCGCATCGCTGCCGCGGCATTCACAACGCTTCGCGAGAGTGCGCAAACCATCACGCGTGTCGTGTTGATCGGGCCAGCACATTACCTTCACGTGCACGGGATTGCCGCTCCTACAGTCGATGCCTTCCAGACTCCTCTTGGCCGCGTACCGAACGACGTAGAGGCGTTGCACAAGATTGCCGACCTGCCATCTGTCATTCGCGCCGATGCTCCGCATGCGCCCGAGCACGCTCTCGAGGTAGAGCTGCCGTTCCTACAAACTCTACTGGGATCATTTCAATTGGTGCCCCTCCTTGTCGGCGATGCGGCTCCACAGGACGTCGCCGATGTGCTGCGCCGGCTGTGGGGCGGGCCCGAGACACTGATTGTCGTCAGCTCCGATTTATCCCATTATCACAGCTACGAGACTGCACGGCACCTGGATTTGGCGACGGCTGCCGCCATTGAGCAGGGCGACTGGGCCAGTCTTGGCCCAAATCAAGCTTGTGGCTGCTTCTCAGTAGCTGGCTTGCTAGTTGAAGCCGGGCGCCGTCGCCTCAAGGCCCAGCGGCTCTCACTGTGCAATTCCGGAGACACGGCGGGTTCGCGCGATCGGGTCGTCGGATACGGAGCTTGGATGTTCGCGTAAACGGCGCCATGAGTTCTCGGCTTGGGGCGGATATTGCCGTCCAACGGCTCCCTGATGTGATTCGAATGTAACGATCACCCTATGGCACTTCGTTGCCGGGAGCGGGCACCGTCCATCACATCAATCGCGTCGTTTCGAGCCCGGGTGGACGGCCGCTTCGAAAGCGAAAGTCGGTTCCGTTGATCATCGAGCCGCTCTCTCGGGCACAGCCGACGGTCACGCCACCGCCGCACCGCCGGTGCACTATCGACCGCGATGTTGTGCCTTGGCGCTTTTCTGACGCCGGCCGCCCGAGCGCGTCGGTACAGACACCTCAAACCACGATCGAATTTCGGCCAAAATAGCGGCGCGTGAGTATCGATAAAGCCGCGTTGATGGAAAAGGGAGCGAGGCGGTCTCAACCGGTCGACGCAACACTGGGCCAGTTGGCGAATAAATAACGATGACGGCTTGCCAAACGCTCGCCCAAACGCTTTCAGCGAGTCCCTCCGCAACCAGCTATCCCACAACGTGATTTTCTCTGCCGCCCTCGTACCACCACGAAATCACTGACTTATCGGCCTATAATTGATCTTTTCCCTCTAAGATAAAGTGTTGCGTCGACCGGTTGAGATCACCCCAAAAGATGGGGTAATCGGCCGGCCAGCTTGTGGATAGCTGAAGATTTAGGGTGCTGCGCTTCAGGCTGATGTTGAATACGAGGTCCGTGTGGACGGCCTCAAGCATCAGAGGGAGAAGCGCAGCATGGACCATTTTGCTGGACTAGACGTATCGGTCAAGGAGACCAGCGTCTGCATTGTGGATGACACGGGTAAGATCGTTCGCGAAGTGAAGGTAGCAAGCGAACCTGAAGCGTTATTGGCGGTGCTGAACAACCCCGCCTACCACTTCAAGCGGATTGGGTTGGAAGCCGGACCGCTGTCGCAATGGTTGTTCGGCGCTCTTGCCGAAGCCGAGTTACCGGTGGTCTGTGTTG
>Ga0208455_1000550_pt1 | contig 15507 bp, 18 predicted proteins | sample June2015DPH_4_50_FD_184690 | JGI IMG/M metagenome (GOLD analysis project Ga0208455, IMG submission 184690) | Peatland microbial communities from SPRUCE experiment site at the Marcell Experimental Forest, Minnesota, USA - June2015DPH_4_40... | ecosystem: Environmental > Terrestrial > Soil >... | reverse complement strand
GTGACACGCTACCCGAAGGCTTCAGCCATTTCGTTACCTCCATAGCTGCTCCGGTTGCTTCCGGCTGGAGCGGTTGCCGGGTGGGACTTACACCCACTGGAAAGCGCCGCCTTTCCACGGCGCACGGGCATAGCGGACATCGATCGATCCGGACCGATCAAACTCGATTTATGAGTACGCGCCCTAGCCAAGCAAAAATCAGACTAAGCGATCGCGCGTGCTAGTGCCCAAATCGCCTCGGTGCGCCTCGCATCAATCTCCCCCATGATTTTGCTGCGACGTGCCGACCAGAGAGGGCCGTGATCTTCCATAAAGGTTGCGGTGGTAGTGTCGTGATCCGCCGCGTCGCATTCCGCTTGAATGCGGGCAACGCGACGGGCCACAGCTAAGATTTTCTCATCCATTTTTTGGTTCTCCTATTTTCACGATCAAGGGTGGCGATAGGTCCTGAAAGTCGGTCCATGGCGCTTGCCAAGCAAGTACCGGGTCACGTCCGGCAAATGGTCCGCACAATTCTTCGGGCAATCATTGGGCTTGTGCGGGTCACGCGGCAACGCCTGCAATGTCCGCAGCAAATTCGGGCAGCTTCGCGTGATGTAGAGGCCGGGATTCTCGCGCGGCGGGATCGTCGCCATCATCCGGCCGCGTATCGCCTCCCACCCGCGCGCTCGTGTGCCACTGGACTTGTCAGCCTCTTCCCAAAGCATCCCCCGCTGCGATGTACCATTGATCTTGATCGGTCGCTCGAATTCATCAGCTAACGACGGCGCCGCCGCGCCTCGATTGGCTTGAGGGGTGAATATCTGATCGTCGGCGACACCGCGCCGCACGCTGTAGACCCATCTCCCCGTCGTCGGTTCTTGGTAGCGTAGCCCAAGCGCAATTTCTTTCTCGATTGCCTCGCGCTTAATCTCCTCGATGGTCGCACCGTTGCCTGTATCTGTCATATTGTCTTCGGTCGTATACAACTCATCGAAGATCAAAAAGTCGCCTCTGACGAAAGGCAGTCTGCGCTTGTCGGGCAGAATTATCGGTGAGCCATCGCTGATCGCAGCCCACAGCAGCGCAGACGGGCTGGAGGACTGGCCCCAATCGAATCCGGCCGTGAAGGTCCAACTATTCGGAATACAGACAACCGGGATCGGATCAAGAATGAAATGCTCTGACGCCTGATACCACACACTTTCCATCAACCGCCGGCTTGGATGTTCCAGCTTCCAGTAGTCCAGGCCTCAAGCTGTCCGGCGTCTATGGCGCTGGCGGCGATTGTGGTCTTATAGGTCGGATCGGCTATGAGCAGCCTTTGGTTCTCTTCCAGCACACTGCACACTGCTCTGCGCGACAAGCCGCCTTCGCCCTCGATGCGCCGGCCAATGACAAATCCTTCCTTCGGCTCCGGTGGTGGATCGAATCTGCGCCGGACCCACTCATGACCGCTTCCGCCGGGGTTGCAGGTGCTTCTCACCATCAATGGAATGCCGGTGACGGGCGAACGGTTTGTCGCGAGCATCTGCTTGTAGAACTTATCGTTCGGAAATTGCGTCAATTCTTCCCACCCAATCCAAGGCCAGGATTGTCCAATCCAGGTGGAGTAGTCCGATAGTTCGCCGAAGTGTCCGAGCTTCAAAATTTCTCCGGAGTCCCAACTGAATGTGCTGGTATTGATATTGTAGTGAACTGTGTTGCCCCAAATTGCCATGAAGGCTTGCTCAAGCAGGCTCTTCATTTCGACGTGACCCGTTATGGTCGGCCGCAGCAGCAGGCCCTTCCAATTAGCGCCGTAGCCTTCACCCACATGGGCGGCGAAAGTCATTCCGCAGATCAGCGATTTGCCGGTGCCGCGACACGAACTGTAGAGACCTTCACGCTCCGTCAGCGCGAGGAAGGCTTCTTGTCCCCCCGGCTGTGCGGCAAGGTGGATTTGTCGGCCGTCTTCCAGGAAGGGCAGCCAGTCGTTGCCTTGCTGGCGGTAGCTGTGAACTCTGACGCGCATTTGAAGGGTCCCTTCCGATTTCGTTTTTATTTTTTTTCGCGGGTCGCAGGGTCAAACTCTCAGCGGCCACGTTACAAAAGATCGCATGACGTTCTGGCAATCGCGGGGGTGGTCGCAGACCCTACCCCGTAGCACCCTGTCAGGTTCAATCCGCGATCATGGGGCAAAGCCTCAAATGTGTAACTGTCTGAGCACTCCGATATGTAACAGCATCAAATAGTTCAAGAGTTTCAGCGTTCAGGGGCGCCGTGCCGCAGCGAACCAAGGCTTTTCAGCGAACTAAAGTCCGCCCCGGGGCGGACTTAGCAATCACCGATATGTCCCCCTCACGGGGAAGCCGCTGCGCCGGCTCTGGATTCAGTAATGGGCGGCTCACGATGAGCGCCAGACTACGAATCTGTGGGTCAGGAGTTCGAATCTCTTCGGGCGCCAAAAGTCCAATAAATCCTATAACAATTTGAACGCCGGAAAAGGTGCCATGCAGAAAAACTAATCTGCATGGCATCTGCATGGCCAAGAGCCGCATGGCTACACGCCATGCATTACAGCCATCCACGCTCTCCGAATATAGCGGGCGCCAAACTTCGTCGCGACGTCGTTGTTGCCATTAAGGAGTCCGTAGTGGCGTACGGGACTTTCATCCCCACGGGATTGACGCGAAATGTGAATTTGAACGTCATCGCTATTAGAAATCAAATGTGGGCGCCTTAGCCGCCGAACTGATTCTTTCCCAAAGGTCATGAGCAAGATCGTTTCTCGCGAGGAGGATTAACCAATACAGGCGCTGCCCGTGATCGCCTTTTATCAACTCCCAATGTCTTGCCCGAGGAAGGCCAAGCGCCATTACTTTGTCAGACCAATATTGGATAAGGGCGGCGCGAAGTGTCTCTTGGTTCATGTTGGTACCGACTTTCTCGCGCCAACCAGGAGCGAACTTGTCGAACTCGTCGTGCGCCTCGGATGTATAGCGACCAGCGTTGCGTTGGAGGTCGTGCAGGCTAACGTGAGCGATCACGTCGATCCGCTTGAGTTTTGCTAGTTCTACAAACAGATCGAATGACAGCGTGCCTAAGTTGTAGGGGTCGAGAAACGCGAGATGCAAACCGTGTCGATCCAAGCTCTGCACGATCTTCGGCATCGCCACACTCGCAGGACCCGCGAAGCGGCGAAGAGGTGCGTCCACTGCGATTAATCTTTTCGTGGCTGCGTCCATCAGATCATCGTCGCCGTCAGAAATGTTGATCGAGGTGAAACGCCCCGGCGACTCTAGGGCTCGCTTGAACGCCGCGACGGGACTGCCATCAATGAATCTGGTTGTGTCACGAATGAGCGAGCGACCTGGTCCGCAAAACGGGTCGATGTAGGCTGCGCCAGTCCCGGCATACTTCTTTCGAGCGCCGCCCGATGCGTAAACGTAGTCGGTAACGATTTTGAGCTTATCGACGGCCCAGGAACCAACTTTCTCGGCAATCAGCCCGTCATCACCCTGCGTATACCGCTCTGGGTCTCTCTGAGCCATCTTCAGCGCCCCTCCGTCGCGAGGCCTTTGCCAGTATCATTTTAAATGAACTATTGGGAAACTCGCGCCACAAACTACCATCTAACTTGCCGCCGCCCTTGCCGTTGTCAGGTGGGTCGATCTTCATTGCTTGCTGTTCGGTAAGGCCGTCCTCGACGACGCACGGGTTGTTCTTGTACGTGCCCCACTGCTTCAAGAACGGTGCGGCTCCGACGCGGCGGCATTCTGCGATCGCATTGCGCGCCCATTGTGGGTCGGTCGGACGGGTGAGGTCCGACCGCACACCGCTCTCGCCGCCAATGATGACCCAATCGGGAGAGCGACTATCAATATCTAACTCCCCGAGCGGACCGATAGCCGGTTCGTAACTCACGAAATGAATTGTTGCGGGCACTTTGAGAAGGTGCGCAGCTCGCTGCTTGTAAGCGCACGCGTCTTCCGTTGTCGTGCCGAGCCAGACGTTCGGATATCCGTCGCCCCAATCTGCCGGCAGCATCTTGCGAATATTTTGCGGTCGCTTGGTCAAGAGCTGCCAATCCAATTCATCGCATGTACGAATCAGGTTGAATAAATCCGCGCGCCAGGCGGGGTCCACCTGATTGTCGAATACGTCGGCCAGCGACGCGCAGAACACGCGCTGACGTCGTCCGTGCTGGGCCTGGAACAACCGTGCTCGGTTGTTCCAGGCCGAGGGATTGCGCCAGTACGCTTCGGTAGTGCGGCGGCGGGGATGATTGCCCCACTCGACCTGACCACTCCGCTTCGCCCATTTCTCCGCATAGCAAAAGTCGCATGCCGAGGGCGCACCCCTTGCACGCGCGACCTTTGTGCAGCCGACCCACGGATTAAACGTCGAGTCGGTCCATTCAATTTTGGATTGGGCACCCATTGGAGATCGGCCTTTTCCGAGCGTACAATCGCCGGCGCGAATTTATCCCACAAGTAGTTAAGAGAACAAAATAAAGGAGCTTCATGAACAGGCATCCAGGGCGCTGTCCGTTTGAGTTGAGAACTTATACGTATGCGGTTATCGGTCTCCTCAGTAGTCTGCACATCGTCAGTGCGTCTTTTTCTCCTTAATCTCTTTCGACGTGGGCGCCTTTCTAACCTTGCCACGCGCGAAGCCGGATGACACCGCCGCAGAGAGACGGTCGATCTCGGCTTCCAGAAATGTGTTGGCGATCAATGTAATCCTCAAGGCCGCGATGGCGTCGCCCCCGCAAATTGTGAGAGCTTCCTGCACCTTATCTTCGACCGCATTGGCGGCGGGAAGGGTTCGTGCGGGCGGGTTCTGACACAGGGATCCCTTATGCATTCGGCGGACAATTGGGGGATTCGGGCGGTACTTCGGTCAGCCATCCGCGGGCTCGGAATGCAGAAAGATCAATGCCCGAAGGGGCGTACCATCCTGCCGAGCCGTAGCGGGCGCCAAGCTTCAGAGCGACCTCCTTGTTGCCATAAGGAATCCGTAGCGGCGTACCAGTAACTGAATTTGGCTGTGTAGAAGCCGGTGGAGCGGCAGCAGCGTAAGCTTTGCGTTTCCGAGACCTCTTCGTCGTCGCTGTCAATTGAGGCGTAATCGATCCCGCTGGCTTGAAGGCGATTTTGCGACCGCGCTTGCGGCGCTTTGCGATTCGGTTCGAGTCTATCCACGCGGACATGGCAGCCGAGTTGGCCTTGGCCTCCTCGGGAATAACGACGCCTTTCCCCTCTGCGATCTTCTTGGCGTATAGCAACTGTGCCGGACTTGGCGGTTTGGGGGCGAGCTTCCGCGGCGTTTCACCCTCGGCTTTCTTGGGCGCGTGTTCGTTAAGAAATTTGCGGCAAATCGATATCGACGTCTTGTAGCCGGGCGGAGGCTTGATGCCCTTCTGCCGAACGATACTATCGGCAAAGCGCTTCATCGCAGGCGTCGGCGGAAACGTTCCAGGAGCGTCGGCCACCGCAGCGCCAAGCAACGGAGGCCCGCCGGCGACGGCGCCTTCCTTGAGCTTGCCGATGATTCGCACGGCGACATTGCACACTGCGTCAATCGCACCGATCATCTCCTGTTTGCCGACAACGACATCGTCGAGCAGACATTCAAGTTGCGCCGTCACTCCCGGATCGACCAGCGCTGGGTCGGCCTGTTTGAGAATCCCGAACAGCGACAAGCCGGCCTCGGTCGGCACGATGTGCTTTCCCTGGGTAATCAGGAAACCCTGTTTCTTCAGACCGCCGATGATCTCCGCTCGGGTCGCCGGCGTGCCAATGCCTTTGGCCTCCTTCAGGCGTTCCCGCAGAATCTCATCGTCAACAAACCGCCAAGCATTTTGCATCGCCTCAATCAAAGTGCCTTCGTTGTAACGCGGCGGTGGCCGGGTCTCCTTGTCCTCGATTTTCGGACCGCGCAGTTGCGCAGTCTCGCCGTTGCGCAGCGGCGGCAGCAATTGCGCCTCATCGCCCTTTTCGTTGGCGGGCTGCCACTCCGGGAATGCTGCGCGCCAGCCGAGATCGATGGGCTGACGGCCGGAAACCCGGAATTCGAAACCATGCACATCGAGCGTTGCGGTTGTCTGGCGGTAGCGGAAGTCGGGCATCAGGGCGGCCGGATAGGCCCGCGCGATGACGTCGAACAGTTTTTTCTCATCGGACGAGAGGCGAGGCCACACCTCCCGTAATTTGTCGATCGTGTTGACGTTGGGAATGACGGCGTGATGGCTCGCGCCCTCCAGCCCCGTTTCATAGAAAGTGCCGCTCGCACCTTTGCGGATCATCGGCGGATCTGGCACGGGGATGGCGCTGAACGACTGATCCACCCGCAGCCCGGCTACGATCCGCGGCACGTCCGATATCAGGCTCTGCGGCAGGTAGCGCACCTCGGCGCGCGGATAGGTTATGATCTTCTTGCCCTGGCCATCATAGAGCTCCTGTGCCACCGCGAGCGTCTTGCTGGCCGGCCAACCAAATCGCGAGCCACAGAGTTTTTGCAGCGACGGCAGATCGTGCAGCTTGGGCGGCCCTTGCCGCTTATCCTCGACGCGCACGGCAAGCGGGCCCTCGAAGTCCTGAGCCGCATTGACTACGCCCTGCGCAATCTCACGCCGGACAATTCGGTCCTGCGGCGCGTGCCGCATCTGGAATTGGCCTCCCGCAACTTTAGCGGTAGCGACAACTTCAAAATAGGCGATCGGCACAAAGTCGCGGATTTCCAACTCGCGCCTGCACACGATGGCAAAGGTCGGCGTCTTCACGCGACCAACCCCGATGACTCTCCGCGCACCTTGACCCAGGATGACGGTCGCGGTGCGGGTGAGTGACAGGTTATAGATCTGGTCGGCCTGTCGGCGTGCGACGGCGGCAGCGTAAAGCCGGGCATATTCGGCATTTGGTTTAGCCCGACTGAATGCATCGCGGATGGTCTGCGAGTCCTGCGCGGTGAACATCACCCGCATCACCTGACCGTGGTACTCATAATGCTCAAGAATTTCCTGGCCGATGAGCTGACCTTCGCGGTCACAGTCAGTGGCGAGCCAAACCCGCTTGGCGGTACGTAATGCCTCGCGAATAGCTCTGAGCTTGGCGGCTTTGTTGCCGCCTTCTGCCGGGCGAGTGCCGTAAAGACCTTCGGGTCGCAGCAGGATCGGCGACCAGCGCTTCCAGGCGGGCACAACATCCTCCGGCTCGAGCAAGTCAAGCAAATGGCCCTCGGCCGCGAGGACGTCTCCGTAACGAGAACCGACGGCGGCACGGACGTCTTTGGCTTGGCTGGATTTCTCCGTGATGACGATCTGGTCGGCCATAACCGGCTCGTTTCGAAGGATCGATTCGACAGCGCGTATTGAGAACATATAGCGAACGAATTCGTCTCACAAGCTGCGCAGTTCCGGGGGTCATGCCGCCTCGCGACCTGTCTTGCCTTCGAACACCGACGCAGCTGGGCCGGGAGGTAGAGCACAACCTTGCCAAGGTTGGGGTCGAGGGTTCGAATCCCTTCGCCCGCTCCAAAACTTCCTTATTTTTCAGAGACCCTTGCGCTCGGCGCCGCCGACGCATTCGGCAAGTGCCGGCAGAACGAAACACGAAGTCCCCACCTCAATACGGGGAAAATCCGGGAAATTTGTTCCCGCCCCGTTCCATCTGCTAGCATCTGAACCCGCACCGAGTCGTAGGTTCCATATGGCCGATTATTATCCGGAAAACGCTGAGAGCACCGATCCGTTGATTGGGGCAAAACTCAAGGATGGCTGGACCATTACCAGCCGCATAACCCGGAAAGCCAAGCAAACTGGCGGGGCGTTCTCCTATGGGTACCGCGCGCAACGAGGAGGCGACGAGGCATACCTAAAGGCATACGATTTTGAACGTGTGTTCCAGGCCGACGAGCCGATGAAAGAACTCGAAAAAACAGTAAAGAGTTTTAATTTTGAAGTTGAAGTGCTCGATCTCTGTGCCCGATCCAACATGAAAAGAATCGTTCGCGCGATTGCGCATGGAGTGATTGATAACGACAAAGTTCCGTTCGGCAAATTGTACTACCTCTTATTTGAACTCGCTGAGGACGACATCCGCGGGCAGGTAATTGCCGACAACTCCGGTAAAGACGTGGCGAAGATTGCATGGTCTCTGAGAAGCCTGCACCAAATCGCAGCAGCACTCCAGCAACTCCACGCGCGGGGCATTTTTCACCAAGACCTAAGACCATCCAACATCCTGGTGTTCGACGGCCACAAAGTATCCAAGCTCGCTGATTTCGGGAGATCTCACTGCGCAGCAATGGATGCTCCGCATGACGAAGCCCGGGTGCCGGGAGCTTGGAGATATGCTCCACCCGAGCTTCTTTATGACGCCCCTTTGCCCGACAAGAAATCTCAGCGCGCCGCGGCCGAATTGTACCTGTTCGGCAGTATGATTTTTTTCTTCGTCATGCATGTTCCGATGACACCTGAGCTAATGACATTGATGAGGCCTGAACATCGGATGGCTCTGTTTGGCGGCACTAATCTCGGCGTTTATTTTCGTGACGTCCTGCCTTTTCTCGTAGATGGTCACGACCAACTTCTCCGTCTATTCAAAATGCGCCTTACCGAACTTCTTTCCGGGGACCAAAATTCCGCAGAAAAGATCACAGACCTCCTACGATACGCAACGCTACCCGATCCAGCTCTGCGGGGGCATCCTAGTGCTCGCCGAATAAAGTTTGGCAATCCGTATGAACTCCAGCGATTTGTATCCGCATTTAACTTAATCGCATGGGCTGTAGAGCGTGAAGCGGTTAAGTTGCATGCATGAGCAACCTGAGAACATCAGACGTAAGGTGATTCCCAGGTGGAGAAAGCTGGACGTCACCCCCAAGGAAGAACTTGCATTCTCGTCACAAAAAAATACGTCCGCACATTTGCAGGACGAATTCAATGGGCTATTGCTACAATGGCAAAGTTCAGCGAGCGTCAACAACGCCGCCGAGCTTTTGTACGCGGCAACACTCGGATTTGACGACCCCGAGATCTATCATGCAGCCCAGTTCATTATCGAGTCTCGCGACGCCTCGCCGGGCACCAAAAGGCTCGCAACCACTTGTTTGCCTGCCGTTGACGCCAAGAATGAAGACCACACTGCTACCACAAAAACCTCATTCCAGATTCGAACGCTAAAAAAAGAACTTGCTGATTACCCACGCAACGCCATCGCTCACGTTGAGCTCGCAAGAGCGTACGTATTAAGTGGCCAAACAGAAAAGGCAAATCATCACATTCGCATTGCTACTCAGCTTGCTCCTACGAGTCGCTTTGTTCTTCGCTCTGCGGGGCGGTTTGATGTGCACCGCGGCGATTTGGAACGATCATTGAAAGCTCTAGCGAATGTGGCGAGCCGCGATCCATGGCTGGCCGCTGCTTATGTTTCTATTGCCGACCTGGGCAACCGATCATTGAAAAAGATCAAGCCAATTCGAGCGCTTTTAGATCAGGCGCATGACCCTGCCCAGATTTCGGAACTCGCAGCTGCTCTCGGCACGCTGGAATTAAAGTCTTCCGGTTTAAAGAAAGCCCGAAAATATTTTCAATTGTCGTCAGTCGCGCCAAACGAAAACGTGGTGGCGCAGCTGTATTGGCTGTCAAAAAATTACGGGGTTGGGTTTGACGAGCAATTGCTCAGCCGGCTTCACGCATATGAGGCCCGCGCTCAGTCTGCCGCGAGTACACAGAGCTGGCCTATTGCAATTGATTCTTGTTGGCGGTGGCTCGATGACGAACCGTTTTCAATCAGACCTGCGTACGAAGGAGGTTTCGTTGCATCTGAAATACTGCATGACTTCAAAACAACACAGGAATTTGCGCACCGGGGCCTGATTTCTAATCCCAAAGATGTCGGCCTAACGAATAATCTCGCTTACTCGCTAATTATGGATGAAAACCTTTATGCAGGCAACGAGCACTTGCAGCGAGCAAAACAACTGGCGGGCGCTGACGAGCGACACCAATTGATCTTGCAAGCAACTGAAGGACTCCTGTGCTATCGCAGAGGAAACTCTGACGAAGGCGCTCGATTATATATGTCTGCCATATTGCACGCTCATGAGCTTAAGGCCCAATCCTTGATGCATCTCGCATATCTCCATTTCTGTTTCGAAGAAATGCGAATAGGTCACGCGCCTCCCTTTTTATCTCTTGACCAGATCGAAAAGGTCTTCACCGGGCCCAGCATGAATAAGACCACAAAAGCAGTATTCGAAAATATGCTTTTGCCAATGCTCCTTGCACGTCAAAAGTACGGATTGGTTGACGTCGGCCACACACCGTCTGCCCCCTATTTTGAAAGGGAGCTTTTATCGAATACAGCTGATTCGGAATCATAATCCGTTGAGCGGCCAGTGGTCGAAGCGCCTAGTCGCGCGCTGGGGCGCGCTCCTTGCTTTGGGCTGCCGACAAATGCGGGGGGGGGTAGCGCAGGTGCTCAAAGAATAGGCTCAGTGAGGTCGCTAACGCTCCCCGGTACTCGCATGGGCGAGTGCTCCCTGGTCTATGGTCGTGGTTTAAAAACTAAACCCCGCGTAAGCGGGGTTTAGGGTCTGCCGACGGGAACGGGGGCTGGGGGGCTTCGGGGTTCCCGTCACATTCCGGCCGCGACATAGGGGTGGCTCGATATCCACACCATGGTGCGAATTGCCGCACGGTATAATTCGCCGAGCGATCGTAGCTCGACAATCCGGGACAGCCTCTGTGTACCGCGCCGGCAACGCCACACCAGGCACGCCCGGCGGGTCACCTCCTGCCAACTCCACAGGGCCGGATGACAGGTGGCCAGCGCTCCACCTATAGCGGAGCGCTTCGCACCGGAGGCTGCCCCGGACTTATGGAGCCCGAACCACCCATCATTGCAAAAAATGCCGTCGGCGGCGCGATAGCGTTCTCTCGCGAGGAACGCGAGCGACACGTCTATATTGTCGGCAAGTCCGGCGCCGGCAAAAGCACCGTCCTATTCAACCTCGCTATGCACGACATCATGGCGGGGGAGGGAATTGCGGTCATCGACCCGCACGGCGACCTTGCCGAGGCGATCATCGACGCCATCCCACCGCAACGAACACACGAGGTGTGCTACTTCAATGTGGCCGACATGGAGTACCCGGTCGGCTTCAATCCAATAGCTCGGGTGCCGCGGAAGCGCCAAGCGCTTGCCGCCGCCGGCATCGTCGCCGCGTTCAAGCACCTGTGGGGTGCCGAGAGCTGGGGACCGCGGCTTGAGCACTTCCTATTCCATGGCGTCGCCGCTCTCCTTGAGAGCCCGCGGCCGACACTCATCGATCTGGCGCGGATCTATACCGACGAGGATTTTCGCTGCCGCATCGTATCCCACATCAGCGACCCCCTCATCGCCCGGTTTTGGACAGGGGAGTATGCGAGCTACGACCGGCGCTTCCAGGCCGAGGCGGCGAGCTCGATCCTCAACAAGGTCGGCCAGCTCACCGCCTCGCCGGCTCTGCGCAATGTTCTCGGGCAAGTCGCGCCTAAATTCGACCTTACGCACGCGATGGACCATCGCGGCATCTTTGTTGCGAACCTGGCCAAGGGACAGATAGGGGAGCAGCCGTCGAATTTGCTCGGCTCGCTCTTGCTCTCGCACCTGCAACTCGTCGCCATGGCGCGTAGCGACCAGGCGCCCGAGAACCGGGCGCCGTTCTTCGTCCACGTCGACGAGTTTCAATCCTTCAGCACCGACGCCTTCGCGTCGCTGCTTTCGGAGGCGCGCAAGTTCGCAATACATTTCTCGCTCGCGAACCAATACACCGAGCAGCTCAGCGATCCCGTGCGCGCGGCCGTCCTTGGCAATGCCGGCACGCTCATGGTCTTTCGCGTGTCGGCAGAAGACGCCAGACTGCTCGCTCCGGAATTTCATCCATTGCCTCCGCACGAGCTTCTCGATCAATGGCCGCACAGAGCTTGGCTACGACGCGGCGACAGCGGCCACCGCGCTGTCTTCGTCTCGCCACGCCTGTTCGGCTCTCGACATCGGCGCGACACCGTGATTGCCCAGAGCCGCCGACACTTCGGTCGTCCCCGAACGCTCATTCAGCGTAACTACAACACATCAAATCAAAAGGGGTAGGGCTCCATTTAATGCCTCCGTTGAGCCACGGAATATACGTCGTACAATATCTTTTTTACGACACGAAAATCTCGTCTAGTCAAGATTCTCTCTACCAAACTCGCCGTGCTACAATGTATGCATGACGACCAAATTGCTTAAACAAGCGATGGAACGCCTCAGTCAGCTGCCGCCGGCCGCGCAGGACAGCGCCGCTCGCGTACTTATTTCGCAGCTTGAAGAGGAACCGGAACCCGGCGACCGAGAAGCAATCGAGGCCGGCAGAGAGGCGTTTGGCCGCGGCGACTTTGCGACCCTTAAAGAGTGGAGGCATGAAATGGGGCTTGGCGATCACTAGTCGCGCCAAGCGGCAACTCCGCAGGCTTTCTGCTCCCGAGCTGGGCGATATCAACCGCGCATTTTCGGAAATGTGCGAGGACCCGTTGAGGGGCGACGTTAAATTCCTCCACGGTCTTGATGGAGCGCTTCGCCGACGCATCGGTGATTGGCGCGTCCTGTACGAGCTCAATCAGGAGCATAAGGTGATTGTTGTTACGGCGGTCAAACGTCGCGGCTCGAACACGTACTGACAATGAAGGGGTAGACCGTCGACATGACGTTGAAAAGACTGTTTGACAGAGACGACAAAGCGATCCCAGCTGCCTTGCCCACTTGTGTTCTGCTTGCTAGCAAGTACAATTAACTCATTATAGGTTCAACGAATTAGCTTATGGACAACAAACCAAAGGCGCTTAGCAACGACGAAATCAAGGAAATTGCCGCGGTTAAAGACATTCAGCAAATGTGGGGTGCGAGAAATGCCGGCGAAATGGAAGAGACGCTTGATGCAATGGTGTACGCCGTAAAGTTCGACTTCCACTCCGGCAGTCCTGGCTACGTTGGCGACCTCTATATTCTTCAGGGTGACGTTTTAACTGGCGACCCGCCCATCGTATTGACACGCAATGGTAAGGGCGAACTGGTATTCCAAGGTTGATATGGACCGAAAAGAGGCTGCGCGAATATTTGCCAGCATGGGCGGCAAGGCGCGGGCCAAAAAGCTATCGAAGACGCGCCGCGCCGAGATAGCGAGCACAGGAGGAAAAGCGAAGGCCGCAAGATATAAGGTCTGAGCCTCACCTCCGTTGGGAATTCAGGGGCATCCGGCTTCGGCGTCGGGCTCACATTCCAACCATCCAGCGCGTCATCGGCCACGCTGAGCGCTCTACACGCCGAGCACTCTATATGTGCTTCCAGATGTGATCGCGTGCACTGCCCGCAACAAGCAGTTGCCCTGCCTTGGTTAGTGAGGTCGTATATTCGCGATCGGCCATAAGCTTGACCATAGCTTCGTCGGCCTGACCGACCGTATCCCATTGCGCGATCCAGGCCACTTCGGTCACCGCTCCGCCGAACGGATTGGCAACAGCCATATCCTTTCCGGTTACTCGCTTGACGATTGCTGCGATTTCCTTACCCCAGACGAGAGTTTCACCGATCTTGCCCGGCACTGCCGTCGCCGTCCTGACAAAAGTGATCATCAGTCCCTCCCAAAATAAGGCGCCCGAGCATTCCATACCCCGCACACCCGCAAGTCAACCTAGGACTGTGGCATCGGCTCTTACGACCACTTCAACGCGCTCCTCTTTCGTGTTGCTTCGCCCATCAGTAACCTGCCGCCCGCTCCCCTTCCCTTTCTTTCCTGGATAGCAGCCGCGTCTCCCCGTCAAGGGGCAAGCCCTTGACCGTTCGCCTGGCCGGCTGCCGAGCTGGTAGACATGCTCTCGCTTGAGCGAGGCAGGTCGATTTACCAGCCAGTTCATTCACTTCGTATGAACAAGAAAGTATCGTTCGCTGAGCGCCTTGCGCAGATGCAGACCGCTGTCACTTCCTTGCGCGCTATCCTTGAGATAGTCGAGCGCGAGGCTTCCGCCATGGCGGAAGTACAGCAGCGCTTCACGGCTCGCAAGCCGGCGCCGCGCGAACTCAACCGAGTAGCGTCTCGCTCCAAACCCGATCCCCTACCGGGGGTCGGGTTTTGGTGTGTTTACGCGTGGCACGCGATCCCACCATTGATTCCCTTCCCGTCAAGATTACGACTGACTGTCCGTCGTGTATGCTTACCTCCGGCTCCGCCTTGTTGGCCGCCGCCTGAATACCTCGGGCGCCGGTCGTGCAAGACGGAGACTCACATGAACGTTGACATAGCGGCCGGCAAAATTCCGCCGGCTCCCTTCCCTATCCAGTACGTCACTGCAGAGATCACGCCGCTCATCGGCGGCCAGTTCTCGGTGGTGATGCAAGCGACGCTGCTCGACGAGCAGGAACTGCAATTCGTCGGCCAAGACCTGGCAAACGCCCATGTCGATACGCTGGAGGAGGCGCTCGCCGTCATCCGAACGAATGTGGCTGCCCTCGGTCCCCCGCTCTCGGGAGCGGTGACATGAGAGGCGGTAACTTCGCTGTCTCAGCTTTGGTGCTCCTGGTGTTGGTATGAGCACCGAAAACATCGACAACGTACGCCGCATCCGCCTTCTCAACGACAATTTCCGCAGCACCTTCGTCGGCGGCCAGGTCGTGATGACGGCGGGCGTCGATGCCCTGCCGATCGATACCAAAGCGCGCGTGCTCTTGGCGGTTCAGTCCTTCAGCAATTTCACGAAGGACAATGACCCGCACGGCGAGCACGACTTCGGAAGCTTCGAGATCGAGGGCGAGACGTACTTCTTCAAGATCGACTATTACGACCTCGCCATGCAGTTCGGCTCCGAAAACCCAGCGGATCCCGAACAAACGACGCGCGTGCTTACCATCATGCGCGCCGATGAGTACTGAACCCCACACCACCCAAATCAACAAGGAGAGGAGTTGACCATGGCTGCTCAACAGCCGACCTACCAGGCGTACACCGTCGTCAAACGCCAAGGAAAAGAAGGAGCCCAAGACGACTTTTGGCTCAACATCGGCGCCGCGTTCATGCACCAGGACGGCGAAGGCTTCAACATCGTCCTGCAGGCGCTTCCCATCAACGGCAAGATCGTCTTGCGCCCGCCCAAGGCGCAGACCGAGGAGCCGCAAGGAACGCCGGGGAAAAACAACGTGCGGCCCCTCAAAAACCGCCGCGAGAAGTAAGAAATTCGGCCATCTGGGAACGCAACGCAAACAGCACTTTGTCAAGTGCACCTAACACTGTGCTATTGGCACTGCCCGCTTTGTTGAAGCGGACTACAACAGCTCTTTGAACTTTCAGGCTCGGCACCTGCCTACGCTTGAAACTCAGCCCCGCCACCTTCACCGGTGCGTGGGGCTTTTAAAATCTAGCGCTCAACCCCGGTAAGGTCTTATTAACGATCCATTAATAGTGTTCTGCCTCACTTTGTCCCCAAAGTTCCGAAAGCCCCGATAGGCCTGCCGACCTTCAGTCTAAGGT
>Ga0208455_1000532_pt1 | contig 15924 bp, 12 predicted proteins | sample June2015DPH_4_50_FD_184690 | JGI IMG/M metagenome (GOLD analysis project Ga0208455, IMG submission 184690) | Peatland microbial communities from SPRUCE experiment site at the Marcell Experimental Forest, Minnesota, USA - June2015DPH_4_40... | ecosystem: Environmental > Terrestrial > Soil >... | reverse complement strand
GATGCGTCCGTCGGTACTCAATCCGCTTTTTGCTCCACTGTCGGCGCTGTCCGGGATCGGGCCCCGACTGGACCAGCTATTCGGGCGGCTGCTGGCGCGCGAGGGCGAACGGCCGCGGGTCGTCGATCTGCTGTTTCACCTGCCGACCGGCTTCGTCGATCGGCGCCACCAGCCCAAGCTCTCCGAGGTCAAGCCGGATACGGTGGTCACCGTCGCCGTCACCATCGACCGCCACCGGCCGCCGCCGCCGAACCGCCCGCGTGCGCCCTACAACATCGACGCCAGCGACGAGACCAACACGCTCACCATCACCTATTTCAACGCGCGGCGCGACTATCTGCAAAAACTTCTTCCCGAGGGCGAGCTGCGTTATGTTTCGGGCACCGCGACGTTGTACGACGGCCATCTGCAGATGCTGCATCCCGACCGCGTGGTCGATGCAGCCGGGTTTGCCCATCTGCCGCTGATCGACCCGGTCTATCCGCTGACCGAAGGGCTTCACCCCAACCAGCTGCGCAAGGCGGTCGACCTCGCGCTCGACCGCGTGCCGGCGCTGCCGGAATGGCAGGACGCAGCCTGGCTCAAGCGCAACGCTTTTCCGAGCTTTGCCGACGCCTTGCGCAGCCTGCATCGTCCGGCGTCGCCCGACGACCTCAGGCCGGAAGGTCCGGCCTGGTCGCGCCTCGCTTACGACGAATTGCTCGCCGGTCAGCTGGCGCTTGCGCTTCTCCGCGCTCACCAACGCATACGGGCCGGCCGCGGCAGCGCCGCCGAGGGACGCCTACGCGAGCGCATCATCGCTTCGCTGCCCTATTCGCTCACGCCGTCACAGCAACGCGCGACCGCCGACATCGTCGCCGATCTGGCGCAGCCCAACCGCATGCTGCGGCTACTGCATGGCGATGTCGGTTCCGGCAAGACGCTCGTCGCTTTGCTCGCCGCCGCAACCGTGATCGAGGCCGGCCGCCAGGCAGCCTTCATGGCACCGACGGAAATTCTGGCGCGCCAGCATTTTGCGACGATCGCGCCGCTCGCCGGCGCCGCCGGCATCCGCCTCGCCATCCTCACCGGCCGCGAGCGCGGCCGCGAACGCCCGGAGATTCTCTCCGCGCTGGCGGCGGGCGATATCGACCTCATCGTCGGCACGCATGCGCTCTTTCAGGAAGACGTCGCGTTCCACGATCTGGCGCTGGCGATTGTCGACGAGCAGCATCGTTTCGGCGTCCACCAGCGGCTGGCGCTGGCGCGCAAGGGCGAGGCGGTCGACCTCCTCGTCCTCACGGCAACGCCGATTCCGCGCACATTGGTGCTGACTTATTTCGGCGACATGGACGTCTCCGAGCTGCGCGAAAAGCCGGCCGGCCGGCAGAAGATCGATACCCGGGCCGTGCCGCTGGAGCGGCTTGGCGAGGTAATCGAGGCGGTCAAGCGGGCGCTCGATCAAGGCCGGCGCGTCTACTGGGTGTGCCCGCTGGTCGAGGAATCCGAAAGCATCGATCTCGCCGCCGCCGAGGAGCGCTACGCGGCGCTGCAAAAGCGCTTCGGCGACACCGTCGAGCTCGTTCACGGCCGCATGCGCGGCCCGGAAAAGGACCGCGCCATGGCGCGCTTTGCCGAAGGCTCAGCGCGCATCCTGGTCGCCACCACGGTGATCGAAGTCGGCGTCGACGTGCCCGAAGCCAGCGTCATGGTCATCGAGCACGCCGAGCGTTTCGGGCTGGCGCAACTGCATCAATTGCGCGGCCGCATCGGCCGCGGCGCCGAACGGTCGACGTGTCTCCTGCTCTACAAAGCCCCGCTCGGCGAGACGGCGAAAGCCCGCCTTGCCATCCTGCGCGAGACCGACGACGGCTTCCGCATCGCCGAGGAGGACCTACGCTTGCGCGGCGAAGGCGATGTGCTCGGCACTCGGCAGAGCGGCATGCCCGGCTTTCGCCTTGCCCGCATCGAGGTGCACGGCAAGCTCCTCTCCGCCGCGCGCGACGATGCGGCGCTGGTGCTGGCGCGCGACCCGAAGCTCGGCTCGCCGCGCGGCGCCGCGCTGCGCCACCTCCTTTATCTGTTCGCGCGTGACGAAGCGATCAGGCTGCTGGGCGCGGGCTGATCTTTCCGCTCTTTGGACTTGCTGCGCGCTCCACCACGGCGCACTATATAAAAATTGGCGATGAAAGGAGAACAGGTATGGCGACGCTCGATTGGTCCGGATGCGCGGCCGTTGAACGCATTCCCGGCAAGGTCGGCGGCGCATGGGTATTTCGCGGAACCCGCTTGCCCGTCGCCACCGTAATCGAAAACCTCGAGGATCTGACGGTCGAGGAAGTGATGGAGCAATTCGACGTAACGCGCGAGCAGATTACGGCGGTGCTCGATTTCGTGGCGCAGAGCCTCAAGGCGTCAACGCCGAGCGAACCGTCCGCGCCCGCCGATGCTCATTCTCTTTGACCATGAAACGCCAAAAAGCCTGATCCGAGCGCTTGCCGGCCACGACATTATCACCGCCCAGCCGAGAGGATGGGACAAGCTCGACAACGGGGCGCTGCTCAATGCCGCAGAAGAATTTGGAATTGAGCTTTTGCTCATGACCGATAGAAGAATTCGCTATCAGCAAAATCTTGCGGGACGAAAAATCGCTCTTGTTGTTTTGACCGGCACCACGAAATGGTCACGCATCGGACAGCATTTTAACCAGATAGCCGCTGCGGTGAACGCGGCCACGCCCGGTAGTTATACCGAAATTGAGATTCCCTTCGGCTCACAGTCGTGACCGCGCGGACCAAATGGCACGGGTGGGCGCGCACCTGGCCGCATCGCCCGCGGCGCGGCGCGGCGCTTCGCCACCTCCTCTATCTGTTCGCGCGCGACGAAGCGATCAGACTGCTGGGCGCGGGGTGATTTGTCCGAAGCCGCTCAGCGGATCAGGGCCGAACCGGTTCGCACCCGGCGTGCCCCGCGTGCAGAACCAGACGATCAGGATGATGGTGCCGACCAGCGGGACCAAGCACAGCAACAGCCACCAGCCGCTGCGATCGAGATCGTGCAGCCGCCGCACGCCGACGGCAATGCCGGGCAGAAGCACGACCAGAGAGAAAATACCGGTCGTCAATTGAAACCCGATCACACTGTCGACAATCGCCGTGACGAATTGGCCGAGAACGACGAACAGGAACCAGTACCAGTACTCGGACCGGCAGGCCCGGTCGGAGAAGTTCACATAGTTCGAGAATCCCGATGAAATAGCCTGGCCGAAGTTCATGCGCTCCCCCTCGGATGCACGCCCTGTTCCAGTAGCGCGATCATAGCACGCCGCCGCAACGCCGTTCCGATGAATAGCGCGCTATTTTGCCAGGCTGGGCGCCGCCTTGCGCGCCGCTTGTGCGGCGCGGGCAGTTTCGGCAAGCGCGCCCAGCTTGTTCTGCGGGTCGCTGCCGGGCTGAATAATGCCGGCGGAGACCAGAAGCGTCATCGCCTGCTCGACGGTGATGTCGAGGTCGATCACGTCGCGGCGCGGCACGTAGAAGAAGAAGCCCGTGGTCGGGTTCGGCGTGCACGGCAAAAACGCCGAGACGTGCTCGGTCTGCGGCAAGCGCGCGGCAATCTCCGCGGTCGGTGGCTGGGTCAGAAACACCAGTGACCACATGCCCGGCGCCGGAAACTCGACCAGCCCCACGTGCCGGAAGCTTGAGTCCGAGCTGGAAAACAGCGTCTCGAAGATCTGCTTGGTGGTGCGGTAGATCGGCCGCACGATCGGCATGCGGTTCAACAGGCTCTCACCAAAGCCGACGAGCTTGCTGCCGATCAAATTGGCGGTCAGGAAGCCGAGCAGCGTCAGCGCCACCAGCACGATGATCAGGCCGAGACCCGGAATATTGACCGGCAGATAGGTCTCGGGGCGGACCGCCACCGGAAAAATCGGCCGCACCAGATTGTCGACCCAGGTGACGAACCACCAGATCAGCCACACCGTCACCGCCACCGGGCCGGCAACGATCAGCCCGGTCAAAAAGTAATTACGCAGCCGGCTGACGATACCGGCGGCGGGCTTGGCCGCGCCGGTGGATAGTGCCGCGCTGTGATTGTTGTCGTCGATCATGGTTCGGTCGAATCTGCCCGCTTCACAACTGCATCTATATAGCGACGCGGCGCACTCGCACAGAGGTAGCGCGGCGGCGCGCCGCGGCTATTCGACCGTCACCGATTTGGCCAGGTTGCGCGGCTGATCGACATCGGTGCCCAGGGCGACCGCAGTGTGATAGGCGAGCAGCTGCACCGGCACGGCATAGACCAGCGGCCCCACCGTCGCCGGCATGGTCGGAAGCGTCAGCGTCACCAGCGATTGATCTGCTGCGGCGGCTGCACCCTTGGCGTCGGTCATCAAGATCAACCGGCCGCCGCGGGCGGCAACTTCCTGCATGTTGGAAACGGTCTTGTCGAATACCCGGTCGTAGGGCGCGATCACGATCACCGGCATGTTCTCGTCGATCAGCGCGATCGGGCCATGCTTGAGCTCGCCGGCGGCATAACCTTCGGCATGAATATAGGAGATTTCCTTGAGCTTGAGCGCACCTTCCAGCGCGATCGGATAGCTGGTGCCGCGGCCGAGATAGAGCACGTCGCGGCATTTCGCCAGATCGCGGGCGAGCTGCTCGATCTGCGGCTCCAGCGTCAGCGCCTCGGTCAGGTGCCGCGGCACTTCGATGAGGGCATGCACCAGCCGCTTCTCGTCGCTCTCGCTAAGCACGCCGCGGGCGCGACCCGCGGCTATCGCCAGCGCCGCCAATGCCGCCAGCTGGCAGGTGAAGGCCTTGGTCGAGGCGACGCCGATTTCCGGGCCGGCAAGCGTCGGCATGACGATGTCGCTTTCGCGGGCAATGGTCGAGGTCGGCACGTTGACGATGGAGAGAACGTGCTGCTTGTGCTCGTGCGCACAACGCAGCGAGGCCAACGTGTCGGCGGTCTCGCCGGACTGCGAAATGAAGATCGCAAGCTCGCCGGCCTCGAGCGGCACGTCGCGGTAGCGAAACTCGGAGGCGATGTCGACATCGACCGACAAATGCGCAAAGCGTTCGAACCAGTACCGCGCAATCATGCCGGCGTAATAGGCGGTGCCGCAAGCGGCGATCGACAGGCGCTTGAGCGCGCGAAAATCGAACGGCAGCGCCATCGGCAGCGCGACGCGCTCGGCCACCATGTCGAGATAGTTCGCCAGCGTATGACCGACGACTTCCGGTTGCTCGTGAATCTCCTTGGCCATGAAATGGCGATGGTTGCCCTTGTCGATGAGCATCACCGACGCCTGCGACTTGAGCACGGCGCGGTGCACGACCTCGCCCTTGGCGTCGTAGATTTCGGCGCTGGTGCGGCTGATGACGGCGCAGTCGCCGTCCTCCAGATAGCTGACGGTATCGGTGAACGGGGCGAGCGCAATCGCATCGGAGCCGATGTACATTGCGCCGGCGCCGAAGCCGATCGCCAGCGGCGAGCCTTTGCGCGCTCCGATCAAGAGGTTCTCCTCGCCGGCAAACAAAAAGGCGAGCGCGAAAGCGCCGCGCAGCCGCGGCAGCGCCGCCTTGACCGCTTCGACCGGGGACAGCCCGTGTTTGATTTCCTCGCTGACAAGATGCGCGATAACCTCGCTGTCCGTTTCGGTGGCGAACTTGGCGCCCTTGCCCTCCAGCTCGCGCCGCAACTCGCTGAAATTCTCGATGATGCCGTTGTGCACGACCGCGAGCCGATCGGTGGCGTGCGGATGCGCGTTGTTCTCGGTCGGCCGGCCGTGCGTCGCCCAGCGGGTGTGACCGATGCCGATCGTTCCCGACAGCGGCTCGCGCGCGAGCTTCAATTCCAGATTCTTGAGTTTGCCCTCCGCACGCCGTCGCGTCAGGGAGCCGTGTTCAAGCGTGGCGACGCCGGCGGAATCGTAGCCGCGGTATTCGAGGCGCTTGAGCGCGTCGATGAGCTGCGGTGCGACCGGCTCACCGCCGATGATTCCGATAATGCCGCACATCCGTCTCGCTAGACTCCTCGACCGTCGTTGCAGCGGAACCCGCTAAGGCATTAACCGTTAGAGGCAATTGTAGCGGATACAAAATAAAAAAACGTTTCGCCCCGTAACAGAGCCGGCGGTAAGCAGAATACGGCGAATATCGGGGCTTAATCGCCTGAATGCGCTTTCTTCTTGCCGAGCGATTTCAGCCCGCGCAAGCGCGCCGCCCAACCTTCCTTAATAACCTGCTTGCCCCGCGCCACAGCCAGTGCGTCGGCCGGCACGTCCTCGGTGATCACCGAGCCGGAGCCGATATAGGCACGCGCGCCGATCTCCACCGGCGCCACCAGGGCCGAATTCGAGCCGATGAATGCCCCCTCGCCGATGGTGGTGCGATGCTTGGCGCTGCCGTCGAAATTGCAGGTAATGGTGCCGGCTCCAACATTGGCGTTGGCGCCGACGACGGCGTCGCCGATATAGCTCAGATGATTGGCCTTGGCGCCGGCTTCGATCACGGCTTGCTTGACCTCGACGAAATTGCCGACGCGGGCGCCGTCGCCGAGCCGGGTGCCGGCCCGCAGCCGCGCAAACGGCCCGACCGACGCCCCGTTGCCGACGTGGGCGCCGACCAGGTGGGAAAACGAATGGATGACCGCGCCATCCTCCACCGTGACCTTTTCGCCGAATACAACATAGGGCTCGACCACGACGTCCTTGCCGAATTTGGTGTCGGCGCACAAAAAAACCGTCTCCGGCGCAACGAAGGTGACGCCGGCGTCGAGCGCGGCTTTGCGCAGGCGCTGCTGTGCAACCACTTCCGCTTCGGCAAGCTGGCTCTTGGTGTTGATGCCGCGCACTTCGTCCTCCTCGACTTCGACCGCGACCGCGTTGAGCTTCATCTCGCGCGCGATGGCGACCGCATCGGTCAAATAATATTCGCCTTTGCGATTATGGGCGCCGATCCGCTCCAGGATGGCGAGCGCCTGCGCCCCGGCGAGCGCCATGATGCCGCCGTTGCAAAGATCGATGGCGCGTTCGCTGGCGCTGGCGTCGGCCTCCTCGCGAATGGCGATGAGCTTACCGCCGGCGACGATGAGTCTGCCATAGCCTGCCGGATCGGCAGGCCGGAATCCCAGCACTGCCACTGCGGCGTTCGCAGCCAAAGCCCCCCGCAGCCGCTTAAGCGTCGCCGCGCGAATGAAGGGCGTATCGCCGTAAACGATCAGAATATCGTCCGGCTGTCGTTCGATCGCGGATTTCGCCGCCAGCGCCGCCTGTGCCGTTCCCCGCCGCTCGCCCTGCACGAAACATTGGGTGCCGGGGAGAATGCGCCGAGCCTCCGCCGCGACAGCCTCTTGCCCCGGCCCGACCACGACGGCCGTCGCCGTGACGCCGGCTTCGCCGACCGCGGCGAGGACATGAGCCAGCAGCGAACGCCCGGCGATGGAATGCAGCACCTTGGGCCGCGCCGAACGCATGCGCGTGCCCTCGCCGGCCGCAAGCACAATGGCAAGACCGCTTCGAGCCTCCATCAAAACAACCTCCGCAGCGGCTCTCATAGCCGAGCCGGCGAGTCTCTAAAAGTCATTCCGGCCGGGCGGACATCGCGAGCGAGAGCCGAAATCCATAACCACGGTTCTTGAGGCAGATCCGGTCGTGACAAATCTGCCAATTCTGTGGTTATGGATTCCGGGCTCGCGTGGAGCCTGTCATCGGATCGGCCACTTCGGGCATGACCCGTTGGCGCGCCCCGGAATCATGATGTGCCGACATTGACCATGCGCCGCCCCCTCTTCCTGCCGACCGCACGCCAGGTGAACTGGCTGTTGGTAGTCGGCTTCCTTTCGCTCGGTGAGGCGCTCTATCTGCGCTATCTGGCGATCGAGAACGGTAATGTCTCGCTCGCCTGTCAGGCCGGGCTCGATACCTGGCTGTGCACCACGTTTCGGCTGACCATCGTTCTGTTCACCTACCAGGTATTCGGCGGCATAGCCCTCGCCGCGGCCTTACTGAACCTGCTGCGTCCGTCGCCGGTGCTGGTGGCGCTGGCACTCGCGGCGACCGGCTTCGGCGTCGTGCTGCATAACGCCGACCTCTCGGCACTCGCGGCCGGCGTGCTTATCCTGAGCTTGGCGCGCCCCGCGCCCGCTCAAGGATGAAAGCCAAGCCGATCAATCCCGCACAGAACCAGACCGACTGCCAATTGGAAAACCGCTCGTTGAACACGATGTAGACCGCCGATAAGGCGAGCACGGCGGCGGCAACGGTCTCGGCTATCATGCGCGAGCCCATTGGACGCGGCGTCGACGCCAGCAGGACCAGGAAGGGCACGGCGGCTGCCGTCAGCGGCGCAAACGGAATGTCGCGGTAGCGCGGATCGAACACCAGGCCGAGCGCGGCTTCGACCGACACCAGCATCAGCGCGACGAGCGTGCCGCCGAGCGCCCAATCGATGCCATCGCGGCGTTCGCCGCTCCGGCCAAGGAGCGCCGCGAAGACCGGCGGCGCACGGCCGGCGGCGCAAGCCACCGCGCAGACGATCGGAGCGACAGCTGCCGTCGCGGCGAAGGCGAGCGAGCGCAGCCAGCTCCCGAAACTGAAGCTTTCCATCGGGACCGTCTCGATCGTCCAGCCGAACAAGACGGCGGGAAGAAACGACAGCGCGGCGATCCTGGGCCACAACGATATGGCGAGGCCTTTTTTGCGGCCGAAGATGAGCACGCCGCCGAATGTCAGGGCCGTCAGCAGAATGCCGGCGAGCGCCTGGAGCGGCCAATGCGGGTGATCGGAGACCGAACCTGAGAAGCTGAATTTCGGCGCGCCGGCGGCGCGGTCGAAAATCCCCCAATAACCGCCCACCGTCCCTTCAAGCGAGCGCTTCCAGGGCTGGTCGAATGCCTCGATGATGTTGACCCGAAAATTCTCGCGCTGCGCCAATGCCAGCGTCTCGGCGACCGCCCGCGCCTGGTTAGACCGTGAGGGTCGCGCACTCTCCCGCATCCGGCCGGCGCTCGGCCAACCGAATTCGCCGATGACGATCTCCTTTCCCGGCATAGCGTCAGCGACCTTGCGCCGGATGTCGCCGACGTGGGCGGCGGCGCGCGAAGCCGGGATCGGAAAGTCCTCCCAATACGGCAGGATGTGAATGGTGACGAAATCAACCGCGTTCTGCACGTCGGGATAACGCAGCCAGAACTCCCACACATCGGCATAAGTGACCGGCGCCGATACCTGGGCCTTGACGTCGCGGATGTTGGCGATGAGGTCTGCCGCCGACATTTCACCGCGGAGCAGCACTTCATTGCCGACGATGACGCCGGTGATGACGTCCGGATACTGTTTGCCGAGCGCGATCCCGGTGGCGATCTGGCGGCGGGTCTTCTCGGCATTGTTGGAGATCCAAATCCCTTCCAGCACCTTGAGTCCGTGCCGCCGCGCACCGGCGAGGACGTCGACGAGGCCGTCGGTAACCGAATAGGTGCGTACGCAGCCGGTATGTTTGGACAACAGCGCCAGATCCTCTTCGATCTGCCCGGGCTCGGCGCGGGTCCCTTCCACCAGCGGGCTCTGCCCGCCGCGGAACGGCGTATAGGATACGCAATAAAGCTTCTGCCCGGCCGCAAGCGGGGACAGCGGCAGCTCGATCGGCGCGCCGAGCCACCACCACGTTGCGCCGATGGCAAGCGCGGTGACGGCAAACGAGGCGAGCGCCGGGCCGATCGTAGGGAGGTCTGGCGTGCGCGACACGCTCTGCCATTAGCCTTGCGATCGCCTCATGCCAAGGACGGGCGCGCTGTCCGCGATGCGCCGCTGGACAAAGCGGCGCACTTGGGCTGTTGTCATTGCGGCCGCGCCTGGAAGATGCCGTAATGGCGGCCCAATCCGGTGGCCGGGGAAACGTCCCTCTTCTCGGTTCGAGAATCGGCCCAACAAAGTTGAACCATGTTGCATCGTTTGTTCACCCTGGCCGGCGGGTTGTGCGCGGCGCTTTGGCTCCTCTCGGCTGTGGTCGTTCCTCTCGCGCCGTCCGCTTTTGCGCAGAGCAACGACGCCAAACCGGCCGACAAGCCGGCGCCGGCAGCTGGCGCGGCGGGCCAGGAAGCCGGCAAGGAGCCGCAGAAAATCGACGAGTTTGCCGAAGCGCAGAAGGCGCTGAACGGGCCGGCGGGCAATCCCGAATGTGTGTGGCTCGGCCGCCGCGTGGTCGGCCTGCTCTGGCGCGACGATCTCGACACCGCCTTTCGCCATCTCGACCTCTACGATCGATTTGGCTGTCCCAGCGCGCATATCCAGGCGTCGTTCCGCTGCCTGATCCTGCACGGAAGCAATATCGATCCGAAGGCCGCCGACAGCCTTAACGCCCGGGTGCAAGCCTGCTGGATTAACCCGGCGGCGCCGCCCGCGCCGCCGGCGGCCGCCGCCGCGCCAAGCCCCACCACCAACCGCTAGCGTCAACCGCACCGCCGGCAATCCGCCGACAGCCTAAAAAATTTGCGGAACAAGTTTCGTTGTCTTGAATTTGCCACCTCGGGAGGCTACTTCTGCCGTACCGCTCGCAGGTCGCCCCATATCGCCCATTGTCGAACCTTGGGGACAGGTTCGGCGGTTGTATCCTCTCCCCGTGTGGTTGAATTTCGATGCGCACCGTCGCAGCCGTGCTCGCGCTTGTGGCGTGCGTGCATGCCGGCCTGTGGGCTTCGCTACGAACCAAGGAAACGGCTCCGGACTTTACCGGTCAGCTCGCCAGCATTTCCTACGCGCCGTTCGTCGCTTCCCAGCATCCGGACTTTGGTGACCGGCCGACCGTCGAGCAGATCCGCGCCGACCTCAAGGCCATTGCCCCCTATACCCACGCCATTCGCACCTACTCGGCGACCGGCGGCGCCGAACTTATTCCCCCGATCGCCGCCGAATTTGGCCTCAAGGTCACGGTCGGGGCCTGGATCGACAAGGACAAAGACCGCAACGAGCGGGAAATTCGCTCCGCGCTCGATCTCGCGCGCCACAACAGCAACGTCAACGCCATCGTGGTCGGCAACGAAACCACGCTGCGCGCGGAAATGAGCGTTGACGACCTCATCAAGCTCATCCAACGCGTGAAGCGATCGAGCCCAGTGCCTGTAACAACAGGAGAAATCTGGACTGTTTGGATCGACCATCCAGAGCTGGCCTCGGCCGTGGATTTCATCGCCGCGCACATTTTGCCCTACTGGGAAGGCTTCGATGTGTCGCATGCGGTCGACCACTCGATCGAATTCTACGACAAACTGCGCCGCGTACATCCCGGCAAACGCATCGTGATCGCCGAGTTCGGCTGGCCGAGCGCCGGATACAATTTCCATAACGCCAATCCGGGCCGCGCCGAGCAGGCGATGGTGATCCGCGATTTCGTCGCCCGCGCCGAAGCCTATGGCATCGATTACAACATCGTCGAGGCGATCGACCAGCCGTGGAAGACCTTCGAAGGCGGCGTCGGACCCTATTGGGGTCTTTTCGACGCCTCCCGCCAGGCGAAGTTTTCCTGGACCGGGCCCATCACCGATCCGGACTACATCAAACGCGCCGGCCTCGCCGTGTTGCTTGGGCTGTTGCTATGCTTGCCGATCCTGACGATGAGCGGGGCGACCGCCACCCAGGCCTTGGTGCTCGCGGCATCAGCCAACGCGGTTGGAGCCTGGTTCGCCGCGATCGTCGCCTTCTGGAAGGGCCATTATTTCGTGCCCGGCGCCGCCTTTGCGCTCGCGTTGGGCGTGATCCTCTTGGTGCCGCTGATCGCCATTGCGCTGGCGCGCATCGAGGAGATTGCCGCCATCGCCTTCGGCCGGCCGCCGCGCCGGCTTGCCGTTTCTCCACCGCTGGTGCCGGACGCCTTCGCCCCCAAAGTATCGATCCACATTCCGGCCTATTGCGAGCCGCCGGACATGCTCAAGGCCACGCTCGATGCCGTGGCCCGGCTCGATTATCCCCACCTCGAATGCGTGGTGGTGATCAACAACACCCCCGATCCGGCGCTGTGGCGGCCGATTGAAGAGCATTGTCGCGAACTCGGCGAGCGCTTCAAATTCGTCAGGGTCGAGAACCTTCCCGGCTTCAAAGCCGGAGCGTTGCGCTTGGCGCTATCGCACACCGCGGCGGACGCGGAAATCATCGGCGTTCTTGACGCCGACTATGTCGTGCAGCCGGATTGGCTGAAGGACTTGGTGCCGCTGTTCGCCGAGCCGCGCGTCGGGCTCGTTCAATCGCCGCAGGATCATCGCGACGGCGACCGCTCGGTCATGCACCATGCGATGAACGCGGAATATGCCGGATTCTTTGATATCGGCATGGTCCAGCGCAACGAAGTCAACGCCATCATCGTCCACGGCACGATGTGTCTGATCAGGCGCGCGGCGATCGACGCCATCGGCGGCTGGTCGAGCGAGACCATTGTCGAGGACGCCGATCTCGGGCTGACGCTGCTCGAAAACGGTTGGACCGCGCACTACACCAACCGCCGCTACGGCTACGGGCTCTTGCCCGATACCTTCGACGCCTACAAAAGCCAGCGCTACCGCTGGGCCTTCGGCGGACTGCAAATCCTGCGCAAGCACTGGCAACAGCTGCTGCCGTGGTCGGACGGCCTGTCGCGCGAGCAGAAGCGCGAATATGGCCTCGGCTGGCTCAATTGGCTGGGCGCCGAGAGCATCGGCGTGGTGGTCGCGCTGCTCAATATCCTTTGGGTGCCGATCGTCGCCTTCGCCAACATCGCCGTGCCGGATCGTATCCTGACCGTTCCGATCCTGGCGGCTTTCGCCGTCGCGGTCGCTCACTTTGTCGCGCTGTATCGGCTACGGGTGCGGGCGACGCCGGGGCAGATGCTGGGTGCCGTGTGCGCGGCCATGTCGGTGCAATGGACCGTGGCACGCGCCGTCGGCATCGGCCTGTTCAAGGAGCGCCTGCCCTTCCTGCGCACGGCGAAGGGCGGCAATAGCCGCCAGGGCCAGGATTTCCCGGCCTTCTGGGAGGCCGTGATCGCCGGGCTTCTTGTGGTCGGGGCGCTTACCCTCGTCGTCACCAATTACAAGCAGGTCCACGAGATCAACATCTTTGCGGTCGTACTCCTGGTGCAGAGCCTGCCGTTCCTGTCGGCGGTCGCCATCGGGCTGATCGAAGATAGCCGCCTCAACTCGTTCGCCTACTGGCGCGGCATCGAAGCGCGGGTGCTGGAGTTGCTGCCGCGCCCCAAGGTCATCGCCGAGCCGCCGAAGCTGCCGGCCGAAAACCGCATCGAAGCGGCGCAGTAGCGCCGGATTTTATTTGCGCATGATCTTTTCCGAAAACCGGTAGCCACCCCCGGATCAAGTCCGAGGGCAGGCTTTTCGGGATCATGCGCTACCCCGCCAGCGCGGTTTCCGCGAGCCGCACCCAATACGAGGTCCCGACCGGGATCGCTTCGTCGTTGAAATCGTATGCCGGGTGATGCAGCCCGGCGCTATCGCCGTTACCGAGCCAAATAAATGCGCCCGGCCGTTCCTCCAGCATATAAGCAAAATCCTCCGCCCCCATGATCGGCGGAGCCTCGTTATGGACCTTGTCTTTGCCGGCGATCTCGCCAGCGACGTCGGCAGCAAATGCGGTTCTGTTTGGCTCGTTTACCACCACCGGATACCCGCTCGTGTAGGTGACTTCGGCGCTGGCGCCGTAGAGGCGCGCGGTTCCTTCTACAATCTCCCGCACCCGTTTCTGCAGCAGATCGCGGACTTCGGGAGACAAGCTGCGTGCCGTACCGCGCAGCTGCGCGTGTTGCGGGATGACGTTTTCGGTGTGCCCGGCCTGGAACACGCAGATCGAGACGACTGCCGCTTGCAGCGGGTCGACATTGCGGGCCACGATCGACTGCAGCTGATTGACGATTTGCGCGCCGACCAGGACGGTGTCGACGCCGCGGTGCGGCCAAGCCGCATGCCCGCCGACGCCCTCGAGCTCAATCTGGATCGTGTCGGTCGACGCCATCATCGGGCCCGGACGGATGGCGAATTCGCCGACCGGCAGGCCGGGGGCGTTGTGCATGCCGAAAACTTCCTGGATGCCGAACCGATCGAACAGGCCGTCGCGCATCATCGCCCGCGCGCCGGCGCCGCCCTCCTCGGCTGGCTGGAAGATGACAATCGCGGTGCCGGCAAAATTGCGCGTGTCCGCGAGATATTTGGCGGCGCCGAGCAGCATGGCGGTATGGCCGTCGTGGCCGCAGGCGTGCATCTTGCCCGGCACGGTCGATTGATAAGGCAGACCGGTCGCCTCCTTGATCGGCAGCGCATCCATGTCCGCGCGCAGCCCGACCACCTTGGCGCCTGCCTTGCGGCCGCGGATGACGCCAACCACCCCCGTTTTGCCGAGGCCGGTGACCACTTCGTCACAGCCGAAGGTTTTGAGCTTGTCGGCAACGGACGCCGCCGTGCGGTGCACGTCGTAGAGGAGCTCCGGGTGGGCGTGGATATCCCGCCGCCAAGTGGTGATCTCGGCGTGCAGGTCGGCGACGCGGTTGACGATCGGCATCGAATCCTCGTTCCGGCTGTCCAGCCCCCGGCAACCAGTCTAGCAATGGCGGCGGCGGTGGGACAGCCAATCGGCCACGGCGGGCTTAGACTTCTCGCGCCGATTTGATCCCCGATGAGCGCGATTATGCGGCAAGGCGTGCGGAAGACTGGAACATGGAGGGGCTTTTACGTTATGGGTGCGCCCGGGAGCCGGTAGCTCAGTCGGTAGAGCACGTGACTTTTAATCACGGGGTCCTGGGTTCGAGTCCCAGCCGGCTCACCAATAAAACCAAAGATTTATGGCATTTACCGCCAACGGTCATCGAGGCTGGGGTAACGCTGGGGGTAACACCAGCGGCCCTGGTGCGGCGTTCCACGAACTGGCTTTGGGAAGCGGCGATCCGGAAGAACGCATCCAGCGCCACGGCTGGGGCGCGGGGGTTCTACGGGCGGGTCATCGGCCCCAATCTTCCTCCGCCTCTTGCTTAACGGCTGGCGCGGCCGGGTTCTTCACCTTCACCCAGCAATCGGCGCGGCCGGAGCGGTAGGGCGAGCCGAGGCGCTTCGACACAATGCCCTCGCAGCCGAGCGCGCAGGCCTGCCGGAAGACAACAGCGCCTTCGACTTCGAAATGCCGGTTGAACGCGATGCCCGGATGCGCTCGGCGCAATAGCCCCTTGAGCGTGCGCTTGCGAACCTCGATCGGCTCGCGTCGGAGGTCCACGCCGTCCAGTTCAAGGAGGTCGCAGCCCGGTCCAGCCGGCGGCTCTTTAGCCGGGCGCGGCAGGCAAGGTTCGAAGCGGGTTAGGGGACGATCGGCGCGCAGCCGGCGCCGAAGCTCACGCGTTACTGTCATTCCGGCTAAGATAGACGACGCGATGCAGACGAGCTAGATCGTCTTGCTTACGTGGTCGGTGCGCTTTGCAGGCTTTGCTTCGTCGTCTAGCTGCCGCGGATCGCCACCTTCCTTGAGTCGCGCGACGACATGATCGGCGACAGCGTAGCGTTCGGTTTCGGCCAACGGCGCGACCGCGGCCCACGCACGATCTTGACGGCGCGGCTGAGAGCGAAGGCAATTCGGTATCGAAGCCGTCACCACGGGTCATTCCGGGTGCTGGCCGGAATAGGCCACTCGTAGAACCAAAACCAGCTATTTTCCGGTTGCAGTGACCATCCTCAAAACCATAGGCTTCAAGGGGGTGGGAGAGAAAAATGTGGGGGCGCGGGACAACGTTCGAACGCATGGCGCGAAACCCACGGAACAATTGGACCATTAAGGATGTGGAAAGAGTCTGCTGGGGATCGCCCCGGGGAATGTTGAAATAGGAGGAGCAGCGTTGCTCGCCTTAAGCCGTTAGGCTTGGGGTGCTGATTCCACGAAAGGAAAGCAACGCCATGAAGATAGTTAGCACGACATCGACTGTA
>Ga0208455_1000531_pt1 | contig 15937 bp, 13 predicted proteins | sample June2015DPH_4_50_FD_184690 | JGI IMG/M metagenome (GOLD analysis project Ga0208455, IMG submission 184690) | Peatland microbial communities from SPRUCE experiment site at the Marcell Experimental Forest, Minnesota, USA - June2015DPH_4_40... | ecosystem: Environmental > Terrestrial > Soil >... | reverse complement strand
ACCACAAGGCTGGAATGGAGCTATCGCTGAATCTTGGTGACGACCGGGGTCAGGCGGCAGCGGCTTGAGTTTGCGATTTGACTATCTCGATTCCGTCGTTGAATTTTACACCACGGATGACTTTCGGCAACTGGTTGTGGCCGCGCAGACGATTCCAACTTTTTTCGGCGGCTTGTGCGAGCTTGTAGATCATGGCGAGAGCGGTCTTGTTGGAAAGACATCCTCTCGATCTGACCGTTCGATGCCGGACAGTGGCGAACGTGCTCTCGATCGGGTTTGTCGTGCGCAGATGTTTCCAGTGCTCGGCAGGAAAGTCGTAGAAGGCGAGCAGTGGTTCACGATCCTTGCTTAGGCACTCGACAGCCTTCTCGTACTTGATGCCGTATGCTTCGATGAACCCATCGAATGCCGCCGCGGCGGTTGTCCTGGTTTCCGCCATCCAGATGTCTTGCAATGCACGCTTGGCCTTTGCGTGCTGGCTCTTTGGCAGCTTGTTCAGAACATTCGCCGTTTTGTGCACCCAACATCGTTGCGCACGCGTCTTCGGCCACATCTCATCGATCGCCTTCCAGAAGCCAAGCGCACCGTCGGCGACGGCGAGCTGCGGCGCCATCGCCAGACCGCGCCGCTTGAGATCAAGGAGGATCTCCTTCCAAGATTGCGCGCTCTCGCGGATGCCGTCGGCAAGGCCAACGAGTTCCTTCTTGCCTTCGGCAGTGGCGCCGATGATCACGAGCAAACACTGCGCGTCGTCTTCGAGCCGAGCCTGGACGTAGATGCCATCGACCCAGAAGTAAACATACTGCTTGGCCGACAGGTCGCGATCGAGCCAACGGGCATGTTCGTCCACCCACGCCTCCTTTAGACGCGCGATGGTCGAGGCTGACAACCCGCCAGCGTCCTTGCCGAGCAAGGCAGCCAACGCCTCCTCGAAGTCGCCGGTGGAGATGCCTTTCAAGTAGAGGATTGGGATCAGCACTTCGAGGCTCTTCGAGCGGCGCGCATAGGGCGGCAAAATCGCCGATGAAAAGCGGATGCGCTCCCCGCCGTCGGTGGCACGATCGCGAACTCGGGGACAACGCACGGCTACCGGACCGATGCCGGTCATGATCGCGCGCTCGGGCAGATGCCCATGGCGCACTAGCCGACGGTGGCCATCATCGGTCAGCTTGTCGGCATGGCCACCGAGGAAGCCCGCAACCTCGGCCTCCACGGCATGCGCCAACAGCGTTCGCGCGCCGTCGCGCAAAACCTCGGTCAATGGGTCCGAAAACGTCCCTGGCTGAGACAGCTTGACGATATTATCCTGGGTCACGGCGTATCACTCCTTCAGTGGAGAAGTGGAGGCGTCGAACACCCCCACGATACGCCGCCTTACCCCTTCACACCGTCACCAACTTCCGCGCATAGCTCTGCGTCGCGTGCCACAAACCTAGTACGACATCGCGGTCAACCAGATTGGACGCTCCAGGGCGATGGTATTGTAGCATTTCGCCCCTGGTTACTGAGGCAGCAATAATCTTGGGCGCGACATAATGTAATCTTGAAAAGCAGCGCGCCCGCGCCTTGAAAAATCAAAATATGTTTCTCTTCCGCCTCTATCTATTACCGGCACTGAAAACCAGACGGACAACAATGTTGAATAATACCGAGAAATTCGTCCACATGCGTCGTAGAAAGGGTGAATCGGTCCAACCGAAAGTTCCCATTCTATACCTGCGATAGTCCTGAGAGCTTCGTCAGGCTCGATAGCGAAGTTAAGTCTGCGATGCACATCTTGACACAACGCTGTGAGCGTTTCGAAAATATCGGACGGCGAAATTTGCTGCTGCTGACTGAAAGCTAAATCACGATACCCGGCGTAGTTCCACGTACGGAATAGTCCGTCCGGAAATAATCTGAAGCCCGTTAGTGCCCTGTCACAAGCAGTATCACTCCGCCGCCTCGACGCGCTTGCGGCGCTTGCTGCCGCCGCCCCGCGCGCCAGCACCGGCTTGCATTATACCTCGCCCCGCGCGCGGGGAGAGGTCGATTCGCAAGGGGATGCGAGCAAATCGGGTGAGGGGGCGTTGCCGCGATTCTGAGCGTTCGAAGGGCGATCCAGCGCACCGCCTGGATTGCTTCGCTGGCGCTCGCAATCGAGTCGTCATGGCCGGGCCCATCCCGGCCATCCACGTCTTTGCCGCCCTCGTCCATGTTAAGACGTGGATGCCCGGCACAAGGCCGGGCATGACGATGCGGTAGGGATGAGCGCAGCGGAATCCGGGAACGATCGCTCGGCTTTATTGCGGCGGTCGCATCTTCTCCCGCCCCGGCCCCATATAGCCGAAGAGGAAGCCGGCGACCTTGCGCATCTGGATTTCCTCGGAGCCTTCGGTGATGCGGTAGCGCCAAATGCCTTATCGCCTGTTCAGCACGAGTTCAGGTAGGATGGCGCAAGGACTCGTATGGGGAAACGGGTTGGGATGACGGGAGCTTTCCGGAATGCGTTTCATTGGCGCGACTTTATTGGCGGTTGCTTTCAGCCTTTGCGCGTGGGCGCCGCTGTCTCCGGCCCGGGCGCAAGTCGACGCGATCATTCGCGTCGACATCGAACCGCCGCCGCTGCCTGATTACGACCAGCCGCCGATCCCGGAGCCGGGTTATCTGTGGGTGCCGGGTTATTGGGCCTGGAGCGACGACGACGGCTATTACTGGGTGCCGGGGACCTGGGTGCTGCCGCCCGAGCCGGAGCTGTTGTGGACGCCGGGCTATTGGGGCTGGGATGACGGCGTTTATCTCTTTCACTCCGGCTATTGGGGGCCGACCGTCGGATTCTACGGCGGCGTGGTCTACGGCTTCGGCTACACCGGATACGGCTACGAAGGCGGCTACTGGCGCGACCGCCATTTCTTCTACAACCGCACCGTCAACAACATCACCAATGTCAGGATCACCAACGTCTACAGCAAGACGGTGATCGTGAACAAAACCAATGTCGGCTATAACGGCGGCGCCGGCGGAATAAGGGCGAAGCCGACGCCCGAGCAACTCGCGGCTGAAAAGCAGCACCACGTCGCGCCGACCGCCGAGCAGACGCACCATGCCGAGATGGCGGCCAAGGATCCGACGCTGACGCTGGCCAACAATCACGGCCATCCGACCGTGGCGGCCACGGTGCACCCGGGATCGTTCAAGGGCGCGGACACTATTGCCGCCCGTCCCGGCCAGCCGATCCTCGCCGTGTCGCCGAAGGGCCACAGCGGCCCCAGCATCGGTCACGGCGCCGTCACCGCTCCCGGCAACGAGCGCGAGATGGAAAAACGCGAGCCGGGAACGGGTCCTCAGCCGGAGGTCAAGAAGTTGCCGCCGCCCCCGCCGCGCGTGACGCCGCCGCCGCCACCGCCGCATGCGGTCGCTCATCCGCCGCCGCCGCCGCGCACGGCAAGCCCGCCGCCACGCCGTGCTCCGCCGCCACCGCCCCCGCCGCGGCGTGCACCGCCGCCCAAGCCCAAATGCGAGCCGGGTAAGCGCTGCTGAGCCTCGCGTACCGACGCCTCGCGCTCTTTCATCGGTGCTGTTTCATCCTCCCCCGCAACCGCGGGGGAGGGGGACCGCCCTGCGGAGCAGGCTGATGGAAGGGGCGCGGCGAACCCCTCTCCGCCACGGGCCCACGGGGAAAGGGGAGAAGAACGCCCACGAGCAAATAACACCGTTCTGGCGAGCATCCGCGCCCGCGTTATTCCCGTCATCGCGCGAAGCCAACGGGTCCGGCCCGAAGTTGGCCGGCCCGATGACAGGCTCTGGAGGCGGGTGAGGGGCGTGTCCACAATTCTGAGCGCCTGTAAGCGCCCCCTCATCCGGCTCGCGGCAAGCGCCGCTCGCCGCCTTCTCCCCGCGCGCGGGGAGAAGGAAATCTACTCCGCCGCCTCGATGCGCTTGCGGCGCTTGCCGCCGGCGCCGCCGCGCGCCAGCACCGGCTTGAGGAACGCGCCCGTGTAGCTCCGCGGCTCGCGCACGATGTCTTCCGGGGTGTTCGCGGCGACGATTTCGCCGCCGCCGTCGCCGCCTTCGGGGCCGAGGTCGATGATCCAGTCGGCGGTCTTGATGACTTCGAGATTGTGCTCGATCACCACCACGGTGTTGCCGCTCTCCACCAGCTCGTGCAGCACTTCCAGAAGCTTCGCCACGTCGTGGAAATGCAGTCCGGTGGTCGGCTCGTCGAGAATGTAGAGCGTGCGGCCGGTGGCGCGTTTTGAAAGCTCTTTCGCAAGCTTGACGCGCTGCGCCTCGCCGCCGGACAGCGTCGTCGCCTGCTGGCCGACATGGATGTAGTCGAGGCCGACGCGGCGCAACAGCGTGAGCACGTCGCGCACCCGCGGCACCACCTTGAAGAATTCCAGCGCCTCCTCAACGGTCATGTCGAGCACGTCGGCGATGGATTTGCCCTTGAACAGCACTTCCAGCGTCTCGCGGTTGTAGCGCTTGCCCTTGCAGACGTCGCAGGTGACGTAGACGTCGGGCAGGAAGTGCATCTCGATCTTGATGACGCCGTCGCCCTGGCAGGCCTCGCAGCGGCCGCCCTTGACGTTGAAGGAGAAGCGGCCGGGCGCGTAGCCGCGGGCCTTGGATTCCGGCAGGCCGGCGAACCATTCGCGGATCGGCGTAAAGGCGCCGGTATAGGTGGCGGGATTACTCCGCGGCGTGCGCCCGATCGGCGACTGGTCGATGTCGATCACCTTGTCGAGATGCTCGAGGCCTTCGATGCGGTCGAAGCGGGCAGGGGCCTCGCTGGCGCCGTTGAGCCGCCGCGCCAGTGCCTTGTACAGCGTGTCGACGAGCAGCGTCGACTTGCCGCCGCCGGACACGCCGGTGACGCAGGTGAACAGGCCGAGCGGGATATCCGCGGTGATGTTTTTCAGATTATTGCCGCGGGCGCCGACCACCCGCAGCACGCGGTGCGGATTTTTCGGCCGCCGCTCCGGTACGGCGATCTCGCGCACGCCGTTGAGATACTCGCCGGTCAGCGAGTTCGGATTGGCCATGATATCGGCGGGCGTGCCTTGGGCGACGATGCTGCCGCCATGCACGCCGGCGCCGGGCCCGACATCGACCACATAATCGGCGGCGCGGATGGCGTCCTCGTCGTGCTCGACCACGATCACGGTGTTGCCGAGGTCGCGCAGCCGCCGCAGCGTGTCGAGGAGCCGCGCGTTGTCGCGCTGATGCAGCCCGATCGACGGTTCGTCGAGCACATAAAGCACGCCGGTCAGCCCGGAGCCGATCTGCGAGGCCAGCCGGATCCTTTGGCTCTCGCCGCCGGACAGCGTGCCAGACGCCCGCGCCAATGTCAGATAATCGAGCCCGACATCGACCAGAAATTTCAGCCGCGCGCGGATCTCCTTGAGGATGCGCCCGGCGATCTCGTTCTGCTTTGCGGTGAGTTTTTCGGGTAGCTCAGCGAACCAGGCCGCGGCGCCTTTGACCGACATGTCGGAGACTTCGCCGATATTCAGGCCGCCGATTTTCACGCACAGCGCTTCCGGCTTCAGCCGATAGCCTTTGCAGGCCTCGCACGGCACGTCGGTGAAATAGCGGGCGATCTCCTCGCGCGCCCATTCGCTCTCGGTCTCGCGGAAGCGGCGCTCGAGATTGGTGACGACGCCCTCGAACGGCCGCTTGGTCTCGTAGGCGCGGATGCCGTCGTCGTAGGACATGCGGATGTCGGTGTCGCCGGAGCCGTAGAGGATGGCGTCCTGCGTCTTCTTCGGCAGGTCCTTCCATTTGCTGTCGAGCGTGAAGCGGTAATGCTTGCCCAGCGCGGCGAGCGTCTGCACGTAATAGGGCGACGACGATTTCGCCCACGGCGCGATGGCGCCCTTGCGCAGCGTGCGCTCCTTGTCGGGAATGACCAGATCGGGATCGATGTGCTGCTCGATGCCGAGGCCGCCGCATTTCGGGCAGGCGCCGAACGGATTATTGAACGAGAACAGCCGCGGCTCGATCTCCGGAATGGTGAAGCCGGACACCGGGCAGGCGAATTTTTCGGAGAAGACCAGACGGTTGGCGTCCGACGCCGCGGCGGTGGCGAGTTTGGTTTTTTTCTCGCCCTCGGCCGACGCGCCGTCGGCAAGCTCCGCCACCGCCAGCCCGTCGGCGAGCTTGAGCGCCTGCTCCAATGAATCCGCCAGCCGCGTGGAAATGTCCGGCCGCACCACCAGGCGATCGACCACCACGTCGATGTCGTGGTTGAACTTCTTGTCGAGCGCCGGCACCGCGGCGATCTCGTAGAATTGGCCGTCGACTTTGACGCGCTGGTAGCCCTTCCTCATAAAGTCGGCGAGCTCCTTGCGGTACTCGCCCTTGCGCCCGCGCACCACCGGCGCCAGCAGATAAAGCCGCGTCCCTTCCGGCAGCGCCATGATGCGGTCGACCATCTGCGACACGGTCTGGCTCTCGATCGGCAGCCCGGTCGCCGGCGAGTAGGGGACGCCGACGCGCGCCCACAGAAGCCGCATGTAGTCGTGGATCTCGGTGACGGTGCCGACCGTCGAGCGCGGATTGCGCGAGGTGGTTTTCTGCTCGATGGAGATGGCGGGGGAGAGGCCGTCGATCTGGTCGACGTCCGGCTTCTGCATCATCTCCAGGAACTGCCGCGCGTAAGCCGACAGGCTCTCGACGTAACGGCGCTGGCCCTCGGCATAGATGGTGTCGAAGGCGAGCGAGGATTTCCCCGAGCCGGACAGCCCGGTGAACACCACCAGCTGGTCGCGCGGAATGTCGAGATCGACGTTCTTGAGGTTGTGCTCGCGGGCGCCGCGGATGGAAATCACACGACGGCTATCTGCGGCATTCTGGCGGCCGGCACGCTTGTCGGAGCTGTCGAAAAGATCGTTCATTCAGCGTTCGGGGCAGCTTTCGGAGGCAGCTCTTGGAGGAATGGAACTCGTTCCCGCGGGTCTAGCGCGTCGAACACGCGCGTGAACGCGCTACCGGGCAGCGGTCACGCCAGTCGAACGTAGTGAGAACGCGGCAGGTTTGCCAGTCCGTACCGCGCGCTATGCCCCGAAAACTTGGCGCGGCAAGACCGCGCGACCGGGCCGTTTCATGGATCGAGCCGCAACAGCCGCCATTGCTGCGCTTCGCCGAGCGGCATCACCGCGTGCAGCTTGTCCGGCCGCCGCGCCAGCAGGGCCGCGGCCTCGTCGGCCGGCAGCACCATCCAGGCCGGCCCCGAAACCGTGCCGAGCTCGTCGAGGGTGGCGTTGCGGATGCGGCCGGGCACATAGGGCAGCACGTTGAGCCCCGTGTCGCCGGTCCGGTAGATCGGGGCGGGCGCGGCCTGCACCAGTTGGGTGATCCGCGCCGCCTCGATTTGCGTCGGCCGGAAGCGCATCGGCAACAGCGGCGAGGCAATGGAATAGCCCAGAGCGTAGACGAGAAGCCCCGCCGTCAGCAGCAAGAGCGGGGCGACGATCTGCGGCCGCCGTGCGGCCAGCGCATCGTAGGCGAGCCCGCCGAACACGCACAGCGCCGGCACCATCGGAAAATAATAGCGCGGCGCCGAGCCGCCCGGCCAGAACAGGATGAACAGCGCAGCGATGAAGGCGTAGCAGGCGAGCGCGGCAACGAAGCGGGGCGGCACGGAGTAGCCGCCGCCGAAGCCGCGCGCGATGAGGTACACGGCCGCGGCCAGCGCCGCCGGCAACGTGTCGCTCAGCAATCTCACGCTTGCCGTCAGCGGGCCGGAGAAGATGAGGTTCGGCCGCACCCGCATGAACGCCGCCCAGATACCTTCGTCGCCGGGCCGGTAGATGGCGGCGTACCACAGCGCCAGCGGAACGGCGCAGATCAGACCGACGAGGATCAGGCCCGGAAGCTGCCGCCAGGAACGGCTTCCGAGCACAAAGACGCCGACCCCAAGGGCGAAATAGGCGATCGGCTGCGGTCCCTTCAGCAGCCCGGCCAGCGCCAGCACGACGCCGATGGCCAGCCAGCGACCGACGCCGACGGAGCCCTTCGCGCAACCGTCCCACCACAGCACGAAGGCCAGGAACAACAGCACCGCGAGCGGCATGTCGGCGGTGATCATCACATAGGCGCGCATCACCAGCGGGCAGGCGAGGAACAGCGCGGTGCCGAACAGCGCCGCGGCAACGCCGGCGCCGACTTTGCGCAACAGAAGATAGATCAGCAGACAGCCGCACAACAGGAACAAGATGATCGGCAAGCGCGCCGTGATCTGGCTGACATGCCCGAACGGCTCGCTGAAGGCGGCGATGATCCACGACAGCAGCGTCGGCCGTTCGATCCAGCGCACGTTGAACGCGTGCGGGACGAGCCACTCGCCGTCTTCGAGCGCGGTGCGCGCGATGGAAACGGCGAGACCCTCGTCGGAATTGTAGCCGCGGAAAAACACCAGCGGTAGCGCCAGCACTGCCCAGGCCACGATGATGACGGCGACCGGATGCCATCGCGTGCCAAGCGCATTCCACGCGGCGACGATACGCTGTGCAATCGCGACGGCGCGCCGGCCGGCCAGCGAAGTCATGGTTCGCGATACGAGCAGGCGACGCAGACCAGCCCACCTGATGGCGCTGGAATGAGAAAAGGCTGATGGCAGGCCGGGCAATCATGGGCAACGCCGCCGGCAAGCGCGTATCGGTTTTGCCATTTCCGCCTGAATGTCAGTCGCATCAGGTTGAGAGCGCCGCGCACGATCTCGAGATGGGAAATCTTCGACGTCCCTTCGGTGCGTTGATGGAAATGGATGGGGATCTCCGTGACCTTCAGCTCCGCGCGCACGAAGCGCACCATACATATGAGAAAGAAACTGTAGCCGCCGCTCTCGATAGTCTCGACCAGCCCCTCAGGTACACGGTCGAGCCGTGCGGCGCGCAGCGAGGTCGTGTACTCGGAGATCGGCAGGCCCAGCGCGGTGCGCGCCAGATAGTTGGCGCTGCGGCTGACAAATCGGCGCCAGCCGACGTAGTCGAGCCGCCCGCCGGCAGCGAAACGCGAGCCGATGACCACGTCCGCGCCTTGGTCGAGGGCCGCGAGCAGGCGCGGTATATCGCCCGGATCGTGGGAAAAATCGGCATCCAGCGTCACGATGCGCCGATAGCCGAGACGGCGGGCCTGCATCCAGCCGAGAATATGGGCCGAGCCGATGCCGAGCTTGCCGGGACGCACCATCACCGCCAAGCGCGGCTCGGCGGCGGCGCGTGACACGAGAATGCCGGTCGTGCCGTCGGTCGATCGATCGTCGACGACCAACACGTCGCAGGCGATCGGCAGCTCAAGCAGCGCGTCGATCATCCGCCCGATTGTGTCGCACTCGTTGTAGGTCGGCAGAAAGATCAGCGTCGCGCTCGACCGCGTCGGCCGCAGCAGTGCAAGGGGTTGTTCGGCCGAATGCAGGGCGGCGCGTTCGCGTCTATTCATGGCCGGTCGACTATCCACAAGGCAAAGCCCCGGGTAAAGGCCCGGGGCTTCAGTGAAAGGGCCCCGGACAATGCCGGGGCCCAATCTATTTCGTTCTCGCAATGGCTGTATCGGCAGCGACAGCGCGTGCCGGCTTAGAAGTGATAGTTGATGCCAGCGCGAAGGATATTGACCCTTTCCGAGACGCTCACAGGAATGACCACGGTGTAAGATTGCTTGGTGCCAAAGTCGGCATAGAGATACTCGAGCTTTAGCGACAATTTCGGAGCGAGGTAGGCTTCCACGCCGCCGCCGATGGTTCCCGTCCACTCGGTCTGGGTGCCGCAGCTGGCGCCTGCTGTTGGCGTTGCGCACGACTGCTGGCCGTCATAGATGCTGGCGCCGGCCAAGCCGCCGGTCACGTAAACCAGAAATCGATCCCAGGCGATGCCCAGCCGCGCCCGATCCGTGTTCAGCCCCTGCATGTTGGTGAAACACATCGTTCCCTTGCCGGCCGTACACACAGGCAGGCTGACCGAGCCATCGATTCCGGTCCAGGACAAATCGGCCTCGAGCCCGAAGACGATATGGTTGATTTGCCAGTTGTAGCCGATGGTACCGCCAAACAGCCCGCCGGACTGACTGTAGTCACCGCTGGTGACGCCGGATGTATCGGTTTGGCGGCTGGTTCCCCAACCGGCGCCAGCCTCGAGACCGCCGTAAAATCCGGTCCAGCTCCACGCCGGCGGAGGCGGCGGCGGTGGTGCCTTGAGCGCCATGTCGGCGGCCAGAGCAGGCGTCCCGATCAGCGCTGCGATGGCGATGATTCCAAGCGCGGCTTTCTTCATGACAGCCCCCTGAGTGCACCCTATTTGTTGGAATACCTAAAGCACGTGGCCTCCTGCTAGGTGTTGCCGTTTTGCCACTATCCCCTGAAATCCGAGTTCATTCCCGGCCTCGCCAAGCACCTCGCAAGCTACATCCTGTAGGCTATGACGCGGATATTGCCGCGCTTAAGATTGCGGAGCGCGCCATCGCCCACAGCGCGAAAAACTTCGCATAGCCGTGGTAGCGCAGATAGAACACGCGGGGGAAACCGGTCGCGGTATAGCGCGGCTCGTTCCAGAAACCGTCGTGCTGGACGCGACTTCCGGTTCGGGTCATTTTCGACCGGGACGAGGCCAACAGCAGGTCGCGCGTCCTTACCCTGCTATCCGGCCTGAGATCGGGAGCCATGTCACTCGCCGGCCGTGGATTTGATGCGGATTGGATCACAGCCCTTGTCAGCCAGCATGGCGCGTGGGCAAACATCCCTGCGAAGCGGAACCGGACAGAGCCAATCTGCTTTAGCCGCTACCTCTATCGTGCCCGGAATTTGCTGGAGCGGTTCTTCAACGAGATTGCTGCAAAATTTTGTGTCGACTCACGTCCATCATTTTGAAGATCGAAGCACCTCGCGCGGCAGCGCTGGTCAGAAATCCCGATCTCAGGGGGTGCCCGGAGAAGCCGGTGGGATCGAGTCCGATGCGTGCTGCATGGACCTTGACGATTTTGCGGCCGGTCGTTATGCGCGGGATGTCAGATCAAATAGAAGCAAACAGTCGTCCGATGTGTAGATCCAGACACAAGCTGTGGTTACAAACAATGATTTGCGTGCTGGTCGCCTTTACCCCGCAAGCTTTTGCGGCTGGTTTTACCATTAGTTGGTTCGACAGTGGTGCCGGCAACAAGGCGTTACTGAACTTGAATTCAGGCGCCGCCGAGTTCTCCGAATCTCAGGCACCGGCGCAGGGGCTTATTGATGCGCGGGCAGCGCATTCCAGAGGCTTCAGAATTGCCACGGCTGCCGCTGCAAGCAGTCTCTGCACATCAGCCTGTTTTCTGATATTTGTCTGCGGAGATCTGGGTGCTAATGCTGGTCCGCAGAAAAATGCGGCGGCGGATAGAGTGGAAAAAATCTATAATGGGTTTGCCGTCGGAACTGATGCTGAGGGAAATGAAGGATACAACGCAGCTCAGGAAGCGGAACAGCAGCTGAGGCTGGATTTCCTCAGCTCGTTCCAGAATCCACGAAAGAATGCTGCCAATCAGACCGCCTGGGACCAGGAAGAAGCACAGCTCATAAGCGACTCGTTAAAGTACGGTGGAGACAGAACGCTTGATGCTGCCGCGATGTACTGGGGGGAAACCCATCTTCATTTGCCTGTAACTAGCCCGCAAGAACTCCTCGCCCAGGCAAAAACCCTGCAGCTCTCCGATCAACCGGGAGAACGAGAGTTTGCCGAGTACATGGCCAATTACCTGACCGCTCGTTTCGATTCGCTCAACAGGTTGGCTGCCTACCATCATTCTGCGACCGATGATATCGAGGGGCGCGACGTGCCGCTCAACTTGGCAGACCTGCAAGCCGAGCTGCGCATAGATGAGGTAGATCGAACACCCCAGGGCCGCTTGACCGTTCGGCCTGGTTGCTGATTTAGGCCTAGCCTTCTCTCGGCGCTCCCAGCGTCGGGGTGTTCGCTTTGGCCGGACGCTGCACATAGCAAAAGCCACCGACCTGACGCGGTGCCGCGGCCGCGGGGCACCCTTGTGTTTTGATCTAAATCAATAAATTCGATGCACCCTTGACTATCGTCAGCCAAGGGTGCCGGCGGAGCGCGCGGACGTGGAGAAAAATGTGAGGCCGGGCGAGGTAGAATACCTGGAACGTCGGCGCAAAGCCTTGCAAGACGAAATTGCCACGGCGCGGTTTCAGAACCCGCCCGATGAACTCACAATCGCCGACCTGAAGCGCCGCAAGCTGCATCTCGAAGGCGAGATCAACGGTTTCATCAGAAAAGTTCGCTGAGATCGGAACGGCGAACCGAAGCCTACCGAAGCGCTGGCACAAACAATCAGGGGAGAAACAATTATGCGTCTAAAGCACCTCGCTCTCGCACTGGCGATTGCGACGGCGGCGCCGATCGCGGTGACGACGGCGCAGGCCGAGGATGGAATTTTCATTCCGCTCTTCACCTATCGGACCGGCGCGTTTGCCGGATCCGGGATCCCGACCGGCAACGGCGAGGCGGATTATCTCAGGATGCTCAACGAGCGCGACGGCGGCATCGGCGGCGTCCGGCTCATCATCGAGGAGTGCGAGACCGGCTACGACACCAAGAAGGGGGTCGAATGCTATGACTCGGTGAAAGGCCGCAATCCCGTGGTCATCACGCCGAATGCGACCGGAATCACGCTGCAGCTGATCCCCAAGGCGACGGTCGATAAAATCCCGGTCCTGTCGTTTGCTTACGGCCTCTCCGCGTCGGCCGACGGCAACCTATTTCCGTGGATTTTCAATCCGCCCGCCACCTATTGGGACGGCGCCTCGGCCTTCATCAGGCACGTCGCCGACGTCGAGGGGGGCTTCGATAAGCTCAAGGGCAAGACGATCGGCCTCGTCCATCTCGACGTACCCTACGGCAAGGAGCCGATCCCGCTGCTGCAAGCGCTCGCTAAAGATTATGGCTTCGAGCTTAAGCTCTATCCGGTGACCGTTTCCGACATGCAGAACCAGACCTCAGTCTGGCTCAACGTACGGCGTGACCGGCCCAACTGGATTTATTTGCAAGGCTGGGGCGCGATGAACCCGACCGCGATCAAGGAAGCGGCCAAGACCGGCTTCCCGATGAACCGCATGGTTGGCGTGTGGTGGTCGGGCAACGATGATGACGCGCGCCCGGCGGGCGCGGATGCCAAGGGCTATAGCTCGCTCGACCTCAACGCGGTCGGCAAGGACTTTCCGGCGATTCAGGACATCCTCAAATACGTCGTCGACAAAGGCAAGAGCCAGGTCGCGTCGCGGGACAAAGTCGGCGAGAATTTTTATTACCGGGGCGTCTTCAACTCGGTCATCATCGCCGAGGCGATCCGCACCGCGCAGCAATTGACCGGCAAGAAGCTGGTCAACAGCGACGACGTGCGCCGCGGCTTCGAGAGCCTCAGCATCACCGCCGCGCGCTTGAAGGAGCTTGGCCTCGAAGGCTTTGCCGCACCGGTTCAGCTAAGCTGCGCCGATCACAATGGGCATGGGGGCATCTCTCTGGTCGAATGGGACGGGGCGAAGTGGCATACCACGGTGACCTCGATTGAACCGATCAAGGATAAGGTCATGCCGCTGATCGAGAGCGCGGCGCAGGATTACGTCAACGCCAACACCGGCTGGCCGAAACGAACCGAAGCTTGCGACAAGTCGTCTTGATAGGCGTTCTTGCCTGGTCCCCGCCTGCGCGGGGACCAGCGGGGCAACGTGGCGGGACCTGCCGGACGTCTTTGGTCCGTACACCACCTGCCACAATCGCTTCGTTCGCTGGCGGCGGGCGGCTATCCACAAGGAAAAGCCCCGGGTAAAGGCCCGGGGCATTCAGTTGGCGCGTACGCATAAATCCGGCTCAATGTCCGCTTCGCTCCGAAAGCGATCGAAATGCTGCATTGCCGCGAAATGACGCGATGGGCCACGAACTGCCTCACGCACCGCAACATGAAGCGCCAAAAAGAAAGACCGCTCCGAGCGCAAACAGAAACCGCCTCGCGGCGGTCTCCCAAATCCGATTAAGTGCTTTGATTACGCGGCTGTGATAGCTGCAGCGTTCTTCTGCTTCCTTCTCCGCACGAGCAGACTCAATGGGCGCCAGACGTGGAGCCCGGCCCCGGGTCGAGAGATTGGCGCAAAATCAGCGGGAAACTGGGTTAGAATTTACAGCCGCCCGGCGACCCCGGGAGTCGACCGCGGATGTTCGGAATGACCCTTTGCGATACAAAATCTATCGTCAATTGGCTCACGGACGGTGCGCGCTCGGCACCACGCTCGGAGATAGTGCTTGCGGATTTGTGTGACCGCCTTGTCCAGGCCGGCATTCCGCTCTGGCGCGTGGCGGTATTCGTGCGGACCTTGCATCCGGAAATCGTGGGGCGCCGCTTCATCTGGCAGCCAGGCGCCGGTGTCACGATAACGGAAGGCTTATTTGAACTCCTGGAAACTGATCAATTCCAAAACAACCCGTTCCTCGCCGTCATCAAATCCGGCCGCATCATTAGGCGCCAGCTGGCTGATCGGGACAATCCCGAGGAGTTTTCGATATACCGCGAACTGCGCGCGCAGGGTGCGACCGACTACCTCGCCACCCCGCTGATCTTCACTGACGGCTCTGTTCACGTAGCAACCTGGTCGACGCAGCAGGCGGGCGGGTTCACCGATGCGCAGATTGCCGGCATCGAGACCATCGTGACACCGCTCGCGCGTGTCGCCGAGATCCGGGCGTTGCAGCGGACTGCTACCAATCTGCTCGATGCCTACGTCGGCCATCACGCCGGCGAACGCATTCTGGCCGGCCAGATCAGGCGCGGCCACACCGAAACGATCCATTCAGTTATCTGGCTCTCAGATATGCGCGGCTTCACGGCCCTGGCCGACCGGCTGCCGCCGCAGATGCTGGTCAATCTGCTCAACCGTTATTTTGATTGTCAGGTGCCGGCGATTCTCCAGTACGGCGGCGAGGTGCTCAAATTCATTGGTGACGGGCTGCTGGCGATCTTTCCCTTGGCCGAAAGCACGGCGGATGCACGCGAGGTCTGTGATCGCGCGCTCGCCGCGGCGCGCGAAGCGCAGGTCAACATCGACGCCATCGAGGCGCCCACCAATATCGGCCATGCGCATGGCGTGCGCTTTGGTCTGGCGCTCCATCTCGGCGAAGTGCTCTACGGCAATATCGGCAGCGGTAACCGGCTGGATTTCACCTGCATCGGCCCCGCCGTAAACCTCGCGGCGCGCCTGGAAAAGCTTGCGGCCAGCCTTGGACGAACGATCATTCTATCCGGCCGAATTCGCGCAACATTCCCGGGTCGATCTGGAGCCGCTAGGCGAGTTTGCAGTTGCGGGTTTTGCGGCGGCGCAGAGGACGTTTGGCCTGCGGGCCGGCTCCGCTGTGAAGCCCGCCGGTGGGGATAACCTATAGGGAGCCATTCCCCATCCGGCGCCTCGCCTCAGCTGGCGGCGCAGGACAACCTTGCCCTCCGCGTTGACGCCGTGAACCTGAAAAACCGACTTGGCAATATCGAGACCGATTGTCGTGACAGCTTGCATGGTTAGCTCCTCCGAATCGTGGGAGCCTCAAACAGCGCCCACATCTTTGGCACTCTCGTGCCGGTGGAGGAGCCGTCCACAGCATCAGGAGGAGACTCATGCACTGCAGCAATTTGTGCGATTCCGCGGAGGTAACTTCAGGCACAGCTCCGCCAGCCAAGCCTCGCTTGAGGCAGTCTCAACGCTACTGCGCTTTCATCGACCGAGAGAGCGAAATTAAGTTCTGCGGAGACACCCGGACTATGCCTCCTTGCGGGCTGTCGATATCCGCAATGAGCAAGAAGGAAAGAGGTGGTCCCACTTGGTGAGACAGCCGGCTAAGGTGGATTCGCCGATGCAGAGGATGATCCACCATGAGGACGCGGAGACGGTTTTCGGCTGAGTTCAAAGCCAAGGTGGCGCTTGAGGCGATCA
>Ga0208455_1000530_pt1 | contig 15939 bp, 17 predicted proteins | sample June2015DPH_4_50_FD_184690 | JGI IMG/M metagenome (GOLD analysis project Ga0208455, IMG submission 184690) | Peatland microbial communities from SPRUCE experiment site at the Marcell Experimental Forest, Minnesota, USA - June2015DPH_4_40... | ecosystem: Environmental > Terrestrial > Soil >... | reverse complement strand
TACAGTCGATGTCGTGCTAACTATCTTCATGGCGTTGCTTTCCTTTCGTGGAATCAGCACCCCAAGCCTAACGGCTTAAGGCGAGCAACGCTGCTCCTCCTATTTCAACATTCCCCGGGGCGATCCCAGCCACAACCCACGCAGGCGATTGATCCATCCAGATCTGCATAGTGTTTAATGGCTGCCTGCCGAAGAAGCGCAGACCTCCGCGCAACGGTCCTATTAGAAACAGTTAGCTCGCCCTCTTCGATCAAAATGTTTTCGTAGTTCCTGTCTAGCGCCGACAGCCTTTGACTTTCGGTGAAACCCTGGTCCCTCAACGAGCGGAAGACCTCGACACCTTCCGAAGCCAAAACCTGGCCTGCTGGCGTAATGTGAAAACGCCCGTCCACAAAAATCGCTAAGCCCTTCTTCTCCAAGGTGTCATGCGACTTCAAATTCCTGACTTTTTGGCTGAACTTATCGTCGTTGCGACCCGCAAGTATTTCAAGGTCGTCGCCGGTGGGCTTTAGTTGCCTTCTCAGAAGCGACAAAAGCTCCGACGTGTCAATGCCATCAGGGTGTGCCGCTATGACCTCTAGCGCTGGGATAATTAGGTCTGATTCGGAAAAGATGGGCATCTTGACGGTGCGAGCCTCAGTACCAAAGGCGAGGCCAGTATGGTGGCAGATTTCGCTCGTTGACTACTAGCATGGGCGCGATCCTCCAAAACCATCGGCGATACCCAATTTATTGGGTCTTCTACGCCCCGCCTCACGGCGATGTTCCCAAGGAACATCGCCGTGAGAACTATACCCGCTTGCCTATGATCGCTTCGCTGACCCGTCCGAGATTGACGTTGAATACTTCCCCTATAGCTTGATGCGACATGCTCGGGTTGGCTTCGGCGTACTCTCGAATTTCTTCGGCAAGTTCGGGAGTCATCGGAGTGCTGGTAGCGGGAGCACGGGGACCAGAAAATCGGCGTTTAAGCTCATCAGCAAGCTCCAATAGTTCGCCCGATTCACCTGGATGATCGCTCTGAATCAGCTTAGCGATTTCACGCATTCGCTTTGCAACTTCGGGAATTTTCATAGTCCCTCCAAGTTTGGTCCGCGAGCTATACCCCTCGTCTTCCCGCTTCCCAGTGCACCATTCGCGCAAGGCGCGGTCAACGGCTTTGGCAATGGTGATGATGATCGGCGCGTGAAATGATAGGGCCGAAATTCGACCCGGAAAGTGAACGGAGGGATCGGAGGTTTCAGCGGCTAAGTATTGGAGCGGGTGAAGGGTGCATATTTCTATTTCTAGGACGAGCCCGGTCGGCGCTCTGCGGCCAAGCTGCTGGAATTGTTGCGCGGGGACTGCTGAGGCTGCGCAGGACAAGCAGCCCGAGCCGGTGTAATCCGCGCCGGAAACAGGCGCTACAGGCGGGCTTGTCAGTGGCGACGAGCGCCACGCAGTGATGGCCGATCTTCGCCCTTGGCAAATTTGCCGTTCGTGCCGAGTCAGCTATGCTGCCCTCAGAGAAAAGAGCGTTCGGCAAATGTCACCTCAAGTTACTACGCGTCAGAGCGAACCTTGGCGGCGAAGACTAGACCTTCCCAACTATCAGATTGCGGAGGCGGCCCGCTATGCCCAGATTTCGTCGCAGACCGTTGCCGCTTGGCACAAAATTGAAACTCCAACTCTTTCTCATAAGAAGCAGCGCGCTGCTCTTTCATATTTGCAATTGATCGAAGTTGCGGTTGTCGCCAAATTTCGAAAGGCTGGAATATCGCTTAAGCGAATTCGCGATGCTCGCGAATACATCATGAAGCAGTTGAAAGTCGAACACCCATTTGCGCAGTATCGCTTTAAAACGGAGGGGAAACACCTTTTACTCGACTATCAGGAGATTGAGGGAGAAAAAGGTCGCGGCAAACATCTTGTGGCGGATCAGGGCGGTCAACTGGAATGGAATGAAATCGTGGGGCCACTGCTAAAGGGCTTTGAATATGAGCACGACGGCATTGTAATCCGTTGGTATGTCGTTGGGCCAAGTTCTCCTATTGTCATTGATCCACGCCTCTCTTTCGGGGCTCCCACGGTGAACGGGACTGCGACTTGGGTGATCGCCGGGAGGTGGAACGCTGGAGAAACGATGTCTGAAATTGCAGAAGACTTTCGGTTAGATAAAAAGCTGGTGCGACAAGCACTGGAGTTCGAGGGTTTGAGTTCGCGTAAGAGGGGGAAGTCATCGCGGGGACTGCTGCACTAACTTTTTATTTTGATCGTAACTTTGGAATCCGCTTCCCGGACGCGGTGCGGAGGGCCGATCCTCCCTTTACTGTTGAATATCACCACGATCCTCAAAATAGATTCAGGTTCAGGCATGACACGCCGGATGATGAGTGGCTTTCTGCGGTTGGGGCCGAGGGCTGGTTTGTGTTCAGTCATGATCGCAGGTGGCATGACGAAAGCGCGAGCATCGCTGCGATCAGAACGCACAGGATAGGATGCTTCTACCTGTGGGGTGCACAGATGCCTACCTGGGACAAACTGAGGGGGTTCACGCGAGGTTACGATCACATCAGACAAGCAACCGACGTCGTCCGCCCATTTATCTTTTATCTCAACCAGTTCGGTGCACTAACCCGAGTGCCAATCCCCTAACCCTTGGTACGACGAGGGGAAACTCCGAAAAACTCGGCATTTTTGGGCGGCAGAAGTGTCCCACACTCGCCCGTGGAAGGCCTCGCAGCGCCGCACAAATGGCCCGTGGCGAGAGTTTCCAGCCGAGGCGCTAGAGGTGGGGCCAAGGGAACAGAAGCGGCACGCGGACTGCCAACTCAAAAGGACAGAAACTGCCAACTCTTGGCCAAGGCATTGACGGCAAACGGTGAATTTTATGGGGTGGCGGGAGCGACGGGACTCGAACCCGCGACCTTCGGCGTGACAGGCCGACGCTCTAACCAACTGAGCTACGCCCCCGCGGGCGCGCTGCGCAGTTAAAGCCGGGCCGCCCGCAAGTCAAGGATTCCGGCCCAAAATGGGCCTTTCTGGCTTGCCTTGTATGCGCCCTGGACGGCGCCCAGATGGTGAGGCAACGCGAAAACATCGGTGGAATCGGCAAAACAAGCGTGGTCAGTCGCCGCCGAATCGTCTAACGCATCGCTGTGACGGGCACTTTTGGCCCGCCACCGCTTCATCGAGGAGGGTCTCATGGCGACTAAACCAGCCACAACCGTTACATTGAAGCATCTCGCGGCGAGCGTTGCCGAAGACAACGAACTTTCGAAAAAGCAGGCGGAAGCCATACTCGCCGGCCTGGTCGGCAATATCGTCAAGCATCTCAAAAAGGGCGAGCGCATCCGAATCGGCGGCCTCGGCATTCTGCAAGTCCGAAAGCGCGCCGCGCGCATGGGCCGCAATCCGGCCACCGGCGAAGCCATTCAAATCAAGGCAAGCAAGAAGGTGGCGTTCCGCGCTTCCAAGGAGTTGAAGGAAGCCATTTGAGGCACGACGACGAACAGCGGATGACGGAGTGTGGAGGACAGACGAACAGTCCGTCCTCCGTCATCTGTCTTTGGTTTCCGGAGTGGCTTGTTGGGCAGCCCGCGGGCCACGTCCGTATTCGCGCAAGGGGCTTCGGCGCGCCCACCTTTCTGTATGAGATAAGAAGCGGCCCGCCGCATCGGCGCTTGCCGCGCCGCTGAGCGGCCCGAGCCGCCAGCAAAGCTGGCGACTCTCACCGCCGTTCAGAGCGAGCAACGTGCGGCCATATTAAAGTGCTCACTCCGATCAGCCCCTATGAGGGCGTCAAGATTTCGGCTTCCGCGAGATGTGGTAGGTCAGAGCGCCCGTGAGAAAATCGCAACTCTCGACGCCGGCGAAACCAACCTCGTCAAGCAGCAGTTCCAGCTCGCGTGGTGTATAGAAGTGTCGTATGGCGTTGGCGAAATAACCAACACACTTCTTGCTTTGTGCAGAGCTGCCGAAAATCATAGCCGTGAACCATACCGAGAAGCGCAAGTACACCAGGTATGGGATTTCGACGATCCTTGATGCCGGGCGCAGCATGTCGTTGTGACAGAAGACGCCGCCGGGCTTGAGAACCCGATAGATCTCCTTAAACGCCTTGATGATCTCGAGATGGCGCGAAGCGAATTGTAGAGTCACGGCATCAAACGAGTTGTCGGGAAACGGCAGCCCATGGGCGTCACAGACGCGGGCATCGATCGTCAGATTGCGTTCGCCGGCGCGGCGCTGTCCCTCGGCTAACATATGCGCGCTTCCATCTATGGCGTGGATCTGCAGCGTCGGATCGAGCGCCAAGAGCCGCAGCGGAATGTCATGCGTGCCCGAACAAACGTCGAGGACGCAGGCTCCGCGCGGCAGATGTTTATGGATAGCCGAGGCAAACTTGTTGCTCCACCGCGCGCAATTCCCCAGCGATGCGACCGCGTTGCCTTTGTCGTAATAGGTCGGAACATCCCGAAAAACTTCAGGGATCAAGTTCCGCCAGGTTTCTCGAAAGAGATGCGAACGAAGGTCTTCCCTCTTCAAGAAATCTTCTGAGATGCTCATCCGACTCTCTCCTGCTGATCGGGAACTCCCGACGGATTGCTCGGCCACCGCCGCGAGGCTCGGACTTGAGCCCTACATAACGAAGGCGGCCAGGACCGGAGCCACCAAAGGACTCAAGGGCTCGGTCAAAGCCGCCCGGCTCACATGCAATCCCCCAATTCGGGATTCCATCTGAACCAAACATAACAGTAAGGCCCTGAGCTCAAATCGCCTTGATGTTAATCAAATGATCCTGCCGCTCAAGCTTGATCTTAATCAAGTGGTCCTGTCACCCTAAAAAGGCTTCACTACCCTCAATCGCTTCCGGCGTTGTCGGCGCGGATGTCCAACCCCGGCATGGCCCGCCGGGGGCATTCCGCTGCGGAACTGCTTACCAGCTTACCGGGGACGCCGTGGACTAATTGGTGGGCGGTGACGGATTCGAACCGCCGACATCCTGCGTGTAAAGCAGACGCTCTACCAGCTGAGCTAACCGCCCTGCGGCAAGATTTATCTCTCCGGGACGACGTCGCGCAAGGGCGAGCCGGGACGTTCGGGTGCCGCCGTTGTTCTGGGTCGTACCAGCGCGTAAGGCCTAAAGCACCCAGGCCTTTCGACTTTGCCCTTGGCTGCGGCCGCGGCGATTCCGTGCGCGCGCGAACACCCGGCACGCCTTGACGACGCGACGTACATCGTGCGTCGTGGGCTAGCTTTCCGGGCAGTGACCCGCGAGGAAAGAATGTAAGACAGTCGCCCGCCGCGTGGCGGGAATACCCAGAGAGGGACTGATGCTTCGAACGTTCTGCATGATCGCTCTTTTGCTCACCGCAGCAACGGTACAGGCGCAGTCGCCGCCACCGCCGCCAGCCAATCCGCTTGGGCTGGGGACCGAGAAAGAACGCAAGGCGTGTGCCCCCGATGTGGTCAAATATTGCGGAGAATTTATCAAGGATAACGCCCCACTGGACGTCTTTGAGATCCAGGGTTGCCTGCTCAGCAATCGGTCGAAAATCAGCGCCGCGTGCCGCGAAGTGCTCGACAATCACCCGCAGTGAGCGAGCGCATTAGGGCTCGACGCTCGCGCCGCCCGGCACCCGGTTCAATCGGAAGAGTTGACGGCGAGAACGTCATCGCCGTCGGCAGCGTCGCGCTGCGATCCCCTAACGCGCGCCACCTGCTCGGCCAGCCGCACCCACGACTGCGCCAATGTCAACCACAGGGCTTTGTCCTTTTGGTCCTCGGCAGTCTGCGCCATGGCGACACATTCTTCCGCACACTTTCGATGATCCTGAGGCGTCCCCATCGCGCGCTCCCCGACTGATGCAACACCACGCGGATATCAACCGCCAAGTGCGGCGGAGAAACGATCCTCAGGTGGCCGAAAACGGGTATAGCCAAGTCATGCGAAAAGCGCAGTTCTCAATCCTTAGAGGCGCATAGGTAATTTGGGGAAACCTCAAAACCCTTAAGGATTCAATGCTGGTGACATGCATTCTGGGCTTAGCTGCACTGCAACAAGATCGTTTGTGCAGCGCACCAGACGTCTTAATTTTAATGACGAGTAATTCCGGCGGCTGTCGGGAAAGGACCTACCAAATGCTTGCATCCATCATCCGCCTCTTCCAGGCCTGGAAGCGTTACGCAGACGCCGTGCAGGAGCTTTCGCATCTCAGCGACCGCGAACTGGCCGATATCGGCGTCAACCGCTCGGAGATCCAGCGGCTCGCTTGGCAGCACGCGCATAGCGCCTGAGCGCCACGACGAATACCTGCTCAGGCAACGCCCGCCTCGTGCGGGCGTTCTTTTTTGCACCGTCGCCGGTGCATGCTAACGAAATGCCATGCCCGTTCTTGCGCTTACGGACGCCGCTTCGCTCCTGCCGGCACGCGGGGCGCTGATCGGTCTTGATCTCGGCAGCAAGACGATAGGGGTCGCGGTCAGCGACCCGGACCGGCGCCTCGCCGCCCCGGTCGAGACGATTGTCCGCAAACGGTTCAACCTCGATGCCGAGCGCCTGTTCGCGCTGGCCGGCGAGCGGCGCGCCGTAGGCTTCGTGCTTGGGCTGCCGGTCAACATGGACGGCAGCGAAGGCCCGCGCGCGCAATCGACGCGCGCCTTCGCGCGCAATCTCGCAAAACTCACTGAGCTGCCGATCGCGCTGTGGGACGAGCGGCTATCGACGGCGGCGGTCGAGCGCGCGCTGATCGCCGCCGATGCCAGCCGCGCCCAGCGCAAAGCCGTGATCGACCAGCATGCCGCCGCCTATATCCTGCAGGGCGCGCTGGATCGGCTGGCGCGAGGCGCCCGAGCGCGAGGCTAAGACATCACGCTTCCGGCAGCGCCCGCTGCAAAAGAAACTCGGCGGTTGGCGCGTCGATGGCGCCCGCGCCGTAAAGCGCGCCGTGCGGCTGGACAAGCCGCGTTTGCACAAACGCCTCGACCAAAGCCGGCGGCGCGGTCGCCCGCAGTGCCGCCGCGGCCGCCAGCACTGCGAGCTTGCCGACAGTGACGCGGGCGGTGGCTTCGCTGGCGAACTCGTTCATTGGCGCAAACAGCGCCGCGCTGTCGCTGGTCAAATCCGATGCCTCGCGCCCCAATTGCGCAAAAAGGTCGGCGGCTTCCTTGTCGCGCTTAAGCGCGCGCAGCACGTCGAGGCACATGACGTTGCCGGAGCCTTCCCAGATCGCATTGACCGGTGCCTCGCGATAGAGCCGCGGCAGCACGCTTTCTTCGACGTAGCCGTTGCCGCCGAGGCATTCCATGGCCTCGTAGATGAAGCTCGGCGCGGTCTTGCAGACCCAATACTTTGCCGCCGGCGTGACCAGCCGCGCATAGGCCGCCTCATGCGGATCCGTGGCGGCGAGATCGAAGGCGCGCGCCAGCCGCATGACCAGCGCCACCGCGCCTTCCACCTCCAGCGCCAGGTCGGCCAGCACCGCGCGCATCATCGGCTGGTCATACAAATGCTTTTGGAAGACCGAGCGATAGCGGCAATGGTGCGCGGCTTGCGCCACCGCCATCCGCATGAAGCCGGCCGAAGCGAGCGCGCAATCGAGCCGCGTCAACTGCACCATCTGGATGATGGTGCGCACGCCGCCGCCCTCGTCGCCGACGCGCCAGGCGAACGCCTCGGCGAATTCGATCTCGCTCGAGGCATTCGAACGGTTACCGAGTTTGTCCTTCAGCCGCTGCAGGCGGAGCGCGTTGACCGAGCCGTCGGGCCGAAAGCGCGGCATGAGAAAACAGGTGAGTCCGCCAGGCGCCTGCGCCAGGACCAAAAAGGCGTCGCACATCGGCGCGGAGAGAAACCATTTGTGGCCGGTGATGGTATAGGAATCTCCTGTGGGCGTGGCGACGCTGGAATTGGCGCGCACATCGGTGCCGCCCTGCTTCTCCGTCATGCCCATGCCGAGCGTCATCCCCGGTTTTTCCCACCATGGCCGGAAAGCTGGGTCGTAGCTCGTGGTGGCCACTTTCGCGGCGATCTTGGCGAGCAGCGCCGGCTCAGCCGCGAGCGGCGCCACCGCCGCGCGGGTCATGGTGATGGGGCACAAGTGGCCACTCTCGACTTGCGCCGCCATGTAGTAGCGCGCTGCGCGCACCACCTCCGCCGGCGGCGCGGCGCGCTTGCCGGATGGAGTCCAGGTCGAGGCGTGCAGCCCGGACGCGACGCTGGCCCGCATCAACTCGTGATAGGCCGGATGGAACTCGACGGTATCGCGGCGAAAGCCCTTCGGGTCAAAGCTGTAAAGCTTCGGCGGGTTCTCGTTGGCGCGCCGCGCCCGCGCGAACATTTCCGCCGTTCCCCATTGCCGACCGAAGGCAGAGAGCGCGGCGGCTTCACCCCCGGCGCCGTTGGCCTCGACGGCCTCGATCAACGGCCGATCGCTCGAAAACAGATCGACGTTTTCGTAGGGCGGTGACTGATTGAAAACCTCGTGGGTGTCCAGGCGGAAGGCGGTGGTCATGGCGATACCTCTTTCGGCTGCCCACATCGTAGCACGGTCCAGCCAGATTCCGGTGCATCACTGCCCGGTCCGGCCGCCTGCGGCCAACAGCGGGCTTGCCGGACCGCTCGGATTGGGCCTATAGCACCGCTTTGATGACGAAACCCCAGCCGCTCACGCGCCATATCGTTTCGATCAATGACCTGACCAATAAGGAGATCGAGACGATCTTCCAGGTCGCGCAGGGGTTTTTGAAAGAGTTGGCGGACAGGAACGTACCCTACCGGATCGGACGCGGCACCAGCATGGCGTCCAAATTCATCCTGGCAAGCCTGTTCTACGAGCCGTCGACGCGAACGCGGCTGTCGTTCGAGAGCGCCATGCTGCGGCTCGGCGGCGACAAAATCACCAGCGCCGATCCTGCCGTGAGCTCCGCGGCCAAAGGCGAGAGCCTCGCCGACACCATCCGTGTCACCGGCAATTACGCCGACATCATTGTCATCCGCCACCCCCGCGACGGCGCTGCGCGGCTTGCCGCCGAATATTCGCAGGTGCCGGTCATCAACGGCGGCGACGGCAGTCACGAGCACCCGACGCAAACGCTCTGCGATCTGTTCACGCTGCGATCGAAGAACAAAGGCCTCAGAAACATGAAGGTCGCGATCTCCGGCGACCTTAAGGGCAGCCGCACCATTCATTCGTTCGTCTATGCGCTGGCCCGGTTCGGCGCCACCATCGATCCCCTCCCCGCGCCCGGCATGGAGTTGCCGGCGCACGTCGATCGGCGGTTACGCGAGGAATTCCACTGCCGCATGATCTCCAAGGCCCCGGGACAAGCCCACGGCGGCTCGCTCGATGCACTCTACGTCACCGCCGATCAGCCGCATCAGCTCTCGCTCTATGCCGAGCCGGAAATCGACTACGGCCTCATCTTGCGGAAGAAGACCGACGCCTTGTACGTCACCCGCTTCCAGAAGGAGCGCTGGGCCGAGAAAGAGCGGCCGTATCCGAAGATTGACGCCAAGTTTTTGGGCGATGCCAAATACTCCGAGGCCAGCGTCATGCACCCGCTGCCGCGCGTCAACGAGCTTGATGCCTCGTTCGATAGCGATCGCCGCGCCATCTATTTCCGCCAAGCCGCCTACGGCGTTCCCGTGCGCATGGCGCTGATCTCGCTGCTGCTGCAGCTGCACAAGAACAAGTCACTGCACAAATTCGTCGGCGGTTTCGCCGAACCCGATCATCCGCTTTACGTGCAGCCGATCGGAACGGGCATCCAATGCGCCAACGCAAATTGCATCACGTGCGACCCTGCCGAACGCCAATACGCCGCCAACAAGTTTTATGTCGTGGAAGATAATTCCCCACAGCGATGCATGCTGCGCTGCCTTTATTGCGAGACCGACATCGAGGCGGAGGCCGCCGCGCATTTCGTCGTCGGCGACACCGTGCGGAAGACATTTTCGCCGGGATTGGCCTCGCTGCTGGGAGCGCCCGCCGAGAAGCTCAAGCATCTCGTTATTTATAACAGCGAAGCCGATGCAGAAGCGGCCGGCTTGCATCCGCGATACAGCGGCACAAAGGCCCGCGTCGGCTAGAGCAGTCCGAATCTCTATCCTCGGTGCCGATCCCGGTTTCGGCTTTCGCCGGACGGAGCAGGCAAGTAGGCTGCCGCCATGCTGCATCCGCTCAACTGGTCGCTGGCGCTGCCCGTTTACGCCGCGGCCTTCGCCTTCGGTTATCTCTGCGGCTCGATCCCGTTTGGCGTGTTGCTGACCCGGCTCGCCGGGGCCCCGGACGTTCGCGCCATTGGCTCCGGCAATATCGGCGCCACCAACGTCTTGCGCACCGGCCGTAAGGGGCTCGCTGCGGCGACGCTCCTTGGCGACATGCTCAAGGGCACCGTGGCCGTCCTGCTGACGGCCTATGTCCTGGACCATGACTTCGCGATGGTCGCGGCGGTCGGCGCTTTCCTCGGGCACCTTTTTCCGGTCTGGCTCCGCTTTCGCGGCGGTAAGGGTGTGGCGACTTATATCGGAGTCCTTCTCGGTCTTGCTTGGCCCGTGGCCATCGTATTCTGCGCGATCTGGCTCGCGGTCGCCGCGCTGACCCGCTACTCGTCGCTTTCGGCGCTGATCGCCAGCGCCGCGACGCCGGTGTTCCTGTGGTGGTACGGCGACGCGCAGGACGCACAATTGTTCCTGCTGTTGTCGGTGCTGCTGTGGATCATGCACCGCGCCAATATCATGCGACTTTTCCGCGGCAAGGAAGGAAAAATCGGAGCCGGCTCAAAGGCCGCAGGCGGCGCTTGAACGCTGGTTGCCCGGCGGGTCGCTCCTCGCGATGCCGCGGTCGTTTTCGCCCTCCCGGTCGCGTCTTTTAGCGTTATGCTCACGTCCTGATTGCCAGGCCGCGGGGGCGACGTGAGCGAAGGTAGCGAGGGCGTCCAGCTGACGGACGAGCAACGGATCGACTGGCTGCGCCTCATCCGCAGTCCGAACGTCGGTCCGCGCACCTTTCGCACGCTGGTCAATCATTTCGGCGGCGCGCGGGCGGCACTCCACGCGCTGCCTTCACTGGCGCGCCGGGGCGGCGCCAGTGGTGCCGTGCAGATTTGCTCGCGCGCCGACGCCGAGCGCGAGCTTGCCGCCGCAAAGAAGCTCGGCGTCACCCTGGTGGCGTTGGGTGAACCCAACTATCCGCCGCGCTTGCAGATGATCGACGATGCGCCGCCGTTGGTCGCCGTCCGCGGCAACGCGCGCGCGCTGTCGCTGCCGATGGTGGCGATCGTCGGCTCGCGCAACGCCTCGGGTGCCGGGCTGAAATTCACTCAGCGGATCGCGCACGAGCTCGGCGAGGCCGGCTTCGCCATTGTCTCCGGGCTGGCGCGCGGCATCGACGCGGCGGCGCATCGCGCCAGTCTCGAAAGCGGGACCATCGCGGTGCTGGCCGGCGGCCAGGACCGGGTCTATCCGGCCGAGCACGCGGATCTGCTCTACGCCATCCTGCCTGCCGGTGCGGCGCTGTCCGAAATGCCACTCGGGTGGGAGCCGCGCGGCCGCGATTTTCCGCGCCGTAACCGGCTGATTTCCGGGCTGTCGCTCGGTGTCGTCATCGTCGAAGCCGCCAAACGCTCGGGCTCGCTGATCACCGCGCGCTTTGCGCTCGAGCAGGGCCGCGAAGCGTTCGCCGTTCCCGGCTCCCCGCTCGATCCGCGCGCCGAGGGGACCAACGGACTCATCAAACAGGGGGCGACGCCGGTGACCGAGACGGGTGATATCGTCGCCGTGCTGCGGCCGATCATGGAGCAGAAGGAAATTCCGGCGCGGGAGCCGGAGCTGGAGCCGTCCGACCTCGCTGCCGGCGAGGAGGCCGAACCGGCGCCCGACGAACGGGCGCGCATCGTCTCATTACTCGGCCCGTCCCCCGTGCAGATCGATGATCTGGTGCGCTTGTCGAACAGCTCGCTGGAAATCGCCGGGCGGCTGGAACGCCACGGCGGCGGACTGGTTTCGCTGATCTAACGGGTGCTCGTCAGCGGCTGCGAGCGAAAGCGAGCCACGCGCCGCCGCCGATCAGACATAGGCCGCTCGCCCTCGACAGATGATGCAGCCGGCGGCGCGCGACCAGAGTGCCGGCGCGCCCGGCCAGGATCGCGTAGGCGCTATCGGAGATCGCGATGACGAGCATCGCAGTGGCGCCCAGCACAAAGACTTGCGGGACGGTGTCGGCGTGCGGATTCATGAACTGAGGTAGAAATGCGCCGAAGAAAAACAGAGTCTTCGGATTACTCGCCGCGACCACAAAGCCCTGAAGCAGAAAGCTGCGCCCAGAATTCAGCGCGATCGACGCGTCATCGACCGGTGGCGGACTATGCAACAGCTTCCAGCCGAGCCAGACCAGATAGGCGGCGCCAACCAGACGCAACCAATCGAACCACCAGCCCAGGGTCAACGCGACTGAGGCGAGACCGAGGCCGACTCCAGCAATGACCACCGCGAGTCCAGCCTGCGTACCGGCGACATTCAAAAGCCCGGCTCGCGTACCGTGCCGCAGGGTGTTGCCGACGATCAGCGTGACGCTCGGTCCAGGCATGATCGCGAGCACGACCAGGGCAAGAACATAGGCGAGGTAAACGTCGAAGGACACGGGATGGTTCCTCCTCCAGCTGCAGTGGGGTTGAGGCAGGGCGGAGCATACGATTTGTGGCGCCGGTTGCGAACTAGTCTTTGGCGATCTGATCGGCCTCGAGCCGTGCCATTTCCAGAATATAGCTCAGCGTATCGAGGCCATTGCGCTGGGCCATGGCGGCGAGTTCCTCGGCCAGCGAAGCGACGTAGCGGGCGACAGATTCGAGCGTTTCCCTGCTTGTCGGCTCTTCGCCATCGTCCCGTGTTGCATTGTGTTGTCTTCGCCGCCCGCAGCCTCGGAATAACGCGGCACGGAAGCCCCGTGGAACCCGCGCCCGTCGCGCGCGCACGGATCACCGCGCTGCTCAGCCCGACCCCGGTGCTGATCGACGATCTGGTGCGGCTATCGCAGAGTCCGCCGCGGGTGGTGCGCATGGTGCTGCTCGAGCTGGAAATCGCCGAACGGCTGGAACGCCACGGCGCACTTTGGTGTCGCTGGTATAGGCGCCGGCCACGCCCGATCCTCTTGATCGGGACTTTACCCGGCCTTGCCTTTTGCGCGCTCTAACGTTGCGCCGGCAGCAATCCGAGCCGTTTGCCGATCATGCGATCGACAACGCGCTTGGGCAGATTCCGCGCGAGCCAATGTTGCAGTGGCGTCGGCGACACGTTGTAGCGCACCTTGGGCTTCGCAGCGGTAAGTGCGTGCAACACCGCTTCGCCGATCTTTTCCGGCGGCAAACCCTTCTCGCCGAGTGCCAGCATGTAGTTTCGCAAACGCTCCAGCGCCGGAGCATACGGCGTGCCGAGATAGGGCGCGGTGTCGACCTGCTCGGCTTTGCTCCAGATCGGCGTCGCCACGGCACCGGGCGCAACAACGATGACGTCGATCCCGAACAACAGCAACTCCCGCCGCAAGCTCTCGGAGAGGCCTTCGAGCGCGAATTTCGAGGCGTTGTAGGGCGCGACGAAGGGATTGCCGATCTGTCCGCCGACCGAACCGATGTTGACGATGCGGCCGGGAGGGCCTCTGAGCTGCGGGTCGGTGCCGATCAGCGGCGCGAAGGCCTTGGTGGTGATCACCACCCCGATCAGATTGATGTCGATCTGACGCCGGAACTCTTCGGTGGGCAGCTCCAAAAGCGGCCCGGCGACGGCCACGCCCGCATTGTTGACGAGGCCGGTCAGCCGCTGGCCGGCAAGCGCGCGGCGCACGTCGGCGGCGGCCGCCTTTACCGCCGCCTCATCGGTCACATCGAAGAGTAACGGTACGAAGCGTTCGCCGAACTCAGCCGCGAGACGCTCCGCATCGGACGTTTTGCGCACGCTGCCGAACACGCGCAAGCCGTTGGCAATGAGGACTTTGGCCGTGCCCCAGCCGATGCCGCTGGACGTTCCCGTTATGACGACGCTGCGCATGCATGCCTCCCGGGCGCATCGATGAACGGATCGGCCCGTTCGCATTCGAACGGTCCACCATACCATGTCGATGTATGCACTCAGGCGAAATACGAGACCGAGAGTCCTTCACCGGACTCCTCACAGCAGAGGCATAGGATAGTCACCGGCGCCACGACTTCATCGATCGCGTCGGCGCGGCAGCCGCGAGCGATCCAGGCTTTCAGTCTGAGCCGGCGGCAACGGGGGGCTTTTCCCCGACCCAGCGCTTGGAGATCTGATCGGCCTCAAGTCGCGCCATATCGAGAATGTAAGCGAGAGCCTCGAGATTGTGGCTCTTGGCGAGCCGCGCCAGTTCATCGGCCATCGAGGCAATGTAAAGCGCGGTGTCAGGGGTGTCCGAGGCTTCAGGTTGATGTCCATTTTCGGGAGTCATCGCGTCTTGCCTCTGGACGACTTGCTTCTGGCCGCACCAGGCTGTGGGGGTACGGGCCGGCCCATGTCCTTTCTAGGGGCATTATAACCTTGACAAAGCACGCCCCAATCCCTAGATACAGAGCTAGGAAAGGGACTTGCCATGGCTGCGAACCTTCAAAACCCGATCTTCACCGACGAAACCAAAGCCCGCGAGTGGCTGGAGGCACGGGTTTGGCCGAATGGCCCTGTATGCCCGCACTGTGGCTCTACAGACAATGACGTGACCAAGCTGGAGGGTAAGGCCCATCGCCCCGGCCTCTACCAGTGCGCTGCCTGCCGCGAGCAATTTACGGTCACGGTCAAGACGGTTTTCGAGCGCTCCAAAATCCCGTTGTCGAAATGGCTGGCGGCGCTTTTCCTGCTCACGGCCTCAAAGAAGGGCGTGTCGGCCCACCAAATCCACCGCTCGCTCGGGATTTCATACAAGTCGAGCTGGTTCATGATGCACCGCTTGCGTGAGGCGCTTCGCACTAGCGGTCTTGCCCCGATGGGTAGCGGCGGCAAAGTGGTCGAGAGCGACGAAACTTTCATCGGGCGCAAGAAGGGCGTCCCCAAGCCCAAGTCCGGTTTCGGCCATAAGAACGTGGTGCTGACGCTGGTCGAGCGCGGCGGCAAAGCCCGTAGCTTCCATGTGGACTCAACGCGCGCCGCCGACGTGGTGCCTGTCGTGCGCCAGAACGTCGCCCGCGAAGCCAAGTTTGTGACCGATGAGGCATCGCATTATTGGGAAGTCGGGCGCGACTTTTCGCGTCACGATGCGGTCAACCACGGCCTAGACGAATATGCCCGCTACGAGCGCGACGCTGACGGTGCAGAGTATGTGATCCACACAAACACGGTGGAAGGCTACTACTCGATCTTCAAGCGCGGCATGAAAGGCGTTTATCAGCATTGCAGTGAGAAGCACCTGCACCGCTACATTGCTGAGTTTGATTTCCGTTATAACAACCGCTCGGCGCTCGGCGTGAATGACCTCATGCGCGCAGAGGAAGCGGCGAAGGGCATCGTCGGCAAGAGGCTCACCTATCGACGGCCTCACAAAGTCGCTCAACCGTTATCACATTAAGCGCCAAGCGAAGCATTTTATGCATTGGCGCCAATCGGTACGCAAACCATGAAGGAAACTCGTAAAAGACTATATCTTCTTTCGGCAGAAATCACGCTGCAAACACGCCGACAAAATGGAATCGACACATTTTTTACTCGTGACAAGCCCTTAGCTGGATCATATTTAAAGGAACAAGAATATGATGCAAAATTTGGAAAGCGGACAAAACGCAGGAATGTCGGTCCGTGCAATACATACAACTGTCATGGCCTAACGTTCGGCGCGGGGATCGCCCCGGGGAATGTTGAAATAGGAGGAGCAGCGTTGCTCGCCTTAAGCCGTTAGGCTTGGGGTGCTGATTCCACGAAAGGAAAGCAACGCCATGAAGATAGTTAGCACGACATCGACTGTA
>Ga0208455_1000524_pt1 | contig 16092 bp, 13 predicted proteins | sample June2015DPH_4_50_FD_184690 | JGI IMG/M metagenome (GOLD analysis project Ga0208455, IMG submission 184690) | Peatland microbial communities from SPRUCE experiment site at the Marcell Experimental Forest, Minnesota, USA - June2015DPH_4_40... | ecosystem: Environmental > Terrestrial > Soil >... | reverse complement strand
ACGCTGCGGTGCGACAAATCCTGCGCTCTCCTGATTATCATTACTCTGTTTCGTGAGCCTTTGTCATGCATGTGCTAGATGCGCTGGAAGCGGCTTGGATACTCTTCATTTTCCTCCTGGTGTTTTTCTGGATTCCGGCACATCTGTTTTCACGCCAGCCGAATTCGGATGCGGTCATGAGGATCGCCGGCAAATTTGCTCGTACGGTGCTCTGTGTGACGGCCGCAGTGGTGCTCTTAGCCCGCTTGAGAGCGCTCAATGCCACCACAGTTACTTTGCTTTTTGCGGGCTCATTAATTGCCGCCGGGCTGGGCCGAAATGCTGGGTCACCCACACATTTGTGGGAGAGACTGCAGACAACGACGATCGGCACACTGCGGTGGCTCGAGGCTTGGTCGTTTGGCCGGTACCTCCTTCCCCGCGCGCGCCGGCCCATTCCGGCCAGGCCCAGCGGGCGCTCGAGCATGAATCAGTGGCTCCGAGTCCTGGAACGCAAAGAACTGCTGGTGACATGCTTTGCCGTCGTGCTCCTAACGACCGGCATTCTGGGTGCGGAACATGCCTTCCGCGAACTCCGCCTTGATCAACCTGGGCAGTACGACGTTCTCCTTCACGCACGGGAGTTGATCCTGGATTTAGGTGTGGGCGGTGGGCCGTTGGTATTTCCCGCAGTCATCGCAACCACCTCCTTGCTGAGCGGCAGGGATCCGATGCAGGTGACACGTTTTCTGTCACCGGCAGTCGGAATATTGACGGTCCTCGCGATAGGCCTGTTGATTCGCGCATGCACACGTTTGGGCGTCGCATGCCTCGCCGCTATGTACTGTCTGGGTGCGGCTGCTTTCCCGCCCGTCAGAAACGACCCGGGAGTGGCGATGTCCCTGATGCAAAAACTGGAAAGCGTTATCTGGGTTTCTCCGGCGAGTCTTCGAGCGACCCCTGAATTTGGCCTCGGCTTGCTGTTCCTTCTGCTAGCCCTCGCTGTCCTTGCGGATTGGTATAAGAACTCGCGGAGATGGAATTCGCTGCTGGATTTCGCCTGCTGCCTGGTGCTCGTAGGCCTCGTATCGCGATCCCTGTTGCTGATACTGGTGACGGCGGCTGGAGTTCTGCTGCTCCAGCCCATGATCGGTCTGGTTGTCTTGGTCGTGGTGTGCTATGGCTTGGCGGCCTACAACACCATAGCGGCCAACCCGATTGACCCCTCTACTACGCTCACGGTTTTGCCGATCGCCGCCGCGGTTGGAGTAGGTTGTCTGTTTGCTCTGACAGAAGCTGTGCTTTCCCCCCTCTCTCGCAGAGGAGTGGAGGCGGCACTGCTAATCGCAGGCCTGGTGGTTGCCGTGATTTGGTTCCCGCCGCGTCGGGCCCCCCGGCAATGCCTGGAGTATGAGGCCGCGGCCCGAGTGACTCAACGGATAGCCTCTCGATTTCCTCGCCAAAGGTGGGTGGTAGCAGCTCCGGTGGAGCAATTGGCTGAAACATTTGGGTTGGGAGCACATGAGGATCTGGCCGGTTTCGTCGAGACCTATCGGAACCAGGTCTCGAATTCGGAGTTCCGCTTTCCCGATGCACGGGAAGATCTGTTTATCTACGTGGAGAAGAGACCGTTTCAGATCTTTTCCCGGGAGCCGGAGACTATTTCTTTCCCCGTGCTAACGGATGTCACCTACCGCAGCTATCGCTCACCGGGAGGACGAGCCAGTTTGGAATCGGCTGCTCTTCAACTATGTGAGAGCTACCGGCAATATCACTCCGACGCCGATATATTTTTTGAGAACGAAGAACTCCGGATCTATCACATTCACCAAGACCCCCCGGAAACTGGCAGGACAGTGGAGTAAGACCATCGTAAAGTCTCGGCCATCTGCGCCAGGGAGATACTCTTATGCACACCATCCGTTGGACCAGTCTGCTTCTGCCAGTAGCTTTCTTTATGGCCACGCTGTTCGCCAGCGGCCAAACACGTCTGGCTGTTCCGTCCTATCAAAACCCTGGCACCACCACTTGGAGTAGCTGGGCGGCACAGGGACCCGCGGCTCTGGGAATCATGATCGTGGACATCGATAACGGCGATGACCCGACTTACTATCCGGCGGTAGATGCGGCCATCCAGGCCACCCGTAAGCAAGGCATCTTCGTGCTCGGCTATACCTACACGACCTACGGCACACGTGATCCCTCCCTGGTTCGAGCGGCCATCAACAACGTGTATCAAAACTACGGAGTGGACGGCATTTTCTTCGATGAAGCTCCAGTGAATTGCAACGATGCCAACACTTACGCCGGTACGCAATTCCTGTACTACGAAGAGCTAACAAACTATGTGCGCCAGAACCAGGCCGGGGCGCGCATCACCGTGCTGAATCCGGGGACGACCAGTCGCAACGATTGCTGGATGTCGATCACCAACATTCTGGCAAATTGGGAGAACTCAGGAGGGCTCTCGGCGTACCAGACAAGCTATGCGGACTACGCCTGGATACACCAATATCCCCCGGACCGCTTCTGGCACATGGTGCTGGGAGTGACGCAAGCGCAGTTGCCGACCGCCCTCAGTCTGGCGCAGTCGCGCAATGCGGGTTGGGTCTACATCAGCGACAGTGCCTACAACGCCTACAACCAGATCCCGGTCTATTGGACGGCGGAAGCCGCCGCCCTTACGGGGCAGGGAGTGCAGGCGCCGTTTGCCGCTGCCTGGCCGAACTCCATCAGCACTACTGGCGGCACGATGAACGGCCGCGTTTCTTTCCGCTGGCGCGCGGTGACCGGAGCGGTTTGGCACATTTTTCTCGATACCGACCGCAACGCCAACACTGGATATACTGGTGGCGGCCTGTCTATCGGCGCGGAATATATGTTCGAAGGTTCCTCGCTCACGGCCCAACTCTACAAATACACCGGCTCCGGAACAAATTGGAGTTGGAAGGCAGTCTCGGCCAACACCCAGATTACCTTTCCCGACCCCGGTATCAATCTGGTGATGTTTGATCAGACCGGAATCCGGAGCCCCAACGCGCTCAACTACCAGATCCAATCCTTGGACGCGAACTACAACGTGCTTTACACCAGCTATCCCTATCCCCTCAGCCTAACTAATACCGGGATGGTGTTCGACATCATGAACCACGTGCAGTGACGGTAGTTATGGCGGAACTCGAACGGGACGTACCAAACATCCGACTTCGAAGGAGTCGAAACCTAGAATATGTATAAAGAGCTCTACAAACTGCGGCGCAATCCATTCGAGATTACTCCAGATCCCTCTTTCCTGTTTCTCACCGAGAGACATCTGGAGGCTCTGTCTGCCCTTTACTACGGGGTCCGCCGGCGGAAGGGGTTCGTGGTACTGACCGGTGAGGTGGGTGTCGGCAAAACCTTGCTGATCCAGTATCTCTTGCGATTGTTGAAGGGGAGTGACATCGACTGTGCGTATGCGTATGTCTTCAACAGCCGCCTGTCGGCGCTGGAGTTCTTGCAGTACGTTAGCGCCGATCTGGGGCTCGCCGCCTGGGGCAAAAACAAAGCTGAGCTTCTTCACGACCTCAGCAAGTATCTTATTGCTCGCTACCAGAAGAAGCTGACGACCTTCATTGTGGTGGACGATGCCCACCAAATGGCGACAGACGTTCTCGAAGAAGTCCGGTTTCTTACCAATCTGGAGACCGCGGACCAGAAATTGCTTCAGATCCTGCTGGTGGGACAACCAGAACTCGCCACCAGGCTGGATTCGTTTGAGCTCAGGCAGCTGAAGCAAAGGATTACGCTGCGCGCTTACCTTGAGCCGCTCGACTTGGAAGCGACCAGAGGCTACATCCGGCGCCGGTTGCGTGTCGCGGGTGCCCCCCCCGATGGCAACCTCATTTCCGATGAAACGATTGCCACCGTTTACCGTTATTCCGGGGGAATTGCACGATTGATCAACATCCTCTGTGAGAACGCCTTGGTCTCGACCTACGCAAGACAGCTGACCAGTGTGCCGCCGGAAATCATCGTGCAAATGGCAGACGATCTACGCCTCGCGGCTGCTGCTGGGCCGCGAATTGAACTAGGCAGTGGCGACACTCTCGAATTGAACCAGGCAGTGGAGACCATGCGGTGTTGCACACGTGAGATCCTTGCCCCGTTGCATGATCGCTTGCCCGGCGTTCGAGGGGAACGCAAGCCCTGCCCGACTCTCGATATGGGTCTGCAACGGCCAACGAACCCATCTCTGGAGCCGCCCATCTTGGGCTCTTAGTCTTGTTCAGGCACCGGCATCCCCGCCCGGTCCGGAAAAGGTGCGGAAAAAAGGCCGCTGACCTGATCCCCACAGGTTCGCTGGCGCCCTCCCCCCGCTGGCTGGAGGAACCATATGACTACCTACCTCATTACCGGCATAGCCGGTTTTATTGGGTCCGCACTGGCAAGAGCGGTGCTGGCCCAGGGTGACAAAGTGCGTGGCGTCGACAATTTTTCCACCGGGCGCCCCGAAAATCTCGACGGGATTCGAGATCTCATAGACTTTCGCGAGACCGACATTCTGGATCTCGACGCCATGAACCATGCCTGCTGTGGCGTAGATTACGTTCTCCACCAGGCGGCGATTGCCTCGGTCCCAAAATCGGTGCTCGAGCCGCTGGGCAACAATCGGACGAATGTGGACGGTACCCTCAACGTCCTGGTCGCCGCCCGCGACGCGAGGGTGAAGCGCGTTGTCTACGCGGCCTCATCGTCGGCGTATGGAGACGGCCCCATTCAGCCCAAACATGAGGACATGAGCCCGGATCCGATTTCTCCCTACGCTGTCTCCAAGCTCGCCGGCGAGTACTACATGGTTTCGTTCTATCGTTGTTATCGCCTGGAGACGGTCTGTCTGCGTTACTTCAACATTTTTGGCCCACGCCAGGATCCCACGTCTCCGTACTCCGGTGTCTTGGCCAAGTTCATTAGCCAGATGCTGTCGGGAGAGCGACCGACCATATTCGGCGATGGGGAAACCAGCCGCGACTTTACCCACGTCGATGATGCGGTGCGGGCCAACCTGTTAGCCTGCAAGGCACCTGCAGAACAGGTCGTCGGTCGTGTGTTCAACGTGGCTACGGGTTGTCCCACGACCCTCAAGGATACGTTCCGGGTCCTCAAGAAACTCACCGGCTACTGCGGCGACCCGAGGTACGAGTCGGAACGCGCGGGTGATGTTAAACACTCCCGCGCCGACATCTCGAACGCCGAAAAACACCTTGGCTACAAACCAGGCGTCGACTTCGAACAGGGCCTGAAGAAGACAGTGCAGTGGTACAGGACGCAGATGGAGCGCGCTGGTCAAGAATTGGCGGCTGGAGACTGACTCGCTTTGGTCTTGGCTGTCCACTCAGAGGCCGACCAAACCTATAGGCCAATTCGCAGCTCAAATACCGGGCCAGCACTACTTTGATTGAATTGCCGAACACCTTCCCCCAATTGATCTGCAGCGTTGAAACAGGAGGAAACCATGTGTGGCATTGTAGGATACGTTGGGCGGAAGCAAGTAGTCCCCATCATTCTAGACGGTTTGCGGCGCCTCGAATATCGCGGGTACGACTCCGCGGGAATCGCGGTTTCCGGTAACGGAGAAGGCCTCCAGATCCGCCGCGTTGAAGGGAAACTACGCAACCTGGAAAACATGATCCGCATGCACCCGCTGGATGGCACATACGGAATCGGGCACACTCGCTGGGCCACGCACGGCCACCCCACCAAAGAAAACGCGCACCCGCACCGGGACTGCACCGGCAGGGTGGTCGTGGTTCATAACGGGATCATCGAAAACTACCTGACACTCAAGAAGAAGCTGTGCGAAGAAGGACACCAGTTCACGACCGAGACCGACAGCGAAATCATCGCGCACCTGATCGAGAAGTATTTCCTGAAGAGCGGCAACGGCCATCGGCCCTCACTGCAAGAAGCGGTCCGCAAAACCGTCAAGGAACTTGCGGGAGTGTTCGCGCTGGCCGTCATCGCGGTGGATGAGCCTAACAAGATCGTCGCTGCCCGCAACGGCCCGCCCGCCGTGATCGGCCTGGGCAAAGAAGAGTATTTCGTGGCGTCGGACGTGCCGGCGATCCTCTACCACACCCGCGATCTGTTCTTCCTGGCCGACGGCGACCTGGCGGTGATCACGCCGGAAGGCGTGCAGCTGTCGGACTTCGACGGGCGGCCGATCGTGCGCCAGGTGCAGCACCTGACTTGGGACCCGATCATGGCGGAAAAGGGCGGCTTCAAGCATTTCATGCTCAAGGAAATCCACGAGCAGCCGCGCGCCGTCCGCGACACCATGCGGGGCCGGATCTCGCAGGACACTGGCCACGTCTTCCTGGACGAAATGAAGATCAGCGACGCCGAACTCAAGGCGGCGCAGAAGATCAACATCGCGGCCTGCGGGACCAGCTGGCATGCCGGGCAGGCGGGCAAGTTCATGATCGAAAGCCTAGCCCGCATTCCGGTGGAAGTCGACTACGCCAGCGAGTGGCGCTACCGCGATCCCATCATCTCGCCCGGCACGCTCACCCTGCTGATCTCGCAGTCGGGCGAGACGGCGGACACGATCGCAGCGCAGCGCGAAGCCAAAGCCAAGGGATCGAAGACGATTGCCATCTGCAACGTGGTGGGTTCGATGATCACGCGCGAGGCGGCGGGCACGATCTACACCCACGCCGGGCCGGAGATCGGAGTGGCTTCGACCAAGGCCTTCACCGCACAGCTGACGGCGCTCTACTTGTTCGCGCTGTACCTGGCGCAGGTCCGTGGCACCATCACAACTGAGCAGGCAAAGGAGGCCATGCACCAACTCAGTTGTCTCCCGGGCAAGCTCGAACAGATCCTGACGCACGAAGAGGACTTCGAAGACCTGGCCAGGCAGTACTCGCGGGCTCAGGACTTCCTGTTCCTCGGTCGCGGCATCCACTACTCCATCGCGCTCGAAGGCGCTCTGAAGCTGAAAGAGATTTCCTATATCCACGCCGAAGGTTACCCGGCGGGCGAGATGAAGCACGGCCCCAACGCGCTCATCGACGAGAACCTCCCGGTCGTGATCGTCGCCACGCGCGATTCCAGAGACGCGGGGTCCAGAGTCTGCTATGAAAAGACGATCTCCAACCTCATGGAAGTGAAAGCGCGTTCAGGCAAGGTGATCGCGCTTGCGACCGAAGGGGACGAAGAGATTAAGGAGTATGCCGACCACGTGCTCTACATCCCACCGGCACCGAAGGAACTCTCGGCTATCCTGGAAATTGTTCCCTTGCAGCTACTGGCCTACCATATAGCTCTCCGCCGCGGCTGCGACGTGGATCAACCCAGGAACCTCGCGAAATCGGTGACTGTAGAGTGACGGTAGAGTAGCCATTCTGACCGGCAGCCTGTTCTGCTGAGAAGTGTGCAGTCACTCGCCGGGATAGTGCCTGGAACTTGCAGTCGACCAGGGGATATGGCGGAAGGTCTTCCTGCCGAAATTCGTGCTTGCTCAAGACAAGGCGCAACGGAGTTGTTGAATTTCACAACGGTAATAACACTGGAAGCGGTGTTGCACGAAGCTCTCGCGCACTCCCTCCGGAAGAAAAAACAAACTCCGCTAAATATTTTGAACGTCCACCAGCCTTAGTGTGTCCGTTGTTGCAATTACAATCCTGTGCGGAGACAACCATGAAAGACGTGTACGACGTTTTACGTCAGAAGGAAGCGGACACAGAGCGTGTCCGCCGAGAGATCCGGGCACTCCTTCAAGTCATCCCTATGCTGGTTGACGAGCGGCAGTTGCCGGAGGAGGTTGTGAACGAGAAGGGGCCCGACCCTGTTGTGCAGCGCACAATCCTCCTAGGCGATCAACTACCCAACGTCGGGGCTTACGCCCCGACTCTGCAGCGTCCTCGGAATGAAGGATCGTAACTTGTGTTTCCGAGTGACGGAACATTGTTCCGGGACCAAACCTCGTGATGCTACTGTTCGTAGGCACCGATGTCGATGTTGCTTCCTGGCTCTCGCGGATTGCCCAGGAAATCCAGTGTACCTACCAGCGGGCATCCCCAATAATCGCCAGTTTCTCCAGTCGTGGTGCTGCAAATTAGACTGCTCAAAGTGCTGCCTGCATCGATGGCAGGCGAACTCGCCTGCACTTGCAAGTTAAGCGCCGTCGTACTCTGCAATAGTGGGTTCGCATATTGAGAGTGGCTGTCTTGTCCTGTCTTCGATTGATACGAGGGAAAGCCATTCTCGCTGGCGCCATCCCAGATGAACTGGGCGCCCGACGAGCTCACGGAAGAATAGTAGAGGTTGTAATCCGCCGTCACCGGATTGGCTTCCGAATTCGTGTAGTTGTTGATGAACAGACCCTGCGACGTGGCATAGACGAGGTTGTTCTCGAATACGTTGTTGGTCGCGTAGTACTGCACCTGTAACTCGCCGCTGCCGGTGTTCTGGGTGTCATCCTCAAACAGCGTGTTATTTGCGATGGTGACATACTGGCTGCCGCCCACATTGCTGGCATACCCACCGATGGAGATGCCCACAGAATTGGCATTGTAGACCACGTTATTGCGGACGGTGACGTATTGAGAATACTTGCCGGAATGCTCGCTGGCCACCTCGATGTTTAGATCGCAGTTGTGGACCAGGTTGCGCTCGATGACGACGTAGGCGCAGGTGTCGCAGTAAATGCCGTCGGCGTCGTACTGATCGCCTTCTCCAGCGTTGTCGATGGCGCTGATGTTGTAGACGGTGTTCCCGCTAATTTCTCCGTACCTAGCGTAGTCGTATCCGCTCGGGCCGACTCCCTCACCGCCAATGGCGTCGATTCCGATGTTGTCGTTGTCGTGGATGGTGTTGTTCGTGATGGTGAAATTCGTGACGTTACCATCGACGTTTACGGTTTCACTGTTGCCTGTCTTGAGGCCATAGACTGTGTTCCCGCTGATAACAAGGCCGTTGATGGCGGTGGTTTCCGTCCCATAGGCTGAGATACCGAAGGCGTTGCCTTCCTTCTCTGATGTTGTCGTGATGTTGGTGATCGTGTTGTTGAGAATCTGGATGCCGTTGCTGGCGCCTGAAATCCAGATTCCTGCCGGACAAGCATTGGCGTTGGAAGTCGTATAGTTCTCAATGGTGAAGCCTTGAATCGTGATGTAGCTTACGTCTACTCCCGCCGGGGTAGCGGAACCGATATTCCAAAGTCCCTGGGTTTGGGAAGTAGATGGAGTGAGGCCCGTGCCACTCACAATTGCCCCGCTCTCACCGGTAAAGGTAATGGGAGCCGATGATGTGCCCGAAACCGTGACGTTGATCGATTCGTTGTAAGTACCAGCCGCGACATAAACTGTCGAGCCGGCAGGTACAGTGCTGGCCGCGTGCTGAATCGTTAGCCAGGGAGAGGCACTCGTGCCCGGGTTGGAGTCACTGCCGGTGGGTGCGACATAAAAGGACTTGCCGCTCCCCGTGGTTACCGCAGCCGTTACCGCCAGCGCTGCCGCTGGAGCGCTCACCACGCCACTCGACGAGGCCGCGATGCTGGTGCTTCCGGCTGCCACTCCCGTAGCCAGTCCGGTTGCACCGATGGTGGCGTACGTCGTAGCTGAAGAGCTCCAGGTCACACCCGAAGTGAGAGTCTGAGTGCTGCCATTGCTGTAATGGCCGGTGGCCGTGAATTGCTGGGTTGCACCGACGGCGATCGAAGCCGAAGTCGGGCTTATCGTGATCGATTGCAGCACGGGCGTGGATGCCGTTACCGCCAGCGCTGCCGCCGGAGTGCTGACCACACCACCCGACGAGGCCGTAATGTTGGTGCTTCCGGCTGCCACTCCCGTAGCCAGTCCGGTTGCACCGATGGTGGCGTACGTCGTAGATGAAGAGCTCCAGGTCGTACCCGAAGTGAGAGTCTGAGTGCTGCCATTGCTGTAATGGCCGGTAGCCGTGAATTGTTGTGTTGCACCTACGCTAATCGAAGCCGAGGTCGGGCTTACCGTGATGGATTGCAGTACCGGGGAGCCCGTGCCACTCCCGGCTCCAGTTCCTGACAGAGATACCCAGAGAGAGCGAGATCGGTCCGTTCCACCGTCATGTCTTGCGAGTGTCATTAATATATTGCCGTCGAAGGTGCCGCTCGTTGGCGGTGTGAACGTCACGACAAAGCCCGTGCTGCCCCCTGGCGTCAAGGTCATCGGCATGGCCGGCGTGCTTATGGCAAAAGCAGTTCCCCTCACGGTCACGCTTTCGACAACTAGATCCCTTTGGCTGTCGTCTGTGATGGTCAAGGTCTTCGCCGCCCTAACGTTCACGGCGACGTTGCCGAAACCAAGGTTTTGGGGGCTCACGTTCTGACCAAGGCAGAGGTATTGGCACAGGACTATGAAAGCGGCGAGAGACAGAACGAATGCGAGAGCACGCTGCGCAGGGGAGTTGTTTTTCACGGTCGATCCTTTTCCAGCGTTGGTTCGCGCTGTTCGGAGGGGGATTTGGAGGCACTTTCGCCCGATCCTGTCGACCGTACGGATGTTTTGATAGCGGCCCAGCATTTGGGGGAGTGCATCCGTTCCTATACTTGAGCCTGGTCAAAGCGTTTGCAAAGGTGCCAGAAGTACAAGGGGGCCGGAGCCAAGGAGCGTGTCCGTGAGTAACGCGGTTGGGACTCTGCGGAATCTTGCCACGGATCCTGACAGATGGGGACAACGGCCAGCCGGGCGATTTAGGTTACGTGCCCTACCGGACATCCCCCGCTATGTTGTATTTCAGACTGACATGTCCGTTTGGGCTGTGCTATTTTGTGCACTGTTACGGTGTTTCATATCGTGAAATCATAGTGAATACCGCGCTGTGAGAAACGGAATGACTCGAATCAACGACGCTTCGATTCGGAATCAAGAACGAAAGCACCCTCGTTTCCCTCTAGATTATCCCGTTCATCTGAAGTTGCTAGGCGGCGGTGAGCGGCTAGAACTTGAAGCCATGAGTAACAACATAAGTCAAGGCGGTGTTCTGCTACAGGCGCCATCGCCCGTTCCGCCGAATTGCGAGGTGGAGTTCGTGATGACGATTCAGAGAAGCAAAACTCTCAAGCCCATTCGGCTAAAAGGCGCTGGGCGAGTAGTTCGTCTAGAACAGCATTTGTCAGGGAGAGGATTCGGGATCGCAATCGAGTGTAAGCGTCCTATCCACCGGATCCTAAAACACGTCCGTGCCTTCCTCATGTGAACCTCAATCCTGCTCCCTAGCCTCTTGGCGTCTAACATAGTACTGGCCCACGGAATGACTTCCAGCGGCTCCGGTTCTGTGTCACCGTCGCCCGCAGCGCACTTCGCCGAATCTCCCTTGACGTGTACGTTCTAAACAAGCCCATAGAGGCCAACCCTATATGTTTCACTGGTTTAGGCTGTGGAAAATGGGGGCCGAAATAGATACTTTAGGGTGGGTTCTGTCGATTTAATGCAATGCCGTATGCAATGAGTCTAGTGATTTGGTAGGGATTCGGAAGTTGACTAATTTAATGCTTGACATTATTAACGATACCCATTAAGCTTTGATGGTGATAAAGACCTTTGGTGGAAAGCATGGTGCCGATACGAAAGAGTTCTGGGACACCGGCAAGAGCCAAGGAATGCCCCCATCAAATTTGCGAAGAGTTGCAAAACGGAAATTGCAAATGGTGAACGCCGCAACACAGTTGAATGATTTAGTGGTTCCTCCGGGCAACAAACTAGAGCCGCTCGAAGATGATCGTGAGGGCCAGCACAGCATTCGCATCAACGATCAATACCGTGTCTGTTTCGTGTGGAAAGACCAAGACGCGTACGATGTGGAAGTAACCGATTATCACTAGGGAGGACAATCATGAGTATCAAGAATGAAGTTCAGGCGGGTTGGGCAGTTCATCCCGGAGAAATTCTTCGCGAAGAGTTCCTACAGCCTATGGGCATCTCGCCTTACAGGTTGGCCATTGATCTGCATGTCTCTGCTCCGACCGTCAATGACATCGTAAGGGAAAAGCGCGGTATAACTCCTGAGATGGCAGCACGTTTGTCGAAGTATTTCGGGACTTCTGAGCAGTTCTGGCTTAACTTGCAGGATGCTTTTGCGATCCATGAAGTCAAACAAAAACATTCCAAGGAACTCAAGGCCATTAAGCCTCTTGCAATGAGTGCTGCTTCCTGATGGGGCCGCGTAGTAGGTAAACCCTCACGCGGTCCTGTTCTCTGCCAACGCCTCCCCATCGCTTTTGCGAAAGCGCAGGTTGCTAATAGCGATCACCCTGTGGTGCACATTCCCATCGAATCAACTTTACTCGTGCGCACCTGCCACGTTGCGCCTGACATCACCGAGGGGGACGCGCTTCTCGCCACAGATATTATTGATGATGTGATTGTGCAGGCCGCGCAGCGTGCCAAGCTATCGAAGGTTTTGATTGCGCTGGCACCGGGGCAGATTCCACCGGAGGGGGATTACGAGACCGTGACTTGTTACGTGCGCCTGATTCCGAAGGCGCAGCTTGCCTCAGCGGTCACCCAAAACCAGCTATTGCAGCGTCACGGTGATGGGCATCGAAGTCGAACTGCCGTAGACCGAATTCCCCGAGTACACTGCCGTTAACTTGTTGGCGCCGTCCGTGAGCTCCGACGCGCTGAGCGGCAGACTCGCCGCAGACTCGGTGGCGTTGGCCGGCACCAACGTTTCCGTTCCCAGCAACGTCGACCGAAGCATGAACTTCACCGTACCGCTGGGTACACCCCCATCACCGGGATTAGCGGAGACGGTGGCGGTCAGAGTGGTCGTCCGACCCGGCGGGAGCGTGTACGTCCCCGAAGTCAAAGTCACCGTCAATGAGTTGGTTTTTCCAGCGGATTCATAGGCGCCAATGTCAATGTTCGAGCCGTTCAGTCGAGGATTGCCGATGAAGTCGGTGCTGCCATAGATAGAATGCGGAGAAGTGCTGTTGCACCAGCCAACGCCACAAGAGAGGCTGGTGCTACCGGCATTGACGGCCGGCGACTTAGCGGTGATGTCAAAGTCTGGAGGCGTAGATCCCAGGTTGACGATGAGGGGATCCGCGTTCAGGGAGTTTGCATCTTCCCCAGCCGCGCTCTGATAGGCTGAATAACTCTTATAGCTGCTCGCGCCGGCCCAAAAGATTGACGTTCCTTCTGCGTAACCGGCGGCGGAGTAGTACAGGTTCCGATTGAGCGTCGCGGGCGGGGCAGGATACGACGTACTGGGTTCAACGAAGCTGTTAATCCAGACATTCTGTGCGCCGGCGTAGACAAGGTTGTTTTCGAAGATGTTCGCTTGAGCTTTTCCCGAGTGGTACTGAATCTGGAATTCGCCAGCCTGGTTCTGGGTATTGTTGTTGTACAGAGTGTTGTTGACGATGACGACGTGGGCGCTGCCGCCGACGTTGTTGGCATAACCGCCGATGGAGATACCGCAGGCATTCGAGTCATAGACTACGTTGTTGCGCACCGTGACGTACCTGCCATTACACGGCGAACTGCCTTCGCCAATGGTTCCGGATGACGAGTACTCGGTGCCTGTGCTCTGGCAGATTTTGTGTTCGCTGGCCACCTCGATGCCATAGTCGACGTTATGGATCAGATTGTCCTCCACCGTGACATATGCGCAACCGTCGCAATAGACACCGTCGGCGTCGTAAGAATTGCCCTCGCCCGCATTGTGAATTCCGCTGATGTTATAGATCGTGTTCCCGCGGATTTCCCCATACATTGCCTCGTCGTGGCCGACCGGACCCACGCCCTCGTATCCAATCGCATCAATGCCGATGTTGTCATTGTCATGAACGAGGTTGTTGGTAATGGCAAAGTTGGTCACGTTCCCATCAACGTTCACCGATTCGCTGTTCCCGGTCTTCAGGCTGTAGACCTCGTTGCCACTGATGACCAGATGGCTGATCGGAGTCTGCGAGGTGCCGTAAACGGCGATGCCGAAAGCGTTGCCGTTCTCTTCCGACGAAGTCGTGATGTTGTGCAGCAGATTGTTCAGCAACTGGATGCCAGTGCCCGAGCCCGTGATCCAGACGCCGGCCGGAGTGTAGGCGGGATTGCTAGTAGTGAAATCGCGAATCTCAAATCCCGCGAGTACGAGGTAGCTCTGGTTCACGATATTGATGAGACCCTGCGTGTCGTTCCCGCTCGACGGGGGGTTCGATGTGCAGCAGCTCACGCCGGTCCCGTCGATCACCGCAGTCTGTCCGGGATAACTCTCGAATGTAATCGGCGCCGACGTTGTTCCAGACGCCGGAAAGTTCACAGACTCGTTGTAAACTCCCCCGAAGACGTATACCGTAGCGCCTGCCGAGACTGAATTTGCGGCGTGTTGGATGGTTAACCAAGGCGCGCCGATCGTGCCGGGATTACTATCGCTGCCTTTGGTCGACACATAGCGGGTGGCGCCAGTTTGTCCGGCAAGTGAGGGCGCTAGCATTAGGGCGATCACAAAGAGCCCGGCATGCAGAACGCCTACGTTTCGTCGAATGGGGACCTTGCGTGGCATGAGTTTTCCGTGTCTCGGATCTTTCTACCTCGTCCCGTTTGCGTTTTTCTTTTCGCCGGGTGCAGAAGGGAGCTTGCGGAAAACTTCCTTTCCGTTCTCGTAAACCAGGAGACTACCTACCGGAGCAGTGGAAACCGCTGGGCGCGGCCGGGACGGCGAATCGCAAGCGCCAACTTTTTGTCCGCTTATCGCAAAAGGACCGACCGCAGGTAAGGAATCAGTAGAGGCCGAATTTCCCATGGCCGCGGTTAGAAGTGACGACGCCCCGGTATTTGAAGAGGCGAGGTTCTGCTGCTGGGTCTTGGAGGAGATCCTGTGGGCAGATTCCGATTTGTGGGTATAGCCAGCGGTGCCTCGATGCCAGCCCCACCGGAACCCAACGAGCGTGCAGAGCAAGACGGCGCAAGCAAGAACAGCCCCACGGAGAGCGAACGTCATAACTTCGGGTGGATGGACGCTATTTGGGCTGACCAGTTCTGCGGGAACAGAGGCTGACTCACTTCTGCGCGTTTCCAATTCCGCAACGTCCGATTGCTCGGGCCGCATCAGCGGGGACGACGCGTCCGGTACCTCCGTCAAATGAGGGTCGCTGGCCAACTGCAAATTCTTGAGCACGCGTTGACCGAGCGCTTCCAGCGTGCGCTCGTCTTGTTCTCCGAAGGCGGAAGGACGGGGCGAAAAGACTTCGAATACTCCGACCAGATCATTATTTCGCAGGAGCGGAAGAATCATCACCGAGCGCATGCCCAACCCGCGAGAAGCTTCCACGTCAGCGCGCGGGTCCGATTGGGCATCGTCGCAGCGTTGCATTTGGCGAGTCTTGACGCACGCGCCCGACAAGCCAGCCTCGGTGTCGAGACGCACGCCCAGTTCCGGGGCATTGGCGCCCGTGCTGGCGCGGCATACCAATTCACCATTGCGCTCCAGCACAATGGCAGCGTCGGTTGCGCCGGTGGCCCAGCAGGCCTGCTCCACGATTTGGTTGAGAACGATCTCGAGCGCTAGGTCGGTGGACAACTCATTCGACAGACCGCTGCCACTGAGCGCGGAAACCCTCGCCGCCAGCCCTACCAGATCGGCTTCCGCCTCTGGGGGCTTATCTGGCCCGGTTACGGAGGATGATCCCCGTTTCTCGTGATCGGGGTCCGACATCGGAAGGTGCACCATAGGAGACAGCTCCGCTCAAAAGCAGCGTCCAGAGCGAAGTTTCGCGCTAAATTGCCAGGTTGTCAATACAACCTTCGGGCTATTTTCCCGCTGATAGCGACGGCGAAAGCTCCAATATATTACTATTTGGTTAATAACGTTTATATTAATAGATCAATTGCTAGCGGCTCACTTCAAACGACCCTATCGAAATTGCCCCGACCACACGACCTGTCCCTCCCCGCATTTCTGCTTCCGGGCAGTCCCGATAGGGATCTATCGTTTAGCGGTACTGATTCGCAGAACCTGTTAGGGGTGAAGTGCGTCGTAGCGCCGGCATCCTGAAGGACAGCGGCGCTACGCACGCGATACCGTGGTTACTGCTGCTGCGGGGCTGGCGGGGCCACGGAGGGCAGTTCCTTGTGCGGCGCGATGTAGGGCACG